>Ga0075471_10001190_pt1 | contig 16902 bp, 17 predicted proteins | sample DEB19_08_DNA_2_FD_74787 | JGI IMG/M metagenome (GOLD analysis project Ga0075471, IMG submission 74787) | Aqueous microbial communities from the Delaware River and Bay under freshwater to marine salinity gradient to study organic matter... | ecosystem: Environmental > Aquatic > Marine > Coastal ... | reverse complement strand
GTGGTCTTGCCCGCGCCGTTCGGGCCGAGCAGGCCGACGATTTCGCCAGCCCCGACGGTGATGGAGACGCCGTTGACGACGCGGCGCTTGCGGTAAGCCTTGGCCAGGCTATCGGTGGCGAGCAGCGGGGCGTCGCCGGAAGCGCGCGGGTTGGTGGATACGGAGGGCGAAGTTTCCATGGCGGCAAGATCAGGGCGTTGGGCCGAGGATGGATTGGTTGGTCGTGCCGGCGGGTTGGGTGATGTGCATGCGCGAGTTGGTGGCTTTCACGGTGTTTTTGCCGCGGTCGAGGGTGATGACATCGCCCTGCCAGGTGCCCTGCGCGGTCTGAAGGATCGGGTTGTCCATCAATTCCATCACGTCGTTGGTGTAGGTGGCGGTGACGTTGTAGGTGTAGATGGCCTTGCCGCCGGTGCCGCGGATTTTCTGGCCCTTGTGGTCGAGGCATTCCATGACGACGTTGGTTTCGGCGATCATGTTCTGGAATTTGCCGCCGCTGCCGTCGAGCTTCACGGTGAGGACTTCACAGGAAAGTTCTATGCGCGGGTCCTTCACGCGCACGTCACCGAGGTAGATGGCAGTGCGGGCCTTGAGGTCGAAGTGGGCGCTCTTGGAAATGATTTCGGTGGCAGTCGTGGGGCCATTGACGCTGAATAGCGTTCCGGGTGCGGGCTGCGCGATGACTCCGCCGGTGGCGGCGGCAATTATCGAGACGAAGAGGAGGAAAGTTTTCATGGCTTTGAGGCGACGAGGTCGGGTTGCGGGATGACGGTATGGACGCGGTTGGAAATGTTGAAAGTGGAGCCGGTCTGCTGCCAGCGGAAGCCCTCGCCGCGGATGACAATGCCGTCGCCGGTGCGCGCCTCGAACCGGCTGGCGGAACTGGCGACCTGCGCGGCTGCATCGTAAAGGCACTCGGGAGCGCGGATGACGAATTCGGTCGCGCCATCCGGCCGATAGGTCTCCACATGCAGATCGCGGATGAGCACGCGGCCATCCGGCTGCGGTGCCGCTTCCGCGCCGCGCAGCAGCGACTTCATCTGGTTCTGGTTCGGTGGTTCAAAGTAATCCGGCACGGAAAAATTTTTCACCCGGCCAAACGAGGCGGAAGGCGTGGCGATCTGAACGGCGGCAGGCGCGTTCGTTTCCTGCGCCGACAAAGTCTGCCCCAGCCCGACCAGCACCAGCAGCAGGCGGCACGCGAGAGCAGCGATGGTAGCGGGGTGTGATTTCATTTCGCGGCAGCGTGGATTTTCCGCAGGTTGGCGATGAGCGCGGGCATTTCGCGCAGGGGAATCATGTTCGGGCCGTCGCTCAAGGCTTGGTCCGGATTCGGGTGCGTTTCGATGAAGATGCCATCCGCGCCGGCGATGAGCGCGCAGCGGGCGAGCACGGGCGCGAACTCGCGCTGGCCGCTGGACTTGTCGCCGCCGCCGCCAGGCAACTGCACGGAATGCGTGGCGTCGAAAATCACCGGGCAGCCGTAGCGCTTCAGGGTGGGGATGGAGCGCATGTCGGCGACGAGGTTGTTGTAGCCGAAGGTCGTGCCGCGTTCGGTGAGCAGAATCTTTTTGCCGCCGACGAGCCGGGCTTTTTCGGCGACGCGGCCCATTTCGGCAGGCGAGAGGAACTGGCCTTTCTTGAGATTCACGATCTTGCCGGTGGCGACGGCGGCTTCGATGAGGTCGGTCTGGCGGCAGAGGAAGGCGGGAATCTGCAGGATGTCCACGACCTCAGCGGCGGCGGTGGCTTGCTCCGCAGTATGAACGTCCGTGAGCACCGGCACGCCGAAATCGGCACGGATGCGGGCGAGCACCTGTAATCCGGCCGCGATGCCGGGGCCGCGAAAACCTTTGGCGGAAGTGCGGTTGGCTTTGTCGAAGCTGGCTTTGAAGATGTAATTGACGCCGAGCCGGCGGCAAGTCTTGGTCAGCGCGGCGGCGACGGTGCGGCAGAGTTTTTCGTTCTCAATCACACACGGCCCGGCGATCAGCGTGAGGCGGGCGGATTGATTGAGCGATTTCCAGATGGCGGCATCACTTGGCACGGGGAGGTTTTAGCAGCGACACCGGGGAATGTAAATGCCGGGCGCGGTCAGATCACCGTCCCGTGCGGAACCACCGCGCTCTTGGGGATGATAACCACGCCGTCGCGGATGAAGTAAAGCGGGTGGTCCACGTTCTCGGGCTTGCCGGCGGGGGAGATGGTGACGTTGTTCCCAATGCGCGCGTTCTTGTCGATGATGGCGTTCTCGATGTGCGTGTTGTTGCCGATGCCGATGCGCGGTTTGCCGGCGCGGTCGTGTTCCTGGATAGATTCCAGGGATTCGTAGTAGTCGCAACCGAGCATGACAACGCGGTGGAGTTTGCTGCCAACGCCCACGAGGCTGCGCAGGCCGACGATGCTGTGCTCGATGGTGGCGTGATTGATGATGCAGCCGTCGGAGATGATGGCGTGGTCGATCTGGGCGCCGTTGATCTTGGAGCCGGGCAGGAAGCGGGGGCGGCTGAAAATCGGCGCGCTCATGTCGAAGAAATTGAAGCGCGGGAGTTCGCTGGCGACATCGAGGTTGGCCTCAAAGAAGGAGCGGATGGTGCCAATGTCTTCCCAGTAGCCTTGATAGACATAGGAGCATACTTTGTGGGTCTTGATGGCGCCGGGGATGATGTGCTTGCCGAAATCGATGAGGTCGTTGTCGAGCAGTTGCTTGATGACGGCACGGTTGAAGACGTAGATGCCCATCGAGGCGAGGAACAATTCCTTGTCTTCCTTGATACCGTAGCCGGCATACGAGGCGCGGTCCAGCCGCAGGGAGTCCAGCACGGCGGGGTCTTTGGGCTTTTCCACGAAGCGCGTGATGCGTTTATCGGCATCCACGTGCATGATGCCGAAGCCTTGGGCGTCGCGCCGGTTCACGGGGATGGTGGCGATGGTGATGTCCGCGCCGGACTCGGCGTGTTGCGCGATAACCTGGCGGAAATCCATCCGGTAAAGCTGGTCGCCGGAGAGGATGAGCATGTATTCGAACGGATGATTCATGAAGTGAATCAAGTTCTTGCGGACGGCGTCGGCGGTGCCCTGATACCAAGAGGTGTCGGTGGCGGTCTGCTCGGCGGCAAGGATCTCCACGAAGCCACCGGTGAAGTGATCGAACTTGTAGCTTTGCGCGATATGGCGGTGCAACGAGGCCGAGTTGAATTGCGTGAGCAGATAAACGCGGCGCAGGCCGGAGTTGATGCAGTTTGAGATGGGGATGTCCACCAAGCGGTATTTGCCGGCGAGCGGCACGGCAGGCTTGGCGCGTTCCTGGGTGAGCGGGAAAAGCCGTTTGCCTTGGCCGCCGCCCATGATGACGGAGAGGACGTTACTGGTGTTGGGAGATTGACGCATGGTGGCCATAATAAAAATTCCGTTCTTGCAGACTACTATGCCAGCTATAATCTGCCGTTAATAGTGAAAACTAAAAGGAGTTGCCAGATTTACCGGTCGTTTAACCGGCAGGTTCACTAAATTCGGCGCTCCGGCTCGGTCCAATTTTTTATGTGCGGCATCATCGGATACGTCGGCAAACAACAAGCCACCCCCATCCTGCTCGAAGCGCTGCGGCGGCTGGAATATCGCGGCTACGATAGCGCGGGCCTCGCCGTCCTCCGCGAAGGCGACCTGCAAATCGTCAAGCAGAAGGGCAAGATCGACGAAGGCCTCGGCCGCGTCCTCGCCAAACATTCTCCCACCGGCAGTATCGGCATCGGCCACACCCGCTGGGCCACCCACGGCCCGCCCTCGGACGTGAACTCCCACCCGCACCGCGACCAGAGCGGGCGCATCGCCGTCGTCCACAACGGCGTCATCGAGAACTACGAGCCGCTCAAACAGCGTTTTCTAGCCGCCGGGCATCAATTCCATTCCGCCACCGACACCGAAGTCCTCGCCCACCTCATCGGCGAGCATTACGAGAAATTGAAGGGCCAGCCCGCCGGCGCGAACCACCCGCTCACGCAGGCCGTGATGAACGCCCTCCGCGAAGCCATCGGCGCCTACGGCATCGCGGTTGTTTCTGCGGACCATCCGGGCGTCATCGTCGGCGCGCGCCGCGGCTCGCCGCTCATCGTCGGCGTGGGCGAAGGCGAAAACTTCCTCGCCAGCGACGCCACCGCCATCGCGCCGCACACGCGGCAGGTCATTTACCTGAACGACTACGACGTCGTCACACTGACCGCCGACCGGTTTAACGTCGTCAACCTCGGCACCGACACGGCCCAGGTACAGATCACCAAGCTGGAGCACGACGCCGAAGCCGCCGAGCGCGGCGAGTTTGCGCACTTCATGCTCAAGGAAATCTACGAACAACCCCGCACTGTCGCCGCCGCGTTGCGTGGGCGCGTGGATTTGAACGAGGCCACCGCCAAGTTCGGCGGGCTGAACCTCTCCAGCGCCGAGTTGCGCGCCATTGACCGCATCATCATCACCGCGTGCGGCACGAGCTGGCACTCCGCGCTGCTGGGCGAATACCTTTTCGAGGAACTCGCCCACATTCCCGTCGAAGTCGAATACGCCAGCGAATTCCGCTACCGCAACGCGCCCGTCGAGAAAAACACCCTCATCCTCGCCATCACCCAATCCGGCGAAACCGCCGATACCCTTGCCGGGCTGCGCGAGGCCAAGCGCCGCGGCCACAAGGTCCTCGCCATCTGCAACGTCGTCGGCAGCAGCATCGCCCGCGAGGCGGACGGCGGCATCTACCTGCACGCCGGCCCGGAGATCGGCGTCGCCTCCACCAAAGCCTTCACCTCGCAAGTCACGGTCCTGACGCTGCTCGCCGTGCTCATGGGGCGCATCCGCATGTTGTCCAGCATCCGCGGGCGGCAGATCATCGAAGCACTTGGCGATATTCCGAAACAGCTCGAGCGGATTCTCGCCCACGACGAGGCCATCGCCAAAGTCGCGCAGAAATACGTCAAGGCGCAGAACTTCTTTTACCTCGGCCGCCAATACAATTTCCCCGTCGCCCTCGAAGGTGCGCTCAAGCTCAAGGAAATTTCCTACATCCACGCCGAAGGTTATCCCGCCGCCGAGATGAAGCACGGCCCAATCGCGCTCATCGACGAGGAGACCCCCACCGTCGTCATCGCGCCGAGCGACGCGATGTATGAAAAAACCTTGAGCAACCTTCAGGAGATCAAGGCGCGCGGCGGCCCCATCATCGCCATCGCCACCGAGGGCAACACCGCCATCGCGAAACAATGCGACGACGTCATCTACCTGCCCGACACGCTGGAATGCCTGTTTCCCTTGCTGGCCGTCGTGCCCTTGCAACTGCTCTCCTACCACATCGCCGTCGCGCGCGGCTGCGATGTGGATAAGCCCCGCAACCTTGCCAAGAGCGTTACGGTGGAATGACGGTGGAGCGCGGCTGGAAAGCATCCGCCTGCCGCTGGCCTTCGGCAAGCTGCTCGGGCGCCATCCAGACACGGGATTCGGCGAGCTGGATTTTAGCACGTTGCTGGCCTTGTGCCGCCGCCAGCAAATACCACTTCACCGCCGCCGCCTCGTTCTTGGCCACGCCCTCGCCGCGGGCGTAGCAGAGGCCCAGATTGAATTGCGCCTCGGCATCGTTCTGCTCGGCTGCGCGGCGATACCACTTTGCCGCCGCCGTCAGATCCTTTGTCACGCCCTGACCGGTGGCGTAGCAGATGCCGAGATTGAATTGCGCCAGCGCGTCGCCTTGGTCTGCCGCCTTTTGCCACCACTCCGCGGCTTCGCGCAAATCCGCCGCCACGCCCTGGCCCGTGGCGTAACAGTCGCCCAGATTGTATTGGGCCGGGGCGTAATTTTGCTCCGCCGCTTGGCGATACCAGTTCACCGCCTCCTGCGGATTCCGCTCCACGCCGGAGCCGTTGGCGTAGGCGAGACCGAGATTGTATTGCGCGCCGGGAAAATCCTGCGCGGCGGCCTTGTGATACCATTTCACCGCCTTGGTGTCATCCTTGGCGAGGCCGGTGCCGTTGGCGTAGCACAGGCCGAGGTTGTATTGCGCTTCGGCGTCGTTCTGCTCCGCCGCCCTGATCCACCAGCGCAGCGCTTCGAATATGTCAGCGGGCACGCCCTGACCGGCGGCGTAGCAGACGCCGAGATTGTATTGGCCTTGCGGATTGTTGCGCTCGGCGGCGAGGCGAAACCACTTCACCGCCGCCGCTTCATCCCGCGCCACGCCCTGACCGGTGGAATAGCAGACGCCCAAGCTGCTTTGGGCCGGGGCAAAATCCTGCGCCGCCGCCAGCCGCCACCAATTCACCGCCGCCGCCATGTCCCGGGCCACGCCTTCGCCCCTGGCGTAACGGCGGCCGAAATCGTATTGCGCCGCGGCCTCGCCTTTCTCCGCCTTGGCCTGGAGGGTCGCCAACGATTTGGCCTCGTCAGGCGGCGGAGCAGCTTGGCCGCCCAATCCCGACAGCAGCAGGCCGAACACCAGCGGGCGCCAATTAATTTTCATGCCCGCAGGCTAAACCATTCCCGCCCACAGGCAAGGCAGGCATGAGGAACTACCGGAGGCCGGGCCGGGCCGACTCCATCAGTGAAGGATCAGCCGCTTGGCTATGGCGTAGATGATGAGCAGGAAGAGCAGCATGCCGACGCCGAAGAACAGGTAGTCGAACGAGCGCGCGATGAGGGCCTTGCGGAATTTCCAAGCCTTGCCGATGAGCGAGGCGACGTGCAGGCCGAAGTAGAGGAACGTGACGACCGCACCGAAGTTGCAGCGTGCGCGCCGTTTCCACGCCGCCGATGAGGGCGAACAGGGTCTCGGCCCAGTCCGTGTGGTAAAACTTGAGCGGCATGCCAGTGATGACGAGCAGCAGGAAGCTGGCGACGACGAGAAAATGCAGGAAGCGCTCGAATGGCATAAAGCGTGTAAACCATTCATCGTCTTTCTCCACGCGGGCCTTGGCTTCACGGAATTTTTTCGAGTCGTGCAGCGAGAGATAAATCACCCGCGCCTACCAAACGATGGTGTGCAGGCCAAAGAAGGTGAACACGCTGATGAGCAGGCTGGTAATGGCGAGTAACCCCAGCTTCAGGACGGGATAATTCTCGCGGTCGAGCGGATTGGCGTGGGGCCGGTATTGGACAAACTGGGTATTCGCGCCCTTGTGACATTGCTGGCAGGTGGCGACGATCTTTTCCTTGGATAGCCGTGACTCGGGATTCGCCTGCGGCAACACTTCGTGATGGCCGTGGCAGTCGTAGCACACGGCGCCGGCGGAGGCGACGTTCGGCTTGCCGATCGCCATGGCCTTGCCGTGGTAGGTGTCGCGGTAATGTTCGAGGCGGTCCTCGTGGCATTTGCCGCAACGCGCGTCGCTGGCCATCTTGAAGTGGCCTTTCTTCGGCGTCTCGATACCGTGTGCGGTGTGGCAGTCCGTGCAGACGGGGCGCGCTTGATGTCGTACGTGCCGTGGCTATCCCAGCAATTAGCCGCGCCGGATGCGCCCATGGTATGGCTCATGCCGTGGATGCTGGTGGCGTATTCCTTGGCGGTGGTCTCATGGCTGGCCTGGGTTTGGTGGCAACCGGTGCAGGTCGGCGGCTTGGGGATACAATCGTCATCGGGGTGTTCCGCCCGGATGTCGCTATGGCAACTGGCGCAGGTGTTGGACAGATGCTGCGAGCCGTGCAGCCGGGCGGCATCCACAAACAGCGAGACCACCCCCATGGCGTTGGATTTGGTGAGGTCCTTGTCCGAGTGACATTCGAGACATTTGTCGTCAGGCATGGGCGGCGGCGTGGCCGCCGGAAGTTTCACTCCGGCCAAAGCCCAAGCCAAAGCAACCCCCCCACTCCCCAAAAGAGGATCAGGCGTCTTGCTTTCATGACCGCAGCATCACCGGTCTGCCTGGACCGCGCACACATCAATTTTTGGCAGCTTAGTTTTTCTTGCCGGGAATCGGGAGGAAGCTTTTGCAGTTACGGCTTCGGAGCAACGGACTTAAAACTTGATCGCCTCGTTCATCTTGCCGCACTGCGAGCAGCGGGAGCGGTCCACGTCCGGGTCGTCGGTGTAAACGAAGCCGCATTTGGCACACCGGAAAACGTGATCCTTGCTCGGGGTCGGCTCGAACTTGCGGCTGCGCATCGTAGAATACAACGCCACGACCGCCAGTGCCGCCAGCACTGTGGTCACATACACCAGGATGAGCGCGTCGGCGGCCATATCACGGATTCTCCGCCGTTTCCGGCGCCGGCGCACCGGTGTGCCATTGAAAAATCATTTTGCCCGCCGCCACGTTGGCAAATGCAGCCGGGCGGCGTTCCGGCTCTCCGGCAGCCAGCGGGACGAACCGCGCCGCCCGCGCCACCTCCACCGCGCGCTGGTCGGCTTCCGCCAGCCCGCAACTCGCGAGCAGCAGCGCGGAGACGACGTTGCCCGCCGTGTCCACAAGCACGCGCACTTCGCTGGCCGCGAGCACGTCGGCAACGGGCCAGGATTTCAACGCCACCGGGGCAAGCAACTCACGCCCGGCCAGTTCGCCTTCAAAGCGCAGGGTGGTCTGCGTGGGCAGCGGGAAAAAGTCGGCGGGGAATTCCAGCGGCGACAGGCGCGGCACGGTTTTTTCCGAGAGCGCCAGCGGCGGGGGATTTTCGGCGACGAGTTGGCGGAAACTCGAACCGAGCTTTTCCGCCGGCAGTTCCAACCAGCGCATCGGCTCCGACCAGACAGCGGCGACGTAGCCCACGCGGGGAGTCAAGCGCCTGGCCGTGCCGGAAAAGCCCTCCGCATGCGGCAACGCAAAGAGTGTCGGGTCGCTCAGCGCGCCGAGACCGGAGTCGTATTCGGCGGCGAGGGTGATGGGCGGAGTGGCGTGCGACACGCGCACGGCGATGGGATCCCGCGTGCCGAGCCAGAAGATGAACCCGACCTGCACGGTCAGGATGACGGCGGCCCACAGCAGCCAGCGGTGGCGCGGGGCGGATTCCAGTTGAGCCATGGCGGCGCTCATGGCGTGGTAGGCGGCGGCAACGTGGCGAGCAAAGCTTCTTTCATCCCGGCGGCGCGCGCGATCAGCGAGAGGCGGATGATGGTGGCGTAATTCACGGATTGGTCGGCCTGCACAAGCAACGTGAGCGGCTCGGAAGATTTTTTCACCGCGGCGGTGAGGCGGGTCTGCAAAAGGCTCTCCGAGGTGAGCTGGTGGTCGAAGTATAGCTGCCCCCGCGCGTCCACGGCCACCGCCACGACCCGGTGGTCCGTGCCCGGCAGATCCGCGGCGGCGGGGAGTTGGATGGTCACGCCCGGCGTATAGACCAGCGTGCCGAGCAGCACGAAGAACAGCAGCAGAAAAAACACCCCGGCGAACGGTGCGCCGTCAAACGTGCCGTGCAGGATTTTGGCGGTGCGCGGAAATTTCATTTCGCTTTGCCGTGACCGTTGCCGTTCCCGTTGGCGTTCGGATCGGTGACGATGTTGACGATTTCGGTGGCGGTGCGTTCCATGTCGAGCACGACGGCGTTGACGCGGCTGACGAGGTAATTGTAGGCGGCGTAGCACGGCACGGCCACGGCGAGCCCGGCGGCCATGCAGATGAGTGCCTGCCAGATGCCTTGTGAAAGCTGGCTGACCTGGGCGTGCAACCCGGCGGCCTCCATCTTGGCGTAGATGCGGATGAACCCGACGACGGTGCCGAGCAAGCCGAGCAACGGCGCGATCTGCGCGATGGTGGCGAGCAAGGCGAGGTTGGCTTCGAGGCGCGGGACTTCGGTGAGGCCGGCTTCTTCGAGGGCTTCGCGGACGCGGTCGCGGCCGAGCTCGCGCTTGAGGATGGCGGTCTTGACGAGCCGGGCAACGGGGCCGGGGGTGGCGTCGCAGATGGAGATGGCTTCGACGACGTTATCGCGCTTGAGGACGTTGCGGACGCCGTTGAGAAATTCGGTGGAATTGATCTGGGCGCGGTGCAGGTGCAACAGGCGTTCGACGACGACCGCGAGGGCGACCGCGCTCGCCAGCAGGATGAGCCAGAGAATCGCGCCGCCCTGGGAAAGGAATGTTGGCAACATGGGTTCTTTATAAGGGTTCGCCGGAGAAGTTCAAAGCGGGAAGTTGGCGGCAGCCCGGCGGGGCGGCACACAAAGCTTGCGGCGGCGGCGGTCGGACAGGTAGGTTGCGCCCGATGCGTTTGTTGGACCGCTATCTGTTGCGCGAACTGATGACGCCGCTGGCGTTCTGCCTCGGCGGTTTTCTGGTGTTCTGGGTTTCATTCGACCTCTTCGACCAGTTGCGCGTCTTGCAGGAGCACCAACTCCGCGCGGCCGACATCATCACCTACGAACTGCTGCGCACGCCGGAGTTGCTGACGGTGGCGCTGCCGGTGGCGTTGCTGCTGGCGTCACTCTACGCGCTGACGCAACACGCGCGGCACCACGAACTGACGGCCATCCGTGCGGCAGGGGTGAGTCTGTGGCGGCTCGCAATGCCCTATCTGGTGGTCGGATTGCTGGGGAGCGTGGCGATGTTCCTGAACGGCGAATACATCGCACCGCAGGGCGCGGCGCGGGCGGAAAAAATCTTGAACCAATATGCAGCCAAGCGGGAATCCGCCAAGAGTCCGTTCGAACAGGTTTTGTTTGTCACGCGCTCGGGGCAGAAGTGGAACACCTTTTTCAACGAGCGCACGCACGCGCTGCGCGATGTGAACATCGACTGGCAGAAGCCGGACGGTTCGCGGCTGAACCTCGCGGCCGCCGGCGCCAGCCGGGCCAACCAGATGTGGGTCTTCACCAACGTGCAGATGAATTACTACCGGTCGGGCGATATGTTCCCGGCCAACCGCATCTTTACGAACGTTATCGCGCTCCCGGATTTCTCCGAATCACCGGAGATGATCATCAGCGACATCAAGATCACCCGCCAAAGCAATGAGAAGCACGTGCAGCAGACCCAGATCCCGCTGACAGCGCTGTTGAATTACCTCCAACTCCATCCGCAGATGCCGCCGGAAAAACGCACCTGGGTGGAGACGCAGATCCAGAGCCGGCTGGCTTCGCCGGTCATGTGCCTCGTGGTGGTGCTTATCGCCATCCCGTTCGGCGCGGCGTCGGGGCGGCGCAATGTGTTCCGAGGCGTGGCAGGCAGTGTGTTCATCTGCTTCCTCTATTTCGTGCTGCTGCAACTCGGCTTGGCACTAGGCGCGAGCGGCAAGATTCCGCCGTGGCTGGGCGCGTGGCTGCCCAACCTCTTCTTCGGCACTGCCGGGCTGGTGCTTACCTTCAGGGTGCGATGAGCACAGAGTTGAGCGAGTTGAAAGCGCGCTACGAGCGGCTGTGCCTGCTCCATCAGGTGGGCAACGTCATCCACTCCACGCTCGAACCGCAGCCCGCGCTGCAGCTCATCGTCAGCGAAGCCGTGCGCCTCATGCGCGCCACCAGCGGCTCGGCCGCGCTCGTGAATCCCACCAGCGGTTTCCTCGAAATCCAGGCCGCCGTGGACCTCCCCGCCGCCGCCAGCGAACTCAAACTCCGCGTCGGCGAAGGCATCACCGGCTGGGTCGCCCGCCACGGCAAACCCGCGCGCGTCGGCGATGTCACGCAGGACCCGCGTTACATCATGGTGCGCCGCACCATCCGCTCCGAACTCGCCGTCCCGCTCGAGGTCAACGGCGAAGTCCGTGGCGTCCTCAACGTGGACTCCGAGCGCGCCGATGCCTTCAGCGCCGACGATCAGGAATTGCTCGAAGCCCTCGCCCGTCAAGCCGCCGCCGTCATCCACAACACCTGGCTCTACGAACAATCCCGGCTCAAGGCGCGCCTGCTCGAAACCCTCGTCAGCGTCGGCCAGACCATCAACTCCACCTTCAGCCTCGATGACGCCCTGCAAGTCGTCACCCGCGAAGCCTGCGTGCTGATGCGCGCCAAGGTGGGCTCGCTCATGTTGCTCGACGAATCCCGCCACTGGCTCGAACTCCGCGCCAGCCACGGCGCCGGCGCGGCTTACACCAATAAACCACGCCTGTCCGTCGAGGAAAGCTTGCTCGGTATCGTCGCCCGGCGCAAAAAACCCATCCAAGTCGAGAACGTGCAGACCTCCACCCGCTACCAGAACCTGGACGTCGCGCGGAAGGAAGGTTTGGTTTCGCTGTTGAGCGTGCCGCTGCTGTTCGGCGTTCAGGCCATCGGCACGTTGAGCGTCTACACCAGCGCGCCGTATCACTTTTCCAACGAGGAGATCAAAATCCTCTCCGCGCTCGCCGAGCTGTCCGCCATCGCCATCGAGAAGGCGCGGCTCTACGAACGCATCGTCGCCGTGGAGGAACAATTGCGGCAGAACGAAAAACTTTCCGTCATCGGCCTGCTCGCGGCGGAGGTCGCCCACGAGATCCGCAATCCGCTCACGGTGATGAAGATGTTGTATCACTCGCTCGACCTGAAATTTCCCGCCGGCGATCCCCGCGCCAAGGACGCCGCCATCATGGGCCAGAAGATGGACCACCTGAACCGCATCGTGCAGCAGATCCTCGACTTCACCCGCGTGGCCGAGCCGCAACTGACCGAGGTCAACCTGAACCAGTTGATCGACGACCTCGGCCTGCTGACCCGCCACAAACTGGTCGCCCAGAAAATCAAAATCGTCCGCGACCTCCAGCCCGACCTGCCGCTCGTCACCGCCGACGGCACGCAGCTCGAACAAGCCTTTCTCAATCTCACGCTCAACGCCGTCGAAGCCATGCCTGCCGGCGGGCAACTGACCATCGCCACGCGGCTCCAACGCCCGCCGCGCGCCGCCGGCACGCTCACGAGCCAGGTCATCATCGAATTCACCGACACCGGCGAAGGCATGACCGAAGCGCAGCGGCGGCAGGTGTTTCAATCGGTCCTGACCACGACCAAGAAACGCGGCACCGGCCTCGGCCTCGCCATCGTCAAGCGCGTGGTGGAAGTCCATCAAGGCAGCATCGAAGTCACCTCCCGCCGGGGCGCGGGCACGACCTTCCGCCTCATCCTGCCGGTGAAATGAGGGGCGGCGGTCTTCAGTGGCTATTAATCGTTTGCCCCAGCCCGCAGGCTTGACCCCATCCCGCGCCTGACCTAAGCTTCCAGGCTCGCTGAACGCGAAAAACAAAAGGTAAATTGTGAATATCACCGTAGAAAATCTCGCCCCGTGCAAAAAACTCGTCCGCGTGGAACTTCCCGCCACCGCCGTTGATGAAGCCTTCGAGTCCATGACCAAGGATTTCCAGCGCCAGGTCTCCCTCCCCGGCTTCCGCCCCGGTAAAGCCCCCCGCGCCATGGTGCTCCAGAAATACGACGCCGACATCGCCAGCGAGGTCAAAAAGAAGCTCATCCCCGACGCCTACCGCAAGGCCGTCGCCGACCACAAGCTCGAGGTCGTCGGCTATCCCGACATCGAGGAAATCCAGTTCGGCCGCGGGCAGGCGCTGCAATTCGCCGCCACCGTCGAGACCGCCCCGGAAATCCAGCTCCCCGAATACAAAGGCCTCCCCGCCAAGCGCGAGGCGCTCTCCGTGACCGAGGAAGACGTGGACCGGGCCATCAACCTGCTGCGCGAACGCCAGACCAATTTCAACTCCGTCACCCGCGAAGCCACCGCCACGGATGTCGTGGTGGTGAACTACACCGGCACCGTGGACGGCGCGCCCATCACGGACGTGGCCCCCACGGCCAAGGGCCTGACCGCGCAGCAGAGTTTCTGGGTCAACATGGACGGCACGGGCTTCATCCCCAAGTTCGCCGACCAGCTCCTCGGCGCGAAGGCCGGCGACAAGCGCACGGTTACGGTGGATTTCCCCGCTGATTTCGTCACGCCGCAGCTCGCCGGCAAACAGGGCGTCTACGCCGTGGAAGTCGTGGAAGTCCGCGAGAAGGTCTTGCCCGCCGCGGATGACGCGCTGGCCAAAGGTTACGGCGCGGAAAGCCTCGAGAAGTTGAAGGAAGGCGTCCGCCGCGACCTCGAGAACGAACTGAATTACAAAAACAACAAATCCGTCCGCAACCAGCTCATCACCGCACTCCTTAAACAGGTGAGCTTTGACCTGCCGGAATCCGCGCTCGCCCACGAGACGCGCAACGTGGTCTACGACATCGTCCGCGAAAACCAGCAGCGCGGCGTCTCGCAGGACATCATCGAGAAGCAGAAGGAAGAAATCTACAATGCCGCCAGCGCCGGTGCCAAAGACCGCGTGAAAGCCGCGTTCCTGCTCCAAAAGATTGGCGAAAAGGAAAACATCGCCGCCACGCAGGAGGAAGTCTTGCAGCGCATCTACCAGATCGCGCAGATGTCCCAGACCACGCCGGACAAGCTCATCAAGGACTTGCAGAAGCGCAACGGCATCAGCGAAATCTTCACCCAAGTCCGCAACGAAAAAGTCGTGGATTTCCTGCAGCAACACGCCAAGCTCGAAGATGTGAAGCCCGAAACCGCCGCGCCTGCCGCGTAGCCAAGTTCATGGACATCCAAGTCGCCGTCCTCTGCGACGCTGCCACCGACAGCGGCGGCAAGCTGAATTTGCTCGGCGCCTTCGACACCATCCACGCGCAGGAACTGCCGGCGGTGCATCCGTTCTGCTCCGTCGCGCTGCGCGTCACGTTCACCAACGCCGAGGAGGGCGCGCACAAGCTCGCGCTTCATTTTGTGAACGACGACGGTCAGTCCGTGATGCCGAGCATCGAGCTGCCGGTGGAGATTGCGCTGCCGGAGGAGAACCATTTCGTGACGTGCAACTTCATCGTCAACATCCAGCAGCTCAAGTTCGACGCACCCGGGTTCTACTCGATCGACCTTAGCCTCGATGGAAAATTGCAGTCCAGCATCCCGTTGCTCGTCAAACACACGCCGCTGCAGGAGGCGTGATTGCGTTCCGGGCGGCCGTCACCGCCGCGGCATCATGCCGGGCATCCCGCCGCCCATGCGAGACATCAGCTTCTGCATCTTGCCCATCTTCTTCATCATCTGCTGCATCTCGTTGAACTTGTTCAGCATCGTGTTCAACTCCGCCACCGTCACGCCGCTACCTTTGGCGATGCGGATGCGGCGTTTGGCGTTCAGGATTTCCGGCTGGCGGCGCTCCTTCGGCGTCATGCCGCAGATCATCGCCTCCATGCGCACGAATTCCTTCTCCTGCTTGGATAAATTTCCCTGCTGCTTCAGCACTTCCGAGCCGCCGGGCAACATCTTCACGATGTTCTCCAGCGAACCCATCTGCTTCATCGCGCGCAACTGCTCCAGAAAATCCTCCAGCGTGAACTGTCCCTTGCGCATCTTTTCCTCCATGCGCTTGGCGTCGGCTTCGCTGACGACTTCGGCGGCCTTCTCGACGAGGCTGACGACGTCGCCCATGCCGAGGATGCGCGAAGCCATGCGCTCCGGGTGAAACGGCTCGAACTCGTCGAGCTTCTCGCCAACGCCGGCGAACTTGATGGGCTTGCCGGTGACGGACTTCAGGCTCAGCGCCGCGCCGCCGCGCGCGTCGCCGTCCAGCTTCGTGAGGATCGAGCCGGTGATATTCAACGCCTGATCAAAGTGCGTGGCGACGTTCACGGCTTCCTGGCCGGTGGCCGCGTCGAGCACGAGCAAAACTTCCTGCGGCTGCACGAGATCGCGGAGGCGCACGAGTTCCTGCACGAGTGGCTCATCAATCTGCAAGCGCCCGGCGGTGTCGAAGATGAGCGTGTTGCGGTTCGTTTCCTTGGCGACGGCGAGCGCCTCGCGGGCGATCTTGAGCACGTCAGTTTCACCGCGCTTGAGGAAGACGGGGATCTCCAGTTGCTTGCCGAGCGTTTCGAGCTGGTCCATCGCCGCCGGGCGATACACGTCTGCGGCGACGAGCAGCGGCGTGCGGCCTTGCTTGAGCAAAAGCTTCGCGAGCTTGCCGCTGGAAGTCGTTTTGCCCGCACCGTGCAAGCCGACCATCATCACGCAGGCGGGATTGCCAGAGAGATTGATGGCGGCGTTAGCCGAGCCAAGCAGCGCCACGAGTTCGTCGTTGATGATCTTGATGATCTGCTGGCCGGGCGAGACGCTGGCGATAACTTCCGCACCGATGGCCTTGGCTTGGACGCGCGCGATGAAGTCGCGGGCGACCTTGAAATTCACGTCGGCATCGAGCAGTGCGAGGCGCACCTCGCGCAAGGAATCCGCCACGTTGCTCTCGGAAATCTTGCCGAGGCCGCGCAGGTTGCGGAAGGCGTTCTGGAGTTTGCCGCTTAACGAATCGAACATCCGCACAGCCTAAAGTCCGCCGGGCGGAGTTCAACTCCGAAAGTTTCCGGAACGGGAACGCGGGACGCGGGCTCAACTGCCGCGCCGCCCGGTCAGGAGTTCCTGCGCGAGCACTTTCGCCCCGTAAACTTGTTTCAGCGATTCTAAAATTGCCGCGGAATGCACGGACACGGCGCGGCCCTCGCGGTCGCTGTAAGCGTAATCCCACGGCAGGCTCTCCAAGTTGCCATCGAAGATGATGCCCACGAATTCACCGGCGCGATTCACCACGGGGCTGCCGGAGTTGCCGCCAATGATGTCGGCGGTGCTGATGAAGTTGAACGGCGTTTTCTGATTGAGCTGTGACCGGCGCTTTTCCCAGAGCGGCGGCAGATCAAACGGCGGGCGGCTTTGCATCTCCCGCTCGCGTTCATAGAGCGTGCCATACGTCGTCCACGGCGGAACGGTCTGGCCGGCGGTGGTGAAACCTTCAACCTTGCCGAACGCGAGCCGGAGTGTGAAGGTCGCATCCGGATAACCCGCAGTGCCGCGCACGGTGTTGCGGGCGCGCGCGATGGCGGCGTGCGCCTGATGTTTGATCTCGCCCTGCTCCTCGGCCACTTTGCGCAGCGCCCGGGCCTCGCCGTCCACAAGCCGCGCGAGTTCGATCAAGGGGTCGTTCGCGGCGGCAACCGCAT
>Ga0075471_10001189_pt1 | contig 16908 bp, 14 predicted proteins | sample DEB19_08_DNA_2_FD_74787 | JGI IMG/M metagenome (GOLD analysis project Ga0075471, IMG submission 74787) | Aqueous microbial communities from the Delaware River and Bay under freshwater to marine salinity gradient to study organic matter... | ecosystem: Environmental > Aquatic > Marine > Coastal ... | reverse complement strand
CATGCTCGGCGACGCGGCGGAAACCTACGACCTGACGAACATCGGGACGTTGTTTGCGTTTGCGCTGGTCTGCGCCGGTGTGCTGGTGCTGCGCGTCGTGGAGCCCGATCGCGTGCGGCCATTCAAGGTGCCGTTCGTGTGGGTCATCGCGCCTCTCGGCATTGCCGCCTGCCTGTTCATCATGGTGGGCCTGCCGCCGCAGGCGTGGCGGGTGTTCGGCTGGTGGTTGCTGGTCGGGATGACGGTCTACGTGTTCTACGGCTACCGGAACAGCAAGCTGCGCCAGAAGTAGCCGGAAGCCGGTATCCAGTTGTCAGCAGAGCACTTGTGTGCGCTGGCTACTGATTGCTGGCTACTGGCTACCGCCCGTGTCACAATTGGGGATTGGGGTGTCCTCCGGATACCCCGCAGTGCGTCCTCATGCCACACAACCTGATTTCCGTTCGTGGCGCGCGTGTCCATAACCTGAAGGACATCGACGTCGACATCCCGCGCGACAAGCTGGTGGTCATCACCGGGTTGTCGGGGTCGGGCAAGTCGTCGCTGGCGTTCGACACGTTGTATGCGGAAGGGCAGCGCCGCTACGTCGAGTCGCTATCGGCCTATGCCCGGCAGTTTCTCGAGCAGATGGAGAAGCCGGACGTCGACCTGATCGAAGGCCTGTCGCCCGCCATCTCGATCGAGCAGAAGACGACCGGGTCCAATCCGCGCTCCACGGTCGGCACCGTCACCGAGATCTACGACTACCTGCGACTGCTGTTCGCCAACATCGGCGTGCCGCACTGCCCGAACTGCGGTCGCGAAATCGCTTCCCAGTCGCTCGAGCGCATCGTCGATCTGGTGATGACGTATCCCCAGGACACGCGGATCAACGTCCTGGCGCCAATTGTTCGCGGACGCAAGGGCGAGTTCAAGAAAGAGCTGCAGGCGTTGCGCACGCGCGGCTTCACCAAGGCGCGGGTCGACGGCCAGATGATCTCGCTCGAAGAGGACATCGCGCTCGACCGCCGCCGCAACCACAACATCGACATCCTGATCGACCGCCTGATCGTCCGCAGCGGCATCGAGAAGCGTCTCAGCGAGTCGGTTGAGGTCGCGCTGCAACTGGCAGACGACGTGGTGGTGATCAATTCGCTGGATGCGGGTGACCGCCTGTTCTCGCGCAAGCTGGCGTGCGTGGTGTGCGGCATCAGCGTGCCCGAGATGTCGCCGCGCGCCTTCTCGTTCAACTCGCCGCATGGAGCCTGCCAGGGCTGCCAGGGGCTCGGTGCGACCTGGGACTTCGACCCGGCGCGCATCGTGCCGGACGAATCGCTCTCCCTCTCCACTGGGGCGATCGCGCCCTGGGGCAAAGGCGCCGCGGCGCAGGAAGCGGTCGAGAAGATCTCATCGCACTTTGGTATCGATCCCAAGGTGGCGTTCAGCAAGCTTTCGAAGAAGCACCGCGACTTGCTGCTGAATGGTCCCGGCAAGGCGGACGACACGGAGGCGAAGGCCGAGAGCCGCAGGCCGAAGGCGCCAGCCAGGAAGAAGGCCGCGGAGCCGGATCCGTTCGGCCGCGACTTCGAAGGCGTGATCCCGAACCTGCGCCGGCGATTCGAAGAGGGATCGTGGACGGTGCAGGAAGAACTCGATCCCTATCGCGCGCTGCGCGAGTGCCCGGTCTGCCACGGCAACCGGCTGCGTTCGGAAAGCCTGTCGGTGTCGGTCAAGGGCAAGACGATCGCCGACTACGTGACGTTGCCGATCTCCGAGGCGCTGGTGCTGTTTGACGCGCTCGAACTGCACGACCGCGAGGCGATTATCGGCGCCCGTGTGTTGAAGGAGATTCGCGATCGCCTGCGCTTCCTCAACGATGTCGGCGTCGGCTACCTCACGCTGGCGCGCTCGGCGGCCACGCTGTCGGGCGGCGAAGGGCAGCGCATTCGCCTGGCGACCCAGATTGGTTCGAACCTCACGGGTGTGCTGTACGTGCTCGACGAGCCGTCGATTGGCCTGCATCAGCGAGACAATCGCAAGTTGCTCAGTACGCTGGCCCGGCTTCGTGATCTCGGCAACACGGTGGTCGTGGTCGAGCACGATGAAGAGACCATTCGCGCCGCCGACTACGTGGTCGACCTCGGTCCGGGCGCCGGGGATCTTGGCGGTGAGTTGATCTTCCAAGGGCCGCCGTCCGAATTGATCGGTAATGGGCACGGATCGCTCACCGGCGCGTATCTGGGGGGCCAGAGCTCGATCGAGACGCCGAAGACACGCCGCAAGGAGTCCAAGGGCGAGATCGTCATCAAGGGCGCCCGCGCCAACAACCTCAAGGGCGTGGACGTGAAGATCCCGCTCGGCCGTCTGGTGGCGGTCACCGGCGTGAGCGGCTCGGGCAAGAGCACGTTGGTCAACGACATCTTGTATAAGTCGCTGGCGCGCGAGTTCTATCGCGCGGCGGACGAGCCGGGTGCTCACGACCGCATTGAGGGCATCGAGCTGATCGACAAGGTCATCGAGATCGACCAGTCGCCGATCGGCCGCACGCCCCGCTCGAATCCCGCGACGTATACCAGCCTGTTTACGTTCATTCGTGAGCTGTTTGCGATGGTGCCGGAGGCGCGGGCGCGCGGCTTCAAGGCCGGACGCTTTTCGTTCAACGTCAAGGGGGGGCGGTGCGAAGCGTGCCAGGGGGACGGCGTGATCGCCATCGAGATGCACTTTCTCCCGAACGTCTACGTGACGTGCGAGCAGTGCAAGGGCCGCCGCTACAACCGCGAAACGCTCGAGATCAAGTATCGCGGCAAGTCGATCGCTGACGTGCTCGACCTCACGGTCGATCAGGCGTTACCGCTGCTCGAGAACTTCCCGCCGATCGCGGTCAAGCTCAGGACGTTGCAAAGCGTGGGCCTCGGCTACATCACGCTCGGCCAGTCAGCGACGACGTTGAGTGGCGGTGAGGCGCAGCGCGTGAAGTTGTCGCGCGAGTTGTCGAAGCGCGGCACCGGCCGCACCTTGTACATCCTGGATGAGCCGACGACCGGCCTGCACTTCGAGGACGTGCGAAAACTGCTCGAGGTGCTGATGCGGCTGGTCGACCAGGGGAACACGATCCTGGTGATCGAGCACAACCTCGATGTGATCAAGTCGGCGGACTGGTTGATCGACCTTGGCCCGGAAGGTGGCGGGGGTGGCGGCAAGGTCGTCGCCCAGGGAACCCCGGAGCAGGTGGCCAAGGCCAAAGCCTCCGCGACTGGCCAGTTTTTGGCCGAAATACTGAAGTAGTGGTGCCGGTTCACGCAGTCGCGGTTGCTGTCAGGTACTAGCTGAAGTGGCAGATTAGCCACACTTTGGGGCAGGGCCTCTGTGGCTCAGTAAACACAGCCGTCGGGACTGCCGCGCTGTGAAGAACTGTGTAAGTGTTGCAAATGCAGGACTTATTCAAATTGTCCGGAATCGTCATAACGGGCATCGACTTTGCTTCTGTGTAGGGCACACGCTGAGTCGTATGGACGCACAACGCACACTCAAACGGCAGATTTCGTGCGCAGGGATCGGGTTGCACTCGGGCCAGAAGGTGACCCTCACCCTCAAGCCTGCGGCAGCTGATACCGGCATCCGCTTCCGCCGCACCGACCTCGGCGTCGAGATTCCTTGCAACGTCAAGGAAGTCAGCAGCGTCCAGCATGCGACGGTGCTCGGCAAGCCTGGTGCGACCGTCGAAACGGTCGAACATCTTCTCGCGGCGCTGGTCTCCGCCGGTATCGACAACGTCATCGTCGAACTCAATCATCGCGAAGTGCCGATCATGGACGGCAGCAGTGCGCCGTTCCTGTATCTGCTCCAGGAAGCCGGCATCAAGAAGCTCGCGACCAATCGCAAGTATCTGAAGATCCTCAAGCCGGTGGAGATTGCGGCCGGCGACAAGCGGATTGCGATCTATCCGTCGGATCACTTCAAGGTCAGCTACACCATCAGCTTCGATCACCCGTTGCTGCGCCATCAGGCGCGCACGGAGCGGATCACCGAAAGCTCGTTTGCCGACAACATCGCCGCGGCCCGCACCTTTGGCTTCCTGAAGGAAGTGGAGTGGCTGCGCCAGAACGGGTTGGCCCTCGGTGGCTCGCTCGAGAACGCGATCGTGATCGGCGACACCGGCGTGCTCAACGCCCTCCGGTTTGACGATGAATTCGTGCGTCACAAGATCCTCGACGTGGTCGGCGACATGGCCCTCGTGGGACATCCCATCGTTGGTCACGTGGTGGCGCACCGCGCCGGCCACGCGCTGCACACGCAGCTGGCGTCGGAAATTCTCGCGGATCAAGACGCGTGGTGCCTCGTCGAGGCGCCGGCCGCAGTGCCAGAGGGCAGCTTCGAGCCCGCCCTGGGAACGGTTCGATCGCACTAACGAGCTCTGCCCGCCCCGGCGGGAGCAAGTCGCCTCAACCTCCAACGTGGACCCTTGGCCGCAGCAGACTGCGGCCAACTTTTTGTACGCGCGCAGCGCAAGAAACGCGACGGCGTGTCCGTCTATTTCATTGGTGACGGTTCCTTGAGGCAGGCATCCCATGAAACAGGCCCTGACGATTCACGTGTTGCTCCTGTTGACAATCGCGCTCCCAGCCCGAGCCGCCGCGCAGACCCAGCCATTGGTGTCTTCTGCTGCGGTGTTCGTTGAAAACGACGTCGTGCCGCACGCCGGCGACAACAACGATCAGAACTACACCGGTGGGTTCGGCTTTCTGTTCAACGGCCGATTCATCACGTCGCTCAAGCTGAATTCGGGCGTCGACCTGCTGGACCGGCTCACCGGCGTGTCGCGAGCGACCTGGGATGGCACGGTGCCGCGCTACTCCTTCTTGTTGTGCGGATCGGGCTTCACCCCCGACCGCCTCAACGACACCGACGTCGTTGTTGACGACCGCCCGTACGCGTCCATCGTCGGTATCTCGATTCGAAAGCTGAGCGTCGAGCCCGCGGCCCAGAACAGCAGCGTGGCGAGCGAGCTGGCGGTCGGCGGGCTTGGGCTTCGCGCAGCCGAGGACATCCAGTCGCGACTGCACGCCTACCTGCGGAAGAAGAACAAGTCGCTCACGCCGTACGCGCCCCTCGGCTGGACGCACCAGATTTCCGATGGTGGCGAGCTCACAGGACTCTACCGCGTGAGCTACGACCGCCTGTTGCTTGGTGACAATGCGGACGTGGCGCGCAAACACTGGCAGGTGGTTGGCGGCGGTGAAGCCATGGCCGGCTATTACACCAACGTGGCCGGCGTCCTCAGCGGTCGCCTTGGGTGGTTCAACTCCCATTACTGGGAATTCACGCCGGGCGCGATGTCGATCACCCAGCACGTCGCTTTCGGCGCCGACGTGCCTCGATTCGAGTTGTTCCTGTTTGGGGGGACTTCGCGGCCGGGTGGTCGGCTACAACGTGATGCTGCAAGGCCAGTTCAGGGACAGTGATCACACCGTGTCTCCTGAACGGCTGATTGCCGAAACGGACTTCGGCGCCGCGTCCACGCTGCGCGTGGGCAAGGTCAACTTGCAGGCGGTGTGGAACGTCGGCGCGGGCCGGTCGCCCGAGTTCAAGAGCCCGCTGGCCCGACGACACACTTGGGGCTCGCTGATGTTCGCGGCCAACTGGAGCCAACGATGAGCGGCCTGCCCCGCGCAATCGCGGTCGCGAACCAGTTCGATCGGCAAGCACTGCGCGCCTACAAGGCGGCCGTCGAGACCTACGCCCGCCTGCCGTGGGTCACCGGCGTCGGCATCGGCATCAAGGAGACCGGTGGGCAGCTGCACGCGTCAGCCGGGCCGGTGATCGTGTTCTACGTCACGAAGAAGCTGAAGCGCGTGCCGAAAGGGAAGCATTCCTGACGAGATCCTCGGCGTGCGGACCGATGTGGTGCAAGGCAACTTCGTGACCAACGCGCCGCCGACCGCGCCGCGACCGCAGCCGCCGTCGTTGCCGCTTCGCCCGGGTGCCAGCGTGGCCCGATCCAACGGCTCAGCGGCATCGGTTGGCGGCATTGCACAGGACGCCGCCGGCGTGCGCTACATGCTCACCGCCGAGCACGTGTTCATTGAAAAAGAAAACCTGGCGGCGGGCTCGCCGATGGTTCATCCAGGTCCCCTCGATATCCTCACGCAGGCGGTCGTGGTCGCGCGCTACCACAGGAAGCACAAGACCATGGATGCGGGCATCGCGAAGATCGATGCGGGCGTGGCGTCGAACAACAATGCGTTGCTGTCGAATGTCACGATTCTGCCGCCCACGGCGGCCCTGGCCGCCGGCACGCTCGAAAAGAGCGGGCGCACGACCGACATCACGCAGGGCGTGGTGCGGATGATCGGCCAGTTCGGCCTGTCCGCCCCCGTGATCTTCATCAAGCCACCAGGCAACTTCACCGGCACGATAGCCGACCACGGCGACTCCGGCGCCATCTGGTACGACGCCGATACTTTTGAGGCCGTTGGGTTGCATCGCGGCAGCGATCCGACGTCGGGCGACGCGGTCGCTACTCCGGTGGGCAACATCCTCTCGCACTTCAAGCTGACCTGGGTGTAACGCGACTGTCGCGGGCGCTATGATGTGCCCATGCGAAAAGTCTTCAGTGCGGCGCTGCTGATCGCGGCGGCGCTGTCCGTCGGCCACTTGTCCGCCGACACCCCACGCGGCAGCCTGACCATCGATCGCATTTCGCGCGTGAAGTATCCCTCCGCGCCGGCCTGGTCTCCCGACGGCAAGATGGTCGCGTTCTTGTGGGACGCGTGGGGCAAGCAGGATCTGTTCGTCGTGACTCCCGGCCAGCAGCCGATCGCGCTGACGGACTTCCCGCTGGACCCCGACATCCTGACGTCCGACATCAACGGCTTTGCCTGGGTCTCACCAACCGAGATCCTGTTCTCTCGCGACGGCGGCTTGTGGACCGTGTCGCCGGCCGCGGGCGCGAAGCCGGCGCGCTACAGCGGCGGGCTTGCCGACGCGGGTAACTTCACGCTGTCGCGCGATCGCAGCCGCCTTGCCTTTACCCGCGGCGGCCAACTGTGGATCGCGTCGCTCAAAGACAAGACGCAGCGACCGGTCACCGGACTGGCGCCGGCGACCGCGAACAACCCCGTGTTTTCGTTCGACGGCGAATGGCTGGCCTTCACCTCGACCAGCGGTTCGCGCCCGCCAGATTCAGACCTCTGGCCGTTCAACGGCAACCTGATGCGCGTGACCGGCAACGGCGGCGGCCTCGTTGCCAGCGGAGCGGTCGAACGGCGACTCGGGGTGGTGTCGACCTCGGGCGGCGACATCACCTGGGTGCCGGTCGTCGGTAATCCGGGCAGCGTCCAGTTCACGGCCGATGGTGGTGTGGTCTGGACGGAAGGATCGGCCAATGGCAAGACGCGCGAGATCAGGGCGTGGAAGGCGGGTTCGGCGCCGCGGACGTTGTGGAAGGACAACGACGATCGCTGGTTCTCACCGACCGGCCGTGATTCGCGCGTGCTGGTATCGCCGGATGGAAAGTCCGTCGCCTTCATCAGTGATCGCAGCGGCTGGATTCACGTCTATGTCACGCCGGCTGATGCCACCAGCGAGTCGCAGGCGAAGCAGTTGACCACCGGCGGGTTCCTCGCCGGACTCGGGAGCTGGTCGCAGGACAGCACGCGGATTACCTACCACCGCAGCGAAGCCGGCAATCAGTACGAGCGCTTCATCAACGTCGTTGATGTGCGCACCGGCGTGAGTGAGCAGATCGTCACCACCCGTGGCGTCAATTACGACGCGTCGTTTTCACCCGACGGATCGCAGCTGGTGTTTCACCGCACCGACATCGAAAACTCACTCGATCTCTACAGCGTTGCCGCGCGACCAAAGTCCGCGATGGTGCGTCTCAGCGACTCGATGCCGGCAGGCCTGAACAAGGCCGACTTCTCGCCGGTCACGGCGGTGTCGTATCCAAGCCGGCTGGACCAGAAGCCGGTGCCGGCGACGATGATGGTGTCCAAGACGCTGGATCGCACCAGGAAGCACCCGGCCCTGGTGTGGATTCATGGCTCCGGATCCGACCAGAACTTTCTCGGCTGGCACCCTGGTTCGTACCGGATGTACTACTCGCTCTGCCAATACCTCGCGCAACAGGGCTACGTGATCCTGACCCCTGACTATCGCGGCAGCTCGGGATTCAGCCGCGACTGGTCGACTGGCGTGCATATGGGCATCGGCGTCAACGACACGGCGGATGTCGCGGCCGGGGCCGACTACCTGAAGACCCTGGACTACGTCGATCCAAACCGCATTGGTGTTTTCGGGCTGAGTTACGGCGGCTTTCTCACTCTGCAGGCCATGACGGTCGATCCGGCGCTCTGGCGTGCGGGTGTGAACGTTGCGGGCGTTGTGGATTGGGCAACCTATAGCGCCGGCTACACCACACCGCGACTGGGGACGCCGGTGCAGAATCCGGAGATTTACCGGGTCTCGGCGCCGATCCTGCACGTGGACAAGCTTGAGCGGCCGCTGCTGACGCTGCACGGCACCAACGATCGCAACGTCTCGTTCGCCGACTCGCTGCGGCTGTTCGACGTGCTGATCAAGCTCGGCAAGCCGTTCGAATCGCAGATCTATCCCGGCGAAATCCATTTCTTCCGCCGTGACATCGTGCTGCGCGACGCGTGGCGGCGCATCGAGGAGTTCTTCGACCGGACCGTGAAGAACGGCGCGGTCATGCCCAGCAAGTGACCATGTCGCGTTCGGTCGCGTTCTGGAGCACGCGTCTCGCGCTGGTGCTCACCGGTTTTGTGGCGCTGACGCTGTTTCCAGCGCACCCGGTGGAGTCGTGGCAGGGGCTGTCGTTTCCCGATCACAACTGGATCGACGGCTTCGTGCGCTGGGACTCGTTCTGGTACGAGTCGATCGTCGATCCGAATCCGCGCTTCGTCCCCGCCTACCTCTCCAACGCGAACTTCTTCCCGTTCTATGCGTGGGTGTCGTGGGTGGCGGCGCTGCCGTTGCGGCCATTCTTCGATCTCGAGCACGCGTTCTTTGGCGGCGGACTGATTGTCTCGTCGGTGTCGTTTGCGCTGGGCCTGGCGGCGGTTGAGCGCATTACGCGACGCCTCGCCGGCTCGGAGGCGGCCCAGCGAACCGTGTGGCTGATCGCGGTGTTTCCCTTCTCGTTCTTCTTCACCGCGGTGTATGCCGACGCGCTGTACTTCTGCCTGTGCGCGTGGGCACTGGTCTTCGCCTACGAAGAGCGTTGGTACGCGGCCTGCGCGCTCGCCGCCATGGCGGCGATGACGCGCATTCCGGGTGTCGCGCTCTTCCCGGCGCTGGGACTGGAATACCTCCGCCGCCACAACTGGCGCATCGGCCCGATGGGGCAGGTTGCCCTCTGCGTGGCTATCCTGGCGTTGGGGCCACTCGTCATTGGCGCGTACTACGAATGGCGCTACGACAATCCACTTGAGTTCCTGCGCGCACGTCAGGTCGGCTGGCAGCGGGCCTCGGGCATCGCCGGGTACGTGCGCGACTGGAATTATTTCTTCGAGGCGCCGATCTTCCCCTGCAGCAGTGCCGCCGAATGTGTGAAGGAATTCGCGCCGACGCGCGCCTTGCTGGGCGTGACCTACCTGCTGTTGCTGCCGTCGACGATCGTGCTCACGCTGATGTCGGCTCGGACGCTTGGCGTCGGGCTTACGGCATGGGCGCTGGTGTCGATCCTGATGTCCCTGCCCAACGGCTTTGATGGTGTCGGCCGATTTACCGCGGTGCTGTTTCCAGTATTTATCTCGGCGGCACTGCGGATTCGCTCACGACGATCCTTGCTGGTCGCGTGCGCGGTGTGCGTCCCGTTCCTGCTGCTGTTCTTCGCTCAGTTCGCGCGCTGGCGCCAGGTCTTATAGGCGAGGTGCTTGTCGGCGGGGAAGCGAGGCGAGCGGAGGAGACCCCACTTGGCGAGGCGGAATTGTGCCGCCGTATTCAGGCAGCCAAACCCATACTTCACGCTGCGCATGAATGTGATCGAGGAGGCGTCGGGCGCATAACTGGTCGGGCACGACACCTCGCCGATCTGGAAGCCCAGCCACACCGTCTGCGCCAGCATCTGGTTGTCGAACACGAAGTCATTGGAGTTGGCTGACAGCGGCAGGGCTTCGAGCAGCTCGCGCGAAAACGCGCGATAGCCGGTGTGAAATTCGGACACCTTGGTGCCGAGCAGCATGTTGCCGAATAACGTCAGGAACCGATTGGCCACATAGCGCCACATCGGCATCCCGCCCGCCAGTGCGCCGCCACCCAGGATGCGGGAGGCCAGAACGCATGAGTAGAGGCCGCTGCCAACCATGCCGGCCATTGCCGGAATCAGTTTCGGCGTGTACTGGTAGTCGGGGTGCACCATGATGACGATGTCGGCGCCGTTGTCGAGCGCGAGCTGGTAGCACGTCTTCTGGTTGCCGCCGTAGCCGAGGTTCTTTGGATGGCGATGCGCAAGCACGCGATCGAGCGCCTGTGCCTTCTGCATGGTCTCGTCCTGGCTGGCGTCGTCGACGACGATCACGAGGTCGACCACGTCGTGGGCGACCACTTCGCGCCACGTCTTCTCAATCGTGTGCTGGGCGTTATAGGCCGGCATCACCACGACCACCTTCGGCTGTTTAGTCATTCGATCCGGCCTCTATAATAGGTCGCCGTGCTTTGGATTCTTGCAAGCGTCGCATTCGCGCTGCTGTGTTACGAGATCCCGACGCTGGTCACCGAGGTCCTGGTCCGCCTGTTGCGGAATCCCAACGGGCTGCAGACGGACTTTCACTATTATTTTGCGGCCGCCCAACGGTTCTCGACGGACCCGTCAGCGTTGTATCTCCCCGGGGATCACGTCATCGCCGGCTTTGCCTATCCGCCTCCCGCGATCCTGCCTTTCCTGGCGCTGAGCGCATTGCCGCTTGGTGCTGCGCTGCTGGTCACGACCGTGGCCAGCTATGGCGCCATCCTGATGGCGGCGCTGCAGTGGTCGCGGTATCTCGATCGCTGCGGCATCTCCACCGATCGCAAGACGCGGATCGGCATCTTGCTGATCGTCTTCGCGTCTGGGCCCACCTACATGAATGCGATCTTCGGCCAGGTCAACGCGTTCGTGCTCGCGAGCGCCGTGGCATTCGTGCTGCTGGCGGGGGCGGTGCCGCTGATGGCGGGACTGCTGCTGGCATCGGGTGCCTGGCTGAAGCTCTATCCGGTATTGATGCTGTGGGTCGGCGCATGGGACCGGCGCGCCTGGAGGGCGATTGGCTATAGCGCGGCCGCACTCGTCGCGATCGGCGCCCTGTCACTCGTGTGGCTGCCGATCGACGCGTACGAGATGTTCCTGACGTTTGTGCTGCCGTCGCGAACCGGCAACACGGCGATCCACATCACGAATCAGTCCCTCGTCGCATTCCTGGAGCGGTTTCGCTACGACCCTGCCTTGTACCTGAATTGGACGGGCGAGCAGGCGGTGACGATTTCCCGTGCGGCCGGCGTGATCAATCTTGCGACCCTCGCCGCCGCGTTGGTGGCCTTGCGGACCAGTGCGCGTCAACCGCATCGATCGGCGCATGCCGTGGCGACCCTGATGGCGCTGGTTGCGGTCATCGCGCCGCTTGGCTGGGGACACACCTATGTGATGGTCCTGCCGCTGGTCATGCTGCGCTTGATGCAACTGCCGTCCTCCGGTCGCTTTGTGAAGTGGTTCACATTCGCGGCGGTCTCGGCGCTGATGATTCGCTCGGGACGCCACTTGCCGATTGACATGATCCCGGCGTGGCTGCAGAACCTCGTGTATTCCCGGTATCTGCTTGCCACCGTAGGACTAATCCTGATCCCAACGGCACCTTTCGCGCCCAGCACGCGGCGCGACGCCGCCGCCTCCGCTTGACGCACGCTGTCGAGAGGCGTAGAACGTATTCAAGGGGGTGGAAATGTTTGAGCCACCGTTTCACCAACGCGGGTGAAGCACCAGCAGCGGGTGAGGCACGTGATGCAGGTGAGGGTAGCAAGGCGGGTGAGAGGTCCCGCGGTTCAGGCCCTGCATGATTCGCGTCACCCGCTCACCCGTTCGCAGTCAGCAATCGGCAATCGTCAGTGAAGAGTTAGTACGTCACTCGCACCCGATACTTGAGCACGGTCGCCGCGTCCTGCGCGACTGGCACCTTGAACTGCATCGACCACGCCGAACTCTTCGTCGCTTCGTGTGATGTCGAGACCATCCGCCACGTTCCGCCAATGGGTTCGTTGACCTCGACGTTGATCGCTGTGCCCTTGTGGTTGCGCAGCGTGATTTCGTACTCGATCTCATAGACATTCGTGCTGATCCTTTCGAAGTCGGTTTGCTTGCGCTCGCAGACCACGTCGAACGCGTTGCCAATCTTCACGTTCAGCGTCTCGTCTTTCGGCGTGTGGTTGATGCGATCCTCGCCGACGAACTGCACGCCTCCTCTCGAGTCCTGCTGATAGACGCGCAGGACGCCTGCGGGCATCGGCATGCCGAGTCCGCTCTTGTCTTCGTTCCTGAACTGGTAGAAGACCTGCACGTTGTCTTTCAGCGGCGAGCCAGGGTGCATCGCGCTCCGGTAGTAGTAGTTCTGGCCCTCGACGACGTAGCGCTTGGCGACCGGCACGTCCGTGCCTTCGAGCAGGCTGACCTGCTTGGTCTGAGCGTTGTTGATCGACGTGTTTCGACCCATGGTGTAGAGGTGGTAGTCGGAGAAGGCTTCCTGCACCATTGGCGACGCCGGCGCGACCATGACGCGCTCGGCCATCGCCGCGTCGGCCATCCGGTTGAACTGTTGTCGGACGCGGTTCAGGTCGCCCGCCACGAGTTGCAGTCTGGTGTTCTTGAATGCCGTGCCGCTGTTGTTGGTGAGCGTGACCCAGCCGTTGAGATCGGCCGCCTTGTCATCGCGCCCGACGGTGAGCACGTAGTCCGCCGCCCACGACAGGCTCTTTGCAAGATACGACGCTTCGACGCGGTGCCGCGCTGCGCCGTCATTCTGCACGGTCCAGATCAGCGTTGGTCGCGAGTAGAGCGTATCCGGCAGTTCGGGGAACCGGATGTGATCGGCGCCGAGTCCGGTGACGATCTCGTTGCCGATCTTCCACACGGGGCCGTTGTTATAGCTGAGGAGCGTCGCCTTGACTTCTTCCTGGCGTGTCGATCCGCTGTCGGTGCGGTTGCGCATCAATGTCACGTCGCGGCCGACGTACTTCCGCAACAGTTTGTCCGGATCGAGGAGGTCGTATTCGTAGTTCTGTTCGAGCACGCTGACCCGTGATGGTTCAGTCAACGATCGAAAATGCACCGTCGCGGGATTCACCGTCGCGGCGATGTCCATGAAGCGAAGGTTGCCCGTGCCGCGCGGCAGCAGCAGATTGCGAACGTCGCGCACCAACGCGAGGTCGGAGTTGTAGACGGTGAGCGAGACCTCGGATTGATCGGTCAGCGTCGTGGTCTGATCCTGACCTTGATCGTCGGCTTCAACGATCGCCGGCGCCGTGGCGCTGGAGAGACTGATGGCGCCGGCCAGCAGTACAGCGGCAAACAGTGGGCGTAGCAGCATGCGACCCTTCCTTTGAGCGGGGCCATCAGTGGCCCTCTCCCAATGAACGGGGCCGCGACGATTTCTTGCAGGTGGATGATTTCAGGCCTGATTACTGCCAGGTCTTGCCGCCGTCGGTCGTCCTGAAGGTGCGGCCGGTGGCGCTAACGACCGTCGCTGAACTGGCGTCAGTTGCGGTGATGGCGCGGAGGTTGCCCGCCCCCGTGATGTCGATGCGCGTGAATGCGGTTCCGTTCGTGGTGATGAGCACGACGCCGTTGTTGCCGATCAGCCAGCACACGTCCGCCGATGGCGACGTTCCGCCGATGATGGTTTCGCCGGCACTTGCCCGGACCGGCGACCAGGTGGCGCCTGCGTCCCGGGTGTGCTCGATGCCGGCATCGCTGACCCGCCAGCGCTGGGCCGCGTCTGGTGTCGCCACTTCGAGTGGCCCGAACGCGACCCGATTCCGCTGGAGCCCGGCGATGGCTGGAGCAGCAGGCGCTGGCGGCTGCGCCGACGGCGCGGGAATGACCGGACTTTGACCTGTGACGGTCACCGTTTCCGCGAGCGGTTGCGGTGCTTGTTGTTCACGCCGAGGCGCAGCATCCGCGCGCGCCGACTCGGCGGATGCAGCCGTAACCGTCCGGGCCTCGTCCTGGACCTTCGCCGCAGGTACGGGACGCGCGTCAGCCGTTGTCGCAGACGGCGGAGTGGCCGCGCTGGCGTCCGGGGCCGTGGTTGGTGCGGTCTTCTCAACCGCTGCTGATGGCTCGGGCGGTGCAACAGCCATCTCCTGCTGGTCGGGCACGACCATCCACAGCGTCACGGCGGCGGCTCCGGCGGCCAGAGGGGCCAGCCACTTCCAGAAGGCGAAGGGACTGACATGCTCGAGTGCCGAGGTGTCCGGCTGCTCAAGTCCAGGCGCAACGCCGGCCGCGGAGACGGCAACCAGCGCCTGGCAGCGCGCGCAGGTCGAGACGTGCGCTTCGATCGCTGCCACCGAATTTGCGTCGAGCGCGTTTTCCTCCCACGCCGCAAGCGTCTCGGCGTCAAGGCAGTCGTGTGCCGCTGCGGCATCCGGCCGTGAGTGGCTCAGCTCATGTCTGAGCGCGTCTTCGAGGATGCGATCTCTGTCGCGACTCAACGTGGTGCCTCATTCGTAGAACGATCGTCGCCGGATTCCTTGCGTGCCCCTCGAGGGCCAGTGTCGAGCCATTCCGCCAGGTCGAGATTGCCGGCGTCATCGACGAGGCTTGCAAAGCATTCCTCGACTTCGCCACCGGAAAATCGGTGCTCGGCGGTAAGCCGGCGTTCGACGTCAGCGCGGATGTCGCGTCTGGTCCGCGCCAATTGCCGCGAGACCGTGGCCTCGCTCTCACCCGTGAGCCTGCCGATCTGCACGAGCGTCATCTCCTGGGCATAGTAGCAGGCGAGTCGCAGCCGGTCGCGCGGTGCGAGCACGGCGATTGCCGCCGCTAGAACGGACCTCATCGCCGCCACGTACCGCCCACGATCCACGCCTAGTGATTCGGTTCGTGGTGACGACACGTGCCCGGCGTCGTCGCCCGCCAGCGGTTCGAGTCTTCTGGTCTCGCGATGCCGGTCTACGAAGCGTTGCGCGACCACCGATCTTAGCCACGTGGCGAGGCTGCTGCGGCCGTGAAAGTAGCGGAAGACGGACTGGCGAATGCCGTCCTTTTCGCGCAGGCCGAACAGCTCTGCGTACAGCGCATCCGAGACTTCGCGGGCGCCGCCTCGTGGATCCATGGCGTCGGCCGCCCGATACATGGCGGGCCGAAACTCGTGCACGAAGTGGTCCCAGGCGTTCTCCTTGCCCATGGCACAGGCGCAGGCCAGCGCGAGGTCGGCAAGGTGCAGTGTGTCGAAGTAGCGGTCGAGTTCGGTGTCGGAAGGCACGTGCCCGCCGTGCGCCTTTTCCGCACTACGTTCGAGCGCGTTGGTCAGCACCTCAACCGGCAGCTTCCAGCGTGCTGCGTCCGCTTTCTGGTAGAGCCGCCTGGCGCGCGCGTGATCCATGGGCCGATGGTGTGGGGATTCGGCCGACCCGTTCGCCCACACCCTCGAGTCTAACAGCGCCGCCTGGGTCGCCTACTGCTTGTAAAAAGTTCCGGGGCCGCTGATTGGCGGTGTATAGATGGCGCCAAGCGACACGTCGCCGCCGCAGTTCATTGGCGTTGAGCCGGCGACCATGGTCCCCGTCATCGTCGTTCCTGACACCGTGCCCGTAAAGGTGCTGCCCATCGTGCAGTTCACCGTGACGCCGAGCCCGGAGATCGTGATCGTGTCCGTCAACGTCAACGTCACGGCGCTGCCAGACAGCGTACCTGCCACGGTGCCGCCGTCAGTGACCCGGACGTCGTTCAAGACCATGCTGGTCGGCGTCAGCGTGCCGGAAATGGATGACCCGTTTTGCGTCAGCGTCATGTAGCTGGCGCCAGGCGCGCCCCAACCCCAGGTGCCGGTGAGTGTCGTAGGCGCCGGGGCCGGTGCGGGTGTCGGGGAGGCCGTTGTCGGTGGAGTGGGCGAGGCGGCCGTGGTCGGTGTCGTCGTCGACGTGGTGGCCGCGCTCGAGGGCGCCGTGGGCGAGCCACTGCCGCCTCCGCAGGCGGCTGCGGCCACGGCAAGAATGAGCATGGGGGCGATTCGGATGTTCAGCGTCATGCCGTTTATGACGGACGCCCCATCCCAATTCCCATCACCGCAAGTGGTAGGATTCCGGGTCTCAGGAGTTTTCGATGACCCGCTTGCTATCTGTGTTCGGAATTGTCCTTCTCGTTGTCCTTGCCGCGCCTGAAAGGCTTCTGGCGCAGACCGGCGCTGACGCCGCGCTCGTGCAGCGTGCCCGCGCCATCCACGAGCGGGTGATCACCCTCGACACGCACGCGGATATCAATCCCGATAACTTTACGCGTCAGCGCAACTACACCCAGCGGCTCGATACGCAGGTCAACCTGCCCAAAATGAAGGACGGCGGTCTCGACGCGGCCTTCTTCATCGTCTATGTCGGCCAGGGGCCACAGACGGAAGAGGGCTACGCCAGCGCCTACAAGCAGGCCGTCGCCAAGTTTGACGCCATCCATCACCTCACCAAAGAGATTGCCCCGGGCGAGGTCGAACTGGCGCTGACTGCCGAAGACGTGCGCCGCATAGCCAAGAGCGGAAAGAAGGTCGCGCTGATCGGTGTGGAAAACGCGTATCCGATCGGAACCGACATCCGGCGCGTCAAGGAATTCTATGAACGCGGTGGCCGCTACATGTCACTCGCGCACAACGGCCACAGTCAGTTGGCCGACTCGAATACCGGCGAGCGGGACGGACAATGGCAGCACAACGGACTCAGTGACCTCGG
>Ga0075471_10001188_pt1 | contig 16915 bp, 20 predicted proteins | sample DEB19_08_DNA_2_FD_74787 | JGI IMG/M metagenome (GOLD analysis project Ga0075471, IMG submission 74787) | Aqueous microbial communities from the Delaware River and Bay under freshwater to marine salinity gradient to study organic matter... | ecosystem: Environmental > Aquatic > Marine > Coastal ... | reverse complement strand
AACTGGTGCTTCTGAATCTTTAAATTTAAATCCAGTTTCACCAACATCTTTACTTCCTAGTGTAATGTTAGCACTTCCAGCATTACTTAAACCAGCTCCAACATTTTTACCCACTGTAAAATTAAAAGAACCACCATTAGGACTGCTACTATGTGTAACTCGTAAATAAATAGTACTATTGTCCCACTTGTCACCAACCCATGGTGGACCGTCAAGAACAAGTTGATCAGTTCTCCCGTTTACAGCACTAGTATGTGAATTGGTTAGCATAAACCAATTTGTAGCAGCTGGAGATGCTACAGAACTTGGGTCATGAGAATAATAACCAGTTTTAATAGAACCAAGTGTAGTAGCTAGTTTATCTTTAGACATTTCATTATAGAAAAATGTAAAATCATCTGGTAAAGAACTAAAAGCAGCATTTGTAAAGTTGTAAACATTTCCTAAATATCCAACTAAAGTAGTACCGTCAACTCTATTTAATCTAATAGTATTAGCACCTACTGAAGCATCTGTTGCTCTTTGATTACCAGTTGACATACTTGTTCCATATCCAGATCTAAAGGAATTTGATCCAATACCCACTGGATACAGTGGAGATGCATAGAGATTATATCCTTTTGTCTGTAAAACAGAAGCAAAAGCATCTGCTAATCCATAAAGCCTAGAACCATAAGCTCCAGTAGTTTGAGAAGATGGTTCACCGTAATGACAATTAGAATCTCCTACAAACAGGATATCAACCGAATCTCCGTTTTTTAAATCTTCAATAAATTTAGCTGCTACTGTAGATCCTTTAACACAATTTTTAATCGAATAACCCATAATAATTCCCCTTTATTTTATTTTCTTTTGTATTTTTAAACCAGTCTTATGATAATCTTTTTCAAAGGCTGATAATCCTCCATTACCATTTAAATCTCCACCGTTGTAAAGAATTAAAACATTGAGACTAATAGTAGAATCAAAAATTGTGGTGGTTGAGGATGTTAACTGTGTAAATACTTGAGAAGCTGGATCTCCTGTTCCTGGTATATATGGATAAACTGGTGTAGCAGCACTTGAATTAGTAAGATTTATTCCACTTGGATTAAATAAATCACTATACTGTACTCCTGGCCATCTTGTAGAAACATTAGTTGTTACTGCACCAGCTGTTTGATACATTCTCATGCCTTTAAAAATTGCAATAGATTGTTGTTTGGTTATTTGAGGCATATTCTATATATCTTTCTTAGTAATTTTGACTTACTGGTGTACCTAAAATAGTCATAATTGCTACATCATTTGATGCAGCAGAAGAAACAAAGTATTTTCCAGATTGAAGTTCATTAAGTGAAAAAGGAATTCCTTGTGGAATAGCAATTCTACCTTTACCATCAAGCCAGATATACCCATATAAATTAGCTGGGGTTGCACTAACAACAGAAACAAAAGTTTGACCAGTATTAGAATGTGTAATTGGTGTCCACATTGCTGTAGCAGCTGCTGTAGTTTGAGCACTTAAATATGGCATATTAATTGTATAATAGCCTCTATTATCATTATTTGTTGGTATAATTCCTGGTTGTACTTTAGCCGTTACACCAGTTAATGATCCTGGATCAGTATTTAAAGTAATTATAGTTGATGTAGTTGTATGAGAAGCAGAACTTACAGTTGTATAAATACCATTTGGTACTTTATTAGTATCACTAGAATTAGTAATGTGGAATTGTTGAGTAGATACAGTAGCAATAGCGGCTACTGGAATAGCTGCATGGGTTAACGTTAGTTGATTAGAAGTCCAACTCATACTAGTAACGTTGTAGCTAACTGGACTTTTAGTATCTATAATTCTACAACCATAATTAAATACTGCTCCTCCTGGTAAAAATAAAAAAGGAGCTGTTTTTATGGCATTAATAGAGGTTGCAGCAGTAACAATAATTTCTGTGAAATCTCCAGTTCTTAGGGTTACGTTACCAGCACTACTGGATGTAATATTTAATGTTTCCTTAAAGGTAAATTTTCCATTAATGGGTGTCATTTCTTACCTCCGCATCCACAGGACATTTTGGGTTTTTTATTTGATTTGGTTTTCTTTTTCTTAGTCATAGTTCTCTCCTTTTGTAAAATCCTGGGAGGAATAATTAAATCCCTCCCAAGGCATCAGCACTTCTTGCCTTTACCCATCTTCTTTGGGGCAGCCTTCTTAGCTGGTTTCTTTGCTTTCTTCATCATGGATATATCCTCCTGTCCGAATCAATGATTCTAACTCCTTGGTTATTTGTTGAATCCCTTGAGAGTCTTAGCTAGGTTGCACTGTCGTTTACTCTGGGTAGTTAACTTACCACCTTTGCAGTAGGATGAGATAGACTTTCCTGCTGCCTTGGCTTTCTTAGTCAAGGCTCCTGGATGTTTAATAGCACCCTTAATCCAATTCTTTTTACTGGCCATTTAATACTCCTTTAATTACAGCATTGCTTTGGGTTCCTGTTACAAAAGAACCAGCAAGGCTACTTCCTATGATTCCACACTCATCACTAACAAATAGTCCAGTCAATGATGAATCATTTTTGTTCATCATATACACAGTCGTTGTATCAAATGGTGCAATCACTTTGAAGTTCAAAGTGACAATCAGATTTTCCTTATCAATAAAGGTCTTGTCACCTAGCACACTTAGCCATGTATGTGCCGCGTTACCGTCTTTAGGAATAGTTGCTTCATTTATAGATGTTGCGGCAATTCCACCAATATAACTTGATTGCGATGGTCTTGCTCCTGTTTTGTCTATTCCCATAAATTCTATCTTGGTTTTGTCCCATCCAAAAATAGTGAATACGCTGCTGATGCTTTGTGGTTTGGTTTCATTTTTAATGAGAACTTTTACTGGAACAATATCACCAACCTTGAATTTAGTCGTAGGAGCAGAAAGAGTATGAGATACTTTGTATTCTGCACCAACACCAAACTTAATCGCGTTTACGCCGTTTCGCGTTTCACTCAGAACATTTGTTCCGATTGTTGGGCTGCCATCAATTTTTGTTTTTGTTTCAACACCATTTACAGTTACGCTTGGAAGAATCTTGATGTCAGTTAATTGACTAGTAGGATAATAGAAATCACCCTTTACCTTGAAGCGAAGAGTTCCCATCAACCTAAATGCGTTTGCCCACATGTATCCATCAAAATTCCACTGATAGTACATTGGTTTTAGTGCTGGAATTCTTTTTTCTGGCACAGGTAGTGCTTCAGCATGGAACAGCAAAGTCCCGTCTTGTGGCAATGCTGATTCATTTACTCCACCAGATAGTTCAGGTGCAACTAGTCCGCTTTTTGCTCCATTCATAACAGTAGTGTCGTATCCAAATCCACCTACTGCTGGAGGAAGTAATTCAAAGATATTGCTGTCCCAAGACACAATGAAGTCTCCACCACGGAATATACTCCACATGCTTACGGTTTTGCCGTCTACCACCTTTGTCTTTGATATGGGTTGAGCAAGAATGCGTACTTCTACAGTGTCACCTTTCTTGGCAACTGTTCCGTTTTTGTTCTTGCCATCCCAATCTTTATTTGACCACTGTGACTCTAGTAGTATTCGATAAGTCATCGAAGGATCAATGTAATATGGAGTAAGTACATACGCCGGAGGTACTGGAACCAGTTGTATTGTTCCGTCTGGCTGAACAACTTTGTTTGGTGGTACTTGAGTATAGGCAAGAGTATTACAAAATAACACTAATAAAGTAATTAAAAGTTTCATTATATCTCCTTATTCAAAATATCCAATTACTGTTACTTGTCCTCTAAAAACAAGAGAAGCTGTATTGGTTCCGTTTAACTGTTTAAGAGCAATCTGAAAGTAATTACCATTAGGTACAAAAATAGGAACATCATCAAAATTATATTCAAATCCAGGAGATAAAGTTCCTACTGGAGCTGCGGCTAAAAATGATTGAACACCTAAAGCATGTCTACGAGGACCAATGACGTTTGAAGAATCAGTTTGAGCTAGAGAAATTGCTCCATTTGTTCCACATGACCAAAAGAACATTGTAGCATTACCAACAGCAGCACCTGTTACTGCCATAGGAGAAACAATAACTTTGGTAATATAGAGATTTTTTCCATTTACTGTAGGACTACCAGTTGGAACTTGGTAGTTAAATAGTAACCAATCAGTTTCATTGGTTGCTGTAGCAGCAAATTGATATTGTCCACCTAAAGCTGTATATGATGCTGCTGTATTACTTAATGTTGCAGAGGTTGGAACTGTACTATTAGCAAAATTAGCTGTTTGAGCAGCAGCTACACCATGAGGAACTTGAATTGAATTAAGACCAGAACCAGATAGAGTATGACTCCATTGTTTTGAAATATTCTGATCACCAGAAGAAACATTAATATAACCAATTTCTAATCTTCTAGCAGTTGAAGCAGCACCAGATGGATTTCTAATTCGACTAAATACAGGAGCACCAGAAGCCATGCATAATGCTGGTTGATTATCTGGACATGTAATTTTAGCTACCATCACATCATTAATCCAGAAGGTTGCAATATCATTATGTAAGATAATATAGTAATGATTGCATTCACTAGCAGAAAAACTTCCTGCATCTCTTGCTGGAACATTAGTAGTAACAATAGTTATTTCTGTTTCTACACCGTTAGATGAAGCCACTCCTTTTAACTGCCCAGCATCGTTCCTTCTCCAAAAAACTCCATCTGTTGGAGCGGCTGAAGAAAGTGGAGTATATCCAATACCCCACTCAGAAATAACATTTGTTGCGGTTTCATTGGCTTCTCTTAGCCAAAAGTCTATATAAAGTGGATAACTACCAAACATAGGAAATGTTCGTTTAGTTACATGAGAAGTATAAGAACCAGATGAACCAGTAACAGATGTCGAATTATGAATATAGTATGGTGAAGTTCCACCTAAAGCATATGTTGAGTTTAACTGAGTAAATAACTGAGTAGGTGCATTTGTATTTTCAAAGGAATAAGCAAATAAACTTGTATCTACACCAACCCTTAATCTATAATCATCAGATACTTCAATTGCTCTAGCAGTTGCAGTTCCAAGGACAGTTCCTTCATCAACCTGTGAAGCCGATAATACAAAGCCAGCATTAGCAGCTTGTTTAGGAGTTACAACTTCAAGTTCGTAGTTTGATGATACATTAACTTTGTTTACACTAGATCCACCGCCAGCAATATTAACAGCCATTTATCTCTCCTTATATTCCTTTGCAAAGTACATTGTAAGTTCCATATGTTCCATTAGGAGCATAGGCTTGAATTGTAATACTAGAACCAATGACTCGCTTGGTAATAGCAAATCTTATTTCCTCAATAAGAGCATCTTCAGCGGTATGATCCGTACTACTTGTTGGTTCTAAAATTAATGCAGTATTTGATCCTATCCAAGTTAAACCAGATACAACAGTTTCTGCTCCTGTAGAATTAGGATTACTACCAAAATCTAAAGCAGCAGTAACTGAATTAACTAATACTGCTGCACCAGGTGGTTTATTTTTCCATAATCCAGTCGTAAGTTCATAAGTTAAAACATCATTATTAGCTGGAGATGTGATTAATACATCATGAATTTCATCTAATTCCTGACCATTAGTAATCTTTACATAGACAGAACCAGCTCCACCGCCAGCTTTCTTTACTAACCAACCTAAATGAACACCATGTGCTGGTTGTGTTGGTCTAGTTGTTGTCATTGCTCCAGTAGTTTCAGATAGCCAGATAGCAGAACCTTCAGATCCAGCAAGAGTATTAGTAGTAATGCCTTTAAGATAACCTTGGGTAATAATGTAACCTTCTGTATTGTTATCTATATCTTCAGCGGCTAAACCAATAGTAGTAGCTGCCGTAGCTTCTACTGAAGCATCTGCTAATCCTACCGTAATATGTGAAGCACCATGAGATCCAGTTACATATAGTACTTGACCTTTAGTAATCTGTGCTCCAGTATTATTACGAATTTTTTTATACATCGCCTGACCAACAGCAGCATTGATATGTGCATCAATACCAACCATTAGAGTAGAATATTCTGTATCCCAATGAATTCTACCTAACTGCGGAGTAACTACAGCAGTAGTAGAAAAATCTATAAACTCAACACTTGTTAACTGAGTTAAGTTTATTGCATCTACAATAGACTGTAATACTTGTAGTTGACCGTTGGTATTCTTAGCATACTTTTCTAATTCGCCATAATATCCAAATAAGTTATTAACTTGTAATTGTAGATCAATATCTTTATTCTCTGAAGTACTGCGTAAGGTTACTTGATTTAGGTTACTTAATCTTCTAGCAAAAGCAGATTGCTTTGGATCTGTCATCCCTTACACTTTCTACCTTTGGGACAAGCTTTCTTAGAACCACCAGGCCCTGCCCAAAGATTCTTACAGGCCCAGTATCTAGCACTTAGTTTATTATCCGCAGAGTCGCAATTATGCCGTGCTTTGAAAGACTTACGAGCTTCCGAACTATAGTTGTGACCATAACCTGTTGCTCCAAAATGAATGATCTTTTCTTGTCCATTGGCACACGCTTTAACCATTTTCTTCTTACCTGGTGAGGTAGAGGCTCTTGGTTTATTACAAGGCATTGATTTTTTATCTGGTCGTTTAGCCATTTGGTTGTCCTCCTAGCATCTGCATAGCTTGTTGACTGATTTCTGGTGGGATATTTGCTCCACCAGTCTGCATTAGATCTTGCTGAGCAGCACCACCCATAGCCTGAGCAGCAGCACCAGCAAACATCTTCTGCATTTCCATTTGTTGCTGAGCCTTTGCCATTTCCATCTTTTCTTTTTGAATCTCTTGAGCAGAGCGTACCCAGTTATTAGCATCAAATCCCATAGCCGTGATCAGGGCTCTAGCATAAGCTTCCCACTTAAAGGACGAAGCAGCCTCTGGTGGCAAGTTGCGAACCATCTCACCCATTTGGAGCAGTTTAGTGATATCTGATTCACGGCTAAGGGACTGAAGACCAGTTAGAATCTCAATATTAAGGATTCCATTATCTTCGTTAAATTGATCCGCCATTCGTTGATCAATCTCGTTATTCTCAATCATTAGGTAAATAGTTCTGCGAATAATAGGAACCATAAAGTCTCTGGCAATAGCAGAGAATGTACCACCTAGGATTGTTTCTAGTTCGTTACCTACAGCTCGGACTGCTGTAGCAGTTACTCTATCTCCAGTTGGCATGGCAGCAGTTTGTAATAAGAAACCTTGTCCTACTTCCTTACGCATTGCATCAACAGCCGAAGCGCATGCCTGTAGTTGTGGATTGATTGTCTCACCTGGAGTAATTACAAACACATCGTTCTTTCTAGCACCAACCCACTGACCATTCTGTGCTACAGAAAGATCATCAATTTCTGTAATACCAGCAGGATCAACACCCATAAAGAATGTAGATCCTGCTGCCATGCCTTGAATCATGGCTCTACTATAGGATTCTAGTGTCCTGATATCTGAGTAAATATCTTCGACATGGCTGCGTCCATAGTCTTCGCCAGCCACACTAGCCCAGCGCAATAGCACATAAGGAAGAACAGAATAAAAACCTTTATCAATAAGTTGTCCTTCCAATTCTTTGTGGACTTCCCAGAGGTTTTCTTCATTCTGGAAGACTCGGACATATACCGTTTTAAATCCTGTTTGGTTTTCCTCGCCCGCAATGAAATCATAGGCACTGGCTGGCTCCTCGTTGCTAGGTGAAATGTATTCTAGATAAATAAATTCCTTGACAGCACCATTAACATCACGACGAACAACAAATTGATCAAGTCGGATAACACGGAATGAGAAATCATTTTCCATTACAATCAATACATCCCCAATTACAATTAGATGTTGCATTGCAAGATATGAAATTTCTCGTAGGTTATTTGAAATTAGTTTACGATATACTTGAAAAGACAATTTACTAAGATATTCAGCAATTTCTGGAGTTGGTTCTCTACCATTCTTTAAACCAAAGGTAAAGAATGGAGTATCATTAAGTGGGATAAGAACACTGAGGATCTTACTAGCTAAGGAGGTTACTCCTCTTGATTGAACAGAAGAGTATGTCTGAAAAAGATTATCTTCTCCACTAAGGGATTGATATGGCAGTAGGGTTGGAACTGTAAGGGCTGAACAAGCACGAGATTTGTTTAGCTTAGATTCTCTCTTTGCATTAAGAGTCCACCATCTATCTTTAATAGTCTTTTCAGAATTCATTGTCTCTCCTTATAGTGGTCGAGTTTCTTGCTCGTATCCTGGTCGTTCAATTGTTGGCATAGCGAGATTAAACCCACCACCAAACTCACTAGTATCTTGTTTAGTTTGAGCAGTCATCTCTTGAAAGACGGCTGATTCTTGTTGTTCTTGTTGCTTAATATTAGCAGCCTTAAGGTTGGCGGCTTCAATTCTTCTGGTCTGCTCGGCAATGCGTTCACGCTCACGCTCAGCTCGCATTCTATCTTCAGCTTCGCGTTGATATTGTTGTTGCATAGCCATTTGGCGTTCCATCATTTGTTCTTGTCTTCGCATCTCTTGCTCATAATTAATCTGTGGCATTTGACCACCGCCTTTAGCTCCCATTTATACCACCTCGCTTTTCTTGTTGATCCCATAGGGATTTAATTTTAGCAACAACTTCTAATTGACCAGCTTTAAAGCCACGATCATAATCTTTTAGCTTTAGATCGCTTGGGTTTAATTGAATCATCTTCTCCAGAAACTGAATCAGTTCCTTCGATATGAATATCTTTTCTTTCATCGTCTGTACTCATTTTCATTTTATGAATATAACTTAGGCATAAAAAAAGGTCAGGGTCCTTTACGGACCCCGCCTTCCATTTTCGTAATAATAAATCAAGTCTGTTCATTTTCTCTCACCATTATATTTAGGTGGAAATTTCTTTCACCAGGTTCAATCTTATTCTCAACTAATTGTTCTTTTAAGTTGTCTAAGAAAATTCCCACCATACCCATATTATGGAATCCGATATCTAGGGTGGCATTAGATAGCTTAACTAGTTTAATAGTTTCGGCTAACGCCTGATCCATATCATATTCGGACTCAATAAATCTTTGGGGCATGGCGACCTCCTTAAGTTAGCTCACAACCATTAGCCGAACAGGCTAGGGTTCTAGCATTAGTAGTGGTATCTTCCATCTCATATTGAGACAGAAGACTAAAATCAACGGTATCTGGCATCTTATCATTAAGCTTAATGAAGTCATCTTCTGAGATAGCTTCAAATGGAGCTTGCTGATATACATGGTTATCCTTCGGCAAGAAAGAAATGCCACTGACAGAATCCCAGTACTTCCATAACCAACCACCAATATGCAAGAACTCATCATCAGTATAGTTAACAGTAATACTAGGCTTATGATCGCAATACCATATCTGGTATGCTAACCATAGATTAAGATGCCCAATTGCATTTATCTGTTGTTCTGTAATTCCGAAATCAGCCTTGATTGGGAAAGAAAATACCAATGTATGATCTGGTTTCATTACACAATTTTCATGTGGAATACCAGAATCAATCATAAATCTTGCCATTGGTGAAGTCTTATCCATTCTAATTCGTCGGATATAGAACTTACTGTAGCGTGGATGTAATCCAGAAGCAGTACCAGCAACACAACTAGTAGTGCCTTCGGGCTTAATACAGGTAATAGACTTGGATGAATTGATTCCAAGATACTCAGACCATTTCTCATTGACTTTACGAGAAACAAACTTAAGTGCTCCAAGTAGTTTTGCCAATTCTTCTGGACCATTGCCACCATTTGTTAGATTATTATCAAAGATACCAGTCATTGAAACACCAAGTAGGCGTTCCTCTTCACAGTTATCCTTGAATGAATTATTACCGACAGATTCAAAGTATGTAAAATTAGTAAGAGCACTCTGGAGAGTACCTAGAATTGTAGCATATCGAATCTTATCAATTAACTGAGGAGCCTGATCATCTGGTCGTACAGCTACGGTAGATAGATTACAGAATTGATTGGGTCGTAGAATGATCTCTGAACATGGATTGGTCCCAAATTCATAATCAGTCTTTCGTCCAGCTTTTGCTGCAATCTTACGCATTGCTTCTCTATTACAGATACCCCGCTCACCAGAGCGAGAGTTGTAAAGAGATGACCATTCTTGCATGAATGAACCCATATCTGGTTTTGATTCATAAACGGCTGAGTTGTTAGCGAGTGCACGATGTCCTCCCTTTTCCCACCAGGGGCCACTTTTGGCATGTGCCATTTCATAATCATTAAGATCACTGAGTGAAATTAATGCTGAACGACGAACACCACCTGAGATAATTGAATCTGCAATCTGACATACTAGATCGTGTACCTCAAGTGATTTAAGTTTACGACCACGTGCTTCATAGAAACTGTTAGCAGTAAATTTAATCAGTCGAACAAAAGGCTCTGGACCAGAAGCACGACCACCAAAGGTCTTAAGTCTAGCCCCAGCAGGACGAATCTGACTAGTATCTACATTGAGATGATGACCCTGATATAGTTTATTAAGGAACTCTAGATAGGCATTAGCCCATCCTTCTCTGGAATCCTCAACAATAATATTGCCATCTGTCTTTACAATAGTATCTGGAACTACAGGAAGTTGATTAACATTGTGCTTCTCAACCGAGAATCCTACTCCAGTACCACAGGCTAGGGTATATAGGATATTAGATAAATCCGATGGTTGCTTAACAGCAACATAACAACAGTTATATGCAGCTACATCATCCTTATCTAAAGCAGATCCAGCCGTCATAAGGGCACGCATAGAGCCAAATACCTGACGATCTTTCATAGCCTTTCGGATATTACCAATCTCTTGCATTTCCTCAATAGGAACCTTATTAGGTAAATCTAACCTATTAATTAAATAGTCAAAATACCTATCTACTGCTTCTTCCCATGTCTCTCTACGGTTCTCATTAGGTAGCCAACGGCAATACTTATCTACTGCTACGAAATCTTCAAATACTTTGCTCATGAATATCTCCCTTATCTAAATCCAAAATGTTTCTAACTCCGTGGTTATTTGGACACCACAGATTGATTGTATTATTATCTTTGTCATAATCACCATGACGCAGAATACGAACGCACCTAGCTTGAGCTAGGGCAAAATCTTTACGGAACATATCAAGAGGACGCTTTTCCTCGGGTCGCTTAGCCCAATCTTCATCCTGATACATTTCCATAATCTTTGTGTCCCACTCTTCTTGTGGGTGTTTTTCCAAGAACTTCTTAGCCTTGGCAGGACCAACTTTCCAGAGGCCCCAGATATTATCTGTAGTATCTCCAGTCATCCATTGTTGATAGAAATACTTATCGGCCTCTTCTCCAGATACCAGGAGCGGTTCTGATTCCTTGTCTGGATTCCAGTGCCACCCAGGAATCTGTCTGAGATCCTTGTCTACTGTTACACCCACTGCCTGACCTGATGACACCAGCATTCCAATAAGATCGTCTGCTTCTAGATGATCTACACATCGTACACTGGTATTTTCCACTGCATAGATTGTTTCCAATGCAATCGGCATAGAATCTGGGGACTTGAAATCCTCCCTGTGTTTCTTGTACTTTGGCCAAAACATCCTCCTAAAGTTCTTATTGCGTGGACAAGACATAGCTACATAAACAGTATCTACACCTTGGGGTGTCCAGTTTTTGATATCTTGATTGATACGACCAGGTAGGTCTTCAATACCCTCGGCATCAGCCCAAAAGGCTGCCCTATAGGCAATGATATCTCCATCAAGAATTGCTGTTGTCGGCATCGTCATTATATTCCTCAAGTTCTAAATAACCCAACTCTAACCAATATTCGGTTGCTTGCTTAGCAATATGCTCTAGGTCTGCAAGATCACCGTCGTTTTGAATAACAATATCAAATAATTCTTCTGCTTCATTTTGTTTAGCAGGAATTAGTAAATCTTTTTCAACTTGGTTTGCAAGTTGTTCGCTTTCGTGATTACGCCATTCAGCTTTATGTTCTTCAAGTTTACGAATACCGTGTGAAATAAAGATCTGTGTAGCAACTAAATCACGACCAAAAGCAAGTTCATTCATGTAACGTACATCATCTTGAATGATTACATACTCATAGTTTGTTTTCTTAGCTGCTTTATTATCCAATTCTTTAATCATATATTCTTGGATTGTCTCATAGGACTTGACTACCCAATAGTCAGGATCTTCTGCGCGTTTAGTAGCACCAAGTTCTTGACAAAAGTTTCTGTAAGCAGATGAATCTTTTTCTTTAGCAAGACCATTTGTTGCTGCTTGCTTTTTAATAGCATCAGCAAATGGAAGTATTACAGGAATATAACCAAGTTCAAATGAATACTTGGCAATTAAATGGGCAAGGGTGGTTTTACCCACCCGACCCTTACCGCTTAGTTGAATGACTCTCATTATAAATCTCCTGCCAATGTCGAATAATATAACCTAATCCGATTTCTCCACGGTTGTATTCAACTACAATAGGATGATCTGGGTTAGAAGCTATAAACTCGTTTACTTGTCGCATAAAGTAAACCGCTTCAGTCATTGTCGCCTCCTATAATATAACTGAACATACCATAAATACTAGCAGCAAGGAAGATTAACGAACAAATTAGAATAATCTTATTCAATGTTTACCTCTATTTACAGACTTAGATACGACACGAAGGTTTTTTGAGGAATTGTTTCTAGGATTACCATCCTTATGATCAATATCCTTTCCATCGTGCTTCTTTACAGTCCCTTTCTTAAGGGCCTTTCGACGTACCTTATTACGGTGTGCTCGATCTTTTTTGGATTTAGTAGATGATTGAAACTTAGCATACTCGTCTTTATAATCTCTAGCCATTAGTGTGTCTCCGACCAGTTGTTACCTACTTTGAATTCTGCTTCGATCATGCAATTGCTGCGTAGTAAATCACCAGCAGTAGTTGCAGATTCGCAGAGGATATTACCGACTTTGTTAGCTACATCAGGATGACATTCTACTTGTAGTTCGTCATGCACCGAGGCAACCCAATTAAACTTATCTTGACCAATCTCCATCCGTAGTCTTTGATCTGCAACACAGGCCCAAGCCTTGGCAATGTGAGCACCAGAGGATTGTAGCAAAGTATTCAGAGCAGCATGTTCCTTACGGACATAGACAGGACGCCAGTTGAATGGCTTGACATAACCCTTGTCCAAGGTATCGAATCGACAATTCTCAATCAACTTCTTGAGTCCAGGGATGTTGCTTAGTAGTTTGTTCTTGGTTTGCTTTGCCTTGTAGACAGAAGCACCAATTGTCTTTGCAAACTTCTCATCACCACCACCATATAGGAAGCAATAGATACCAGTCTTGGCTGTGTTCCTAGAGTCCAGTTCCATAGCCTTCTGGTTGTGAGTGTGGATATCACCTTCACAAACTTCCTTGGCATAGGTTCCGTTGTCGAATGGATACAGATAGTGTGCAAGCATTCTTAGTTCTAGACCCTTGAGATCGGAGCCAACCAATACCCAACCAGCCCTAGGAACAAACAGTGCTCTTGCTCTGGGATCAGAGTGGACTTGCTGGATGTTTGGTTCTTTGCTTGACATGCGACCAGTCACAGCACCAAGGGTATTGATGTATGAATGGATTCGTTTGTCACGGCTTACCTTAGCACGGCCTACCCAATCGGACACCTGACTCATTAGTTTAATGAGATCGAAATACTTGCATAGGGTCTTAGCTTCTGGATACTCTAGGTTAGATAGAACTTCATGGTCCACCTTGGGGTTTCCTTTGTCGGTGGTAGTTGGTTCCCATCCATACTTTTCTGTAAGACGTTCTGCGATTTGTTGTCGAGAACCTGGATTGAAGACTTCGACTTTATCCTTGAGTCGTTTTCCTGTTTTCTCAGAATGTCTAACAATGATCTTGTCTGGAAAGATTCTTCGCATTTCATCTTCGATTTGTGATTTCTCAATCAGCAACTCCATCTCTAGTTCTTCGGCTTTGTCTAGGTCAAAGCTAAAGCCAGCTTCAACCTGACGCTTGATCATATCTGCAACGACATGTTCCATCCTGACAGCACGACTATATTGAACCATGTAGTCTTGCTGAGCAAAGTGATCCCATATCTTGGCAGTTACAACTGAATCCTGTAGACAATACTTACCCATCTCTTCTGTATAGTAATCCCAACCACCCTGATAATCTATTTTACCTTCTCCAAGATACTTGCCCCATGCCATTAGGGAATGAGATTGATCTGGTGTAGGTGGATTGTCTCCATAGATCATCCGACTGAGTATTAGTGTATCCAGTACTTCTGTATATGGTTGCTTGTTTAATGGGCCATATAGTCTTTCAATGAGTGGAATATCAAAGGCATAGATATTATGACCAATGATTAGTTCCGCATCACGAAGGATTTGGATACCAGCATCTAGATTATCCTGCTCAAATAACAGGGATTCTCCAGTTTCAATATCCTTAATAGACATACACCAAATCTTAGTAGCTTCTGGTATGTATGTATCTTTCTTACCAGCAACTACTTCATTAAGACCATTGGCCTCAATGTCAAACACTAACTTGGTCATAGCGATAAAGCACCTCTCCTTCAGGGGTAATTACAAACGGTACATCCATAAGCTTGGATGTCTGGTCGTTGTAGAACAGAGCCGTAGCAATGCCTCTACGACCACCCTTACGATTCTTTAGGACTCGTACATTAGTGGTATTACAAGTAAGTGGATCTGGGTGTTGAGCATTACGCTCAAGGGCAAAGACATTATCTGCAATCTGAGCAAGAGAACCTGAGCCACGAAGATCGTTAAGGTTGATTCGATCACCCTCGTCTACGTTCTTGTCAGTCTTCTTAATATGAGCAATGACATGGAGTGTAACACCAGTGCGCTCTACCAGTTCTCGCAGCTTCTTCATTACCGAGTCTAGAACAAGTCTTTCATCGTTACCAAAGTCACTGCCAGAAGAAAGCAGCATATTACCAAGGAGAGTGATATGATCAAGGAAGATGACTTTGCAATCAAGACCAACAGCCATATACTCAAGACGATTAATAATATTGTTGATATTAGAATTGCCAATATGGTCATAAAGGTATAGTGGTTTGGAACTGATGTATGTCTTTGCTTCGGCGTATTCTTCCTCAGTTAGATTATCTTCTACCATATCAACGATAGACTTGTTATTAGATTTGCGTAGCTCATTAAGCTGACGTTGAGACATGATCTTGCGGACTGGTTTGCCAATCTTAAGAGAAATTAGGTCATCAACAGTTTGCTCAGGTGATTCTTCTAGGAATACAGCACCTACAGCACGACCATGGTTGAGATGATCTACTACAAGTTCACGGATAATGGTAGACTTACCATGACCAGTGGCACTAGTCCATAGGTTAAGACGGCCAGAGTCCTGACCAATCATGAATGTAGTTAGCGAGTCCCACGGATACTCGTATACCTGTACGGATGAATTCTCATTCTCAGATACGACTTGACTGACATGAAGAATACTATCGGGAGAGTACGTCTTGGCATTCCAGTAGGCTTGCAGGAGTTGTGCAGCCTCGGCATGTACAAGCATCTCATTGGGATCCTTGCGTGGGAGAGACATGATCTTGACTTTCCCAGGAGGCAGTATTTCAGCCACGTCCCGTGCTGCCTTCTGCCCTGGATCGTCCATGTCGAAGCAGAGTACGATGGTTTCGAACGAGGAAAGATAATCATATTGATCCTTTACACAGCGTACAGCTGAATTGACTCCGTTGGGAATGGAGACAACTGGATACTTGTTGTCAAAGAGTTGGGCCATAGTGAGACAGTCAATGGCTCCCTCGGTAATGAGAATCCTCTTGCCACCACTAGGAAACAAGTTCTGACCGTAAAACTGAAGGTTTGCTGTGTCTCCGATCCATGCAAACTTCTTGCCATCGTATCGAATATGTTGAGCCTGTAGTGTACCATCCGCACTGTAGAAGTTCTCAACTTCTGCTCCGTTGGCAGTGGTTGCATATCCATACTGTCTAGCAGTCTTCTCGTTAATTCGTCGGTGTGGTAAAGCCTGGATCTCACCAGTACGAAACTTCTCTGTGGTATATACGGGTGTTTCCTCTACGATTGTTTCCATTGGTTTGTTACCTCTTACATAAAATTCACAAGCATAACAATAGCTATGTCCGTCATCATAGACGGCTAGGTTGTTTCCTGATGTGTCATTACCTTGTGCTGCACACTTTGGGCAGCGTTTACGCGATACTACCTTTGATTCAGTTTCCATTTTGCTCCGATTGAAATAAAGTGAGTGGAATTAGTTTGTCCGTGATTCCATCTTGTTCCATAAAGTGATTACAGATTCTAGCTGTTTGGATTTTGTACTCAAGTTCTGACATATTGGTATTATCAAAACTAAATCCAATTTTACAGTAATCTGGTCTAGTGTCATATATTTTGCAAAGGTTGTTCTCCAGATGTATGCAAGAACCATCTTGCTTTATCCATTCCTTTGGAAAGATATTTGACATAAATACTCTACGACAACATGAACCACACGATGTACATGGAAAGTTCATAATGCCCCCAGCAGGGATCGAACCTGCGACCAACCGATTAAAAGTCGGTTGCTCTACCAGCTGAGCTATAAGGGCGTACTCGGGTGCTTGGATTCGAACCAAGACAAAGAGGACCAAAATCTCTGGTGCTACCATTACACCACACCCGAATAGCTTCGGGGGGACTTGAACCCCCACGCCTTGCGGCTACGGATTTTAAGTCCGCTGCGTATGCCATTCCGCCACGAAGCCAAGGGACTCACTTGTGGTGAGTCTTGAAATAGTTGTTCCAGTAATTTGCCTCAGTCGCCATATTGCGCT
>Ga0075471_10001184_pt1 | contig 16936 bp, 15 predicted proteins | sample DEB19_08_DNA_2_FD_74787 | JGI IMG/M metagenome (GOLD analysis project Ga0075471, IMG submission 74787) | Aqueous microbial communities from the Delaware River and Bay under freshwater to marine salinity gradient to study organic matter... | ecosystem: Environmental > Aquatic > Marine > Coastal ... | reverse complement strand
GATCACGGACCGCCACGATAAATCGCAGCTCAGTGGTCGCCTGAGCGGCCTCCTGACCCATGTCGATGTGCACAATGTCCACCTCGGCCTGGGCCAGCCCCGCAGCAACCCGGGCCAGAACACCCTTGCCGTTGGCCACGGTGACACTGATCGCCGTCTCAAACGCGCGGACCGGCTCATCAGACCATTCCACCGGAATGAAGCGGTCAGCATCCTTGTTGAACAGCCGCTGGGCAATGCCGCAATCCTGCACATGCACCAGCAAGCCCTCGCCACGCCCGAGATAGCCCAGGATGGCATCGCCCGGTATCGGTCGGCAGCAGTGGGCCAACTGGACTGAAACATTCTCGCTGCCATCAATCAGGACCCCGGTATGACCGGTGCCCTCTTGCGGGGCAAACCGCTCACGGGTCAGCAGCAGTGTGTCGCGTCGCGCACCAAGCTCGGCCATCTGCGCAACCAGCAGCTTGGCAACAATGGTCGCAATTCGCTTGCCCAGCCCTAAGTCCACCATCAGCTCATCGCGATTCTTGTTGCCGGTAATCCGCAATACCTTGTCCCAGATAAGCAGCTGCTCATCTTCACTGCCCGGCAATTTGTCGATGCCCTCGGCTCGCAAGGCCTGCGCCAGCAGTTTTTCTCCAAGCTGCTGTGACTGCGAGGCCTCCAGCGTCTTGAGGTGGTGACGAATCTTTGATCGGGCACGCCCGGTGCGCACAAAGGTCAGCCAGGCCGGATTGGGGGTGGCGTCAGGAGAGGTAGCCACTTCGACCATATCTCCGTTGTGCAACTCAGTACGCATTGGAACGGCCTCGTTGTTGACCTTGGCGGAAACGGCATGGTCTCCCACATCGCTATGGATGGCATAGGCAAAGTCCACCACCGTGGCGCCGCGCGGCAAAGCCATGATCTTGCTCTTGGGGGTGAAGACATAGACCGCATCGGGAAACAGGTCCACCTTGACATGGTCCCAGAACTCGGCCGCATCACGGGTTTCATTCTGGATATCAAGCAGCGACTGCAGCCATTGGGTGCCAAGTCGCTCGGAGTTATCGCCCCCGGGCTCCTTGGCCTTGTACATCCAGTGCGCAGCCACACCCGACTCAGCCACCACATGCATGGCCTCGGTTCGAATCTGAAATTCGATATGGATCCCCGCCGGTCCAACCACCGTGGTGTGAAGCGACTGGTAACCGTTGAGCTTGGGGATGGCAATATGGTCTTTGAATTTGCCGGGCACCGGCTTGTAGAGCTGATGCAGAATGCCCAAGGCGGTGTAGCAGTCCACCACTCCAGGCATCTGGACGCGAAAACCATAAATATCGTTGATCTGGGCAAAGCTCAGGTGTTTCTCGTCCATCTTGCGGTAGATCGAGTACAGGGTCTTTTCGCGCCCACTGATGGGCACCGACAGGTCGGCATCGTAGAAAGCCTTGCGTACTTCGCGCTGCACTTTCCAAACCAGGTCCCGCCTTCGACCACTGGCACGCGAAACCGCCTTGGACAGGACCTGATAGCGCCAGGGTCGCAGATGACGGAAGGCCTGGTCCTGCATCTCCCGGTAGGCCTGATTCAAACCAAGCCGGTAGGCGATAGGCGCATAGATTTCCAGCGTCTCAGCAGCGATGCGCAATTGCCGCTCGCGGGACAGTTCGCCTAATGTTCGCATGTTGTGGGCGCGATCAGCCAGCTTGATCAGGATGACCCGCACATCGCGCGCCATGGCCAACAGCATCTTGCGAAACGACTCGGCCTGTCCTTCCTCGCGCGTGTTGAAATGCAGCTTGTCGAGCTTGGTCAGCCCATCCACCAACTCGGCCACCGGAGCGCCGAAACGCTCGATCAGATCAGCCTTGTTGATACCGCAATCTTCCATGGTGTCATGCATCAAGGCCGCCATCAAGGCCTGAGCGTCGAGGTGCCACTCCGCACATTGCGCGGCGACGGCGATCGGATGCGTGATATAGGGCTCACCGCTGCTACGGATTTGTCCCAGATGGGCTTCATCGGCCAGACGGTAGGCCTGACGGACCTGCTCCAGGTCGGATTCCGAGAGGTAACCCAGCTTGTCAGTCAGCGCAGCAAAGCTTGCGGCGGCTGCATTGGCAGCTGCCAGCTTGGACTCTTGCGAGAAAGCGGAAGCATTGAAAACTTCCGCCTTGGGCGCTGCAGAGGAGGCTGGTTTGGTGACATAACCCATGCCTCAAATATAACGCCCCTGCTTACCATTTCGGCCAGACAACAAAAAAGCACCGCAAGCGGTGCTTTCTCAGGCGTGGGCCAGTCGGACTTAAGTCGGAACTTTTTTGAGCATCTCAATGCCCACCTTGCCTGCAGCGATTTCGCGCAAGGCGGTCACGCTGGGTTTGTTCTTGCTGTCAACCTTCGGGGTATGGCCCTGGCTGAGCATGCGGGCACGGTAGGTGGCAGCCAGAACAAGCTGGAATCGATTTGGGATCTGCTCCAGGCAGTCTTCAACAGTAATGCGGGCCATGGAAATTCTCCGGGGGCTAGGTGATATTCAGGGCTTTGAAAGTCTGCGGCCGCTGACGGCGCTGGGAACTCAGCTTGAGGCGCTGTGCCTTGACCAGGGTTTGCAAATCGGTCAGAGCGCGTTCAAACTCATCGTTGATTATAACGTAGTCAAAGCGTTCGACCTGCGCCATCTCGGTGGCTGCATTCTTGAGCCGTAGCTCGATGACCTCGGATGAATCCTCGCCGCGTTTGATCAGCCGCTCTCGCAACGCCTCCCAGCTGGGCGGCAAAATGAAGATGGCGACTGCCTGCGCAAATCGCTTTTTGATCTGCAGGGCTCCCTGGAAATCGATTTCAAGAATGATGTCGGCTCCCTGGGCCATCTTGTCCTCGATCGCCTGACGCGAAGTTCCGTAGCGGTGGCTATGGACATTGGCCCATTCCACAAAGGCGTCGGCCTGCACCATGGCCTCAAAGGCTTCTGGAGAAACAAAATAGTATTCCCGGCCACTGACTTCCTGACCCCGCGGGGCCCGGGTGGTGTGTGAGACCGAAAGTTCCAGGCTGAGATCGGCCGCCATCAGGGCTTTGACCAAACTGGACTTGCCAGCGCCGCTGGGGGCCGTGATGACAAACAGGTTGCCAGAGGAGTACATGAAGGCTGGAATGACAACGAAAGTAGGTAGGAAGGATAACTATTCTATGTTCTGCACTTGCTCGCGCATCTGCTCAATCAGCACCTTCATGTCCACCGAAATACGGGTCAGCTCCAGGGTCGCTGATTTTGAGCCCAGCGTGTTGGCCTCACGGTGCAGTTCCTGAATCAGAAAATCAAGCCGTTTGCCAATTTCGCCGCCCTGTGCAATCAGACGCTCGAGTTCATCCAGATGAGAAGCCAGCCGGGTGATCTCTTCTGCCACATCGATGCGAATGGCAAAGGCGGTGGCCTCGGCCAGTGCTTTTTCCTGAGCGGCCTGCGGCAACACCGCGTTATCGGTCAGCGCCATTGCCTCTTGCCAACGCTCCAGAAAACGCAGTCGCTGTTGCTCTACCAGTTGTGGCACCAGAGGGGTCGCCTGCTGCGCCAGTTTGCGCAACTGTCCAATGCGGTCCCGCAACATCTCGGCCAAGCGTGCGCCCTCACGAGCACGGGCTTCAACCAGCGACTTGGTGACCCGACGCGCCAGCGGCAGCACCACCTGGCTCCAGTCCTGCCGAGACGACTGCTCACCCGCAGCCATGCGCAACACATCAGCCACACTCAAAGCCCGGGCTTGGGGCAACCAGGCCATCACCCCATCCTGAACCAGTCCCAGACGTTGCAACATCTGTGGCGAGGGCTCGGGCACTGCGCCAGATCCGGCCTCGATCGCAGCGCGTAATTCAACCTTGCCTCGACGTAGCTGCCCGGTCAGCAACTCACGCAGGGCCGGCTCAAACGCGCGCAACTCCTCCGGCAGGCGAAAGGTCAGGTCAAGAAATCGGCTGTTGACCGAGCGAATTTCCAAGCCCAATTGGGCCGGGTTGGCGCTGACTCCTTCGGCGTTTTTGGCTGCCTGCGTCCCTTGCTGGGCGCTGGCATAACCGGTCATGCTGTAAACGGGCATGGCATCCTGCTTCTGTGGCTAAGGCCCAGAGAATAACCGACCTGCACCCCAACCTGGGCATCCTCAAGGTGTGCGCTGATACCATCGCAGCGATGCCGGCAACTCAGCCGATCGACAGACTTCAAATTTTTCTGAACTCAAAGCGCCAAGCTTTCACATCATGACCTCATACCAACGCAATAACCAGCGAGGAAGCGCACAACTGCGCCCGGTTCGCATCACCCGCAACTACACCATCCATGCCGAGGGTTCGGTGCTGATCGAATTTGGCAACACCAAGGTGCTGTGCACGGCTTCGGTGGAAGAGCGAGTACCCCCACACAAGCGGGGTAGCGGCGAGGGCTGGGTAACCGCCGAATACGGCATGTTGCCCCGTGCCACCCACACCCGCAGCGACCGCGAGGCTGCTCGCGGCAAGCAAAGCGGCCGCACCCAGGAAATTCAGCGCCTGATTGGCCGCTCGCTGCGCGCGGTGTTTGACCTGGCCAAGCTGGGCGAGCGTACCATCACGCTGGACTGCGATGTGCTGCAGGCCGATGGTGGCACCCGCACCGCCGCCATCACCGGAGCTTTCGTGGCGGCGCGCGATGCGGTCAACAAGCTGCTGGCTGCCGGCACCCTGAAAGCATCCCCAATCACTGGCCATGTGGCAGCCATTTCGGTGGGCATCGTGCGAGGCACGCCCCTGCTGGACCTGGAGTATGTGGAAGATTCGGCCTGCGACACCGACATGAATGTGGTCATGACCAGCGCAGGCCATTTCATTGAAGTGCAGGGCACGGCCGAGGGTGTTGCCTTCACACGGGAGGAAATGGATACCCTGCTGGCCCTGGCCGACCAGGGGATTCGCGAACTGGTTCGTCTGCAAGACCAGGCATGAAAAAAATCGTTCTGGCCTCCAACAACGTGGGCAAGTTGCGTGAGCTGCAGGCCATGCTGGCGCCCCTGGGACTGGAACTCATCAAGCAGGGTGACCTGGGCATTCCAGAAGCCGAAGAACCCCATCGCACCTTTGTCGAGAACGCGCTGGCCAAGGCGCGCCATGCCGCACAGTTAAGCGGCCTGCCCGCCCTGGCCGATGATGCCGGCTTGTGCGTCGATGCCTTTGGCGGATTGCCGGGCGTCGATACCGCCTTCTACGCCACCCAGTTTGGCTACCCCAAAGGCGACGACAACAATGTGCGCGCGCTGTTGGAACAGATGAAGGACATCCCAAACCGACGGGCGGCTTTAGTTAGCACCCTGGTCGCGCTACGCTCGGCCGACGACCCCGAACCCCTGATCGCGGTGGGCCGGGCGGTGGGCGAGATCACCCGCGAGCCGGTGGGCTCAAACGGCTTTGGCTTTGACCCGGTGATGTTCATCCCCGAATTGGGTCAGACCTTTGCACAATTGCCCACCGAGGTGAAAAACGCCAACAGCCATCGGGGGCAGGCGGCGCAACAGATGGTAGCGATGATTCGGCAGCGCTGGCTCCAGGGCTGAGTCACCGCCCTCACTGGACGATCGCCGTAGGCTCAAGGCAGAAACAGTCCCTGCAGGTCACTCAAAAAATCAAAGCCACGCTCGGTGGGCTGAACCCGCTGCAAATCGCGGGTGATCCAGCCCTGGCGCTCAGCGTCTTCCAGCGGCTGCTGGATGGTACTGATGGCCAGACCGGTGCGCTCACAGAATTCGCTCAGGGCGAATCCTTGGCGCAGGCGCAAGGCGTTGAGCATGAACTCAAAGGGCAGATCGGCCAGCGCCACCTCGTCTTCCTGCGCCAGCGCATTGCCAGCCAGCGCGCGCTCCATGTACAGGCGCGGTTCGCGCAGCTTCACCTGGCGCACGATGCGGTGGGCAAAGCTGAGCTTGCCGTGGGCGCCGGCGCCAATACCAAGGTAATCGCCAAACTGCCAGTAGTTGAGGTTGTGCCGGCAATGGTGGCCCGGCCTGGCATAAGCGGAGACTTCATAGCGCTGCAGGCCGATGCTGGCTGTGCGCTCGCTGATCAGGTCCAACATGGCATAAGCCGTGTCTTCTTCAGGCAATTGCGGAGGGTACTTGGCGAAATAAGTGTTGGGCTCGATCGTTAGATGGTAGATCGACAGATGCGGTGGCGTGAAAGCCAGCGCCTGCCCCAGATCCTGTTGCAACTCCTCTAGCGTTTGCTCGGGCAGGGCATACATCAGGTCCAGGTTGAAGGTGTCAAAGTTGGCCGCGGCTTCCTCCAGCGCAGCGATGGCCTGGGCACGACTATGGACGCGGCCGATGCGCTTGAGGTGCTCATCATTGAAACTCTGCACCCCCACCGACAGGCGTGTGACACCGGCATCGCGGTAGGCACGAAAACGCTCCTTCTCAAACGTGCCTGGGTTGGCCTCCAGCGTGACCTCACAGTCGGCAGCGAGTTTGAGACGCGCACGAAGTTCAGACAACAGCCGCTCGATGGATTCGGGCGAAAACAGGCTGGGCGTGCCGCCACCCAAAAAGACCGTCTGCACGCTGCGCCCCCAGATCAGCGGCAGGCAGGCATCCAGGTCAGCCAGCAGCGCATCCAAGTAACGCTGCTCGGGCAGTTCACGCTGGGACATCTCGTGAGAGTTGAAATCGCAATACGGACACTTCTTCAGGCACCAGGGCAGGTGCACATAGAGCGCCAGGGGGGGCAGACCTGCCAATTGGAGCGGGCCAGGTCGCAGGTAGTGCTGTATGTCGTGCATGGCAAGCGGCGGCCTCGTTGGCTGCGCGTACGGGCTCAGTCGAGTTTGAGACCCTTGGGCAGGGGGAACTTCAGCGTTTCTGCCACCCCGTCCATCTTGCGCACCGACACTGCACCGAAGGACTTGATGCGCTCGATCACATCGCGCACCAGCACCTCAGGCGCTGAGGCTCCAGCGGTGAGACCCACATGGGCCTTGCCAGCAAACCACTCGGGCTTAATTTCACCCGCGTTGTCCACCATATAAGCGTCGACGCCTCGCTTGGCGGCTACCTCGCGCAAGCGATTGCTGTTGGAGCTGGTTGGACTGCCCACCACAATCAGGATATCCACCTGGCTGCTGAGCAACTTGACAGCGTCCTGGCGGTTCTGGGTGGCGTAGCAGATATCCTGCTGCTTCGGTTCGCGCACCTGCGGAAAGCGCGCCTTGACCGCAGCCAGGATATCGGCCGCATCGTCCACGCTCAGCGTCGTTTGGGTGACCACGGCCAACCTGTCCGTCTGCATGGGCTGCACTCGACCCACATCAGCCACGTCCTCCACCAGATGGATGCCCGAGTCAAGCTGGCCCATGGTGCCCTCGACTTCGGGGTGGCCCTTGTGCCCGATCATGAAAAACTCATAGCCTTCGCGGTGCAGCTTGGCCACCTCGACATGTACCTTGGTCACAAGCGGGCAGGTGGCATCGAAAATGCGAAAGCCGCGCGCCTGCGCTTCGCGTTGCACAGCCTGGCTCACGCCGTGGGCTGAAAACACCAGGGTGGCGCCGGGCGGCACCTCTGCCAGGTCCTCGATAAAGATTGCGCCTTTTGACTTGAGGTCGTTGACAACAAAGGTGTTGTGGACAATCTCATGGCGCACATAAATCGGCCGACCAAACTTCTGCAAGGCGCGCTCGACAATCTCAATGGCACGATCAACCCCAGCACAAAAGCCGCGTGGCTCGGCCAGCACAATTTCAGCGCCAGCAACGGTCATTAAGGCCTGTTGTGAGGCCGGTTCGGGCAAGTTGGCTTGGATCCGATTCATAACACCCCAATCAATTGCACTTCAAAGGTAACCGGCTGTCCGGCCAGTGGATGATTAAAGTCAAACAGAACGGACTTGTCGGCCAACTGCAGCACCACCCCGCCAAAGTTGCCCTTGCGATCGGGCGTTGGAAACTGCACAACATCGCCAACCTGGTACTCGGCCTGGGGGTCGCCTAGCTCTTTCAACTCCTGTCGCGACAGCCACTGCTGCATGTCTGGATTGCGGTGACCGAAAACCGCTCCCGCTGGAAGTTCTAGCGTGGTGTGCACACCCTCAGGCAAGCCCACAAGGGCAGCCTCGATCGCTGGCGCGAGTTCACCAGCCCCTAAGGACAAGGTGGCTGGCTTGGAGCCAAAGGTATTGATGACATCGCCCGCCGGACCTGCCAGACGGTAATGCAGCGTAAGAAACGAACCCGCTTGAACGCAGGGAATATTGGAAGTCATGACCATCCTGATGAAACAGGCTCAATTGTAAAAAATCACAACTTGGCGTTTTAATGCCATCGAACCGATCCGGTCTAAGATTGTATTTATCGTTTTCAAAGCGCCTCACCACCCCCCTGCACGCCATGCCGCTGAAAGATCTGCCCCCTGATGCCCAACCGCGTGAGAAGCTGCTCGCCCGGGGCGCGTCTGCCCTCAGCGATACCGAACTGCTGGCGCTGTTGTTGCGCACCGGTATGGCCGGTAAGGGCGTGTTGCAACTATCCCAGGAACTGCTGGATACTTTTGACGGAGTGGCAGGTCTGCTGCATGCGGATGCCCAGGCCTTGCAGGCCGTCAAGGGGTTGGGGCCAGCCAAGCGCGCCGAACTGTTGGCAGTGCTGGAGCTGGCGCGCCGTGTGCTGGCTCAGCAAATGCAGCAGCAACCTGCCTTTGACCGTCCGCAGGCGGTCAAGGAATACCTGCAGCTGCAGTTGGGCGCCAGAAAACACGAAGTCTTTGCAGTGATGTTTCTTGACGTGCAGCATCGCCTGCTGGCGCTGGAGGAGTTGTTTCGTGGCACTCTGACCCAGACCTCGGTCTATCCACGTGAGGTGGTGCTGCGCGCCTTGCATCACCACGCTGCCGCTGTGGTGCTCACGCACAACCATCCCAGCGGAGTGGCAGAGCCTTCCCGTGCCGATGAGGCCCTCACCCAGGCGCTCAAGGCCGCACTCGCCCTGGTAGATATCCGGGTGCTTGACCACATCATCATTGGTCAAGGTCAGACCTGCTCGCTGGCTGAACGAGGCTTGATCTAGGGGTTGATGTGAGCAAAAAATTCAATGCCCTTGAAGACCTCAAACAGGTCAGGCAGGCAATTGAGGCCCGCGCCAAAGAGGAGGCCCAACGAAAGGCCCAGGAGGCCAAGGCTGCGCGCCGCACTCAGTCCGACAAGGACCTATTTACCAGGGCCGTTGGCGAAGTCAGACTTCTGAACTCAACGACCAAGGCTGAATTGAAAAAACGCCCACCCCCACCGCTGCCGATACAAAAGCAGCGCGACGAGCAGGCGGTGCTGGCCGAAGCGATCAGCGATGAGTTTGATGTCAGCACCCTGCTCGACACGGATGAACAACTGAGCTATCGCCGAGCCGGCATCGGCCCGGATGTGGTGCGCAAGCTGCGTCGTATCGACTGGAGAATTCAGCGCGAGATTGACCTGCACGGCCTACGTACCGACGATGCGCGCCAGGCGCTCTCGGCATTCATCCGCAAGGCGCACCGCGAAGGCTTGCGATGCGTACGGGTGGTCCATGGCAAAGGGCTAGGCTCGCCCGGCAAGGCGCCAGTCTTGAAAAGCCGTGTTCACAGCTGGCTGGTGCAAAAGCAGGAAGTCCTGGCCTTTGTTCAGGCCCGGCCGGCCGAAGGCGGGGCCGGTGCGCTGATCGTGTTGCTCAAACCTTCTCCAGGCAGCCCACCCTCGGCTGGCCAGTGATGCCCCTGAGGGTTGAGCATTCGTCCTAGCCCGGGGTGTTGCGCATCCAGTCGGCGGTGCCAAAAAAAGCATCGTTCAACTTGGCACGCAGCGCACCGTCCACACCGACTTCTGCCATCGCCTGATCCATGCAGGCCAGCCACTGGTCACGCTCGGTCAGTCCGATCTTGAAGGGCATGTGACGGGCGCGCAGACGCGGATGGCCAAAGCGCTCGATGTAGTGATTGGGGCCGCCCAGCCAGCCACACAAAAACCAGAACAGCTTCTGCCGGGCGCTGCCCAGGTCGCTGCCGTGCACCGCGCGCAAGGCCTGGTAACGGGGTTCCAGGTCCATCAGGTCATAAAAGCGGTCCACCAACGCGCGTACACGCGACTCGCCTCCCAGAAGACTGAACACCGTATCGCCTTGCGGCTGAGATTGGGCTGAAGCTGTTGCTGTAGGTATTTGTGTTGGTTCTTTTTCACTCATGGCGCATTCTCATCTGCCTCATTGCGCAGCTCGGCGCAAGGTTTCCACCACCGGCCGACGCAGGATTTCGTGCAGACTCCACCAGCCGGCGGTCAAGGCCAGCACTGCACCAAGCAGCGCGCCACCGGGCAGCACCGGCCAGGACAGGTCCCAGTCAAAACCGAAAACCCAACGGGCCAATGCCCAACCCACGCCAAGGGCTGCCAGGGACGCCAGCAACCCAGCAATGAAACCAATTCCGGCCAGTTCGGCCCTCTGCACCTGACGCAGCAAATCGGTACGTGCCCCGACAGCACGCATGACTGCAAAATCTCTAACCCGTTCCTCTCGGGTAGCGCCAACGGCTGCCAGCAGAACCACCAGGCCAGCTACCAGCGTGAAGGCAAAGAGCAACTCCACCGCTCGGGTCACCTGATCAAGCACTCGCTGCACCTGGGCCAGTGTGGTGCTCAGATCCACCACCGTGATGTTGGGAAAGCGTTTCACCAAATCAGCATCAAAACCCCGGCTCTGCGGTGCTCGCAAGGCGCTCATCCAGGTCAACGGCACGCCATCAAGCCGGCTGACTGGTATTAAGGCAAAGAAATTGGCCCGCATGGAACCCCAGTTGACCTTGCGCAGGGAGGTGATTTGCAGATCCAGGGCCTGACCCGCGACATCAAACCGCAGGCTGTCTCCCAATTTGAGGCCCAGCGTTTTGGCAATGCCCTCCTCCATGCTGACTGCACCCGCCTCCTCATTGACCCAGCGACCAGCCACCACCGGGTTGTGCGAGGGACGCTCAGCAGCGTGGGACAGATTGAACTCACGATCGACCAGCCGGCGCGCCCGGTCCTCGGTGTAGTCCTCAGGACCTACCGATCGTCCGTTGATCGCCACCAGCCGTCCGCGAAACATCGGATACCAGTCGTAGTTGACGACGCCTTGAGACTTCAAGACCTGCTGAAACGACTCTGCCTGATCCGACATGACATTGATGACAAACCGGTTGGGCGCATCCAGGGGTGTGGCTTCACGCCAGCCGGCGATGAGGTCTGTACGCAATAACAAGAGCAGCACCAGCGCCAGCAGGCCAACCGCCAGGCCGCTGATCTGGATCACCGCAAACCCCGGGTGGGCGGCTATCTGACGGGTGGCCAACACCAGCCAGGCAGGTGCGGTGTTCTCCCTGACCAGGGCTCGCAGTATCCGCACGGCCAGCCAGCCCAGAATCGCAAAGAGCAAGGCCGCCAGGGCAAACCCTCCCACGGCGATCAGCCCCAACTGAAGGTCGCGCCCCACGACCAGCAACAAACCAGCAAATCCCGCCACGCCCAAAGCCATGACCAGCATCGAGGCCGGCTTGAGTTCTCCGAGTTCACGTCGCATCACACGCAAGGCGGGCACCTGTGCCAGCTGAAGCACCGGTGGCAAGCCAAAGGCCATCAAAAGGGTCAAACCGGTACCCAGACCCAGCAACACCGGCCACCCACTCGCGGCCGGCAACGCGGTTTCCATCAGGCCGGCCAGTAAAGCCACCATCACCAGGTGCGTGCCATAGCCCAATACCAGACCCAGTGCACTGGCCACCAGACCAACCAACAAGAACTCGACGGTATAACTCAGGGCGATGGTCGACTGACGCTGCCCCAGCACACGCAACATGGCGCAGTCGTCCAGGTGCCGGCTGGCAAAGCCGCGCGCAGCCAGGGCCACAGCCACAGCACACAAGAGAGCTGCCAACAAGGCCACCAGGTTAAGGAATTTGTCGGCGCGCTCAAGGGTCTGGTTCATCTCGGGTCGACCGCCCTCCAGTGATTCAAGGCGCATGCCCCGAATTTCCTGTCGCTCGATAAGCTGGGCGGCCCAGTCACGAAAGCGCTTGGCGGCTCGCTCATCACCGGCGACGGCCAGCCGATAGCTGACCCGACTGGCCGGCTGAACCAGACCGGTAGCCGCCACATCAGCAGTTCGCAGCATGACCCGCGGGGCAAAGTTGATGAAGCCAGCGCCCCGGTCGGGCTCCAGGGCAATCACCTGGGCAATGCGCATCGATGCGGTACCCAGCAGCAGCGGGTCACCAACTTTGAGGCTCAGCGCCTCCAGCAGTGCCGCGTCCACCCACACGGTGCCCGGCTCTGGAATGGCTCTGGCTGGCTTCTCCTCGCCAGCTTGCAGGCTCGCCAATTTCAACTGCCCACGTAGCGGGTAGCCGGGCTCAACCGCCTTGAGGGCCACCAGTTTGCTGCCAGCGCCCAAAGCATCGGGTGCGCGCGCCATGGTTGGGAAGGTCAGGGACAGCACAGATTGCAGCCCCAGAGCCTTAGCCTGTGAAGCAAATTCAGCAGGGGCGGGGTTGTCACTGGCAATCACGACATCACCGCCGAGCAACTGGCTCGCATCGCGCTGCAAGCCCGCCTGAAAACGATCCGCCAGGAAACTGACCGCTGTCAAGGCAGCAACCGCCAGACAGACAGCCAACACAATCAGACGCAACTCGCCCGCACGCAGATCACGCCACAACGATCGCCAGCCTTGTTGCAGCACCCGGGTCATGTTCAAGCCCTTGGGTTGATGAATTGGAACATTCATGGGGTGAGTGTCGCAGACTTGGCTGGCTCCGGCCCTTTGCTTGGCCATAATCCCGGACAGATCAAATTTTTTAATGGAGTACTGCGATGAGCACGCAACGCTATGCCTGGCCTGATCTGGCTGACCTGCCGCAGGACATGCGCCAGCGCATTCTGGAAGTACAAGAAAAGTCCGGCTTTGTTCCCAATGTGTTTCTGGCACTGGCCCGACGGCCGGCTGAATGGCGGGCTTTCTTTGCCTACCATGATGCGCTGATGACGCCCGAGACTGTGGGCCGCACCAGCGGCCTGACCAAGGGCGAACGTGAAATGATTGTCACCACCACCAGTGCGGCCAACCAATGCCTGTATTGCGTGGTTGCGCATGGGGCCATCTTGCGCGTGTATGAAAAAAAGCCGCTGGTTGCCGACCAGGTCGCGGTCAATTACCGCAAGGCAGATATTTCAGCGCGCCAGAAGGCCATGTTGGACTTTGCCATGAAAGTCTGCCAGCGCTCCCATGAAGTGGGAGACGATGACTTTGCGCCTCTGCACGCGCACGGCTTTTCGGACGAGGATATTTGGGACATCGCTGCCATCACGGCATTTTTTGGCTTGTCCAACCGAATCGCTTCCTTTAGCAACATGCCTCCCAATCCAGAGTTCTATCTGCTCGGGCGAATGCCCAGGGAGAAAAAATAAGCAAACTCAGGTTGTGGCCAGAGCACGCAACCAGTCCGGCAGATTGACTGATTTCTGTTTTGGAAAATCAACCCAGATCGCCGTACCACCCCCTGCCGCATGGATGACACCGGGGGTTTGCGGCTTCTCCAGGGTGGCCCAGGTCTCCAGCGTTGCACGACCCGGGTCGCTCACAAAGAGCTTGAGCAGGATATCGCCGGGATATTCGAGTTGCTTGTAGAAATTGCAAAAAGCGTTGACGATCACAAATCCTTCACCGGCCGGGTTGGGCTCGATCCCGAGCGAACGAAACCAGTCGATCCGGGCACTTTCGATATAGCGAAAATACATTGCGTTGTTGACATGGCCCATTACATCCATGTCGCCCCAACGGATCGGGAAAAGGGTTTCATAGACCAATTTTTTTTGCTCGGGTATTTCGATTTTCATGGGCTCTGAGTACTGGCTTAGGTTGGAGTGAAATCCGGCGGCTGAGTGAGACTGCTGACGCCACGACTTTTATTGGAACACAGCGCGGCCGCCAAGCTGTCGCAAGACGATTGATCACATGTTCAAATCAGGCTTGCACGATCGGGAGCCGGTTTGATCCCGATTGAACAGCCCCTTAAAATTGACGGGTGCAAGGGCCGATCAGTTGCTCTGATCCGACACCGCAAAGCGGCCTCAATCAATCGCCCAATAAATCGTCCAAGAAGAAACACCCAAATGAACACCGCTGAAATTCTCGCCCAGCACGGGCCACGCGAATCCATGGACTACGACGTGGTGGTGGTCGGCGCCGGGCCAGCGGGTCTGGCCACAGCCATCCGCCTCAAGCAACTTTCCACCGAGAAGGGTGAAGAGATCTCGGTGGTGGTGCTGGAAAAAGGTTCCGAGCCGGGCGCACACATCCTGTCCGGCGCGGTCATGGATCCGCGCGCCCTGAGCGAGCTGTTTCCCAACTGGAAGGAGATGGGGGCGCCGTTGCACCAGCCGGTCACCGGCGATGATGTGCTGTTTCTCTCCCCCACCGGCGCGCGCCGCACCCCAGACGCCCTGGTGCCCGACTGTTTTCACAACCAGGGCAATTACGTCATCAGCCTGGGGGCCTTGACCCAATGGCTGGGCCAGCAGGCCGAGGCTCTGGGCGTGGAAATCTTCCCCGGCTTTGCAGCGGCCGAGGTGCTCTACACCGACGCGGGAGCGGTCAAGGGTGTGGCCACCGGCAATCTGGGCGTCGGCAAGGATGGGCAGCCGCACGAAGGGTTCCAGCTGGGCATGGAACTGCATGCCCGCTACACCGTGCTGGCAGAAGGCGCCCGCGGTCATCTGGGCAAGCAGGTCATTGCCCGGTACAAGCTGGATGCCGGCAAGGACCCGCAAAGCTACGCACTGGGCATCAAGGAGTTGTGGGAAATTCCCGCCGATCAGGCGCAGCCTGGTCGGGTGGTGCACACCGCCGGCTGGCCCATGGACCAGCACACCTACGGCGGCGGGTTTCTCTACCACCTGGAAGACAACCGGGTGACGCTGGGCTTCGTGACCGGACTGGACTACCAAAACCCCTACCTGAGCCCCTTTGAAGAAATGCAACGTTGGAAGACCCACCCAGCCATTCGTGCCCATATTGAAGGCGGCAAACGCATTGGCTATGGAGCGCGTGCCATTACCGCCGGTGGCCTGCTGTCCCTGCCCCAGACCATCTTCCCTGGCGGCATGCTGGTGGGGTGTGATGCGGGCTACCTCAACGCCAGCCGCATCAAGGGCAGTCATGCCGCCATCAAGAGCGGCATGCTGGCGGCTGAATCGCTGTTTGGCGCGCTGCAGGCCGGGCATGCCCATGATGCGGTGGCAGCCTACCCGGTGGCCTTTGCCCAGAGCTGGTTGTACGACGAGCTGGACCGGGCCCGCAATTTCAAGCAGTGGTTCAAGAAGGGCAACACCCTGGGTGCCCTGATGACCGGCATCGAGCAATGGCTGCTGCCCAGACTTGGCATCAAGCGCCCCCCCTGGACAGTGCATCGCACCGAGGCCGACCATGAGCGCCTCAAGCCCGCCGCGCAGTGCCAGCCGATCGACTACCCCAAGCCCGATGGTGTGCTGACCTTTGACCGGCTCTCCAGTGTCTTCATCAGCAACACCAACCACGAGGAAAACCAGCCCGCCCATCTGACGCTGCGCGATGCCAGCGTGCCGGTTGCCGTCAACCTGGCGCGGTTTGCCGGCCCGGAACAACGCTATTGCCCGGCCGGGGTCTATGAGTTCGTCACCCAGGATGACCACAGCGAGCGCCTGCAGATCAATGCGCAGAACTGCGTGCATTGCAAAACCTGTGACATCAAGGACCCAGGCCAAAACATTGTCTGGGTCACCCCCGAGGGCGGCGGCGGGCCCAATTACAGCGGCATGTAGTCCAGCGGCATGTAATACGCTGGCATGTGATTTACAGCCCCCTGGTGTATCCTGCTGTTGTCCTGTGCAGCAGCAAGGGGGCCGTCATGCAACGCATTGTGATCTGCGGCGCCGCCGGGCGCGATTTTCATAATTTCAATACGGTCTATCGGGCCGACCCCAGCGTGCGGGTCGTGGCCTTTACGGCCACCCGGATTCCGGGCATTGACGCGCGCCATTACCCGGCCAGCCTGGCCGGTCCTCTCTACCCCGAGGGCATTCCGATCGTGCCTGAGGCGGACCTGGAGAGCTTGTGTCAGCGTGAGCAGGTGCAGACCGTGGTGTTTGCCTACAGCGATGTCAGCCACGCCGACGTCATGCACCTGGCCTCGCGGGCCCTGGCCGTCGGCTGCAGCTACACCCTGCTGGGGCCGCATGCCACCATGCTCAAGTCCCGCGTGCCGGTGCTGGCCATTTCTGCGGTGCGCACCGGTTGCGGCAAATCGCAGACAGCCCGGCATCTGGCCCAGGCGCTCAAGGCCAGAGGCAAGCGGGTGGCTGTGGTGCGTCACCCCATGCCCTATGGCGATCTGGCGCAGCAACAGGTGCAGGCATTTCACACCCTGGCCGACCTGGATGCCGCGCACTGCACCATCGAGGAGCGCGAAGAATACGAACCCCATCTCGCCGCCGGTCATGCGGTCTTTGCCGGCGTGGACTACGCCGCCGTGCTGGCCCAAGCCCAAGCCCACAGCGACCTGATCATCTGGGACGGCGGCAACAATGACTTTCCCTTCTTTCAGCCCAGGGTGCATGTGGTGGTGTGCGATGCTCTGCGGCCCGACCAGCTCACCACCCACCATCCCGGTGAAGCGGTGCTGCGCATGGCCGACATTGTGGTGATCAACAAGGTTGACGCTGCCCCTGCTGCCGAGGTGGCCCGCCTGCAGGCCAATGTGGCGCGCTTGCTGCCTAAGGCCGACATAGTGCGTGCTGCCTCACCGGTTCAGCTTGACAGCCCGCACCTGGTGGCGGGACGACGGGTCCTGGTGGTGGAAGATGGCCCCACCCTCACCCACGGTGGCATGGCCGCAGGCGCCGGCTTGCG
>Ga0075471_10001183_pt1 | contig 16941 bp, 16 predicted proteins | sample DEB19_08_DNA_2_FD_74787 | JGI IMG/M metagenome (GOLD analysis project Ga0075471, IMG submission 74787) | Aqueous microbial communities from the Delaware River and Bay under freshwater to marine salinity gradient to study organic matter... | ecosystem: Environmental > Aquatic > Marine > Coastal ... | reverse complement strand
CTCGGCCGGGGCCTCGAGCGCGAGGCGGTACGACGCGTGGTGCGCGACCGGCCAGAGTTGGAAGCCCCGATCCTGGGCCGACTCACATCGGGCGCAGAGTTCGACGAGCGCGTCCCAGTCACGCCGCTCGCACGCCGCGTCGATCACCCGGACCATCTCGTCGAGGTCGTTGCGGGCGACGATCGCTTCGAGGTCGGGGGTGCCGGACTCAGACATGGCCGGCCGCGGTCGGGGTCGAGCCGGTCGGCCGCCGCTTGAGCGCTCGGAGCGCGGGTCGCTCGAGCCAACGCCATGACGCCAGTCCGAGCACCAGGGCGAGGGAACCCGAGACGATGAACATGGATGCGGGCTCGGTCACCACCCCGTAGCGGTAGAGCAGCTGCTGCAACGGGAACGAGTAGATGTAGATGCCGTACGACGGATCGCCGAGCCGGTGCAGGAACCGCAGCGACCGGGCCCGGGTCGCACCGAGCGCGGTGACGGCCATGGGGAACCCGAGGAAGAACAGCACGGGTTCGCCGAGGCCGTAGGCCGCAGCGACCAACGCGACTCCGGGCACGAGCAGCCGCCAGCCCCGCCACGGCACCGCCATGAGGGCGACCCCGGCGAAGAACCACGCACCGAGCGCGAGCAGCAGTCGGATGTCGAGGACGCCGAGGTCGAACCCGACGCTGCGCGGACCCGATCCGGCGTACGGACCGAGACGCCACGCGATGAGGAACGCGCCGAACATGAGGACACCACCCCATCGCCTCCGGAGCAGGCCGGTGCATCCGCAGACCGCGAGGAGGACGTAGGCGTAGACCTCCTGAGGCAGCGTCCACAACGATCCGTTCACCGCGGCGGACGGCTGACCGGCGAACACCCCCGGGAGCCGGCCCTCCACGCCGAGGAACAGGGTGGCGTTCTTGACGAGGTACTTCCACGTGAGCCGATCGGTGAAGTAATCACGGGCACTGAGCGTCGTGACGAGCGGGCCGAGCACGAACACCGTCGCCACCACGAGCACGATGAGCGCCGGCCAGATGCGTGCGAACCGGTTCCGTGCGTAGACGCCGATACGTCCCGCGCGCTGCCAGCTCTGCGCCACGAGGAGCCCACTCGTGATGAAGAAGACGCTGACCCCGAGCGCGCCGAGGCCGAGGTGGTAGTGGCCGATCGAGGTCACGGGGCGACGCGCCGCATTGCCGGTCAAGGCGTAGGAGTGGGTCAGGACGACTGCGAGCGCCGCACCGATGCGGATCGCGTCGAACCCCGTGTAGCGATCCGGCCGCACCGAGTCGTCACCCACTTCACCCGCCACGATGGTCCGCCCCCGTCCGCTGCGCCGCGGCGAACGTAGTACGGCCCCGGTCTGGCCCGAACCGCGCGTGCGACCCGCGGAGCCACCGGGTCCGGGCCCGGGTGCGGCCCGCTCAGCGCCGGAGCGGTAGTTTGCGTGGTGACGGACCGACGACACCCCCGAGGAGCGCATCGTGGCCGATGCTGAGATCCCCGCCGTATTCCGACACGGCGATCAGGAGATCACCCTGCCGGTGATCCGGGGCACCGAGGACGAGCTCGGCGTCGACATCGCCAAGCTGCGGGCCCAGACCGGTCTCATCACCCTCGACTACGGGTTCATGAACACCGGATCGACCGAATCGTCGATCACGTACATCGACGGGGACGCCGGCATCCTGCGGTACCGCGGCATCCCGATCGAGCAGCTCGTCGAGCGGGACTCCCCCTCGTTCCTCGAGACCGCCTACCTGCTCATCTACGGCGAACTGCCGACCACCGCCGAGCTCGACGAGTTCCGGTTCGGCATCCGACGCCACACGCTCCTCCACGAGGACGCGAAGCGCTTCTTCGATGGGTTCCCCCGGGACGCCCACCCGATGGCGATCCTCTCGAGCGTGACGAGCACGCTCTCGACCTTCTACCAGGACTCCGACGACCCGCACGATCCCGAGCAGGTCCAACTCTCCATCCTGCGGCTCATGGCGAAGATGCCCACGATCGCCGCGTACTCCTACAAGAAGTCGATCGGTCAGCCGTTCCTGTACCCGGACAACCGCCTCGACCTCATCGAGAACTTCCTCACCATGATGTTCGCGGTGCCGTCGGAGCCGTACCACGCGTCGCCGACCGTCGTGCACGCGCTCAAGCAGATCCTGATCCTCCACGCGGACCACGAGCAGAACTGCTCGACCTCCACGGTGCGCATGGTGGGCTCCTCGGACGCCAACCTCTTCGCCTCGGTCACCGCCGGCATCAACGCGCTCTGGGGGCCGCTGCACGGCGGGGCGAACCAGGCGGTCATCGAGATGCTCGAGGCGGTGCACGCGAACGGTGGCGACGTGGACGCCGCAGTGAAGCGGGCCAAGGATCCCGACGACCCCTTCCGGCTCTCCGGGTTCGGACACCGCGTGTACAAGAACTACGACCCGCGTGCCCGCATCCTCAAGAAGGCCGCCGAGAGCGTCATCGCCGAGATCGGCCACCCCGATCCGCTCCTCGACCTCGCGATGCGGCTCGAGGAGGTCGCGCTCACCGACCAGTACTTCGTCGACAAGAAGCTCTACCCGAACGTCGACTTCTACTCAGGGCTCATCTACCGGGCCATGGGTTTCCCGACCCGGATGTTCACCGTCCTCTTCGCCATGGGCCGCCTCCCCGGCTGGATCGCCCACTGGAAGGAGATGATGGAGAGCCCGAAGACCAAGATCGGCCGGCCCCGCCAGATCTACACCGGGTACACCGAGCGGCCGTACATCTCCATCAACGAGCGCGACTGAGCCGACGGCGCGCCTCGGTCGACCCAGGCGACCCGCCCACCGCACACGCCCCCGGCGGACGGCGACTCAGCCGCCGACCCGCTGGTTGTACTCGAGGATCGCGGCGTTGGCCCCACGCTTGGCCTCCGCGAGGGCCTTGGCCGGCGCGAGGTTCTCGGTGAACAGCCGCTCCTGGGCGAGGAGGACCGCGTCGCGGACCGCCTGGTAGGCCCCGATGACCGGCCCGGCGGTCGCGAGGTTGTTCGGACCGTTCACGAGCTGCTCGTAGGCGACCCGGAAGTTCGGCGACCGCCTCCACTTGTCGGCGAGGACGGGTTCGTCCACCGCCGACCTGCGGGTCGGGACGTACCCGGTGGAGGCCGACCAGTCGGCCTGGATCGCCGGGGAGTTCAGCCACTTCGCGAACTCGAACGACGCGGCCTGCTGGGCCGGGCTCGACCCCTTGCGCACGAGGTAGAGCGCTGCACCGCCGACGAGGACGCCGCCGTCGCCGCTCGGGCCCGGCATCGGGCCGACCCCGACCTCCACGCCCCCGCCCTCACCGCTCGAGAGCACCTGCTCAATGGTGCCGAGCGCGGCCGACGAGTCGATCGTCATGCCGACGTCCTTGGACCGGATGCCGAGCAGGTTGTTGTAGGAGTTCGAGCCGCTGGCCGAGTTGGTGACTGCGAGACCGTCGTCCACCATCGACTGCATCCAGGAGAAGATCTCGAGGCCTGTGCGGTTGTCGAAGACGACCTCGGTCGCCCGCTCCGCCCGCCCGTTCTCGTTGTTCGCGTACAGCTGGCCCGCCTTCGCCGACCACTGCTCGAGGTACCACGGGTCGAGCTTGAGGCCCCACCCGTACCGGTACCCCGCGCCCTGGAGCTTCTCGGCCGCGGCCCGCACCTCGGCCAGGGTGGACGGCGGATCCTCCGGGTCGAGGCCGGCGGCCCGGAATCCGTTCTTGTCGTAGTACAGGATCGGGTTCGAGACGTTGAACGGCATCGGGTAGAGGTCACCCTCGACCGTGTAGTAGTCGGTGACCCGCTGGATGAAGTCGGAGGTGTCGTAGTCCGACGCATCGATGCAGGACTGCGCGGGCAGGATCGCCCGGGTGTCGATCATCTGCTGGGTCCCGGTGTCCTCGATCTGCACGATGTTCGGGAGGTCGCCGCTGGTCAGACCGGCCCGGAACTTCTGCAACGACTCCTTGTACCCCGTCTGGTTGACGAGCGTGACCTCGATCCTGGACTGCGAGTCGTTGAACTGCTCCGTGAGGCGGACGAGCGCCTCCTCGTTGGCCCGGGTCATGGCGTGCCAGAACGTGATCCGCACCGGACCGTCGGCCTGCTCGAGCGCGTCCACCGGACACGGCGCGCTCGCATCCCCGCCGTCCGATGAGGACCCGCCCCCACAGGCGGTGAGGGTGAGGGCGAGGACCGCCGCAGCGGCGATGAATCGGGTGGGACGACGCATGGTGGCTCCCGAGGGTCGGACGGACGGACTCAGCCTTTCACAGCCCCGGCGGTGAGGCCGCGGACCAGCTGCTTCTGGAAGATCACGAGGAGGATGAGCAGGGGCAGGGCTGCGATGACCACCCCGGCGAAGGTCACGTTGACCTGGTCGATGCTGGTCGCACGCAGCTGACGGAGACCGATCTGGAGGGTCCGGTAGCGGGCGTCCTTGGTCACGATCAGCGGCCACAGGTACTGGTTCCACGCGCCGAGGAACGAGAACACCGCGAGCGCGGCCATCGCCGGCCGGGCGAGCGGCACCGCGACGCGCACCATGAACCGCAGGTGCCCGTAGCCGTCGAGGGCGGCGGCGTCCCGGAGGTCACCGGGCACGCCGAGGAACGCCTGCCGCAGGAGGAACGCCCCGAACCCGGTGGCGAGGAACGGCACCGCGAGGCCGGCGTAGGTGTTGTACCAACCGAGGTTCACCACGGTGGTGAGGTTCGTGATGATCGTGACCTCGAACGGCACCATGAGCGTGGCGAGGAAGACGAGGAACAGGGTCCGCTTGAACGGGAACTCGAGGAACGCGAACGCGTAGGCCGCCAACGTCGCCGTGACGATCTGAGCGACCACGATCAGGGTGGTCACGATGACGCTGTTGACCAGGTATCGGGACATCGAACCCTGGTTCCAGGCGTCGGCGTAGGCCCCCCAGGTCGGGTCCGTCGGGAACAGGACCGGCGGGCGGGCCGCGATCTGCGACGGCGAGAGGAGCGAGTTCACGATCGTGATGTAGATCGGGAACAGCACGACGATCGCCAGCACGGTGAGCAGCGCGTAGCGCGCCACGGCACCGACCCGACGCCGCACCACCCGACGCTGCGCCGCCCGCCGGTCGGCCTCGGTGACGGTGATGCCGTGCACCACGAACTCAGTCGCCATAGTGCACCCGCCGTTCGAGGATGCGCATCTGCGCGATCGTCAGGACGAGGGTGACGAGGAACAGGGCGACCGAGAGCACCGCGGCCTTCCCCTCGTTCTGCTCGCCGCGCAGTGCCGTGTAGATCGCGTAGGTGAGCACGTTCGTCTTCTGGAGCGGCCCACCCTGGGTGAGCAGATCGATCTGGCCGAAGGATTGGAAGGCCACGATCGAACCCACCACGACCGCGAAGAACACGGTCGGCGAGAGGAGCGGGAGTGTGACCCGGAAGAACCGGAGACCCGAGCCGGCCCCGTCGACCTCGGAGGCCTCGATGATCTCGTCCGGAATGGCCTGGAGGCCCGAGGACATCACGATGAACGACAGGCCGAGGTTCTGCCAGATCGTCGTCACGGCCACCGCGAGGAGCGCGTACTTCGGGTTCTCGAGGATCGAGGGCGTGGTGGAGATCCCGAGCCACGGGAGGAGCCCGACCTGGGGGTTGAGGAGCGTGCCGAAGATCACCGACGCGACCGCGACCGATGTCGCGACCGTCGACGAGAAGATCGTCCGATACCACCCGATCCCCCGCAACTGCTGGTTCGCGAGCATCGCGAGCAGGAGTCCGAGGATGATGCCGGTCGGCACCGTGAGCAGCGCGAACAGGACGGTGACCCGCATCGAGTTCGTGAAGTACGAGGAGGTGAGGACCTCCCGGTACTGGTCGAAGCCCACGTATCGCTGCGGCAGGCCCGGGAACGGCGGGGTCCGGAAGAAGCCGAGATAGAAGTTGCGCAGGAACGGGTAGAAGACGAAGACCGAGAAGACCAGCAGGGACGGCGCGAGCATCAGGTAACCGAGGCCGGCCTCCCGACGCCGCCGGTTCCAGAACCGCGTCGCGGTCATGCCTGCGCCTCGAGCCGTGCCCCGGTCGCGGCGTCGAAGAGGTGGATGCCGTCGACGGCGGCCCGCAGCCGGAGCGCGCTCCCCTCGGCGGGGCGCGGCTCGTCGGCCGCCTGCCGCACGATGACGAGGGGCTCGTCCCCGATCCGACAGACCACGTGGCGTTCGTGACCGAGGGATTCGATGACCGCCACCTGCGCCTCGAGCGGTCCGTCCGGATCGACCTCGAGGTGCTCCGGCCGCACACCCACCACGACCTCGCCAGTGGAGGCGGTGCGCGCCGCCGCGCCCAACCCGGCGGGGACCGGGATCCGGCCGCCGGGCGTGGCGAGGACCGTGTCGTCGCCCTCGCCGAGGACCCGGCCCTGGATCGTGTTCATCGGCGGCGCGCCGATGAACCGGGCGACGAAGAGGTTCGCGGGCCGCTCGTAGACGGACTGGGGCGGTCCGACCTGCTGGAGGACCCCGTCGTTCATGATCGCGATGCGGTGCCCCATCGTCATCGCCTCGACCTGGTCGTGGGTGACGTAGATGACCGTCGCGTCGAGCCGGCGCTGCAACTCGATGAGTTCGGCCCGGGTCTGGACCCGCAGCTTGGCGTCGAGGTTCGAGAGCGGCTCGTCCATGAGGAAGGCGGCCGGCCGGCGCACGATCGCCCGGGCCAGGGCCACCCGTTGGCGCTGGCCACCGGACACCTGGGCCGGCTTCCGGTCGAGCAGGTCGGTGAGCCCGAGGGCACGAGCGGCCTCCTGCACGAGCGGGCCCCGTTCCGGTTCCGGAACCTTGCGGGACCGCAGCGGGAACTCGATGTTCCGGGCGACCGACATGTGCGGGTACAACGCGTAGGACTGGAACACCATCGCGATGTCCCGGTCCTTGGGCTCGACGTCGTTCACCACGCGGTCCCCGATGGCGATCCGACCCTCGGTGAGGGACTCGAGGCCGGCGATCATGCGCAGCGCGGTCGACTTGCCGCACCCCGAGGGTCCGAGCAGGACGAGGAACTCGCGATCCTCGACCTCGAGGCTCAGGTCGTCGACCGCGGTGACGTCCCCGAACCGCTTCGTGACGTGATCGAGCACGACCCGTGCCATGCGCCCTCCCGCTCCGATCGCGGACCCTAGCCGCCGACATCGGGCCGGTCGCGGTGCGTCGTGGCGTCGGTAGAGTGCGGTTCGTGCCGCTGCGGATCGTGACGCTCGTGAAGCAGATCCCGGCCTTCGCCGAGATGCGACTCGGGCCCGGGGGCCGCCTCGACCGCGCGCACGCCGAGGCCGAGATGAACCCCTACTGCCGTCGGGCGGTGGCCGGATCGGTCGGACTCGCGGCCGAGCACGGCGGCTCGGTCACCGTGATCACCCTCGGGCCGGAGGCGGCCGAGGACGTGCTGCGCGAGGCGATCGCGTGGGGTACCGAGCGCGGCGTCCCGACCACCGGAGTCCTCGTGTCGGACCCGGCCTTCGCCGGATCCGACACGCTCGCCACGGCGGCCGCACTCGCAGCCGTGATCCGACGCCTCGGCCCGTTCGACCTCGTGGTCATGGGCCGCAACTCGGTCGACGCCGACACCGGGCAGGTCCCGCCGGCGATCGCCGAGCTGCTCGACCTGCCGCTCCTCGCCGGGGTTCGCCACTGGTCGATCGACGGTCGGGTGCTCGACGCACGCTGCGAGCAGGACGACGGGTGGCTCCAGGCCCGGATGCGACTCCCCGGGGTCGTGACGACGGCCGAGCGCCTCACCGACCCCTGCAAGGTGGACCCGGAACGGCGAGCACTCGTGGATCCGGGCGCGTTGACCCGTCTGCGGGCCGAGGACCTCGGTCCGGGACCGTGGGGTGCGGCGGGCTCGGCCACGACGGTGGGCGCCCCGGTGCCAGCGGTGACGAACCGGGCCGGGGCACGCACACCGGCGGCGGATCTGGCGACCCAGGTCGCGCGCGCGGTGCAGGTGCTCGCGGCGCGCGGCGCGATCGGGGCGGATCGCATCACGATGGACCCACCGGTCGCGGCGGCCCCCGTGGACCTCGACGGTCCGGTGGTCGCCGCGGTGGTCGAACCCGGCCGCAACGGGGCCGGCCACGAGATGGTCGCCGCCGCCGCGCGCCTCGCCGCGACCATCGGTGGTCACGCCGCCGCCGTCACGTTCGCGACCGAGGCGCACGCCTCCGGACGCCGCTGGGGTCGCTGGGGCGCCGGCCGCAGCGTGGAGGTCCGCAACGCCGCGACCGAGGAGGACGCCGCGAGCGGGCTCACCGCCTGGGCGATCGACGCGCGGCCGTGGGCGATCCTCGTGCCCGGCACACTGTGGGGCCGGGAGGTGGCCGGACGCACCGCCGCCGCGATCGGCGCCGGCCTGACCGGTGACGCCGTGGCGCTCGAGGTCGGACCCGACCAACGGCTCATCGCGATGAAGTCCGGCGTCGGCGGCGCGTGGACCGTCCCGATCCGATGCACCTCCGAGGTGCAGATGGCGACGGTCCGGGCCGGGGTGCTGCCGGATGCGACCCCCCGCCCGATCTTCGAGGACCCCCGTGCGGCGCACATCGGGGTGGCCCCCCGTCGGCGGGTCGAGGTCCTGGCCCGTTCACGGGACGACGACCTCGACCTCCTCGCGGATGCCCGACGGATCGTCGGCGTGGGTCGCGGCGTCGACCCGGCGGACTACCCCGCGCTCGAACCGTTGACGCGCCTGCTCGATGCGCAGCTCGCGGCGACCCGCAAGGTGACCGACGCCGGGTGGTTGCCACGGGCCCGCCAGATCGGCATCACCGGTCGGTCCGTCGCACCCGAGCTCCACGTCGCGATCGGCACGAGCGGCCGGTTCAACCACGCGATCGGATTCGCCCGTGCCGGCACGGTCCTCGCGATCGACGTCGACCCGACCGCTCCGGTGTTCGACGTCGCCGACGTCGGCATCGTCGGCGACTGGCGCGAGGTGCTCGACCTGCTCGTGCCCGCGCTCGCCGAGGCGATGGCCCGGAACTGAGGCCCGGGGCCGCCCGGCCCTCAGCCCTGCTTCGCCGGGGGTCGGTAGAACACCGCGAGGAGCGCGAGCCCACCACCGCCGCCGAGTCCGGCCGCGATCGCCAGACCCCGCCACCCGATGAGGTCCTCGCCGATGCCCGCCGCACCGTCGATGGACCATGCGCCTGCGCCCACCGCGCCGATCGCCACGGCGACGAGGATGAGCGTGAGCACGTACTCGTAGCCCTCGCCCGGCCGGAAGATGAAGTAGCCGTTCCGGATGTGGTTCGTGATGAGCGCCACGAGCATCGTGCCGACCACACCGGCCGCGGCGAGCGGGGTGAGGACGCCGAGGATGAGCATGAGACCGGCGCCGAGTTCGGTGATGCTGGCGAGCCAGGCGTGGAGGATGCCGGGCTTCATGCCGAGGCTCTCGAACCACCCGGCCGTGCCCTTGATCTTCCCGCCACGGAAGATGTGGTTGTAGCCGTGGGCCACCATGACCGTGCCGATCGCCACCCGCAGGACGAGGAGGCCGGCGTCCACGCCGCTCGACACCTCAGCCGCACCCAGCACCGTCGTCACCGTCGCCTCCCTGAATCGGACCTCGTCGTACCGGCGGGAACGCTACCGGGGCCGCAGGCGTCACCCGCGGTTCCCGCCCGGATCCGGGATCGGACCGGGCGCCCGCATCCGAACCTGCGGTCCGCGTCCTGCGGCGCACGCTCGCGTACCGTCCTGCGACACCGCCGACCGACACGGACCCGAGGCACCCATGATCCCCGACATCGCGACCCGCACCCGACCCTGCATGCGCTGCCGCCGCGAGCAGGAGATGCGGTTCTACGGCATGTGCGAGGCCTGCACCGCCGAGCTGCACGCGAAGTACGACGGACTGGCCCGCGAGGTCGAGGTCGCGGCCTACGAGCCGAAGATGAACGTGACCCCCAACGCGGTCGCGCTCAAGGACGACTGAGCCGCCCGCGCATCACCCGACGCCCTGCGTCACTCATCACCCGACGCCCTGCGTCACTCATCACCCGACGCCCTGCGTCGATGCCGCAGGGTGGGGAGCAGGCCGGCGTCGGCGAGGATGCGCACGGCCCGGGCCTCCTCGACGTCCACGACGAGCGCATCACCCGGTTCCCGGCCCACCACGAACGAGACGACGCAGTCGGCGCACGCGTCCGTGCCCTCCATGACGCACTCGGCGCAGTCGATGCGCAGCGACGGGCGCGCGCCCGCCGACGGGTGCCGCAGCCGGATCTCCGCATCGACCTCGACGGCGGGTTCGGCCGGTGCCGTCGCCCGTCGCCGGCCGAAGGGCACGACCACCACGTGGCCGGTGGCATCGGACGCCACCTCGGATGCCGCCTCGGGCCAGGACTCGGACGCCGCTCCGGTCGTCGGGCCGGTCCCGCCGTGGTTCCGCTGATCGTTCGACCGCTCATCCATCGCTCGCACCTCCGGGCCTGGCGGCGAGCTCGGGGCGCTCACCGACCGGGGAGGACGATCGCACGGGGGTCGGACAGGGTCACCCCGGGCCCGGGGCACTCAGGCCATGAGGGCGGCGAGGAACGGCTCGACGGCCACCGTGGTGGCTCCGAGACGTCCGACCTCGGCCGGCACGTGGCCGTCCGAGGAGATCACGAGGACCGGGACCGAGGCCGGCACCGCCGCGACCTCGCGCAGGATGAGCGCCTCGACGGCCTCCCCCGGCTCGGTGAGCACCGCCTTGACGCCGGGCTTCCCCAACTTGGCCGGGGGCTCGAGGTCGTCGCCGAGGAACACCGCCACCAGGTCGCAGCGGTAGCGGGAGTGGAGGGCCCGCAGCGCCGCCACGAGGTGCTTGCGCTGCTCCCCCACCCGCTCCGACGGCCACGCCGCGCGGGCGGCGGGTGACGCGTCGACGACCACGACGAGGCGCGGCGTCCGCAGGATCGCGTCGATGCCCTCGACGGTGTCGGCCCGCATGCCCACCGGGATGCGCGGCGCCGGCCGCGGTCCGGGTGGGGCCGTGCGCGACGCCGGTTCGGGCGCTCGCTCGGCGGGATCGGCCACGACGGGCGCGGCGCGGGTCGGGGCGACCTCCGGCGGCGTGAGTTCGTCGAGGCGCGCGCTCAGGCGGCGCGCGAGCGAGGCCGCGTCAGCGAGCGCGATGCGCTCGTGCGCCGGCAGACGACCGCGCTTGGTCTCCTCGATCTCGAGTTCGGCGGCCCGTGCGCGGTCCACTGCGATGGCACGGTCCGCGTCGGCCTGGGCGAGGCGACGCTCGTAGGAGGCGAGTTCGGCCGCGAGTTCGGTGATGCGCGACCGGGCCTGCTCGAGCTCGTGACGCGGGCCGGCCATGCGGGTATCGGCCTCGGCCCGCTCCTCCCGGAGTCGGTGCTCGGCGCTCTGGAACCGACGCTCGGCGTCCTCGCACGCTCCCTGGGCCCGACGCGCGGCCTCCTCGGCCTGCTCGGCCCGGGCCCGGGCCGCCTCCGCCTCGGCGCGGGCCCGCCGCACGTCGTCGTCGGCCCGCTCGAGTCGGGTCCCCATCGCGGCGAGTTCGTCGCGGGCGCGCCGCGCCCCCTCCTCGGCCTGCTCGGCCATCTCGAGCGCCGCCCGAACCTCGTCGGCCCGGTCGTCATCGGAGACCTGCGCCGCGGACGGCGCTACGGACGGCGCTGCGGACGGCGCCGATCCGAGATCGAGCGCACACGCGGCGCCGAGTCCGTACCCCCAGCCGGTCGGACGGGACGCGTACAGCGCGGACACGAGCACCGGCAGCGTGCCGTCCGCAGCTGCAGCGCGCACACGATCCAGCGCGTCCTCCACGCTCCACCCGTCGAGCGCGTCGATGGCGCGAGGGTCGTCCATGAACCGTGTGCTCACCGCTCGACGGAACGACGGGTCCTGATCGATCGCGCGACGCAACGCATCGTCGGACGCCCCGAGCACCAGCTCGTCCGCGAAGCCGTCGTCGGCCGCGAGTCCCGTCGGCGCCTCCTCGAGGTCGACGAGCACGTCGGCCGCCACCCCCAGCAACGGCGCGAGCAGGTCGGACGGGACGGGCGGGACCGTCGGTTCCACGCGCACCCCGCCGCCCTCGGCCATCGGATCAGGCCGCCCCGGCCGCGTCGTCGCCCGCGGCGAGGATCTCGATCCGATCGCCGGAGGCCCGGCACCACCGGCACTCCACCGACTCGACGGTCTCCTCGACGACCTCGACCGCCTCCACCTCGAGGTCACCACCCACCGTGAAGTGGTGGTACTCACGGGTTCGACGGCTGATCGCCACATCGAATCGGGTGAGGTTGCCGCAGCCGGTGCAGCGGTAACGGGTCGTCGCCATGGTGCGGGCGATCCTACGGGCGCGCGACCCGCCCACCGGCGGACCTCCGGGTCGGCGACGGCGGCCACGCCCGGTGAACCCCCACCGAACACCTGTTCGCTATGGTGGTCGCCGTGACCGCCCTCGCCCCCCGGGCCGCGACGACTGCGAACGACGTCCCGAGCGGCGGGCGCGCGCCGCTCGCCGTCCAGCAGTCGTTCGACGCGCTCGGCACGCCCCTGGCCGAGGTGACCTTCGTGGTCCTGGACCTCGAGACCACGGGCGCCTCCGCGGCCGAGTGCGCGATCACCGAGGTCGGTGCCGTGCGTTACCGCGGCGGGGAACGCCTCGGCACGTTCCAGACCCTCGTGAACCCCGGGGTGCCGATCCCCCCGACGATCACGGTGATCACGGGCATCACCGAGGCGATGGTGCTGCCGGCGCCCCCGATCGAGGAGGTGCTGCCCGCGCTCCTCGAGTTCATCGGCGGTTCGGTGATCGTCGGGCACAACGTGCGCTTCGACATCTCGTTCCTCGACGCTGCGCTCGACCGAGCCGGGTACCCGAAGTTGGCGAACCGCCGCGTGGACACCCTGGGCCTCGCCCGTCGCCTCGTGCGCGACGAGGTCCACGACCTCAAGCTCGGCACCCTGGCCCGCCACCTCGGAGTCACGGAGACGCCGTGCCACCGCGCGCTCGCGGATGCCCAGGCCACCGCCGAGGTGCTCCACGCGCTGCTGGAACGGGCCGGCACCCTCGGCGTGCTCGGCCTCGACGACCTGCTCGAACTCCCGACGATCCGCGCCCACCCGTCGGCCTCGAAGCTGCGGCTCACGGCGGGGCTGCCGCGCGAACCGGGCGTGTACGTGTTCCGCGACCGCGCCGGAGCGGTGCTCTACGTCGGGAAGGCGACGAATCTGCGGGCCCGCGTGCGCTCCTACTTCGGGGGCGACGACCGGCGCAAGGTTCCCCAGTTGCTCCGGGAGACCGAGCGGATCGACCACATCCGCTGCGACGACCCGCTCGAGGCCGAGATCCACGAGTTGCGCCTCATCCGGCGGCACGAGCCGCGCTTCAACCGGGTCGGCAAGGGGTGGCGCGCCTACGCGTACCTGAAACTCACCGTGGCCGAACGCTTCCCGCGTCTCACGGTGGTGACCGAGGCCCGACCCGACGGTTCGGTGTACCTGGGACCGTTCCGCTCCCGACGCAGCGCCACCGCGGTGAAGGAGGCGATCGAGGCGGCGGTGCCGCTGCGGCGCTGCACCGATCGCATCGCGCGCCACGCGCCGATCGTGTGCGACACGCCGTGCGCGCCGGCCCAGCTCGGCGTCGCGGCCTGCCCGTGCCGCGGCGCGACCGCCGAGGACGACTACCGGGCGATCGTGGAACGCGCGGTCGTGGCGCTGCGCAGCGACCACCGCGCCCTGCTCGATCCGCTCGAGGCCCGCATGGCTGCGCTCAGCGGGCAGGAACGGTTCGAGGAGGCGGCGGCGACCCGTGACCGACTGGCGACGCTCTCGCGCGCGTTGCGGCGCGTGCGCACGATCGAGTGGTTGCGCCGGGCCGGCCGCCTGCGCGTCGAGACCCCGGTCGGCGTGCGCGAGTTCGACTCCGGTCACCTGTGCATCGGCGCGACCCCTCACCTCGAGGGCCTCGACCCGGAACCGCAGCATGCGTTGAGCATGCCGCTCCCCCTCGGCCAACCGCCGGCCCGCGACGAGATCGACGAACTCCTCGCGGTCGCCCGCTGGCTCGACCGCGAGGTGGCCGGCGGACGGGTGCGCCTGCTCGAGGCGACCGGGTGCGCCGCCTCGGCCTGCTCGGGACCCCTGCCCGCCTACGCGCCGGTGTCGCGGGGCGGGATCCGCCGCGGGCGCTGAGCCTCGCCGCGGTCCGGCACCCCGGTGGCGGTGCGGGCCGAGGCTGGCACCGCGTCGGCGGGTGCGCCGCCGGAACCCTCGGACGGGCTCCGGGCCGGACGCGGCGTGCCCGACCCCGCCGTGGCCCGTCGCAGGAGGCGCCAGCCACCGTCGAGGACCAGCGTGACGAGTCCGGCGGTGACCAGGGCCCAGATCGGCAGCCACAGCAGCATGCGGAGGTAACGGCCGCTGCCGGAGCCCGTGATGAGGTCGATGAGGTTGTCGGTCGACAGCAGACCGATCGCCCGTGCGAGGTAGAGCGAGATCGCACCGCCCAGCAGCACCGAGACGACCCAGACGGCGATCCGGACGGCGAGGGGGAACCCCTCGGGTCGAGCGGGCGTGGCGGCCGCACGGCGGCGCTCGGACCGGGTCGCCGCCGCAGTCGGCGCCGATGCGGTCGGCGACGCCACGGTGGCGCCCGGAGCACGCAGGGTGCGTCCGCACCCGGTGCACGCGAAGGTCGCGCCCGGCGCGACGCCGTCGATCGCGTGGCGGGCCGAGCAGGCGGGACACTGCAGCGCGCGGGCCACTACCGCTCCTCCGCGTGCGCCGTGCTCACCGCGACGAGCCGTTCGAGTGCGGTCGCCGCCGCCCCGTCGTCGAGGGATCGCGCCGCGACCTCGAGGCCGTCGGCGAATCCGGAGGCCGCGTCCGCGACCACGAGGGCGGCGGCCGCGTTCAGCAGCACGACGTCGCGAACGGGACCACGTTCGCCGTCGAGGACCCGACGAGCCATCGCCGCGTTGTGGATCGGGTCACCCCCGACGAGCGCGTCGCGGGTCGTACGCGCGATGCCGAGTTCCGACGGGTCGAGCAGCGAGGTGCGGAACTCGCCGTCGCGCACCTCCCGTACGGTCGAGACGTCGGCGGTGGTGAGTTCGTCGAGTCCGTCGTGCCCGAAGAACACCATGGCGCGCACGGTCCCCAGTTCGGCGAGGGTGCGGATGACCCGCTCGGCCATGCCCGGATCGGCCACGCCCACCACCTGACGGCGGACCCGGGCCGGGTTGGCGAGAGGCCCGAGGAAGTTGAAGGTCGTCGGCACGCCGAGTTCGCGCCTCGGGCCGGCGGCGAACCGCAGCGCCGGGTGGTAGCGGGGCGCGAAGAGGAACCCGATGCCGGCCTCCCGGACACAGGCGGCGACCCCGGCCGGCGGGATGTCGAGCGCGACACCGAGGGCCTCGAGGAGGTCGGCCGAACCGCAGGCCGAGGACGCCGCCCGGTTGCCGTGCTTGGCGACCCGCACCCCCGCTCCGGCGACGACGAACGCGGCCAGGGTCGAGATGTTGAAGGTGTGGGAGCGATCGCCACCGGTGCCGCAGGTGTCGACGAGGACGCCGTCGGCGCCCTCCGGGTCGAGGGGCACCGGCGTGGCCACCTCCAGCATCGTGCGGATGAGCGTCGCGATCTCGACCGGCGTCTCGCCCTTGGCCCGGAGCAGTACGGCGAGCGCGGCGATCTGGGCGTCGGTCGCCTCCCCGGCGAGGATCGTCCCGAACGCGGGTCCGAGCACCTCGGGGGCCAGGTCCTCACCGCGCAGCAGGGGGCCGAGGACCTCGGGCCAGTCCGTGCTCACGCCGTCGCCCCCGGTCCCGAGCGCGTCCGGGCGCACCACGAGGAACCACTGCGTCCGGTCACGGTCGGCGAGCCTACCCGGGGGCCGTCGACCGTCCGGGGCGAGTGCCGAGGGGTACTGCGATCAGTCGGCGACCTTCTGGGCCGCACGACGACGGCGACGGATGAGCTTGCGGCGCTCGTGCTCGTCGAGACCGCCCCAGATGCCGTCCTTCTCCCGGACGGCGAGCGCGTACTCGAGGCAGGGCTCCGCGACCGGGCACGCGGCGCAGAGCTCACGGGCGGTGACGTCCGAACCGACGACCTCGGGGTCCGGGTGGAACACCGCAGGGTCCACCCCTCGGCACTCCGCGTCGACCCACCAGCCACTGCCCGGCTTCACCGCGATCACGACTCGTCGCATCGTCGCACTCATCCCACTACCCCCTCGGCGTGACGTTGACTCCCAACGTGGGCCTTCCTTCGGCCGGTTGCCCCGCCGACCTGAGGGGAAATCGGACGGAGCGGTCATCCCGGCCCTCCCGGACCCGGCGCTTCCGGTCCGCAGCCGGGCGACGACCGGCCCGCCGAGCGCCCCGGGACGGACCGGCCCAGCCGGTACGGTGGGGCCCGTGAACGTGCTCCGGCGGGAGGCCTTCGGACGTGGCGCCCTCGTGGCGGTGGCGATCCTCGCCCCGTTCGCGGCCCTCGTCCTGCTCCTGGACCGGGCCGGGGTGGATGTCGAACGCCTCGGGGCCCCCCTGTTCCTCGTGGCCGTGGGCGCCTTCGTGGTGGCCGGGCTCATCGCCGGTCGGCGGGCCGGCGATGCCCCGTTCAGCAACGGCTTCGCCGCCGGAGTGGGTGCTGCCCTCCTGTGGACGGTGGTCTGGGCCTGCATCTGGGTGCTCCGCAAGGCCGTCGGCACGTCGTCCAGCGTGAACGCCGGGGGCGGCATCGTGCTCCAGTTCGCGACGATGCTGCTCATCGCCGGGGGCTGCGGTCTGCTCGGCGGGGCGATCGGCGCGAGACTCCACCCTCGCGACGCGAGTAGGTCAGGCGACCGCGTCCGGGCTCGACCCGGCCGAGGAACGTCCGGACTCCGCAGGGCATGGTGCTGGGTAACACCCAGTCGGGGCGACCC
>Ga0075471_10001180_pt1 | contig 16952 bp, 14 predicted proteins | sample DEB19_08_DNA_2_FD_74787 | JGI IMG/M metagenome (GOLD analysis project Ga0075471, IMG submission 74787) | Aqueous microbial communities from the Delaware River and Bay under freshwater to marine salinity gradient to study organic matter... | ecosystem: Environmental > Aquatic > Marine > Coastal ... | reverse complement strand
CGTCGGCCGAAAGATTGCCGATCTGGCGATCCAGGCTGCGGTGGCGCGCCAAAAGGCGGGCAAGGCAGCCGAGAAGCGCCGTGGCTCGGGGGTCGCGGTGTTGCCCGGCAAACTCACCGATTGCGAAAGCGAAGAGATCTCGCGCAACGAACTCTTCATCGTCGAGGGCGATTCCGCGGGCGGCTCCGCCCGCCAGGGCCGGGATCGCCACACGCAGGCCATCCTGCCGCTGCGCGGCAAGATCCTCAACACGTTTGAAGTCGATCCCACGCAGATCTACGCCAACAACGAGGTGCACGACATCGCCGTGGCGCTGGGCATTGAGCCGCACGCGCCGGGCGCAGGCGACTCGGCGCTCGCCGGCCTTCGCTACGGGAAGGTGATCATCATGGCCGACGCGGACGTGGATGGCTCGCACATCCAGACGCTGCTGTTGGCGCTCTTCTTCCGCCATTTCCCTGCGCTTCTCGAGCGCGGCCACGTGCATGTGGCCCAGCCGCCCCTCTACTGCATCAAGGTGGAGTCCCAGGGGAAGAACCGCCCCGAGCGCCGGCTCTATGCCCTGGACGAAGCGGAACGCGACGCCCTGCTCGAAAAGCTTGCCGATGAAAAGGTTCGCGAGTCTGCCATCACCGTGGGGCGCTTCAAGGGGCTGGGCGAGATGAACCCCGAGGAGCTTCGCGAGACCACCATGAGCCCGGATACGCGCCGGCTGCTGCCCCTCGTGATCGACGGGGGCGCCTTCGCCGAAGCGCGCGAGACCTTCACGCTGCTCATGGGCAAGGGTGAGGCCGCTTCCCGTCGCAGCTGGATGGAAGCCAAGGGCAACCTCGTCGAGGCGGACGTCTGATGGCACGCACAAGACAGGGTCCTCCCCTCTCCGATACGCAGGCGGGCGACCTGTTTGCCCAACCTGCGCCGCCGGCGCGCCCCCCTGCGCCCCCCGTGTCGCCGGGCCAAGGCGGGGGCGAAGGCGAGGTGCCGCTCGCCCGGTTCGCCGAAGGCGCCTACCTCGCCTATGCGATGAGCGTGGTGAAGGGCCGGGCGCTGCCGGCAATCGAGGATGGCCAAAAGCCCGTCCAGCGCCGGATCCTCTTCGCGATGCGCGAGCTGGGCAACCGCCATGACGCGCCGTTCAAGAAATCGGCCCGTATCGTGGGCGACGTGATCGGCAAGTTCCACCCGCACGGCGATGCGGCGGTCTACGAGGCCGCCGTGCGCATGGCGCAGGATTTCACCCTGCGCTACCCGCTGATCCAGGGCCAGGGCAACTTCGGCTCCCGCGATGGCGACGGAGCGGCTGCCATGCGCTACACCGAGGTGCGCCTCACGCGGTTTGCCGAGGAGATCGCGCTCGCCGAGATCGAGCGCGGCACCGTCGATTTCATCCCGACGTACGACGGGTCGCTTCAGGAGCCCCGCCTCTTGCCGGCGCGGCTGCCGCTCGCGCTGCTCAATGGCGCCTCCGGCATCGCCGTGGGCATGGCCACCGAAATTCCACCGCACAACCTGGGCGAAGTGGCTGCGGCGTGCGCGGTGGCGCTGAAAAGCGCCAAGGCATCGGACGCCGACATTCTTGCTCTTGTTCCGGGGCCCGATTTTCCAGGCGGCGGGCAGGTTATCTCCCCAGCCGAGGAAATTGCGCGAGCCTATGAGACCGGCCGGGGCAGCCTGCGCGTACGGTGCCGCTGGTCCATCGAAAAGCTCGCCCGCGGGCAATATCGCCTTGTCGTCACCGAGATGCCGCCTGGGGCCAACGCCGCGCGCGTTCTCTCCGAGATCGAGGAGCTCACGAACCCGAAGCCCAAGCCGGGCAAGAAGGGTATTCCCCCGGCCGCTGCGGCGCTGAAGACAGCGGTGTTGGCCATGCTGGAGTCGGCCCGGGACGATTCCGACCGGGAACACCCGGTTCGTCTCCTGCTCGAGCCGCGCACCTCAAAGGTCGACGCCGAGGAGTTGATGAACCTGCTGCTCGCGCACACTGCGCTGGAATCGACTGCGTCGGTGAACCTGGTGGCGATCGATCGCGAGGGCCGCCCCCGACAGTCGGGGTTTGCCGATTGGGTGCGGGAGTGGGCAGCGTTCCGGCTGGCGACGCTCGAGCGCCGCCTCGCGCACCGGCGGGGCGAGGTGGAAGGCCGGTTGCACATCCTCGCAGGCAGGCGCATTGCGCTCCTCAACATCGATGCGGTGATCAAGGTCATCCGGAATTCGGACGAGCCCAAGCCCGCGTTAATCGAGAAATTCAAGCTCTCCGACCGCCAGGCCGAGGACATCCTCGAAATGAAGCTTCGCAGCCTGGCCAGGCTCGAGGCGATCAAGATCGAGCGGGAGATCGAGGCCCTCGAAGCGGAGCGCGTCGAACTCGACAAGCTGCTGGGGGACGAAGGCGCTCGTCGAAAGCTCGCCGTGAAGGAGTTGCAGGCCGATGCGGCGACTTTCGGGGATAAGCGTCGCACTCGTATTGAAGTCGCCGAGCGCGCGGCCGCCGCCCCGGTGGAGTCGCTCACCGACGAGCCTGTCACCGTGCTGTGCTCGCGCAACGGCTTTTTGCGCACGCGCACTGGGCATGGCATCGACCCCTCCACGCTCAGCTGGAAAGAGGGCGATGGGCCACTTGCCATCGTCGAGACGCGAACGATCCATCCCATCGTGCTGTTGGGCGCCAATGGGCGCAGCTATACCGTGCGCGCGATCGACCTCCCGGGCGGCAAGGGCGACGGCGTTCCAGCCGCGTCCCTCCTGGATCTAGGCGGCTCGCGAGTGGTCGGGATGCTTTCCGGGGAGGCCGGCCTGGCGCTGATGCTCGCCTCCAGCGGTGGCAACGGGCTTCGCTGCCAGCTGGGCGACCTCGTGACCCGGAGCCGCGCTGGCAAGTCGTTCTTCAACTTGGGTGAGGGCGACAAGTGCCTTGCTCCCGTCATCCTTCAGGCTGGCGCCAGGGAAGTGGCGGCCCTGTCCGCCGACGGCAAGTTGCTGGCCCTGCCCGTTGAGGAGGTGAATTCGCTCCCGAGCGGTGGCAAGGGCGTGATTCTCATGAAGCTGCGTGACGGGGAGGAACTGCTTGCGGTTCGCGCCGTTTCGGGTACTTTGCGGGTGGCCGGGCGCGGGCGGGGCGAAAAGCTCACGGTTGTGGAGATCGGCAAGGCGGAACTCGCCGAGTATCGCGGGAGCCGTGCCCGGGCTGGCCGCCTGGTTCCCAAGGGCCTCAAGGCCGTGGCGGGATTCGTTGACTGACCACGAAGGAGGATCGCCATGTACAAGCGCATCGTTCTTGCCTACGACGGGTCGGAAGCGGGGCAGGCGGCCCTGGTGGATTCGCGCGAGCTGGCTGGCCGCGATGGCGCCGAGCTCTACGTGATTGCCGTGGTGCCCCCGCCGCTCGAGTTCGCGGGCGGCGAAGTGGGTATCTACGACAGCGGCCAGGAGGATCGAGAGCGCACCGAGTACCAGGGCATCCTGGACCAAGGCATCTCGCGGCTCGCCGAAATGGGCTTCGCGGCGCAGGGCAAGGTGGTGGTGGGAGACGCCGTGGACCAGATCGTTCGCCATGCCGAGGCTGTGAATGCGGACTTGATCGTGGTTGGCCATCATCGGGAAAAGAGCTGGGCGGCGCGCTGGTGGCGTGGCTCGGTGTCCAAATCGCTCGTCGAGCATTCCCCCTGCAGCGTGCTGGTGGTCATCCACCGCAGCCCTGCCTGAGCCAAGCGGGCCCGAATTGAGCGCGAGCGAAACAACCTCGATCCCTGGCACGCGCGCGCAGGCCCCCGCATCGCCGCCGTCGCGGCTTCGCCACATCCTGTCGCTCGACGATTTCGAGCGGGCGGCCGAGCGGTACCTTCCGAAGCCGGTGTTCGCCTATGTCTCGGGTGGCGTCGAGGACAACGTTTCACGGGAGGGGAACCGGGCCCAATTCGAGCGGTGGCGTTTCGTGCCGCGCATCCTCAGGGGCGTCGGCAAGCGGTCTCAGAAGACAGTGCTGCTGGGGAAGGAATACGACCACCCGTTCGGCATCGCGCCCATCGGCATCGCCGCGCTGTATGCCTACCGGGGGGACCTCGTGCTTGCCCGCGCTGCGAAGGCTTCGGGCATTCCCATGGCGATGAGCGGCTCGTCGCTGATTCGGATGGAGGATGTCGCAGCCGAGGCGCCGGATGCCTGGTTTCAGGCATATGTGACCGGGGAGGGAAAAACCATTCGCGAGGTCGTCGGCCGAGCGGCGGATGCTGGGTTTGGCACCCTCGTGCTCACCGTGGATGTGCCGGCGTCCGGCAACCGCGAAAACAATGTGCGGGCGGGGTTCTCGACCCCGTTGCGGCCGAGCCCGAGCCTCGCGTGGCAAGGCATCAGCCATCCCGGCTGGCTGTTCGGGACGTTTCTCAAAACCATTGCCCGACACGGCATGCCGCACTTCGAGAACAACTACGGCCGTCGTGGCGCGCCCATCTTGTCCTCGAGCGTGCTGCGGGACTTCTCGGACCGCGGCAATCTCGACTGGCGCCATCTGGAGCTGATCCGCGGCATCTGGAAGGGCAGGCTGGTAGTCAAAGGCGTCCTGCATCCCGACGATGCCCGGCGCGCCATCGAGCACGGCGCCGATGCCATTGGCGTCTCCAACCACGGCGGGCGCCAGCTGGACCACGTGGTCTCGCCCTTGGCGGTGTTGCCGGACATCGTGGCGGCTTGCGGGGAGGTGCCCGTGATCTTCGACAGCGGCATCCGCCGAGGCACGGATGTGTTGAAGGCCCTCGCGCTGGGCGCGCGTTTCGTCATGCTGGGGCGCCCCTTCGGCTATGCCGCCTCGATCGGAGGCGAGGAGGGCGTGCGTCACGCCATTCGCATTCTTGCCACCGAAGTCGATCGCGACATGGCGATGCTGGGGCTGCGGGATCTCTCGGAGATCAGCGGGGATTTCCTGCGCCCGGCTTGAGGCGTTCGGCGGCGAGTTCGAGGCTCAGGCTCTCGCTGCCAAGGCGGTGAGCTGCGTGTGCAAGTCGTCTGCTATCACCACGCCTTCAAGGCGGTTTCTCTTCAGGGTGTCGAGCTCCATCTCCCCGGGCAAGCGCACGGGAATGGAAGCCTCGGCTCGCGGGGTGTCGTGCACGATGGCCACAAAATCCGCCATGCGCTCTGCCAGCCATTCGGGATTTCCCAGACGCCTCGTGTCGATGGCAATGAAGAAATGGCCGAGGTTCTGAGGCCGCTCCGGGTGTTCCGACCACGATTCCACGTGGGTGAGATACGCAGCGCCGGAGAGCAGGCCGGCAAACAGGTCGACGATTAGCGCCAGGCCATAGCCCTTGTAGCCGCCGATCGGCAGAAGGAAGCCATCCAGCGCGGCTCGCGGATCCGTTGTAGCGCGGCCCTGTGCGTCGGTGGCCCAGGTCTCGGGTATCACACGGCCGCTTTTCAGGGCATCGCGGATCTTGGCGCGCGCCACGACTGACAGCGCCATGTCGAGGATGATGGGCCGGCCTCCGGGGTGCGGGAGACCGAAACCCAGCGGGCTGTTGCCGAGCCGGGCCTCGGCTCCCCCGGTAGGCGCGATGGTGGTCGTGGCGTTGCTGCCGATGATGGTGGCGAAGCCCTGCTCGGCCGCAATGAGGCAATAGGGCGCGATGGGCCCGAAATGATTGCTCGCGCGCACGAAGGCGGCGCCGATGCCTGCTTCCCTCGCGCAATCGAGGGCGGCCGCAAGTGCGCGTTGGCCGACGACCGGGCCCATGCCGTTGGCGCCGTCGACACGGCAGAGGGCCGGAGCCACGCGTTCCACGGAAATGGCCGCCCGGGGGGCGATACCCCCGAGTGGCACACGCTCCGCGTACGAGACGATTCGCGAAGTGCCGTGCGTGTGCAGGCCAAGCAGGTCCGCGGTCACGAGAATGGACGCCGCGCAAGCTGCATCCTCCTTGCCCAGCCCGGCGCCATGCAGGGCCGATCGCGCGAGCGCTGTCAGCTCGCTTTCGGAAAGCTTCACGCGCAGCCGGTCAGTCCGCCTTGATGTTGGCCGTTTTCACCACGCGGCCCCAGCTGTCGTACTCGCGCTTGATGTAGGCGGCGAGCTCGGCGCGGCTGGTGGGCTGGGGCTCGAGAAAGTGTTTGGCGAGCGCCTCCTTCACCTCTGGCGCGCTCAACGCCTTGACCAACTCTCGGTTCCATCGATCGAGGATCGGTACCGGCACCTTGGCGGAGGTAACGAAGGCATACCAGTTGGCCGCCTCGAAGCCTGGAAAGCCGGATTCCGCAATGGTGGGAACGTTGGGCAGGAAAGGCGAGCGCTTCAGGCCCGTGGTGGCAATGGCGCGGAGCTTGCCAACATCCATGTGGGGTCCTGCAGTGGAGTGGGTCGAGTAATAAGAGTCGATTCGGCCCGCGAGCAGGTCCGTCATGGCCGGGCCGCCGCCCTTGTAGGGCACGTGCAGCGTGTCGACCCCGGCGCGCTCGTTGAACAGCTCGCCCGCAAGGTGCGAGGCGCTGCCAATGCCGGTGGAGGCGAACGATACGGTGCCGGGCTTCTTTTTTGCCAGCGCGATGAAGTCGGCGAGCGACCTGGCCGGAACCTCGGCGTTCACCACCAGCACGTTCGGGAACGTCACCGCCATCGACAGAGGCGCGAGGTCCTTGAGGGGGTCGTAGCCCAGCTTCGGGAACAGGTGCGGGGAGACGGAGAGCGGGCCGACGGAGCCCATTAGAATCGTGTAGCCATCCGCCGGGCCATTCGCCATCGCGGCGTGAACGATGTTGCCGCCCGCGCCAGCCCGATTCTCGACCACGACCGACACGCCGAGGTTGTCGGCAAGCTTCTTCGCAATGATCCGGGCCGACGTGTCGGCAGCCCCTCCAGGGGCAAAGCCAACGAGGAGCGTCACGGTTCTGGCGGGGAAATCGGCCTGGGCAAAGGCGAATCCGGCGAGGGCAGTTACCAACAACGCAAGCAGTCGCTTCATGGGCTCCTCCTCAAAGTTGATAGGATTCTACCCATGACGCATCGGAATGATTGCGATGTCCTGATTCTGGGTGGCGGCAATGCGGCCCTATGCGCGGCTCTCACAGCCCGGCGGGCTGGCGTTTCCGTGATGCTCATCGAGTCAGCGCCCATTGCCTATCGTGGCGGCAACAGCCGCCACACGCGCAACATGCGCACGATGCACGAGGGGCCGCTGCCGCCCCTCACGGACGCGTATCCGGAAGAGGAGTACTGGCAGGACCTCCTGAAGGTGACAGGGGGCCTCACCCAGGAGCCGCTTGCGCGCATGGCCATTCGAGGCACGGTGAGCCATGTTCCATGGATGATCGAGAACGGCGTGCGCTTCCAGGCGCCGCTGACCGGAACGCTGCACCTCTCCCGCACCAATGCGTTTTTTCTGGGTGGGGGCAAGGCGCTAGTGAATGCCTATTTTCGCGCTGCAGAGTCGCTGGGCGTCGACATCCACTACGAGACCGAGGTGGTGGATTTGCTCTGGGAGGGCAACGCTTGCGTCGGCGTAGTGGTTGCCAAAGGTGGCTCGCAGCGCGAAATTCGCGCCAAGTCGGTGGTGCCCGCCACGGGCGGCTTCGAGTCGAACCTCGAATGGCTGCGCGAGGCCTGGGGCCCCGTCGCCGACAATTTCCTCATTCGCGGCACGCCCTACAACCGAGGCGTGGTGCTCAAGCGGTTGCTCGAGGCCGGCGCAGAGCAGGTCTCCGACCCCACGCAGGGCCACTACGTCGCAATCGACGCGCGCGCGCCCAAGTTCGATGGTGGCATCGTCACGCGCGTGGATGCAGTGACGCTCGGCATCGTCGTCAACGCCCGCGGCGAGCGTTTCTACGACGAGGGCGAGGATTTCTGGCCCAAGCGCTATGCGATCTGGGGGCGCCTCATCGCCAACCAGACAGGGCAGGTGGGGTATTCGATCATCGACTCGAAAGCCATAGGGCGGTTCATGCCGCCCGTCTACCCCCCCGAGAAAGCTCACACGCTCGCGGAGCTTGCGGTCAAGCTCGGGCTCGACGCCGCCGCGCTCGAGCGAACGGTGGCTGGCTTCAATGCAGCCGTTCGCCCGGGCACTTTCGACCATACGGTGTTCGACGATTGCCGCACGGAGGGGCTCGACCCGCCGAAGACGCACTGGGCGCGGGCGATCGACACGCCGCCGTTCTATGGCTATCCACTGCGCCCTGGCCTTACGTTCACGTATCTCGGCGTGAAGGTGGACGAGCGCGCGCGCCTCATCATGAAGGACGGCAAGCCGGCCGCCAACGTGTTTCCAGCAGGAGAGATCATGGCGGGCAACATTCTGGGCAAGGGCTATCTCGCCGGCATCGGCATGGCCATTGGCACGACGTTCGGGCGAATCGCCGGAGAGGAGGCGGCTCGTCATGCGCGTTGCTGAGCGCCCCAGCCTCGAGGAGCTCGTTGCCGAGGCGCAGCGTGTGCTGGCGATCTGCAACGCCTGCCGCTACTGCGAGGGCTATTGTGCGGTGTTTCCCGCATTGCAGCGTCGGCTGGAGTTCACCGACCGGGACGTGCATTACCTGGCGAACCTTTGCCACAACTGTGGCGCCTGCCTGCACGCCTGCCAATACGCGCCGCCGCACGAGTTTCAGTTGAACTTTCCGGGAACGCTTGCCCGGGTGCGCGCCCGCACCTACGAGCACTACGCCTGGCCGGCGCCCCTCGGGCGCCTATACCGCCAGAACGGCGTCACGGTAGCGCTGGCGCTGGTGGTGGGCCTCGCACTGATCCTGGGTGTGATGGGTTGGCAGAACAGCCCCGGTGCTTTCTTCGCCGCCCACCCGCTGGAGAAGGGCTCGTTCTATGCCGTGATGTCGCACGGCACCATGGTGGCCCTGTTCGGGACGGTTTCCGTGTTCGTGCTGCTGGCTTTCTTGATGAGCTTCCTGGGGTTCTGGCGAGGCCTCGGCGAGCGGCCGGCGGACGTCATCCAGGGTGGCCCGGTTGCGCATGCCGCCCACGATGCCTTCACGCTCAAGTACCTCGATGGAGGGGGCGAGGGCTGCTACAGCGAGGGAGCGGCACCCAGCAACATGCGGCGACTGCTGCATCACCTCACGTTCTACGGGTTTCTGCTGTGCTTTGCGGCAACCTCCGTGGCGACTGTCTATCACTACGCTCTCGCCCGCCCCGCGCCGTACCCGTTCCTGAGCGTCCCGGTGCTGCTAGGCACGCTGGGCGGAATCGGGCTCATCATCGGCCCCGTCGGCTTGATGTGGTTGCGGCGCAACCGAAACCCGGACCTGGGTGATGCCTCTCAAAGGAGCATGGACGTCGGTTTCCTTGCCCTTCTTCTTCTCACCAGCGCCTCGGGCTTGGCGCTGCTCGGCCTACGCGAAAGCGCGGCCATGGGGGGGCTGCTGGCGTTGCACCTGGGCACCGTGATGGCCCTGTTTCTCACCATGCCATACGGAAAGTTTGCGCACGCCCTGTATCGAATGGCGGCGTTGGTTCGCTATCACGTTGAGCGACGCCGCCCAGCACTTTCCACAGGCGCGGAGTAGGCCTCGCCTCGCGCTAGGCGCCCAAGAGACGCAGTTGCCAGATCTCCCGCGCGCCCAAGTTCAGCATCGGACGAATCGACAGCATCGCCGCCTTGCCAACCGTGCTCTCCAGCACATCCAACTCGGCGAGCTTGGCTTTCGATTCCTCATCCAGCGGCGCATCCATGCCCTGTTCGCGAAGCATCAGCAGGCCCTTGGCGCGGAGGGCTAACTCCGTGTGCAGGCGCAGGTAGCAGACGATATCCACGACCGCGAGCGGATCGAAGCGGTCCTTGAGTGAGTGCAAGTATTGGCCGACTGGCGATTCCGTCAGGCGTCCCTCGTTGATGAGGTCCAGCAGTTCCACGTTGGCATCAAAGCCGCTGCCGAGCCAGGACTGCAGTTGCCGCTCGCTGCTCTCAAACACGAAATAGAAGAGCGGCGGCAGCGCCACCGCCATTCCGGCCGCCTGGATCATGGGCGAGAGCAAGAACTGGTTGAAGGCGCCATGGAGTACCACCGCAAGGGCGAAGCCAGGTAGCAGCACCAGCAAGGTGGGGGTCTTGCCGGGCCCGACGCGGGAGAGGGCGAGCATCGCGAAAAGTGCGGTGGCACCGCCATGCATCAACGCGGTGCCGCAACCTCGCACGAGCCAAGTGGCGAGGCCCAGCTCCGGCCGCGTGTAGAGGTAGTACAGGTTCTCCGCCACGGCGAACCCGGTTCCGACCGCAAAGCCCGCGATGGCCGCATCCACCACGAAGCCAAGGCGGTGGGTTCGGATCAGCGCGTAGACGATCGAGGCCTTGAGCAGTTCCTCGATCACGGGCGCGATGTAGAGGCTCAGAGTCTCGAGATCGATCTCCAGCCATTCCATGGCGCCCACATTGAGGACATAGCTCGCACCCACCAACGCCACGCCCGCGCCGATGAGCAGTCCCACGACACGCAGGGAGACAAGCTTGTAGCTGTCGAGGTAGAGCAGGACGCCGAGGAGCGCCAGAACGGGCAGGAGGCCGACCACGATGCGAAGCAGGATGTCGACCATGGCGTTCTGTGTCCTCTGTCAGCGCGGGGGGTGGCTAGAGAATCTTGAGCGAGATCATCCACTCGTCGCCCGCGCGCTTGCCGCCACGAAAGCCCGTGGCATAGCCGACCGAAAGGGTCATGTCGTACCAGTGCAGCACGCTGAAGCGCAGGTCCCATTGGGTGCCGAGGCTTGCGTAATCCTTGCGAAGGCTGGAGGAGGTGGGATCCGTCCAAAGCGCAGAGGCGAAGACGGCACCGCGAAGCCACGCCGCATAGGCACCGGGCGTGCCCAGCCGCTCGAAGATCACCGGCGGCAGGTTCACCTCCACCATTGGCCTCACGAAGCTCTTTCCGGAGATTTCGTTCAAGCCGAAGCCGGGCAGGGCGTAGTAGTCCCGGTAGCGCTTGATCTCGCGGTTGTCGACGTAGTTGTTGCCGAAGCCGCCGAAATACCAGTTTGCGAAGGGGTCCGACCGGTCGCCGCGGGAAGCGCCGCCCACGGTGCGCAACCAGACCGACGCGTGGTTGAAGGGAAGGGGCATGCCGTAGTCGAGTCCCGCGCGCGCCTGGGGAACCGGGTCCCCCTTGGCGCGGTTGGCGTGCAGCACGGCTTCGTAGTTGAGGCCCTTGTCGTCTTCCACCGCCCCGAGCGAGCGCTTGGGGTTGGCGTGTCGGAAAGCCACCTCGCCAAACCATAGCTTGTCGGATGTGCTGCCGACGTTCTGGGCATCCGGCAGCGTGTCGATCTTGTCGTAATAGGCGAGCGTGGTCTCGATGCGCGAGAGCAGCGGCGGGTCGTAGGCGAACCAGTGCGTGTGGTTCACCTTGGCGGCAAGGCCCTTTCGCGCCCGCTTGGTGGGCCCGAAGATGTCGTAGAAGTCGGAGCGGTTCCAGGAGAGCGAGGCAGCCCAGTTCAGGTACCGGGCGTTGAGCTCCACGTGCGCCTTCTCATCTTCCTTGAGCTTGCTGTCGGGCGTGTAGGCAGCGATGGCAGAGAAGTTCGAGAACCCTGCTGGGTCGGAGAAATTCGCCCGCACGCCAGCACCCACGGCGCCCCGGTAGCCCTGCAGGATGGGAAAGACGTTTTCCTTCTCGACGTGTCGAAGCGGGTGATACGGGCCTTGCCGCGTGATGAGCTTGGTCTCGTCAATCGTTGAGGGAGACGGCACCTGCCACTTCTTCACGATGGGGTGCTTCTCGGCGACCTCATTGCCCAGAAACCGGATGGCGCTAACGTCCTTGAGCGGCTTCGGGTCGATGATGCCGGGGACGAATCCGTCGCCGGTGTAGGCGAGCACCAGCAGGCGGCCTCCGGTGGTGGGCAAGTTAGACTTCATTATCCAGCACCTGCCGCCCGGGTGGCGAAACTGGTAGACGCAAGGGACTTAAAATCCCTCGGCCTGAAGGCCATACGGGTTCGACTCCCGTCTCGGGCACCACCCCACTAACTTACCCGCCGTTGCCGCCAACACCCTTGGCAGGTGCCTTCTTGGCATCGCCGGCGCTCCCGCCTGCCCCCCCGTTGCCGCCGTTGCCGCCCACGCCTTTTTGCGGGGCCACCGCGCCCGCGGCGCCGTGTCCTGCGTTGCCGCCCACGCCTTTTTGCGGCGCCACCGCTCCCGCGGCACCATGGCCTGCGTTGCCGCCGACGCCTTTTTGCGGCGCCACCGTTCCCGCAGCGCCGGCCTTGCCTTTCTCATCGGCCGCCTTCTTGGCGGGCGGAGCGCTGGCGGCGGCGGGCGCAGCCGGAGCCTGGGCGTTTGCAGCGAGGGCGACCAGGTTGGCGGCAACGAGATAGGGAAAACGTTTCATGGAGGCTCCCGTGGAATGGCGGTTGGACGGTAGAGAGGTTAGCCCAATCTGGGCAACCGGGACAAACGTGGCAGACCCACGGTGATCAGGTCCAGCCGCCAGAGCTGAGCGATCAGGGCCGCGACGGGTGAACCTGAACCGTGTGCGGCTTCCGGCAGGACGAGCTTGTGGCGAGCGGCGTAATCCTCCAAGTCGCCGAGCGTCCGGCGGCCATCCATTCTGCCCAACAGAACGGCGTCGTCAACGCCGAGCGCAAGGCTCCAGTCCGGCCGGCAAGCGTGATTCCCATCAAGATGGCAGCGATATCGCCACGAGGGCACGAACTCCCGCGCGTCTGCCCGGGAAAAATCGATGGCGTAGCGGACTGGGGACCGCTCCGGGCGGCAGGCGAGAAAGAAATGGCATGCATTTCCGAAATGGAACCGCTCCATCACCGACCACTGGCGAGGACGAGGCAGCGAGGAGACGGCCTGCAGAAACGCGCCGGAATCGCCAGGCGGTGGATGGTAGGGAGCTTGGAAGAACAGATCTTGGAACACGAGGCCAGCAGACTCGACCAGCGCAATGCAATCGCCGATCTCGTAGGCTCGCTCGCGCCGGTGCAGGAAGGTGTCGACGAGGCCGGCGTCCGAGCGCAGATCCGGGGCAAGCTCCAGGTAGCTTTGTGCCGGGTGGTTGGAGGGCAGGGCCCCCAAGGCGTCGCGCACGAGCGCCACCGACGCCTCGTCCTGCCCGAGGCCCAGCTCGCGGAACGCCGCCTGCAGCATGCTGACCCCGGTTCGCCCGTGGCGTGCGTACAGCATCAGGGCCGCTACGCCGTCGGGCCGAAGGCAGCGTGCCAGCGATTGCATGCCCGAAACGGGCGAGGCCAGGTGGTGCAGGACACCCGTGGATACGATGAGGTCGAAGTCTCGCCTCAACCCAACCAAATCCTCGATGGGCAGCTGGCGCAACTCGAGATTGCCGAGCTGGTACTTGGACTTCAGAAACTCGTGGTGCCTGAGGGACGGGCCACTCACGTCGATCGCGAGCACCCGAGACTGGGGATTGGTGTGCGCGATCACGGCCGCCTGGTTCGTGCCGCAACCAGCCACGAGGATATCCATATCGGGTTGGTAATCCTGATCGGGCCAGAACAGGCGATGCGAGTGGCTTGGGTCGAACCACTGCCAATGGTTCTCGAGCCACTGCGGCAGGTCGACAATGGGCTCCGGATACATCCACCGCGAATACTGCTGAGAGACGATGTCGGCGAGCGGGGTCGAGGCCATGGTCCGCTCGATTATCCGACGGAATCTTCGGGCTGACATAATTCCGCCCGGAGAGACCCGATGCCCCGCTTTGCCGCCAATCTGAGCATGCTGTTCACCGAGGTGCCGTTCTTCGCGCGCTTCGCGTGCGCGGCTGCGGCCGGATTCGAAGGGGTGGAGTACCAGTACCCCTACGCGCATGCGATCTCCGACATTCAAGCAGCGCTGAGCGAGGCGCGCATCCCACTGATCTTGCTGAACTTGCCTTCGGGAAACTCGGAGGCCGGCGATCGCGGCATCGCCTGTCACCCGGGTCGCGAGGGGGAGTTTCGGCGTGGAGTGGAAGAGGGCATCGCGTATGCGACAGCCCTCCGCGTCCCGCAGCTCAATTGCCTCGCGGGTATCGCGCCCCCTGGCGTGCCCGACTCGGTATTGCGCCAGACCTTGGTGGCGAATCTTCGCTACGCCGCAAGCGAATTCAAGAGGGCTGGCCTGAAGTTGGTGGTAGAGCCGATCAACACGTTCGACATGCCGGGCTTCTGGCTCAATCGCGCGTCGCAGGCGGTATCGATCCTCGACGAGGTCGGTGCCGACAACGCCTTCGTGCAGTTCGACATCTATCACGCGCAGCGCATGGTGGGCGAGCTCGCGGCGACGATCGAGCGCTACCTGCCGCGCATCGGCCACATCCAGATCGCCGACAACCCTGGGCGAAACGAGCCGGGCACGGGCGAGATCAACTATCCCTATCTCATGCGATTGCTCGACCGCCTCAGCTACGAAGGGTGGGTGAGCGCCGAATATCGCCCGGCAGCGACTACCGTGGAGGGGCTGGGCTGGATGACAGCCTTGCGTGGCAGATGACCTATCCGCACCTCCTTGCGCCGCTGGACCTGGGCTTTACGCAGCTCCGTAACCGCGTCTTGATGGGCTCGATGCACACGGGGCTCGAGGACCGGTCTCGCGACTTTCCGCGGCTTGCCCGGTATTTCTCCGAGCGCGCCAAGGGTGGCGTAGGGCTCATCGTCACGGGTGGGTTCGCGCCTAACATCGAGGGCTGGCTCTCACCGTTTGGTGCCATGCTCGCTAGCTCCGCCGCGGCGCGTCGGCACCGCGTCCTGCCTGAGGCCGTGCACGCGGAAGGCGGCAAGATCGCGCTGCAGATTCTTCACGCGGGGCGATACGGGTTCACGCCGCTCGCGGTGGCGCCCTCTAAACTCAAGGCGCCGATCAATCGCTTCACGCCTCGTGCGTTGTCGGCCTCGGGAATCGAGCGGCAGATTCGCGCGTTCGTGCGCTGCGCGGCCCTGGCTCGTGACGCGGGCTACGACGGCGTGGAGGTGATGGGCAGCGAGGGCTACTTCATCAACCAGTTTCTCGCTGCGCAAACCAACCGTCGCGACGACGACTGGGGTGGTTCGTACGAGAACCGCATGCGCTTGCCGGTGGAGATCGTCTCGCGCATCCGGGAGAAGGTGGGGCGCGACTTCATCTTGATCTATCGCTTGTCGATGCTCGATCTCGTTCCCGGCGGCAGTGAATGGGGCGAAGTGGTGGCGTTGGCTAAGGCGATCGAAAGAGCGGGCGCCACGCTCATCAACACGGGCATCGGCTGGCATGAGGCGCGCGTCCCGACTATTGCCACCAGCGTGCCGCGCGCTGCATTCGCGTGGGTGACCAAGAAGCTCAAGGGCGAGGTTTCCATTCCCCTGGTGACGACCAATCGCATCAACGACCCGCAGGTGGCAGAGGAGGTGCTCGCCTCAGGCTGTGCGGACATGGTGTCGCTCGCTCGCCCGTTTCTGGCAGACCCGGCGTTCGTGCGCAAGGCCGCCGAGGGTCGCGCGGACGAGATCAACACCTGCATCGCCTGCAACCAGGCGTGCCTCGATCATGTATTCGAGGGGCGGGTGTCGACTTGCCTGGTGAATCCGGCGGCATGCCGGGAGGAAGAGTTCGCGTCGAAGCCCGCTGCGACCCCAAAGCGAGTGGCCGTGGTGGGTGCGGGACCAGCGGGTCTTTCGTGCGCGACGACGCTCGCGGAGCGCGGCCATGCCGTCACGCTGTTCGAGGCTACGTCGATGATCGGCGGGCAATTCAACCTCGCGAAGCGCATTCCCGGAAAAGAGGAATTCGAGGAGACGCTCAGGTACTTCAAGCGCCGTCTCGAGCTGAACGGCGTCGACGTGCGACTGAACACGCGAGCGGATGCGGGCGGGCTCACCGGATTTGACGAAGTGGTGCTCGCGACGGGCGTGGTGCCGCGCAACCCGGGGCTCAAGGGTGGAGATGACCCTCGCGTGGTGAGTTACGTCTCCGTTCTTCGAGGCGAGGTGCGGGCGGGTACGAGGGTCGTCATCATCGGCGCGGGCGGCATAGGCTTCGACGTGGCCACGTATCTCTCGGAGGAGGGGGCTTCCATCACGCTCGATGCGGAGCGCTGGCGCCGAGCCTGGGGCGTGGCAGACCCCGCGGAGGTTCGGGGTGGGGTGACGAAGCCCGAGCCTGAGCCCTCCCCACGAAAGATCACCCTGCTGCAACGAAAGTCCACGCGGCCAGGAGCGGGGCTGGGCAAGACCACGGGCTGGATACACCGCAGCGCGTTACGGGCAAAGGGCGTCGAGATGCTGGCGGGCGTGAATTACGAAGGCGTGGTGCGCGAGGGCCTCGCGGTGAGCTTTGGCGAGGAGCGCGAGAAAGCTACGGTGATCCCCGCCGACACCATCGTCATCTGCGCGGGGCAGGAGCCGTTGCCCGAGTTAGCCGAGCCGCTGCGAGCGCGGGGCATGAAAGTGCACCTGATCGGCGGTGCGTCCCGGGCTGGCGAGCTCGATGCCCAACGCGCGATTGAGGAGGGGGCTCGGCTAGGGCGGGCGATTTAGGTACTAGGCCGCGTCTCGAAGCGTGGCGCGAATGACGAGCTCATCGTAAGGAGCCTGAACACGGCCAGCCTGGTCCCGCTCGAGGAGATAGCGCGACTCGAGCTCGCAGACGTCCGTGTGGACGTTCTTGTAGTCGCGCCCGAGGGCTATCGAGAGGGCCCTAACGGACAAGCCGGGATGTTGGGCGACATGCCGAAGGAGTTCCAGGCGTTTCGGGGACAGAAGCGCCGTCAGGGCCGAAATGGATTCCACGCCGATGGTGGCCTCCGTGCTTTTATTTTTCGAGGCGCTTTTCCATGCACGGGCGAATTGCCGGAGGGCGTCGCGGGACGTCATGACCTCAATGTAGAGTCGCTTCATTCAGTCCACCTCCAGCCATGGGCCGCATAATCACCACGAAAATCGCTCAGTAAGCGGTCTACGGACAAAAAATCGTACGACACCTCGGTCTCCGAGGATCCCAGATGCCGATGGTCCCCCTTGCCGGCTTCATTGTCGTAAC
>Ga0075471_10001179_pt1 | contig 16955 bp, 20 predicted proteins | sample DEB19_08_DNA_2_FD_74787 | JGI IMG/M metagenome (GOLD analysis project Ga0075471, IMG submission 74787) | Aqueous microbial communities from the Delaware River and Bay under freshwater to marine salinity gradient to study organic matter... | ecosystem: Environmental > Aquatic > Marine > Coastal ... | reverse complement strand
CACGATGGTTGCGTTGCGTGCCGCTGGCATGGACAGGACCAAGCCGCGCACCGTCTCGGCCGCTGAGTTCGAGCGTCTCGCAGCGGAGTCACCAGACGACGTGGTCGCTCGCTCAGCACCTCCGGTAGCGCATCGGGAACTGATCGAGTCGGACACGTTGCCGTTGGTGCCGGGAAGCGCAGCGTACGGCGAGGGCATCTACTTCGCTGGCGGTGCAGGGGCGGCGGAGCACGTGCGGTTCCACTACGAGATCGACAACAACACGACGTTGCGTGCACTCGTGGACTACTCGACGATCGCAGACCACCAGTTCCTGCTTGACGTGTCGAAGGCCGCTATGTCGATGGTCGCTGGGAACACTCCGAGCGGCTCGAAGCAGGTGGTCGATGCCGCGAGGTCATTGGCTCACGCCTTCAAGCAGTCCAAGGTGAAGGTGTGGACCGGCGAGGGTGACGCTGGCTCAGCGGCAATGATCGACCCGTCTGTGATTGCCCCGCTGCTGGGCTACAAGGGCTTCCGCATTCTCAATCCGAAAGGTTCGGTGGTGAACAAGGAGACCGTGAGTTACGTGGTGATTCTCGACCGCTCGGCCCTGACTGTTGCCGAGTGACCACGGCCGCTACGTCCTGACTTCTACACTGGTGCCCATGCTGCGAACGCCGTCCACCGTCACGTTCGCCTGTTACTCGGCGGCCTGTCGTCCTCCGAAGTCCGGTGGCACCGGTGGATCGCTGCCGAGAGGCTCGATCTCACGAGAGGCCCCGTCAGGCAAGTCGAAGGGCAACCCTCCCCGCACCGAGGGCCTCGGTACACCTAAGTTCAAGGAGACCGCACTGACCCGGCGCATCCGTGAGGCGATCGACGCTGAGCCGGTGCTGCGAGGCAGGATGTCGGCCGCTGAGCACGCTGCTGCGTCGGCAGCCGGGTCCGCTGCGGCGAAGGCCAAGTTGGAGCAGGAGTGGCGGGACGACCTGTCAGGCGAGCAGAAGAACGTGAAGATGTCGATCGCAGCGATCGGTCAGCAGCGCACCGAGATCGAGGCCAGCGTGCGGGCTGCGATGAAGAGGATGTGGGAGAACCCTGACGCTGAGCCTGCGGACGAGATCGAGCGTCTCGCCAAGGATGTCCTTGAGATGCGTCTCGGGAAGAACAGTGCGATGGCGGTGTCCGCTGAACGGTTCGTCAAGTTGCCCAACGGCGAGGAGGTCTACATCGGTCTCGGCCACGTGCTGCCCTCGAAGAAAGAGTTCGACAGTCTCCCGCAGGACCCGGCGGTCACTCCAGAGTTCGAGGCCGCCGCCACCCGTGTCGGCAACGTGGTGCGTGAAGAGTTGTGGCGACGCATCGACAACCGCATCGCCTCGGCACCTCGGATCGACTTCGATGCGATCAATGCAGAGCGGGAGCGGCTCTCGAAGTTGGAAGGCGTGCACGGCATCTCCATGAAGTCAGGCACGCTGACCGTCACTGCTATTACAGGTGTCAAGGTTCCGCAGAGCACCGTGGCAGCGTTGCAGGACTTTCAGAAGCGTCTGCGTGAGATGGGTGTGCGCGACTTCGTACCCGAGTTTCACGAGGAACTGAGCCGGTACGTCATCGGACAGGAAGAGTTCAGTCGCCTGCTGCAAGAGATTCGCCCGATGGGCGGGACGCTGAACAACATCCCGGCTCACAAGTCGAAACCGGACGGGAGCCTGTCGGTGCACGAGCAGGTGATGGCATCGTCGAGTTACTTCCCGTCCTCGTGGATCGAGATGTCGAACAGCGCACCGAGCATCGTCAAGTACGCCAGTTCGAAGAACGGTCGAGCGAAGTACGTGACGTATGCCGGAAGCAGGGAGCGTGCGATGATGCTGTCAGGAAAGATCGACTCAAGCATTCACGAGCACTACCACCGCATGGAGGACGTGATCCCCGGCCTGACGCAGATGGAGCAGCACTTCTTGAACCGGCGCACGGCGGGCGAGCCGTTGCAGAAGTTGGATGACCTGTCTCCCGGTCACGGGTACGGTCCGAACGAGGTTGCTCGGCCTGACCAGTTCTTCAATCCGTACATCGGCAAGGAATACGGCGACGGAACCGCCGAGGTGGTGACGGTGGTGATGCAGCGTCTGGCGTTGGGTGAGGGCAGAGAGATCGACCACGACTTGCAGAACTTCGTGCTCGGTGCAGTGACCGTCCTGCTGCGGGAGGACTAATGAACAGACATTGCAATCGGCACTATGATGCCTGCATGGCTGCTGCACTGAGAGGAGTTGAGCGATGAGGTTCACGACAGGCACCGGCCGTGTTCTCGAATGGGACAAGGCGACCGGTCTCACCGGAGACCCTCTGCTCGTAGAGCAGGTGCAGTTCGTCATCGACGAGGGCATCCCGTGCGGCTGCAACTACTGGGGCGAGATCGAGCCGTCGCTCGACACGCCGTGGCAGGCGTACCTGACGGTGTGCGGTGCGCTCGCTCACATCTTCGCCGGTGTTGAGCCGAAGGTCGACGGTGTACCGAACAATCCGGCCGGTTACGAACCGGAGGGTCCGGTGCAGGCCAAGCCGTTGCCCGAGTCTGTGCGCCGTGCTCGGCGTTACGCTCGCCCGACCTGACAGTCCCCACGGACTACGCTGTAGGCGTGTTGCGCCTGTCCACCGTTACCTTCGCCTGCCATAGCGCAGCGTGTCGACCTCCGAAGAGCGGCGGCACGGGAGGCTCTCTACCCACCCCGGCGGGCGGTTCGGTACCGGAGAAGTTCGACATGATGAGCGGTCACACGCTCTTCGAGGCAGGTATCGACTCGATCGTTCCGATTGACCGCAGCGGTTCGCAGTCGGCCCGTGCAATGGAGGTGAACGATGCGATGCACAACACCGACACGAGGGCGGAGGCAAAGCGTCGGTCGGAGGCTGCTGTGACAGACGAGTTCTTGAAGGACCCGAAGATGGCCGCTCACGTGAGGGACCTGCTCGACTCTGAGGTGCGTACCGACATGGTGGAAGAAGTGATTCGAGGGTTGTCGGAAAGCGGAATGCATAGGCTTGTCGAGGGCTACATGGCGGACGGTAGGACGCTGCTGGACGCTAACGGTGTCCCGGTCGAGAAGCCCACGCTACGGACGCTGATCAGCCGTGTGATCGAGACAGGGAACGACCCACATAAGTTGTGGGGAATGAGCCTGACGCTTGCTCAGGTTTATGTGAACGACTGGGAGAAGTACAGTGCCGATCTCGACACAACGAACCCCGAGCGGATGGTGGCGCAACTGTTGGTGCGTTCGATGATCAAGGGATGGGCGGAGACCTCGATCGAGACAGCAACCGCCGCTCTGAATCAGGGTGCGGCCGCTGCCGTGCACGGGGTACCAGTGACGGCTGCCCTTCGCAAGAAGATTGACAAGGTGCTCGGTGACCGCCCTGACTTGACGGTGACGGATGCGTCTCGTGAGATGCGACAGGGTCTAGTGCGTGCTGAGTACGCCGTGACGCAGAGGTTCCTCGATGAAGCGTTGGGGCCGAAAGTAAAGACGGTGCTGGTGCTGCGCGGTGTTGCGAATCAACACAAGACCGCAGAGGTCGGTGACGTTGTAGACGTGGTGACGCATCCGTTGTCGTCGTGGACCATCTCTCGTGTCACCGCTGTGTCGTTCGCCAAGATGCGGTCGACGAGTCCCGCTGGACGCAAGAAGTCCGTGGTGCTGGCGATGGCCGTGCCTCGGGAGATGATCCAGTCGACACCGTTCACGGGCAGGGGATGCTTGAACGAGTGGGAGGTTGTGCTGATCGGTCGGCCGTCCCAAGCGGAGGTACAAGTGAAAGGTGGGAATGGAGAATGGTGACGACGCTCGTCACATCTTCCGTTGCAGCGTTCGCTTGCAAGAGCAAGGCGTGCGCTCCTCCGCCCGTGGGAACCGGAGGATCGACACCGACGACCGGCGGGTCACCGGGCGACAGCGGGATGGAGTTCACAGCGGCGTGGCGACAAGTCGAGTCCGCCGTCCGAGACGCTCGCAAGGAGTTCGACCCGTGGAACGACAAGATGAAGTTTCCGAACCGAAGCGAGCGCGAGGCGGTTGCGTGCAAGATGCGTTCGACACGTGCCATCGCCGACGAACTGCTCAACAGCGAGGATGGTAAAGCGGTTGTCAGTGATCTTCTGCGATCGAGCATCAAGAGCGACGGCGAACGCAACACGCTCCAACACATTGCTGAGTCTCTCTTCTTCACCAGCGACTTAGTCGAATGGTTTCGGCGCAGTAAGCAGGGCGAAGCAACTCTCAGTGAACTGGCAGAGGGCCTCATCGCCGATGCCAACAACTACAACAGCGTCTACAAACTGCGCGACGCTCGACAGGCTCTTGCCCAGTTCGGTCTGTCTGCGGAGGATGCCACCCCCGAGCGTGTGGTCGCTCATCTTGTGGCTCGAATGTTCATCAGCAACTGGGCCGAAGCGTCGATCTCGTTTGGAGGCTCGATTCAATCTCAGTTCGCAGCGAAGAGGGCCTACGGATTGAGCCAGTCGGTGAAGGGTGTCGACACGATCGAGGGAGCGGCGAATCAAGTCACCACGGCGATCGACAGCCCCCTGTCGAAACGTCTCGCTGACGCTGTGCTTGCGGCGGAGCACGCAGCGACGCAGAGGTTCCTCCGTGAGACGCTTGGTCCCGATGTCAAGACGGTCACCCTCTATCGAGGTGTGGTGAACCAGTACGAGCAGAGCAAGCCGGGCGACGTGGTCGATGTCGAGTCTCATCCTCTCTCCAGTTGGACAGCCGACCCTGAGATGGCTGACTCATTCGCTGGCGGTCGAGACGGTGTTGTCTTGAAGATGGAGGTCCCGATCGAGATGATCCAGTCCACGCCGCTGAGCGGTCGTGGTTGTCTCGATGAGGCCGAGTTCGTGATCATCGGCCACCCGAGCCAAGCCCGCCGAGTGGCCTGACCGCCCTGTCCTAGACTGTCGTCATGCTCTGCACGCACAGCACCGTCGTCTTTGCGTGCCACAGCGCAGCCTGTGCGCCTCCCTCGGCAGGAGGAACGGGAGGCTCTCTGCCCGGTGGATCGGGTGGTGGCACTCCGGTGAGCGATTCGCATCCGCACTCTGACGCTATGTGGACGGCGGTCGACGCAGCGGGAAGGGTACGTACGTTGGACTTGATGGAGCGAACCGGGGAGACGAGCATCCGTCGTGGTGCGAAGCAGTTGGCAATGGCCTCGATTGCGGACGAGATGCTGTCGACCAAGAGCGGAACCGCTGCGGTGCGTGCTGTGCTCGATGCCCGAGCGGATGAGTTCTGGATGTTGTTCAGTGAACTTCCGAGGAGCCTGACGGGCCATCTCGTTTCCCCACGACCGATAGCGGTACGGGACGTTGTCGACTCCATTCAGTATCTCGCCAAGAACGGAGACGCAGAAGGTGTGATTCTCTTCGATCACCTCGGTCTCGACCCGGCAACCGCAACCTCGGAGCAGTTGCTCTCTCGACTGGCCTCACAGAAGGTCCTCGACACGTGGGCGGAGTCTTCGTCGGGATTGAGACTCAGCGTGTTGCAACAGCAGGCGGCGGCGGCCGAGCACGGTGTCCCGCTCGGTGATCGGATCAGCAAGAAACTCTCCTCCTACAATCCGACAGATCAGGATGCGGTGTTCAGTAATCTGAATCGTGCGGTCGTCCGAGCGGAGTACGCCGTGACACAGCGGTTCTTGAAGGAGACGCTCGGTTCCGATGCCACCACCGTGCGGCTGTACCGTGGCGTGCAAGGCCAACACGAAGACGCAAGCAACGGTGACGTGGTCTCGACACAGATGAACCCGTTGTCGTCGTGGGCGTGGGAAACGTACACGGCACAAGACTTCGCCGACATGGCGGGTCGCAACGGCGTGGTTCTTGCAATGGACGTACCGATCTCGATGATCCAGTCCACCCCGTACACCGGCCGCGGCTGCCTCCCTGAGAACGAGGTCGTGCTCATCGGTCGTCCGAGCGAGGCAACGGTGGCGATGTGGGACTGACCTCGCCCCTCACCGTGATCGGGCACTAGGTGTAGAGTGTCCGCATGATCAAGATCAACGTCGACGACACGGTCGAGAACGCAGACTGGCCCAAGCGCACCAACGACCTCATCAACTCCCCCGGCTACCAGCCCGAGGAGGCCGCCACCAAGTCGAAGAAGAAGGTCCGCTCGATGTCCCCGGCGGTCGCTGCGGCTCTGACCAAGAGCACGGAGCAGTGACCTTACGCTGTTCAGCGTGAAGGCACCGGGTGTTTCTCGGCGCAGTGCTCGGCAACTATCCTTGTCCGCATGGCTTCTGTTCCCGCCTCTCTGATCTCGTCCGTGTCCGTAGAGTTCGAGCACGTTGTGGTGCCTCGTGACACGGTGTTCAGCCCCGAGGCGATTCTGACCTCCACGAGCAGCGCAGTGTTCGCTTGTCACTCGGCAGCCTGTGCCCCTCCCCCTCCGTTCGGTAAGGGCACGGGCGGCTCCAAGGGCGGTTCGGGCGGCGGCGGACGAGGCGGATCGTCGGGCAGCGGCTCGACCAAGGGCGGCGGCTCTGGTAAGACTGCTGGCGGTGCTGGTCCGAAGAGTCTCGGCAAGGGCGACCCGGCTGTGGCGAGCGCTCCTAGGCGCAACGTGGCAGCGGGCGGTAAGGCCGTGTCCGACGTGCATGAAGCCGCACGGCTCGTCGGCGAGGGTAAGGCAGTCAAGTTGAAGCCCCCGGCCGACAAGCAGGTAGCAACTCTGGTCGACGAACTGGCGAAGCAGTTGAAGGATCGCCCCGGCGACACCATCAACTTGTGCAAGGTCTCCGTGCCCGGCACAAACCTGTTCTGCGGGGCCTCGTTCGACATCCCTCGTCAGAAGATGCCTCAGTTGGGTGGGATGCCTCGACCCGGTTCCGAGGCTGACAAAATGCCGAAGAACAGCAAGGGTGAAGTCGATGTGCAGGACGGATTCATCGAACATCTCAAGAAGAACGGCGTGAAAGTCACAGACACCACAATGCCTGCGGACCAGATGAAGGCATCACAGATGGAAGTTCGTGCCGACAAGACACACGGCATGGCGAACAACAAGGACTTCGATCCGAATGAGCGACCGATTGTGGTGAGTCGTGACGGCTACATCGTCGACGGCCATCACCGTTGGTCGGCTCAGATTCTGCGGGACTACATGGACGGCAAGTTGGACGGTATCAAGATGAAGGTGCAGGTTGTGGACATGGACGCTCGTGACCTGCTTGATGCTACGAACGCCTACACGGATTCGATCGGCATCCTCCCGAAGTCCGGTGCGAGCGGCGGGAAGAACACCTGACCGCCAGCGTCTAGACTTGCTGCGTGGCCGTCACCGTCAACATCATCTCGGAGGCTCGAATCCTGTCGACCTCGTCGGGTCGACGACTGTACGTGCTCGACGGGATGATCAGTGACGACCTCGATGCCCTGACCGCAGCGTGCTACTCGGCAGCCTGTCGCCCCCCGAAGTCGGGAGGCACAGGAGGGTCATTGAAGGGCGGTCCCAGCGGACCGGGGGCCGGTCGACCGGTGGCCGCTGACGTGAGCAAGTTGCCCGCTACCGGCAGCGAGAACGGCCTGTCGTCGGACTGGGGCGGCTCGACTCACGATGTTCGAGATCAGGAGCAGCGTGTCGCAGCCAAGATCGAGGCGAACCGGGTGTGCACCGAGCACCTTGCGAAAGACAAGGGCTTCCAAGACTGGTGCGCTCAGAACCTCGATCGGCAGTTCACAGCGGAGGAACTGAACGCTCTCCCCATCAAGAGGGGAAGCGACACCTCGCTGCTTCCCGGCGAGAACGTCAGCATGACGCTTCGTGAACTTGTCGAGTCCCGCTGGGACTACAAGGGTGAAGGGGTCGAGAACTACATTGCCGCCGGTCTCGCTCGATGGTCGATCGACCAGTGGGCACGCTCGTCGGGTGATCATCAGCCTCGCAGCCTCGCCATGCAGTTGGCGACCAGCGAGGTGCATGGGCTTTCGATGGACGGCCTTGAGCGTCACGTGGTCAGCAGTGAGTCCGAGGGTAGGCAGATCATGGACGAGGCCCGCACCTACTACGAGGATCATGGGGACCTGTTGCGGTCGTTCGTGCGTGCCGAATACGCAGCAACGCAGGCGTACCTCGCTGACCGAGGTGCAAGCCAGATTCTGATGCGAGGATTTGCTGTACCGGAAGGGACCCTGCGTCGTACGAAGTCCGGTTCGGTGCGGGTGGAATCGAATCCGCTCTCGTCGTGGTCGACCGATTTCAACATGGCACAGGCGTATGCGAGCAGCAGGCAGTCCCGTCTCAGCAGCCGCATTCCGGCGCAGGCCGTGGTGCTCGGCATGAGGGTGCCGAATAGCATGATTCAGTCAACTCCGTACACGGGGCGCGGTTGTCTGAACGAGTGGGAAGTGGTCGTGATCGGCAGGGCGAGCACCGCCCGCTCACTGAGCACTGGGAGTGAGCCGTGATCACGCTGATGATCGACGCTGACATCGAGGACGCTGACTGGCCGAAGCGCACCGACGATCTCATGGACTCGCTGATGGGCGGGCAGAGCACCACCGTGCTCTCGGCAGCCGTGTTCACGTTGTCGTGCGACACGTGCGGTGAGTTCGAGTGCAAGAGCAAGGCGTGTGCACCACCACCGATCGGCACCGGAGGCTCTCTGCCAGACGGTGCGAGTGAAGCGGGTGAGGGTTCGGGATCGTCCGGTTCCGGCGGGACCGCTGTGTCCGAAGGCTTTCAGCCTCGCAACCTCTTCGGTGAGGAGAGTTCCGTGCTCGGTTTCCGATCGGACTTCGACAAACTCCCCGTGGCGATGCGGATGGGTATTCGGGGTGACGCAAAGCGTGCAGCCGTGCAGACTCTCACCGAGTCGGTGCTGTCCGACACACAGGACCGCAAGGTGTTCGACGACCTGTTGTCATCCGAGCGGACCGCTGACTCGGACGTTCACGCTGCGAACATCATCCTGAGAAGCGGAGTCAAGGTCCCCATCCTTCAGTCCGAGATTGTTGACCGCATGAAGGGGGCCTCGTTCGGTGAGGCCATTGGCTCGATCCTTGAGTTAGGCGGCATGAATGGTGACGCTGAGTCCGTGAGGCGTTTCGTGGTGGAGACCTCTGCAAACATCATGCTGCGAGACTGGGCTGAGTCCTCGAACGAGGGTTCACAGTCGAAGATGCGACAGGCCGCAGCGGCCGCTGTGCACGGTCTCAAGGACGACACGATTGCCGGGTGGGAGATGATGAATCCGGCTGAGTTCGCTATTGCGAAGGCACTCACTCGCGCTGAGTACCGTGCCACGCAAGAGTTTCTAAAGCGTGAGGTGCCGTCGGGTGTGGTCACGTTGGTCCGTGGTGTAACTGGACAACACTCCGAAGCGCAGAAGGGAGACGTGGTCGAAGTAGAAACGAACGCTCTGTCGTCGTGGGCTGGAGACTTCAGAACCGCACACGACTTCGCTGGCAGCGATGGGACGGTGCTGGCGATGGAGGTCCCGATCGAGCAGATTCAGTCGACGTGGCGCACCGGGCGAGGCTGCATGGAGGAGTACGAGGCCATCCTGATCGGCCGTCCCTCGAAGGCCCGAATCGTCGAGTGACGCTGGCAGAGCGCCCTGCCGGTTGTCACTAGACTCTCGTCCCATGAGCGTGTTCTCCCTCATCGCTGCCTGCCACTCGGCAGCCTGCGCTCCGCCATTGGCGGGAGGTACCGGTGGGTCTCTACCGGAGGGTGCAGACGGAGGAGACGGAGGACCTTCGATCCGCACCGCTCCGAAACCGTCGGAGACCTCGGCCAAGGCTCTCCGCAACACCCTGCTTCGAGACGGGTTCGACGTGGCGAGCGTCAAGAAGTTGACATCGAGGTCGTGGGAGATCACCACCGGAGACGGCAAGAAGATCAAGGTGGCCGCTGGTGGATCGTTGGAGCGCATCCCTCGTGACGAGTCGAAGGCCACGATGCGAAAGGCCACCGACGAGGACAAGGCTCGTCTCCGTATCCCTAAGAACTGGGACCCCGAGCGTGTGATGGTCTCCAAGGACCCGAACGGTGACGGCGGGTGTCTGGCCCGTGGATTCGACACCAAGACCGGCGAGCCGAGGTCGCTCTACTCGGCGGAGCACACCGCCGGTCAGGCCGCTGCCAAGTACGATCGTGTGAAGCGTCTCGAAGAGCATCTCGACAAGATCGACGACCACGTCGTGCGGAACGCTGCCACCGACGACACTGCTGCGGCCCTGCTGGTGCTGCGACGCACCGGGCTGCGCCCCGGCAGCGAGAGCGACCGCCACGATCGCCCCGCATCGTTCGGCATCACGTCGCTTGAGACTCGTCACGTGAAGGTGCTGCCCGACGGCAACCTGCGGCTCGTGTTCGTCGGCAAGGCCGGTGTGCGCCAGAGCCATCTGATCAAGGACCCCGACATGGTGGCGGCGATCAAGTCTCGGCTCGACGGCAAGGGGCCGAACGACAAACTGTTCAACACCGACGAGAAGCGAGTGAACGCCATGCTCGACGACATCACCGGCAGCGAGTTCAATGTGAAGGACCTGCGGACGCACAAGGCGACGGTGGTGGCGTTGGAGACGATCGCTCGGATGCGCCCTCCCCGCACTCAGGCCGAGTTCAAGAAGGCCCGCACCGCCGTGGGCGAGGCCGTGTCGAAGGTGCTCGGCAACGATCCGCCTACCGCTCTAAAGTCCTACATCAACCCCGCCCTCTTCGATGAATGGAGCACCAATGTCCAATCCCGAGCGTGAGAAGGAGAAGCAACTGCTGAAGAAGTGGTTCGATCGCATCTCCTTCACTGGACCTTCCCCGAAGGACCTTCCGAAAGTGAAGAAAGAGCGAGGGGATGACGCTTGACGTTCTGATCGCAGCCTGCCTTTCGGCTGCGTGTCGTCCGCCGCGTAGTGGTGGGACTGGTGGCTCGCTTCCAAGCGGGTCCAGTCGGCGCATACCCGAAGGCACTCGTGCAGCGATGGGTGCGGCGAAGGTGACCGTCGGCGGTAAGACGGTGACCGTTGGCGGCAAGCCGAAGATCGTCCGTGCCGAGGACTCTCCGCACTACCAGAAGCGGGGAGACATCACTCCACTGACCGAGGCCGAGTGGGCTGAGATGTCCACGTGGCACAAGACGACGCATGATGTCGTCACCGCTGGACGAATGCCCAACGACGGTGACTACGTCACGGTTCGTGCGAACCTCGCTCTTCTGCCGGTGATCAAGGGAAAGACGGGCAAGATCATCGTTACTCAGACGCTTCACGAGAGTGACATGAAGAAGCATGAGACGCTCCACACCACCAAGCCGGGCACGGTGATCAATCACGGCCGAGTGTTCGTCGTTCGAGATGCGAACATGAGAGTCGATCAGCGAGTTCGAGCGGACATTGCTACCGGCAAGAGCAACAAGACTCCGATGGCCGGTGTCGACGGAAAGTTCGTCGCCAGTCCTAACAAGGACACCATGTTCGATGGAGTAGAACTGAGTTTCAATCCGAGCAAGACGCACTTGTTTGTCGATCCGAACGGTCGCCCGGTGAAGCGGGTAGGCGAGGCCACGATCGTCGGCAGCAAGGTCTACGCCCGTGGCGACATCGAGTACTACGACGAGTCGGACTACCCGCAGCCTCGCGGCGGAGTGCCCACCGAAGTGAAGTTGGCCGCTCTGGCCGCCATGTCCGCTTGACACAACCTGAGAATCGGCACTACCCTCCTCGGCATGACGACATACGCCTATCTCCGCACCTCCACTGAGGACCAGCAGCACGGCATCGAGGCGCAACGCCAAGCCATCGCTGCCCGCTACCCGCAGGTGGTGGAGGTGGTCGAGCACGCATCGGGCAAGAGCGTGGCCGGTCGACCGATGTTCACCGAGTTGATCGGCACCGTGCAGCCGGGCGACACGCTGGTCGTCTCGAAGTTGGACCGGTTCGCTCGCTCGGTCGAGGACGCTGTCTCGGTCGCCAGTGCGCTGATGGAGCGCAAGGTGAACCTCGTGGTGCTCGACCTCGGCATGGAGATCGACACACCGATCGGTCGTCTCGTGTTCAGCGTGCTCGCTGCCGTGGCCGAGTTCGAGCGTGACATGATTAGTCAGCGCACCAAGGACGGTCTCGCCGCAGCGGCAGCCTCGGGCGTGCGCCTCGGTCGCCACAGCGAGGTCGACAGCGCACGAGTGAACGAACTGCGTGCGCTCGGTCTGAGCGTGCGTGAGATCGCCACGGAGACCGGCTTCAGTCGGTCGGCGGTGCAGCGTTGCTTGAAGCGAGCGGCAGAGTGATGCACTTACCTGACGTGATGCGTGCAGCGACGAAGGCTCTCGATCGTGGCGAGCACGGCAAGTTCAAGGCGTGGTCCCTGACGCTGCGCCTGCTCGGTGTGCATCAGGTGCACACACCTTCCGGTGTGTTCATCGGCTGGTCCCGTGGTGAGCAGCGGTGGACCGCTTACGGTGACGAGCGATGACACCCGAGCAGCACGACGAGCAGTTGCTGATGCTGGAGGCCGAGCAGCGTCGGCTCGAACGATTGGCGACACAGCACGAGCGCATCTACCGCATCCGCCACCTCGGGCAACGGCGAAGGGGCGGAGCGTGGACAACGCTCGACGGATCACCGGCCACCCTGCCCATCGACGACAGCGACGCAGCGCAACGATTCATGGCGAGCATTGCCGAGGTCGAGTCGATCCGCAACCGCATCGCAGAACACGAGCAGTCCTACACCGGGTGGTCACGGTTCCGTCTCGTGACATCCTCGAACGATGGACACGTGCACGGGCGCAGCGACTGTCGCACCTTCCGTTCGGCGACCAAGACCGTGGTGGTGCCCGGCCTGTCCGACAAGGCTGTCGATGACGTGGTCGCTCTGCTCGGCCCGGTGTGCTGCGGAGTGTGCCTGCCGGGTGCGGTCGGCACCGCCAAGATTCCATCGTCACTGGTCAGTGTTCTCGTGCGGCGCGGCAGCGACGCATTCACCGCCGCTCTCAATCGGAGGGCGGCCCTACGGCCCAACAGGAGGGACGATGCAAGTTGAGCAGTTCTGGAGCGAAGTCGAGGCCCTGATCGGGGCCGGGCAACGGGTCGGGCAGGCGATGTTCAACACCCTGTCGGCTCACGGGATGCTGCCCGCTCACATGGTGGGCGGCCTCGACGACCCGTTCTACCGGGTCAAGACGCTCAGCAGCGGCCGGGCTTGGCTCGCTCGGCACGCCACCGTGCACGACGACAGCATCGTTCGGATTGGGGCTTGACACCGACCATGCCCGTGCCTCAGAATGAGGTCATGGCAACGACCACCGAGACCCTCGTCCGAATCACCTCCGCCGCCGAGCGCAATCCCCGCCCGGCGCAGTCGGAGGCCGCTGCGCTGCTCGATGAGAGCACCGACCTGCATCACGCCATGTTGATGCCCACCGGCTCTGGCAAGAGCCTGCTGGCAATCGCCGCCTCGCTCGGTCACGGTGGCGGTGTCGTCGCCATGCACTCGAACGGTCTGATCTCGCAGTACATGGCCGAGGCCGCCGAGTGGGAAGAGGCCACCGGCACCAAGATCGTCGCCCTCGTCGGCAAGGGCCACTACTGGTGCCCGACGGCCTCGCCGTCGCTGGTCGGCCTGACCGACAAGCAGCGTGCGTTCGTGACCGAGCACGGCCACTTCCTCGGTGCGGGCCTTGAGCAGCGTGACTACAAGCACCACACGGTGCTGTCGCTCGACCCGGTCAAGGACGAGGACGAGGATGATGACGCTGCCAAGAAGTCGCCGTGCGACTCGTGCAGCCGCAAGACGATCGACTGCCCGCTGTGGGCGGCACGCAACGCCGCCGCTACCGCTGACGTGGTCATCACGAACGCCACGATGCTCGGGCTTGCGCTCGGTGGCAGCGTCAAGTGGGCGGCGGACATCGTGAAGCCGCTCGTGGTGCTCGACGAGGCGCACGCTGACATCGACCCGATCGCAGAGGTGCTCGGCCGCCAGATCACGATCCGTGGCGATCGGTTCGAAGAGGCCGCCGCCGGTCTGGTCGAGGCCCTGTCGGTCGTCAAGGAGTGGGCGGACGACGAGGATCACCCGAACCGCAAGCAGGCTCGCCGCTTCCTCGCCGCTCGCAAGATCGCCATCGAGGAGGGTCGCCGGGTGGTCTTCACCGCAGAGGCCGACAAGGTGCTGCTGACGATCCCCGCTGATCTCAAGGCCCTGTTCCGTGACATGAAGGTGCTGGCGATGTCGGCCACGCTCTCGCAGCGCAACGTCGACGCTCTCGGCCTGTCGACCACGCTCCGCACCTTCACGGGCCTCGACGTGTCGGCCAGCACCGTGTTCGTCGACGAGGACGCTCCCCGCTGGGCCTTCGGCAAGGCGGACCCGGCGCAGCACCGTGCGTGGGCCGCTCACCTCGGCGCACTGCTCACCGAGAAGTTCCGTGCGGGCGGTGCGACCCTCGCCCTGTTCCAGAGCAAGGATGATCTGCACGCAGTGGTCTCGCACCTCCCGGCCGACGTGGCCGCCGGTGTGCTGCACTACTACAGCGGTGTCGACCGGGTGAAGACGATCGAGACCTACAAGCGCAACCCGAAGGCCCACATGATCGTCGGCTGCGTCTCTGGTGCGGGCACCGGCGTGAACCTGCCCGGTGACCTGCTCCGCACCGTCGTGGTGGCCCGTGTGCCGCAGAACCCGCCGAAGGGTGCCGGTGACAAGGCGGCGTGGCTGGAGGACACTCGGGCCGCCGTGGTCCAGTCGGTCGGCCGAGCGCACCGCTTCGACGGCGACTGGGGCCACGTCCACGTGGTGGGCGGCTTCGGGCACCGCTCGGACATCCGCAAGAACCTCGAAGAACTGGGCTGGGTGATCAAGTGAATCAGGGCTTGACCATCACCACCCTCTTCTGGCAAACTGACTCCGTGAACACCGAACAGGAAGGACAGCAGATGACCCTGACCGAGACCCTCGCCACCGCCAAGCAGGTGGCCCGCTACGACGCACTCTTGACCGAGGCCGTCGACCTCGACCCCGCACTGGCCGAGAAGGCCAAGGCTGCTCGGGAGGTGTTCCCGGCCCTGTCGACGACGGAAGCCTCGGAGCGCATCCGCAAGGCCATCGCCACCTGCGAGCGACTCCGCAGCGAGCGTGGCGTGACCCGCACGGTGCCGGTGCCCGGCAAGTACACCGTGCCGCAGGCGGACGGCCACCGCACGCTCCGTGTCGAGGTGATGCCCGCCGATGCGAAGTTCGCCGCTGGCAAGACGGTGATCTCGTTCCTCTCCGGTTCGGACAACACCTCGGACTACACCGGCTTCGCCTTCGTCGAGGACGACGGCACCCTGCGGGTGTGGAAGCGGTTCGTACAGGCCGAGGCCCTGCTGGCCGCAGCGCACACGCTGCTGGAGGACCCGGCAGCGGTGCTGGTCTCGCAGCACTGCCGCCGCTGCAACCGGGACCTCACGGTGCCCGCCAGCCTGCACAACGGCCTCGGCCCCGAGTGCGCTCGCAAGGTGGAGGCCGGGAAGTGATCGGAGACGACATCGCAACACTCAAGGACAACGGCAGCGTCCGGTGCATTGAGCACCGGGCGTTGCCATTGACGCTGTGGGTCGTCGAGCCGACGGCCGACACCCGCATGATGCCCATGTCGTTCGTGACGTACAACGGCGAGGTCGTAGGCCGGTCGTGGCCCCGCCCGCTGCGGCTCGCACAGCCCGGTGCGAAGCCTCGGTTGCAGGCCCGCAAGGTGAACGCCTACGACAAGATGGACGGCGTGCTCGTGTGCGCCACCGTGTTCGACGACGAGGTGCTGCTGTGGACCAGCGACGGGTTCGACGGCCCGGTGATCGAGGAGGCCGCAGCGCACCTCACCGGGTGGTCCCCGTCGGCCGGTGAGACCGTGCTGTTCGAGGCCCTACTCAAGAACCATCGGCGCATTGTCGACTACGGCGACTTCGACGGCATGGTGCTGCTCGGTGCCGTGAACCACGAGACGCTCAGGGACGACGAGGCACCGGAGTCGGTGGCCGTCCGCACCGGGTGGCCCGGTGAGATCGCCATCGCTCGCACGATGCCGTTCGAGTGGTTCGTGTCGATGGCCGCCAACCCCGACAACGGTGCCGGGCGAGAGGGCATCGTTGTGGTGTGGCCCGAGGCAGAGGGTTCGTCGGTGCGGACCGTGATCCAGTTCGAGTGGTGGCAGCGTGCCCGCACTGGCCGGTGAAGCGTGGTGGGGCGGCCAGTGGATTCTGTCGTGCCGTGACTGCGCCAAGGTGCTCGGTGCACCGTGGCGTGAGCGTGTGAGGCCCGGCGTGTGTGAGGGCTGCGAGACGTGGATGGAGGCCCAGTGGTGAACCGCATCCGCATCGGCGTGTGCGGCTACGCCACGTCGGGGAAAGACGTTGTCGCTTCCGCACTCGTGGAGCACCGAGGCTTCGTTCGACTCAACATGAGCGATCCACTGATGCGCGACCTGTCGGTCATGGACCCGCTCGTCGATGTCGCTGGCAACGCTCATCGACTGTCAACTCTGTTGAATCGGCACTCGTTCGACGAACTGAAGGCGGTCAGCACGGACTTCCGTCAACTGCTGCAACGCTACGGCACGGACGTGTGGCGCACCGTCGACGAGGACACGTGGGTTCGGCGAGTCGAGCAGGAGGCCGCTCGGTACGAGCGAGTGGTCACGACCGGCATCCGCTTCGCCAACGAACTGCGAGGCATCGACGTGCTGGTGCACGTGTCTCGGCCCGGTGTCGGCCCGGTGAACGGCCACGTCTCGGACGCTGGCATCTCGGCGATCACACGCCTCGCTGACTACCACCTGCACAACGACGGCTCGATCGAGGACTTGGAGCGAGCGACGCTCGTGCTGGCGGACAGCCTGCTCGGCGGCGAGTAGGCTGTCTCCGTGACTGCCACGCTCCGTCTCCTGACACCGGACAGTCCCATGACCGTGCTCGACGAGGTG
>Ga0075471_10001178_pt1 | contig 16957 bp, 31 predicted proteins | sample DEB19_08_DNA_2_FD_74787 | JGI IMG/M metagenome (GOLD analysis project Ga0075471, IMG submission 74787) | Aqueous microbial communities from the Delaware River and Bay under freshwater to marine salinity gradient to study organic matter... | ecosystem: Environmental > Aquatic > Marine > Coastal ... | reverse complement strand
TATAAGTTCAGAAACTCTTATAAAATCTCTGGTTTGAATCCAAAGAGCTGGAACTCCCAACTGCATTTGTTGGTACAGCATGATATCTCCAATATAGAATAAAGTATAGCCTTTAAAAAAAATGTGGGGGAAAGCGCCCGATCAAAGCGCCCTCCCCCACGATCTCAAAGGGCTAATCAGCCCTTTTCGCCTGAACGGCGGTGGAACTCAAGGTTGTCACCTGGCTGAATGACGTAGTTTTCATCAAGCTTGTCTTTGCCTTTGTAAGCTACAGCATCGTTTGAGATACCCCAGATTTTGGCAAACTGCTGACGAACTTCGCCAACGGTCTTACCAGAAACTGGTGCTGGCTGGCTGTAAACGCCGAAACGGACGTTTGCTGGCTGACCAGCAGGAGTGCTCTGCTGTGATGATTGTGCTTGGTTTTCCATGGGATTATCCTCCAAGTTTATATGGTTATTAATTGTTGTTCAACCATACGGTTGTATGGCTGAGACATTCCTAAACCGAGATCAAAGTAGATCTCAGTTTCTTCAGGACTTTGGTCGGAAACAATAGTTTTTTGTATCCGACCAAGAATGAAGGCAGCTACTGCCATATTGGTAGCCAATACTTGGGTGCCGCCTTCAAGTTCTGCTCTTTCCTGACAAGACAATTCACCAGGGTTTCTGTCTGGTGGGTTAAGGTACTCTTCATGTGTTGTTGCAGGATGAGCAGTAACGTCATGTCCATTGCGTCTTTGATAATGATAAACAGATCCAAATAGATTATCGTCATTACCACCGGTAAAGACATCTATGTTGTCAAGCTTACTTGCTGCGTCAAACAAAACTTTTCTAGCAGCAAAATTATCAACAACTGCAACGACTATATCATTTTCAGATATAAGATCAGATGCTTTAATTTTATTTGTGTTTTCATCAGAACTTTGTTCAAAGTCATCAGAAACAACCCATTTTGGCAATGGAAATATAGTTGTTTCATTAAACTGTTTAGAAAGTTCTAAAGCTTTTACTGAGGCTTTATTGCCAATTTGAGTAAAGTCTTGACGCTCTAAATTTTTGGCTTCAAAGTTGTCACCATCAACAATAACAAGAACAGAGCCAGGAAACTTCCATTCAAGCATTCTGACTAAGCCTGCGCATAGCCATGTGCCAATGCCGCCTGCTCCTACAACAATTACTCTTTTTTGATCTTGGTTCATAAATATCCTCTATAGGTTGAATCTGCATATGATTCAAAGTCTTTGTAGCTTTGAAAAGAATTACATTCAACAATAGGTTGTTGAAGCATGGTTCGATTTACTGTATAGTCTATTACTGCAGCAACATAATCACTGCAGCCAGGACCAGAATAGAATTTACACTCTAGACATTTAGAAGTCCACTCATAAATATCTTTTCCTTCATGAGCGTCTTCAAAGTCCACAGTGTCTTCATATAAAACTGGAAGTTCACATGAACAATTACCAGTTAGTATATTTGTTCCACAACAAACTGTTAAATCTGGATCAAATGACTCAAGATCTGAATCATAAAAACTATCATCAGAATAATCTAAAACAGTTTTATTATTAGATCTATCAGCTGTGTATACAAATTCAGTGTCTACATCATTAAGAAACTTGACACTGCCAATGTTCATAACTACTTCTTCTTTGGCTACTGGATCTTTAGACCAAAGATAAACAGCTGTGTCTTCAGAGATATAACGACAATTCAAATACCATTTAATTTGAATCATTATTTCATCAATGGTATCACCAGCTGAAACAAATGGAATCTCACACAGTTTGCAATAACCTAACTGCATATCCAGTTCTGTAGTGATATGATCACAATTTGGACAAGGTATATTGTCTATTGCAGGATCTATCTCAGCAACTAGAATATAATTGCCATTTGTTTTAATATCTGGTTTTGATTGTTTACGAGTACCAAGATCCGTAGTAGGAGTAATTTGACCCGCTGGACGATAAGGTGCTGGCGGAAGCGCTGGGTTTGTTTTGGTAACCCCCGCCTGCGTATGCAGCGGGGGGTAAGCTTTTTTTACTTTACCAGTCCACTGCACGACATCAGGATCTGGTTCCTTGTTGATACTAAAAGACTCAAAGACATCTTCTGGCTTGAGGGTCCAACTAGTTCCGCTCATCTGCATTTCAATGTGATATTGAGTAGCTCCGTTGTTGACACTCTTTTGCCAGCCATATGTGATATGAATACCATCAAAGTCAGCTTGGTCAGAATGATCTGTGCCAGATGCATATGCTGCCATTCCAGGATGAGAATGAACTGAACCAACAATTAAAACATTGTCAGGCTTTTCGTCAACAATAGAATCTGGATTATAATTACAATGAACTGCAGTATTAGTCTGATCAGGGACTAATACTCCCCAACCAGAAGAATCTTCTTTAGATGGGTCAAAAGTGAGAAGAACAATTGACTCAGTACCATGCTGAGCATCGACAAGTCTAAAGAATTCATCTAACTTGTCAACTATAACTCTTGGAATTGCTGGCATATGATATGAGCCAGATTCACGAATTGGAGACAATTCAGAAATATCATCGTCAACTGCCGAAACAGATCGACCAACAATATTGTTTACAACCTTGACAATACCAGTTGTAAGTTCTGTTTTATACTGTGGGCCAGTTGTTGTAGCAACACCGTTAGTGTAAGTTGTGGTTGTGCTTGTAGTTGTGACCTGTTTATCTTCTGCAATATTGCAGATAACATAATAGATATTGAAACCTAAAGATTCAACAATATCTTCTATATTCTCCCGGTCAGCATAAAAACAAGGTAAGCCAGATGTAGTCCAAAAGTAATTTAGATCTTCTAGCTTAACTGGTTGTACTTCAGCTACGTCAGTCATAAAACTCCAATATCTAATAGGTTTAGTTTTTGTCTATAATTAAAATGGTGCATTGTCATCTAAATTGTTTGAAGAGCTTGAAACAACATAAGGTGAATTTAAAACTACTCCAGACTCAACAGATTTTTCAAACATGTAAGAGACCTGAGGAACAAATTCTCCTATAGCATAACCCTCATCGTTTGTCATAATATTACCAATGCACTTAGAGCAAGCAGCATTGATTTGATACTGTTCACCATTAACAGTAATTGGTGTAACAGCACATTTAACAATTTCAGAAGAATCAGTCAAAGTTCCACAAGGACAAGTCTGCTTAAAGGTAATAGAAGTGTCTAAACAAGATGGGCATTGAATAATAGTCTTGGGGTCATATTGCCAAGAAACTTCTTCATTAACTGAACCGTCTGCATTCCAAACAACTTGAGGAAGTAAAAACTTCTTCATATACAAACTTGAACATGTGTAGTGTAAATGCTCTTCAATATGGCTAAAGTTTCCACAAGTGCAAGACACAACTTTAAGATTGTTGTCTTCAGCAACTGTTCCAATACAATACTTACAGTATTGAAATACTTCACCGTTTGGAGTAGCAAAATCATAAACAGGAAGAGATTTGCTGCCGTAAGCACAGTGTGAGGCATGACATCTAGCACAATGCTTTACAGTGTCGTTTAGCGTATGATACCAAGCAGAGGTGTTCTCATCATAATAAATGATATCGCTTTCAATATGGAAATACTCTTCTTGAGAATCTAGAAAAACATAATAGTTTTCAATACAGCTTGAACACACCGGCTCGCCATCAACATCGTGAGTGATGTTGTCTTGATCGTGCATGTTGTCACAAGAAACGCAACATATTAAGTTTTCTTCTTCTTCTTCAAAAGGAAGCTCTGGAGAAGAAGCAGATTTATTTTCTCTAGCCTGTAAAGTACAAGACATTGGATTAGAAAGATTATTGTAATTGTAGATTGCAGCAGATTGTGAGAAAGACTTCTTTACGAACTTAGCAACCTGATCGTGAGTGATGTTAAGATCCTGGCGTGCTACAACATTATAAAACTTAGGAATATTATCGTCAGTATAATAAGCCTTATAGTTACCAAGCAAGGCACCAGCTAATGTAAGAGGGATGCCCTTATCATCATGATTGCCTTGATTATCAATAGATTGAACTTTAACTGGAATCCAAAGATTCTCGTTTAAAGTCCAATCAAATCCTTCGTTAAGACTTTTTTCTTGCCATCTCTGAGGGTTCCAAAGATAAGAAAGATCTTCATCGCTATCATCTTCATATCTCTGTTGATAGAAACGAGGACCATCAGTTTCGCTCATATTTGCGTCGTTGTATGTCTCAACACCAGAACAACGCTCAATAAAGCGAGAAATCTTTTCATTCAAAGGAAGATGTGACCAATCTTCTTTGAGATATAAACAGATCCAACCTACTCCATTACCACGATAACCTTTGCAGTTAATATTTGGAAGATTAACGTGATACAAAGGCATATCTGGATGGGTGATTGGATATGGAGAATAAAACATTCTAGCGCCAAGAAGTTGACCATCAACAAAGTCGCCTATAATGATTCGATAAGGCTGAGCCAAATTATATGTTTGGGCACCAGCATGGCCTTCATATTCACCCCAATTGATGTAATAAAGACCTGGCTTGTGCTGTACAGTAATCTGCATGTGGTTACCTGCAGCACGTATAGCTAAAACGCCTGTTCCGTCTAAAGGCAATAAGCCAGTGTCAAATACAGCAGAGTTAGAAAAATTCTGATAAAAAGAAATAATATCTTTATCAGTAACTTGCTGCAAATTAAAGCTTTCTACTGTAGAACGCAATACATATACGCCATTATCATTGAGCGTAAGTGCGTAATTAAAGCTATCAGCCATTGTTATCTCCAAATATATCTTTTAAATCATTATCAATAGAACTAGAGAAGTCACCAAACGTATAAGCAAACCAAGATGGATCTTGCTCAGCATGCTCGATGACCTTCAGTTTTGATGAGAGATTATCATGATGCTCAACAAGATCAGATACTCTATCCAAAGCCTTAGAAATACCTTTGATGATTTCCTTATCATGAGTCATGTTTAAAATGAACCTAATGATAGGCATGTCATCAACAGTGAAGTGCTGGATGATTTTTTCTATCCGTTCTTCTAACATAGAGATTTGATTTTTGATCTCTGTTTTAGAATCGGCAGCTGCGTCTAAACTGAAATAAAAGTTTTTAATTGGCGCAGATTGGGGGACTTTCTCTGGATAAGAAGTCATAAAATTCCAATCTAATTATTGATTATATTATAAGCCGCTTGAAGGTTGGTATGTTGAAAAATAAGATTGTCAACATCTTTGTTCCAAGTGTCCAAGTCTAGTTCTTTGGAACGAGCAATAAGTTTTAAATTTCTAATTAAAGATTTTCTTTGCTTTGGAGTCAAACCACCCCAAACACCATGTCGTTCAGAAATAACGACAGCAGTGTAAAGGCATTGGTTTTGAACTGGGCAAGTAACGCAGTACTTTGCAGCTTGCTTCTTCATAACAGATTCTTCTGTATCATAAAATGATTCAGTGTTTATTGACTTACACTTGGCTTGAGAACGCCAATCAGCCATATGCAATATAACACGGGTTTGATGATCAGAAAAATTACTATTTGAAGTTAAAGCCATATTAAAAATCAAATCCCATCTCGTTGCGGATAACAGAAAAGTATTTATTAATATATTGATCTGAATCTAAAATATTCAAATCGACATTATCAAGATCTCTATCAACAATAGGTTGCAGTGGAGTTCTGCCAATCTTTTGACATACTTTAGAATATATATCGATATTGTAACGAATTACAAAATCTAATACTTCTAAAGCAGAAGTTACGTAGGTATTCATAAAGTGAAAGTTTATATTAATTTTAACTTTTTCAGCTAAAAATTTCATAAGTCTTTCATCTTTATTACTAGACAAAAGTTTTAAAAAATCAAGTACAACAATGCGCTTGATTAATGATTCTTCTAATATATCAGCGTAAACGCGATATGAAAAAGATCCATTTGTGATGGTATTAAGTTCATCAAATAAAGAACGATTATAAGAATCATTTGAAAAAATATAACGACATGAAGAATCATTGATTGAATTTATAACTCTAGATGTTGTTTCTATCTCGTCAAAGAAATCAGATGAAGACTTTTCAGTCAACATCTTTTCAATGTCTTTAAAAAGATCATCGGCAGATTTAGAGTTTTGCTTTGGAGATGATGAAGAATCAAAAAGATCGTCATCATTACTAGACATAAATTCGTTATACATGAGTACTCCATATCATAAATATTTTACAGTACTTTTTAAACACAGTACCGCACCTGGGAATTGAACCCAGCAAATGGATGTTTATAAGACATCTGTGTTCGACCAGCTCACCCGTGCGGTGAGCTTTATATTCGAGCAGATTTCTTTTTACGCTTTGTAGAATTCTTTTTCTTAGGCTCTATTCCTCTAGCTTTTCTTATATCAGAAGCAGTAAACGTTTCTGCAATAAGAGATGAGTAGGAGTTAAGTGCGCTTTTCATGGTTCTCCATTATATCAGCAGATTCTAAATCCGCCACAATTTTCGAGAAATTCTGCAAAATCTTTTATGTCATCTAAATCTAAATAATAGTTAGTAGACCAATTTTTTACTTTGCCTTCTCCATTGCAACCATTACAGGTTTTGATCTGAACTTGGCTAGTATCATTAGGGCCTTCACCAGCTTTCCAAGTTCTCTTACCTGTAGTGTTGCAATATTTGCAATCTTCTAAAGGCAAAGAATTTAATAATTCATTTCGTCCTTGTATATACTTTTCGGCAGACCCAGAACGGATGTCTTTTTTTAGTGCTTTAGCTAATTTAATAGAATCAGCAGATGCCAAACCATCGCCATCATTGCTGTGACCATTTTCTACCTTGTTAGCAATGTCGGGATGAGCATCCTGGCAGTATTCCCACAAGGGATGCCATCCCCACACGTTGCGGCGAAAGTATTCACCAACTTCGTTTTTAGGGTTATTGCCAAATACATCCATTCCCATAAAAATATCCTTTTTTGTAAGAACTTTGTAAAAAAGATTATTATTTAGTCTTGACGCTTAGACGCGTATTTTGACGAACAAGTAATTTAAATTCATCAGTGATAATTGTGTAACCAACTGGCTGAGGAATAATTTCTTTTACTTGTGTTGGTGTTGCAATTGGACTTGGTCCAACAAACAAGATATCGCCAACAGAAATATTTTCAACAGATAAAGACTGTCCAAAATAATTGTCTGAGACTTTGGGCAAAGATAAAGTTATCATATCGTATCCTTATAAGATAGTTTTGTATTTTGTAGCTACACTAATCTATTGGAGTACATAGCCGCACCATAAAAGTTCTTTACGGTATTGTTCTGTAGGTCCATTAGATCTAGCAAAAGAAGTAAATGTTTTATATTCTCTTTTAGTTGCTTCAATGAAACAATCGCAAGATTGAGAATCTGAACGTTCACCCATAAGATCAACGCAGAACTCTTGACGAAGCTTATCAATTTTTTCTTGAGTCCAAGGAGCAGAAATAATTGAACAAGAAGATAATATAATAATAATAGGAAACAATAATAGTTTTTTCATAAAGGTTTTTCGTCGTCTTTTCTAAGACGTGATTCAAACTGTACAGTAAAAGCTTTACCACGCAAAGCATAGTATGAAGCTTCTAAAACACCATCGCCCCATAGACGATTCATTTTGTATAAACGAACAAAGTGTTTTATATTTAGCTTTTTCACAATTGCTCTACGAGCTTTCCTTGTTTATTGTAGATATCTCCACAATCATCACAAGTATAGCCATCAGGGTAGCCAATAGACCAAGCCCATTCAGTAACTGTATGGTTGTTATCGAGTACGCATTTTTTACATACAAGACTAGGGTTTTCTGTGATCGCACCTATGCGCTTGTTCATAAAGATACCTTCTGCAATAAGTTACCATCATCATCTGTATAAAGATTGGTATAGATAATGATCTGACCATCATTGTCATAATCAAAATCAGCTGATGGAATAAAAGTTGAAACAAGTGTTTCTAAAGAATACACATTTTCAACAGGAGGTTTGTAAGTTTTATTTTTAATTTTTTTTGTCATAGTGGGCCCGGTGGGGATCGAACCCACGGCCAAGGCATTATGAGTGCCCTGCTCTAACCGCTGAGCTACAGGCCCCTTAATTAATCTGTATCTTGATCTACAAGCATTTGATCTGAAATAGCTTCTAATGCTTGTATATATCCGTCCCAATAATAATAAGTGACTTCGCCATTAACTTCAGATTCATCTCTAAGTTTTATACAGTGCTCTATCTTAGAAATAATTTCTTCGTAAGTAATCATAAAAAATTAACTAAAAAGAATATTGTTTTCTAAACGGCAAGACTCAATAAAAGCAATAGATGCTGCTTCACCTACTTTGAATTCAAGACCCAAAACTCCTAGCATGTCTAAAATAAACTGAGGATCAAGTTCATCTAGTGTATCAATATCTGATCTAATTTCAAGAATTAAATCAGATGCAGCCTTATATTGAAATTTAAGTTCTTCAGCAGTGTATTGTTTGTTTTGAGAAAGATCAGCATGACCGAACATTACATGTCTCCTATATAGTGGTTGTTTTTAAAAGGTGATAGTAGTGATAGAGTTCTACAGCGGGAAGCCGCAGTACACACTTATTTCCATCATTCCCAACAGTTTAATGTGCTACTATCATGAAAGCTGTGCACTAACGTATGCTTGCCATTCTGGGCAAAGATGCATAACTGCAGAAGCAATGACTGCTGCAAACAGCTCATCATCATATTTGCCTGAAGAATAGTCAGACATAGTGTTTAATACAGTATCAAGTGTTGCGCCATTGTCAAATGACTCACATACAACAGTGCCAAATTCTAATAGATCAGCTTCGTCCCACTCACGAGCCTGTGCTGCATTCTCAGTAACAGTAATAAGATAGTTGTCATACTTATTCATATCTTCTGCAGTGATTGGAGTTGGAGCTGGTTCTGGAGTAGTAACTAGAACTTCTCTAATTGTTTCCTTACCGCAAGCAGTAAGAGACAGTATTGCAAGTGCTGATAAAATAATCTTTTTCATATTGTGTTCCTTAGTTATTATTTGTAAACGTCACCGTGTTGTTGCATCTTAGTTTCCTCATAAGGAGATACAACTCTACGATAGAGTTCTAGTTTAGCACACTCCAGTACGCCAATCACTTCATTAAGTGTTTGGTAGGACTTGCCATGTTTATTGATGTAATCATTAATTAAAATGGTAAGTAGCCAGTTTAATTCACCAGCTGTTTCAACTAGTGAAGAATCAGTAATTTCTTCACGTCTTGATTGTTGAATATATGGCATTATTTACCTTCTTGATAGGTGGTATCTATTTTAGAGATAGTTATAGTATCAGTGTTCTTTATAAGAGATAAAGTGATACTATATTTGGCATGATACTTACATTAATAATTCTCGCAACAATAGCTGTATTAGGACATAAGTTTGTCATGAACGCAGTTAATAATTATACTTACGACAATACAATTGAGCGATATGAAAATCGCAATAGACATATGTATTGGGATATAATTAAAGAACAAAACAAGTTTAACTAATTATAATTTTCGTTCTTTAATCTAGACTGATATGTAGGGCTATGGGCTAATCTATGTGCGACTTGAAAAGGCACAGTAGCACCTAAAGAAGTTATAGAATAATGGGTTATTCCATCAATTTCTTTAGCCATAACATAATCAGCAGCAAGTAAATACTTTATAGCAGTACGAACATCAGCAGCTTTTGAACTACGACGTTGAAACTTGTGTGGAAAAAACTGAGCTATTTGAAGATCAGTAGTCCATTCGGTTTTGTTTCTCTTGCGCATGCCAAGGTAATTCAAAATTAATATTGTTGAACTACCTGCTTTAATTTGTTTTATATCCATAATAAAATTTATTCAGTCGCAGTTTTCTTTGCTTTAATATATCCTGAAAGTGTTGAATAAACAGATTGCCAATCAGGATCAATAGAAGCAGCAAAATATTCAATTTCAGACATAAGTTTTTCTTCAAGACCCATATTTGCAAGTTCATAAAAAGCTTCAAAGAAAGCTGGATCTTTAACAGAATAAACTTTATCTAAAGCGGTGATTGGATTGCGCATACGAATATGCTCTGCTTTGTACATTGGAGTACATACATTATAAATAGAGTTCTTAGCTGACTCTATTGCAATCTCATCAGAAGAACGTTTGTCTTCTGTACGCTTTTGTTTTTGACCATGTGGTGGCATGTTAACTCCTACTTTAGTTTGGACTGAAGTTTTGCTGGAACCTTTTTGATTACAACCTTCTTTTTAATAATGGGTTTTTTAACAATTGTTTTCTTTGGTAAAGATGATATTGTTTTAACGCCGGTTGAAGGTTGTGCGGTAATATAAAAAGGTGTAGGAGAAATCTCAGTGTCACTGTTATAGTTTTCAACTACAGGAAGAGTAGTGGTAGTAGTAGTTGTTGTGGGAACAACTACGGGTTCTGGAGAAGAAGCTGGTTCTGGATCTGATTGAGGTTCTGGTTGAGGTTCCTGAATAACAACTATGGTTGTAGTAGAAACAACAGTAGTTGTAGTTGATTCGACTGGTTCTTCTTCTTGATATGTACCATCACAAGAAATAGCACAGTCTCCATTAGTTGTTTCTGGATTAGCAGGAACATTTACAAAAGACTTAATTGCCGACCGAGCAGCAGTAAGATCTAATGTTTGATCAGTCCAAATATAGATCGCAACATTTGGCCGGTAACCATTACCACCAGATCCCACACCAAACCCAATACCTGGAGCTTCTTCAGCTACGCCAGCATCTTTTAATACTTGACCAATAGTAGAATGTCCACCATTGGAATAAGTAATTAAAAGCTCATAAGAATCAGTACCTAATTCAGTGTCATAAAAATATAATACTTGTGGTTCTTGTTCTTCAGCTAAAGCTTTATCGGTAAAATAAAAAGAACCAATAAATAATGCTGGTACAAGTAACCATAATTTAAATTTCTTTTTCATATTTTTCCTTTGTTAAGAACTGTATTAGAAAGACATATCACTGTATGTTATTATTTCTAACACTTGTGCGCCCTCTGGGGCTCGAACCCAGGACCAACGGATTAAAAGTCCGGTGCTCTACCGACTGAGCTAAAGGCGCTCAGAAAGAATTATTCCCAATCACTATCAAAATCATCTTTAACATCGTGCCAATTATGTTTAATGGCATAAGTTATAGAAGATACCATAATGATAAGCACAATGAGTACTGGCCTAAAATCATAATCAAATGGACCTGGAAAAAATATAGATTTTAAAAAATCAATCATACTGTTTCAGGCTTTAGTAAAAGTTCTTCTTGTATCATGATGTGTAGACGAATGTCTAATAAAAGATCAGTCATTTCTGCAGAAGAAACAAGTTGTCTTCCAGAAATGTTTTTGATGGCATTGTCAATAAGGTCTGTTATTTGTTTTGTCATAGCTGGTGAGGCAGGGCTCGAACCTGCGACCCAGGGATTAACAGTCCCTTGCTCTGCCAACTGAGCTACTCACCACTGATTAAAGATTAAACTTTAAAAAATTTATTTGTTTCAAGCTTTAAAACAATAGCAAGTCGTGCAATAGTATCAAGGTTAGGAGAAAAATGTCCGTTCTCAATTCTATTGATTGTCTTACGGTCAATGCCAGCAATATCAGCTAAGGCCTGCTGAGAGATACCTGCAGCAGTTCTTTTATCATAAATTGCTTGAGCAAATGCATTTTTGACCTTATTAACTTCAGAAACTTTAGGTTTACGAAAGATCTGAATGTTGTTCATTGTTATCTCCTTGTTTGTACAAGTTAGTTGTATATTTATCTTTTTGAACTATAGCATCCAAATAATATAGGATGATAATTGGAAGAAGAAATATAATGGATAATGATAGGATAATTATTAGAATGAATGAAAGCATGACTGTATAGTAATGAGTTGTGCCCAAGACGGGAATCGAACCCGTACGGTTATTTCTAACCGAGGGGGTTTAAGCCCCTTGCGTCTACCAATTCCGCCACCTGGGCAGAGTATCAATCAATAGCAAAAGCAACGTTATTATAAGACCCGTCTAAAATGTCAAGAGCATTTTGGACAAGCTTTAAAGAGTTCTGCATTTCTTCAGAACCGTCGCCATTTTCTCTAATAATAAATGATATATATTTAAGTTGTTCTATATTTTCTGGTGTTAGCATAAAAGCAATAGACATTGCATGCTCCTTAATATGTGTTAGGGGTAAGCCCAATACTTTGAATTAATCTTTATTAAGATCTTCTTTTATTCGCAACATTAGACAAGTAGCGCAAAGATTCACATCATAGCGTATAGAGTGATACACTTTATCTGAAGTTGTAGAACAATCTTTACACTTTAATGATTTGTGAAATCTAGAATGAAGATAATCAAATTTCATATTGGTACCTAGTCATTAAGTTTATTGTAGCGTCCAGAATATCAACGGAAACAGATGTATACTGAGTATCTTCATCCATTCCGATAATTAGAGCTGGTCCGTATATAGTAAAGTCACTTGATGAATAAGTATTATAATATGAACGATATAAAGTAGTGGCAAAAAAGTTTACTTGGTTGTAAACAGAATCATGAGAAGTAGATAAAACAAAATAATTATCGCCATCAAAAGAAAGAGTATATGTTTGAGAATTATAAAAAACATATCTTTTCATTGAAGGAATGTCATCTTCTAAAACACATGGAGCTTGATACATAGGAATATACAAAGCTCTAAATGAATTTTTAGAAGAAGTATAATAATTATTATTTATTTCTAGGGTAGATCCTAATGATTGTTGAAGGAGTAGATTCTTTTCCATAAATAGACATCGCAGTCATGTAGCAGTAGTTAATATTAGAAGCAGGGACATCAAGACGATATGTGTCAATAGTCCATCGAGTTTGATGTGGTATTTGATAAACGTTTTTACCATCACAATATAAATTGTAATAATTAACGTATTGTCTACCAATAACAGGCACTCGATATTTTACATAAACAACACTGCTGTATCCACCGTACAAATCAAGTAGCATTGGTTTTGTAAGAGTTGGGTGAAATGGTGGAACAGGTAAAGTTGTTGTAGGAATAGGTACAGTAGTTGTTACTGGAACAGTTGTAGTAGAAGAAACAACTGTAGTAGTAGTAACAGGAACTGTGGTAGTGACAGGAACTGTTGTGGTAGTTACAGGAATTGTTGTGGTTGGTGATGGAGATCCATCTGAAAATAACTTATCAAAATACAAACGAGGGCGCTTGATGCCGGTAAAAGCATCGGTAGCCAATGGAGCTGAATCTTGAAAATCAGAAACAATTTTAGATACATCTTGTCTACCATATTTTGAAGTATAAACAGCAAAAGCACCAGCCACATGTGGAGAAGACATAGAAGTGCCAGAAGCATATCGATATGATCCCATTAAACCAGAAGAAACAATATTGTTTCCTGGAGCTGCAAATGTAGTATTTTCATTGACATTAGAAAATGTAGTAATAGTATCTGAAGTAGACATGGTTGCAGCAACAGATACAGAATAGGTAATACATGCAGGAGCACTCATACCATAAGCATAAGAATTACCAGAAGAAATAACAGTTGCAATTTTTTTATCACGCAAAGCTTTAATTGCATCTGTCATTAATGGAATGTATCCGTCGCATGTAGTTCTAAATACTTGGCTAGATCCAAGTGACATGTTGACAGCAACAATATTATACTGAGAAGATATAGTGTTAACCCAATTTAAAGCCTTGATGATATCATCATCATATGCGGCACCTGAAGCATCGAATACGTTTACAGCAATGATCTTGGCACCAGGTGCAACTCCTCGCATGTTTGAATTGCTGCCAGCAACAATACCTGCTACGTGAGTGCCGTGCCAGTGGACTGGACGAGCAGCTCCTGGACCAATCATTGAAGTCTGACCATTGGGACATGAATCCGAAAAGCAAGCTTCTAAAGCAACTTTGCCTTGGAGAAAAGGATGTGCAGTTTCTACACCAGTATCAATAACAACAACATACTGATCTGCGCCAGTATAGCCTAAGTTATAGGCTTTTGTTGCACCAATGTATGGGACTGATTTATCTAGAGTAAATCTAAACTTTACGGAAGTTGTAGCAGCAGCCACATCATTGTAAGTTGAAGACCGTGCAGAAACTTCTTTGTATGAAATTAAAGAAAATAATATTGCACTAGCCGCAATAATTGATGCATACTTTTTACGCATAACTGCTCCAATTTAAAGTAGAGGTATAAAAATATTTAGATGTGTTTTTATCAACAGTGTATACAACACGCTTTACGCCGGCTTCAAGTATCTTTTGAATACACCATGAACAAGGACGAGCTAAAGCAGGAAGACTTAAAGAACTCAACCTTGAAATATACAAAGTAGAGTCTTCTGTTTCTGAAGCTACCTTTAAAGCTGCAATCTCTGCATGAGTTGAAAATCTATTTGGAGGAGTACTTGGTGAGCGTTTAGTAATATTAGCACTACCGCCAAATACTCTTCCAGATTTTACTACTAATGCTCCAACACGAAATCTGTTGTCAGAAGTCGCAGCAAGTTTAGTAGCTACAGCTAAAAAAGAAATATCATTTTTAGATACATCAACATAATCTATAGTGTTGTAATCTAAATAAGGATCAACAACAAAACGAGAATAGAATCTAGACATGTTTATCTATACCTATTCTTATTATAATCGATTTTGTTTTGCAACCATTTAGGTTTAGGATTGTTCTCATAATATCTTGAGATAAGTTGAGAAGCCATACCTTTGGTTAAGTCTGCAGTGATAGGAACGCCCATACGTTTAAGAACACGCTTTTGAGCATCAGTTGGTGAATCAGTTCTCCATGGAGCATCTGACTCAATGAGATTCATAGATTGAGATCTATTATTTTGAATCCATCTATCTGATCTTACAAAAGCTTCTCTAAGGTCAAGTGCATGACCTAGGATTTTAGCAACCTTTGAATGCTTGTCATGAAGGGCAACTGACCATCTACCAAGAGCATCTTGATGAATGCTCATAGCTTCATTATTGTTTAAACCAAGATGAAAACTGTTTTCGCCAACCTCAGCCCAAACAAGTTTAGAGTATTGTTGAACAATTGGGTTTGGAGGTGGTGGCATAAACAGATTTATTCTTGCGTATGCAAGTTCGATATCATCTGGATTAAGAACACGAGTGGCTTCACCAGGACAATATGTTTCAAGTTCTTGAAACTCTTTTGCCACTTCAGTAAGAGACTTACCTTGTAGATCAAAGTCTGGTGGAAGACCTAACAAAGATGGAAGACCAATAGGCTTCTTACCTTTAGTTGTGTCTGAAATATCAATAATAGTACAATGTTGTTTGCCTTCATATAAACGTGTACCTCGACCAACTATTTGGGTATACAAAAGAGTTGAACGAGTAGGTTTGGCAATGATGATGGTTTCCAGAGAGGGTTCATCGAATCCTTCTGTTAACACACCAACATTGACTAACACCTTGACGGCACCTGAAGAAAAGTCTCTCAATATTTGAGATCGTTCTTCAGCAGGGGTAGTGCCTACAATTACTCGTACAGAGGTCCCGTTTTGCGCAAAGGATGAGGCCAAGTCGTTTGCGTGGGCGACTCCTGCAGCGAAAACAATGGCTTTCGTATCTGCTGCCAGATTATTATAACTGGCAACAATATAAGCGTTACGCTCAGGAGTATTAATGTGATCTTCCAGTTGCGACTGGTTATAGTCTCCATTTTGAATCTCAACTTCCGTAATGTCAGTATTAGTTTTAACTCTGTATCCTATAAGTGGACATAAATATCCATCTTCAATTAAATCTTGAATAGATTTATAATAAACAATCTCTTCAAAGACATCTGTTAATCTGGTGTTATCTGAGCGCTGAGGCGTTGCGGTAACACCAAGTAAAAATGGTGAATTGAAATAGTCTACAATACGACGGTATGTTGTTGCTGCAGCATGATGTGCTTCATCAATAACAATTGATTTAAAATAATCCTGAGGATATTCTAAAATACGTGGAGTATTGTTTCGACCAAGAGTAGCAACAGAAGCTACGACTACATCTACTTTGCCGGCTCGTCTTTCTGCTTGCTCTATTTCTACAGACAAGTCAGGATTGCTAGCAATAATTTTATTACGAGCTTGATCAAGTAGTTCTCCTCGATGAGCAAGAACTAACATTGGCAAGGTGTTTTTTCTGATTAAAGGTAAATGTGAAAATAAAATAGTTTTACCAGCTCCTGTTGGCAAAACTACAAGTTGTTTAGAAACACCATTGTTTTCACTGGCAACAATAGCATCTAACGCCTCTTGTTGGTAAGGGCGTAATGTTATTGTCATAAGATTCTCTTCTGCCTTTGTAAAAAACGCTTCGATTAGAATCCAAATAGATCTATATCACCATAGAATGGTTCTAATTCCATCTTTGATTCTATCTTAGCAGAATAATCAAAATCAATCAAATATCCACAAATGCGGGTATCTGATTCATACCAGCAAACTAAAGTATCGTCTGCCTGTATTTGATCATTCAATATGGGTTTGTTTAATGTTATCATATGGGGGTAAGTGTCACATCGCAATAGGTAATGCTATGTGACTATTTGTCATGTTGTTGGGATTTATAATCTCAAAGTTAAATCTATTTGCTTTGAGAAATGCTAGTACTTCGTGTGGAGAAAATGGTCCAGTAGTTGCAGTATGAGAAAATGTATAGAATAATTCTAACATATCTCCTACTGGTCCATTCTTTGATTTATCATTGTCTCCATGAATGCATGAGATCCAAGCGTCATCAAACATAAAGTTGACAGTATTATTATTTAACACTTCATATGGAACTGTAAATATAATACAATTACTAGGAGTAACATAAGTTAC
>Ga0075471_10001176_pt1 | contig 16958 bp, 15 predicted proteins | sample DEB19_08_DNA_2_FD_74787 | JGI IMG/M metagenome (GOLD analysis project Ga0075471, IMG submission 74787) | Aqueous microbial communities from the Delaware River and Bay under freshwater to marine salinity gradient to study organic matter... | ecosystem: Environmental > Aquatic > Marine > Coastal ... | reverse complement strand
TGCACCGACGGATCCGGCTCCGACCCCGCCGACGGAACCTGCACCATCACCGAGCTCGCCCCCGGCATCACATCACTCGAAATCAGCGGCACCGGCATCACCACCACCAACGCCACCATCGCCATCTCCGCATCGGCGTCGGCCCCCGACCCCCAAACCTTCACCATCAACCTCGACGTCGAGACAGGTTCGATAGCTGGAACGGTAAGTAGCGGGGGCTCGGCCGTTGTCGGCGCGACGGTCACATTCACTCTCAGCGGATCGAGTCCTGCGACAGTTCGCTCGGTCGCCACCGACGTCGATGGCGCCTACTACGTGTCAGGACTGGAACCCGGGACATGGACCATCAATGTGTCGGCAGTCGGTTACTCAGCAGCCAATGGGTCATCCACGGTGACCGAAGGCGGGGCCATCACCGCCAAGAACTTCACACTGAGCGCTCTTTCGGGAACACTCGTGCTGACCATCTCCACGGTGGCTGGTACGGCTCTCTCCAGTATCGACGTGACCGTGTATTCCAGTTCGAGCAAGGTCACGACGATCACCACCGGTCAATCCATCTCGGATGGGACTGCAACCATCTCCGGCCTCACGCCGGGCCAGTACTGGATCCGCGTCGCCGACTCCCAGTCCCCTGCCCGGTTCAGTGCCCAGGAGTTCCTCGTCAACATCGACGCCGGGTACACCACCGCGCTGCCGGTACACATGGGTTCGACCCGGTCCATCGTCGTGCTCGGTATCGCCGGCATCCCGGCCGTCGGGTTCGGGCCGGCGCTTCCGCTCGATCTCAAGATTCGCCTCGTCCCGACGGGGTCCGGCAGTAACCAAGGACCGGCGCGAACCTCGGCGGCCTTCGGACGAAGCACCGTCACCTTCAGCGACGTGCCGAACGGAAGTTACGACGTCGAGGTGGACGCTTCCGACCCCTCCGACCTCACATCGTTCACACCCGATGCCGATGGGGTGATCGTGGTCGGTGGAGTCACGTACACGATTCCAACCCTCGATGAGATCACGGTTCCGGGTCCGACCACTTTCGATGCCGGACTGATCCTGCTTCCACAGAAGACAGTCGGCGTCACCATCAACGTCAAGAATGCCGCCAATGTCGCAGTTCAGAGCGCCACGGTTCGCGTCTCCGACGGATACCTTCTCGCACCTGTTGAAGGGACGACGAACAGCAGTGGTGACGCGTCGATGGGTTCCGTCCCGCCCGGTACCTACACCGTGGAAGTCTCGGGCGTAGCGGGCAGCGATGTGAAGCGAACGTCGATCACCGTGGCCGACGCGTCGTCGGGCAACACACAAACCTTCTCGGTCTCTCTCGCTGATTCGACCGAACCAGTGAGCCTGCCCGTCACCGTCAGCGATTCAGGCGGTTACGTCGGTGGCGCGACCGTCACCGCCGTGCAAGCGGGCCGGTCCTGCGTGACCAACACATCGGGCGCTTGCTCGATTCTCGTCTCTCCGGGCACGTACACATTGAGCACGACCAAGAGCGGTTACACAACGAACACCATGGCCGGTGTCGTCGTGAGTCCAGACGGTTCGACCACAGCGACGATCACCATCTCCGCGGCGGCAGCAGGGTCGGGTGGAGTTCGGTTCGTGTTGGTCGACGACTCCGGCACCGACCTCACGGGGGCAACGGTGGAACTCGTGGATGGAAGCGTCTCGTGTTCCGCGGGGACCGGAGCGGCCACGAACGAATACACGTGCTCGGGTTTGCCCATCGAGCCGACGACCTTCCGAGTTTCCAAGTCCGGTCATGGGACTGCATTCGCGAGCCTGACTCCGGTCGACGGCGTCACCACCGACATCGATCTCGAATTGGTCGCTGATCCGCCCGCGCCATCCACCAGTGCGGTCGTGACTTTCACGATTCGCGACGCAACCACCGGCTCGCTGATCACAAATGTCGACATCACCAATGCCGCAACCTCGGCTTCCGTCTGTTCGACCAACGGTGGCAGTTCCTGTTCGTCGTCTTCGATAACCACGCCCGCGTCACTCACCTTCAAGGCGGCCAAGACCGGTTATGAGGACGGCTATGCGTCGGTTGTGCTCGTGGAGAACACCGCCACCTCTGTCACCATCACCCTTCGCCCGACGACGGCCGCGACTGGTTCGGTGTTGCTGGTCGTCACGGACCGTCGAACGGGTGGCGCAGTCTCCGGAGTGGGGGTTGCATCCACCAGTGGGACCATCGGGTGTGCGAGCTCCAACACCGACAGCGACGGCAAGTGCTCGATCAGCGGAGTGACGGCCGGAACTGCAACGATCACCCTGACGTTGTCGGGCTACCAGACCGTGACTGCCTACGTGCAAGTTGCAGCTAACTCCTCCAATACCGTGAACCTGACCATGATTCCGGTCGGGTCGGCCACCATCACCCTGCCCGGCGCAGCGGCGAGCGCTGTCACGATCTCTCTCGTTGGGATCTCGAAATCGTGCACCGTGGCGATCTCGGGCACGTCATGCACCATCAACGACATCCCCTACGGATCGTGGCTCACATCCGCCACTGGGTACCAACAGGCCACGCTGTCGGTCCTCAAGCCCACCGGCTCGGGAGTTACATTGGTGGCATCATCATGAAGCGCCTGATTTCCCTCATCGTTGCGTTCGCCGCGATCACCGCTTGCGGTGGTGGGGGCCTGAAGCGCGATGCCTCCGGGGCCGTGACCCGCGGCGGTTCGGTGTCGGCCTTCGAGGTCCAAGTCGGCGACTGCACGAGCGCTGAGCTCAAAGAAGAGACGGTGTCGGTGACTCTCGTTCCCTGCACCGAACCGCACAGCCACGAGGCCTACTTCACGGTCGAGTACCCCGACGGCCCCTACCCCGGCGCCACTGCGGTCGAGTTCTTCGCCGAACAACAATGCGTCGGCGCCTTCGCCGACTACGTCGGCGTGGAAGTCGCTCAGTCCCGCTTGTACTTCACGTACCTGTATCCGAGTGTCAGCACTTGGAACGACAAGAAGGACCGCCAGGTCGTGTGCTTCGCGGTCTCCCGCGACGAACTCGTCACCGGCACGGTGAAGGGTGCCGGCGTCTGATCAGGACAGCCGGACGAAGGCCTGATCGACGGTCAGGGTTCCCCGCAACACCATTTCGACCACCGGGGCGACCTCCATCAGCATTCCGGTGAGCCCGATCACGAGCGCCTCCAGGACCGCCGCCACGTCGACGCCTTCCAGGATCGGTGTCGCCGCTTTGGCGAGAAGGTGACAGCGCCGACGATCGTCCTTGGCCACCGAGAGAGATCCGATGATGAACGAAGCGTTCAGTCGATTCAGGAGATCGAGGATCTCCATGCTCTCGACAGCCACCGGATCGAAGGGCGCGGCATAAACGATCGAGGCCACCTGATTCTGCGGGTACACCGAGATCATCACGTTCACGCCCATGTGATTGGTCGCGCTGACTTCGTCGTCGGTCTCACCGTCGACCACGAACCCCATTTCGACCAGCGACTCGAGGGCCTTGCTCCACGCCGGCGCCGAGGCGAAGAGCACTCCGATCCATTGGTCGCCACTGGCCGTCGACACCTGACGCATCGCCGAGACGATTTCGAACTCCTCGGCCGACCAACCTCGTGGCGATTCCATCGAGAGTCGCGATCCCTCCACGGTGAGTCGCACCGATCCGGATCCCGGCACATCGTCGGGGAATCGACGCCGAGAGCGGGCTCCGAAGATGTCGGAGGACTGAATGCGCTCCCACTCCGATTCGTCCACCGTGAATCGAACCCGTACGGCTCGGTCGTTGATCGTCTCGATGTCGGGCTCCACCGCGAGGACGTCGCCGTCCGACGACACGAAGGGCACCACCGCCATGGCTCGACAGTACTCTTGGGCCATGGGCATCCAGGTCGTCAGCGGAGCCATGATGACGTGTTCGTTCGGCATGGCACCATCAACCTTGAACATCCTGCCCAAGAGCCGGGTCATGGCCGGCGCCCCCGCCGGCAACGTGATGGACATGGTCCCCAACATGAACATCCCCCCGTTCGGGATGTGTCAGTCGATGGCCAACCCGCAAGTCGCGGCCGCCACGGCAGCCGCCCTCGGAGTCCTCACACCGATGCCGTGCATCCCCGTGCCGGCCGGCCCGTGGAAACCCGGATCACCCACGGTTCACATCGGCGGTATGCCGGCCCTCACGAACTCGTGCATGGCCAACTGTGCCTGGGGCGGAATGATCCAGTTCTCGATGGCCGGTCAGATGAACGTCATGACCGCCTGATCACTCAGTCGGTCGAACCACGTATCGACCCGAGACGTTGCCCTTCAGGATCTCGGTGAGCACACGATCGAGTTCACCCAGGCCGATCTCGTGCCCGATCGTTTCCAGCCCATTCGGCTTGAGGTCGGTGGCCAGACGATCCCAGGCTCGCTGACGCACGTCGTGCGGGGTCTGCACCGAATCGATACCGAGGAGAGCCACGCCTCGCAGGATGAACGGCATGACCGTGGCCGGAAGGTCGGCCCCACCGGTGAGTCCGCTCGCCGCCACGGCCCCGCCGTACTTCAACCGCTTCAACACGTTGGCGAGCGTGGTTCCGCCCACGCAGTCGACCGCGCCGGCGTAGACCATGGATTGCAGAGGTCGACGATCGGGTTCGGACAGTTCGTTGCGATCGATCACCGACGACGCACCGATCGATCGGAGGTAGTCGGCTTGGGCCGGCTTGCCGCTGCTGGCCACCACCTCGAAACCGTGTTGGGCGAGCATCGCCACCGCCATGCTGCCCACACCTCCGGTCGCACCGGTCACGAGCACCGGGCCATCAGTGGGTGTGAGACCCCAGTCGAGGAGCGCGATCACACTGAGCGCCGACGTGAAGCCACCGGTGCCGATGATCATCGCTTCACGCGAGTCGAGTCCCGCCGGCTGTCGGACGATCTGTTCGGCCGGTACCCGGCAGTAACGCGCGTAGGCACCATGGCGCGCGGTACCAATGTCGTAGCCGTGGGCGATCACTTTCTCGCCGACCTGCCACGACGAACCGGCCGGATCCACCACTTTCCCGGCCAGGTCGATCCCGGCGATCAACGGCGAGATCCGCGCCACCTTGCCGCTCGCGGTCGTGGCCAAGCCGTCCTTGTAGTTCACACTCGACCACTCGACCTCGATCAGTGCTCCGTCGGCCGCGATGTCGCTCAGGCCGACTTCGCGTACACCGCGCGTCGAATCGTCACCATCGTTGGTGAACACGAAGGCCGGAAAACGAACATTCTGATCGACGGAAGACATGCGCCGACTGTAGCGATCGGTTCGCTCGGCACTTACAGCGGGGCACCCCGCGTTGGTGTCAGTTCTTGAACGTCTCGGCGTAGTAGCCGAGCAACTCGGTGGTCCGAGTGAACGACTCCGACGGTGCGGACAGGCTGACCCACGTGGCTCCCGCGCGCGCCAACTCACCGATCGCGTTGCGATGTCGCTCCACATCGGATCCGATCTGCCACACCGATTGATCGAGATACGACACCAGGATCTCGATGGGTCGTCCGGCGGCGAGATCTTTCAACTCGGTGATGCGATGAGCGAGAGTCGCGGCGTCGCCGATGTGGGCCGTGCGCGTCGTGGCCGAGACCGTGGCATCGGTGAGCATGGGCATCCAGCCCTGCGCACGTTCGACCACCCGACGCATCGTGAGATTGGAGTTGCCTCCGATCCAGATCGGAATCGGCTGCTGGTGAGGTAGGGGCCGACACACCGTGTCACGGGCCTCGAAGGCGCGGCCGCTCGTGGCAACCGGATTCCCCGACCAGAACCGTGGGAGCACGTCGAGCATTTCGTCGAAGTCGGCGTTCCGGGCATCGAAGTCGACTCCGAGCGCCTTGAACTCGGCCTTCTGGTAGCCGGTGCCGAGACCGAGCTCCAATCGTCCATTTGACAACACGTCGACCGAAGCTGCGGTCTTGCCGAGCATGAATGGGTTCCGATACGGACCGACCGAAAGGTAGGTAAACAGTCGAATTCGTTCGGTGACCGCGGCCGCGTGACCGAGGGCCACGAACGGGTCGAGAGTTTGGTGTCCACCCGCTTCCAACCAACGCGCGCTCGGCGCCGGATGCTCGGTGAAGGCGATCCCGTCGAATCCCGCCGACTCCACCGCACGGGCGACCTCCCCCACCGCACCGGCCGCCAACATGTAGCCGTCGAGGCCGTGCGCGTCGGGGTATTGGAACAGGAATCGCACGAGCCGAGGGTACCGTACGAGCGTTCTATGAAGCTCGGCTACACCACCATGAACACTCCGGCCGACATCGCGCCGCGGGTGATCGGACCTCTCCTCGAGAGCGCTGGTTTCGATTCGATCTGGATCGGCGAGCACAGCCACATTCCCGTGTCCCGTCGCACTCCGTATCCGACTGGTGGCGAGATGCCGTGGCAATACACCACGATGATGGATCCGTTCATCAGCCTCACGCAGATCGGCGAGCACACGTCGAATCTCCTGCTCGGACTCGGCGTGGCCCTACCCCTCGAACACGATGTGTTCGTGCTCGCCAAGAAAGTTGCGACCCTCGATGTTCTTTCCGGCGGTCGACTGCAATTCGGCGTCGGTGTGGGCTGGAACGAAGAAGAACTCGCCGATCACCGGACGATCAAGTGGTCGCAGCGCTACCGCGCCCTGGCCGAGTGCATCGGTGCACTGAAGAGTCTCTGGGTCGACGAGGAATCCGAATACCACGGCGAGTTCTTCGATTTCGACGCGGTGTGGTGTCGACCCAAGCCGGCTCAGGCTCCCCATCCCCCGATTTGGTGCGGAACCGGCGGTCGTCTCGGAACCCAGCACGCGGTCGCGTGGGCCGACGGTTGGATGCCCCTCGACGTCACCTTGGGTGACGTCCCGCGACGGGTCGCCAAGTTCCGCAGCATCGCCGCCGAAGCCGGTCGAGATTCCGTGCCGATCTCACTCGTGGCCTTCGGCGACCCGACGCTCGACACCCTCCTCGGTTACCGCGACCTCGGAATCGATCGGGTGATCGTCGGATCGGGTCGCGACGGCTGGGAGGACCCCACCGGAGTTCCCCCGTTCATCGATCGCTACTCGGCGATGATCGACCGACTCGCCTGAGAGTCACGCACCCCACGCCGACTCGACATCGGCCGCGTCGCACACCGTGGCGAGCAACGACAGCGTGTTCTCGATCACTGCGTCGGCGTATTCGGTGGGCACTCCACACACTCCGTCGCGCACGAGCACCACGTTGTAGCCGAGATCGATCGCGCTGATCACGGTGCCGAGAATGCCGAGGTTGACCGAAACTCCTGTCACGACGAGCGTCCGTATTCCCATGTTGCGCAGGATCTGATCGAGCGAAGTCGACGTGAACGGCGTCATCCCGTGGATACGCGACACCACGACATCGGTCGGTTCGGGACCGAGTTCGGACACGAGCCGTGCGCCCTGGGTGCCTTGATCGATGGGCGTGGAGCCGGTGTCGCGGCGCAGGCGCGCGTTCATGGCGAAGATCTTGCAGTTCTCGGTGGCACCGAGACCATCGGGGCGGTTCTCGGCCGTGCAGTGGACCACCGGAACTCCATGCCAGCGCGCCGACCCGCACAGACGACCCACCGTGGCCCGAAGGCCGCGCCGATCGACCTCGTCGACGAGGGCGCGCATCAACGCTCCCTCGCCCACCACACCGTTCTGGAGCTCCATCGTGATCACCGCAACCGCACCGGGCTTCACCAAGTCGGCGAGTCGGGCGGCCTGCTTCGCATCGAGTCGGGTCATCGGAACCTCCGACGACACATTGTCACATCGTGGTTGGTCGTCTCTTAGTCTGAAGACGTGACGAGGCCCGACCGTGTCCGATAAGCCCACCGACATCCGCGACACCGATCCGGAGAAGTATTGGGAGACCTTCGCCGAGAAGTGGACCTCGCTTCTCACCTATCGCTATCTCGGTCGCCGTCATGCTTCGCTCGATGCCGGCGTCGAGGGCGACTCGATGACCGTGCGCCACGACATGCGGAACTCGACCGGCGGGATCATGGCCGCGCCGCTGTGTGTCGCCTCACCGGAATGCGGCGGATTCAACGACGACTTCGTGGTTCCCAATCCACTCATCGCTTCGATGCAGATCCTCGATCCGGCCCGTGACGTGCGCGAGTTGCTCATCATCCCCGACAACCTCCACACCGGTCGCCGCCTCGGCTTCAGCCGGGCCCTGGTGGTCGACGCCGCCGATCGGAGTCGGGTGATCGCCATCTCCACCGGCGTCGGCCTCTCGCTCGGGCCGGTTCCGGACGGCTACGTGAAGATCGACAATCCGCCGATCGACGTCGTCGATTCACCGGACCTCCCACCACTCACCCAGGTTTTCGGAGCGCGAGCGATGGGCGATGGAATCTGGGAACTCCCCGAACTGACCGCTGAACTCGCGTCCCCCGACGCGGCGCTCCACATCGGACCTCAACACATCACGCTCGAGGCGGCGGCTTCCGATGCGGCGCGCGCCATCGCCGACGAAGAACTGCAAATCGAGGACTGGTACGTGATGTTCGTGAATCGCGGCAAGACCGGCCCGTTCCGGACCAAGGCCGAAGCCTTCCGTGGCCCGCACGGCCGCATCGGTTGCCGGGTCGACCTCGTCGATCTCGGCGAAGGTGGACGGGTGGTCAGTACGGCGGCGGCGACTTTCGGCCCGGCGCGCTGATCAGACCGGCATTCCCGAGATGCGGCGCATGTTGTCGCGCAACGCGAGCTTGCGCTCGGCCGCCGTCAACCCACCGAAGTCGGCCACCCACTCGTAGGGGTTCGCCAGACCTTCCGGATGCGGCCAGTCGCTACCGAGAAGGATGTTCTCGGCGCCGATGATGTCGCGAACATTCGTGATGTCGTCCTCGTAGAACGGGGCGACCCACACGTGGTCGCGGAACGTGTCCATCGGGTCCCGCTTGTATAGCTGCGGGGTCTTGCCGTACGAGCGCTTCAGACGGCGAGCGAGGTCGCCCACCCAACCGGCTCCGAGTTCGACGGTGGCGATCTTGAGATTGGGAACGCGATCGAACAACCCATGGCAGATGAGTGACGCCACGAGGTCGTACACGGGGCGCTCGACGTGCACACCCATGACTTCGCTGAGCGGCGACATCTTCATTCCGGTGTAGGCCTGGCTCTCGCCCCAACGCTCGAGGTAGATGCCGTAACCCGAATCGGCTCCGTGGAAGGCGATGGTCACGCCGGCGTCGGCCGCCGTGTGCCAGAACTCGTCGTACATCGGGTCGGCCAGCGAACGGAAGCGATCGGGAGCCTTCACGGGGGCCGGACGGAACGTGACGAAGCGCGTGCCCTTGGCGATGACCGTCTTGAGTTCTTCGAGGGCCCGAGCCGGATCGATCAGCGACATCAACGGGCCAGTGAGGATGCGACCGTCGCGGTTGTATCCCCAGTCCTCGTCGAGCCACTCGTTGTAGCTACGGAACGCGGCGTAGAGCATGTCGGGGTTGTCGGACATCATCTCTTCGAGTCCAAGTCCGAGACTCGGGAGCACCCAGGCGAGATCGACCTTCTGCTCGTCGAGAAGCTTCACGCGCGCATCGCGGTCGCGAGCGGCCGGCGGGATCGGGCCCATCTTCACGATGTCGCGAATTTCCTTGCCCTCGTGGTTCTGGGCGCGGAAGTACATCTCGAGTGAACCGGGCTGGCCCACGGGGTCGTAGGTGGGGTTCGGGATGAGGGTCAGAAGCTTGTTGTTGACGAGCAACGTCTTACGACCGTCGATGTCGATCCAGTGGACGGCATGCTTGAACTTCTTGGGCAGGTGACGCGTCACCGCATCGGTGTGCTCGTAGTAGTGCTGGTCGGCATCGGAGAGTCCGTAGGTGACGTCGGCCGGGATCTTGCGTTCTTCGAGCATCGTCATGGGTTTCTCCTTGGTCGAGACCGGGTCGAGCGAGTTTCTGACGCCTCGTCAGATTGTACGTCACCCCGGGGTCGGGTGGTAGACCCAACACCGAACCAGGAGGAGAAATGGCCCAAAGTTCCGGCCCCCAGGACCAAAGTCCCGACCTCCCGGTCGCCCTCGCCCGCGAAGCCATCCGCGACCTCGTGGCCCGCTACAACGCCAACGGCGACAGCGGTCGATTCGCCCAGGTTCGAGAACTCTTCGCCGACGATGCGGTGATGACGATCGAGGGTGATCGCAGTTACCACGGGGCCGACGAGATCATGACCATCTTCACCGGCACGAAGTCGAACACAGCTGGAAGCCTCTCGCACGTTCGCCACTTCACCTCGACCCATCAGATCGATCTCGTGGACTCGACCCACGCGACGGGTCGCGTGTACTACGCGGTGCTCACCGATATCGGCCTCGACCATTGGGGACGCTACGTCGACTCGTACATCCGCACGAACGGACGCTGGCTCTTCGCCAGTCGCAAGGTGAGTGTGGACGGCTGGTCGCCGAACACATTGTTTCCGCGCGCCTGAGCGCGTTCAGGCCACCGGACGTTCGGGGCGGAAGGCCGACCGCGGTCGTTGCACGAACTCGAAGGGCACTCCATCGGGGTCGTTGAGGAAACAGATCCACATGTCGGGAACCTTCGTGCCCTCAAGTTCGACCTCACGTGGCTCGCGTTCGAAGGTCCAGCCGAGCTTTCGGAATTCGTCGTACGAAGCCCGCGTGTCGTCCACGCACACCGCGGTGCGATACCAGCCGGCCTGATTGGCCGGAACCGGATGTCGCCCGTGCGAACGCGGCGACGACCACTCGACCAACACGACCTCGCAGTTCTCGTCGGGCATGCGAAGTCGATGGGCGCGACCCTTCGCGGCCGGCGAACCGGTCAAACCCACGAACGATCCGTCGGCGATGTCGTGCGCGTCGACATCCAGGAAACCCAGACCCCGGTACCAGGGCAGCGACACTTCGAGATCGGTCACGGTGATCCGCAGATGACGAAAGCGGGACTCTCCGGCCGGAACACCGGCGTCGCCAACGACGTCGATCAGTGCGCCGGTGGGATCGGCCAACGTCGACCATTCAGAGGCCCAAGGCGCCGATCCCTGCGACACCAACACAGCGCCCCGGGCGAGCATCGATTCGACCGTTGTTCCCGGATCGGCCACCGCGAACCCGACCGACTGAATACCGACCGCGGTCGGGTCGGCGAGCGGTCGCCCGATCAGACCGGGGCTGACCCACTCCTGCACCTCCACCGATGGGCTGGTGCGCGGTCCCCGAGCGTCGTAGAGGAAGGCGGCTCCACTGACGATCTCGCCGTCGATGCCGAGCAGTGATCCGTCCGAAGGGTGAATCGGATTCCGCATCACTTCACGCAGTCCGACACCACCCGTGAAGAAATCGGAGGCCGCGTCGGTACTCGCGCAGCAGTAACAGATGTGCAGGAAGCGGCGGGCGGGCGGCTCGGCGGGCGATCGAAACGAGGAAGCCATCGACGAAACAGTAATGGGTGGCTTCGGCGACCCACCCGTCTCCTGACAGACTCGTGGTGTCATCGCGAACGGCGGAGGAGCCACAGTGCAACAGGAACTCGACGGGTCTCGACTGACCGGCAAGACCGCGCTGGTCACCGGAGCCAGCCGCGGCATCGGCACCGCCATCGCCCGTCGACTGGCCGCCGAAGGTGCGGCCGTGGCCTGCGCGGCCCGCACTCTCGAACCTGATCCCAAGTACCAGGGCTCACTCGCCGACACCCTGTCGCTCATTCGCGACTCTGGTGGAACCGCCGAAGCCTTCCGTTGCGATCTGTCGGTGGGCGACGACCGCAAGCGCATGGTCGACGCAGTCCACGACCGGATGGGTCCGATCGACATCCTCGTGAACAACGCGGCCGTCACCTTCTTCCTGCCCATCGACTCGTTCCCTGAGAAGCGCTTCCGGTTGATGATCGAGACCCAGGTGTGGAGCGCGATCGATCTCGCCCAGCAGGTGATCCCCGACATGCGTTCGCGTGGCGCCGGTTGGATCCTCAACATCTCGTCGCGTGCCGCCGTGAAGCCGGTCGGTCCACCCTTCGAGCCCTGGTACTCCGAGGGCGCTTCATCGGTGTACGGCCTGTGCAAGGCGGCGTTGGAGCGGGTGTCGCTCGGTATGGCGGCCGAGTTGTACAAGGACCGCATCGCGGTCAACACCCTCGCCCCGTGGGACAACGTGCCCACTCCGGGAGCCGGCGCTCACGACCTCGTGGAGGATTTCCGTCTGGAACCCGAAGAGATCATCGCCCAGGCCGCGCTCGAACTCTGCGCCGGTGACCCGGCATCGCTCACCGGGCGCATCGCCTACAGCCAACCGCTGCTCGCCGAACTGGGCGTGGTCGCCCGGTCGCTCACGGGCGGCCCATTCGCGGGCGGGTCGCACTGACATGTCGAAGTTCCGACGCGGCGAGTGGTCCAACTGGGCCGGCAATCAACGCATGCGTCCGGTGGCGTTCGAACGACCGGAAAGCGAGAGCGAGCTGTCGTCACTCGTGGAGCGCGCCCATGGTCGCCGACAGAAAGTGAAAGCGGTCGGCACCGGACACAGCTTCACGAGCACCGCTCTCACCGACGGATACCTCGTCGACATGTCGAATCTCAGTCAACTGGTCGCCGTCGATCGCGACGCGATGACCGTGACGGTCGGGGCCGGTATCACCATCGCCGATCTCAACGTGACCCTGCACGGACTCGGCCTTGCACTACCCAACCTCGGCGACATCGCCTACCAGACGATCAGCGGCGCCATCTCGACGTCCACCCATGGCACCGGCAGTCAGTTCAACGGTCTGGCCGCGCAGGTTCGGGCGCTCCGCCTCGTGACCGGTGATGGCTTGGTGGTCGAACTCTCCCCCGCCGACGGACCGCTCTTCAAGGCCGCGCAAGTGGGTGTGGGGGCACTCGGCATCGTCACGCAGTACACGCTCGCCGTTGTGCCGGCGTTCCGACTCCGGGCTCGCGAGGGCGCCGAACCCCTCGACTCGCTGCTCGACTCGATCGACGAGAACGTCGACGCCAACGATCACTTCGAGTTCTTCTGGATTCCGCATACGCGCTGGGCGCTCACCAAACGCAACGAGCGAACTTCCGATCCGGCACCCGCCCTCGGACCGCGTGATCGGGCCTACCGCTGGTATTCCAAGACCCTCATGGAGAACTACGCGTTCGGTGCGGTGTGCAAGGTGGGCAACCTTCGTCCGTCGTTGATTCCCCGACTCGCCACCGCCCTGCCCTCCACCGGTCATTCCACCACGGTGTCGGAGAGTTACCAGATCTTCGCGAGCAAGCGAATCGTGCGGTTCCTCGAGATGGAGTACTCGATCCCTCGGGAACACTGCGCCGATGCGCTCCGGCGGTTGCGGTCGATGATCGACGAGCGCGGTCACCTCGTGAGTTTTCCGGTCGAGGTCCGCTTCACGGCCGGCGACGACATCACTCTGTCGACCGCCCATGGTCGCCCCTCGGCCTACATCGCGGTTCACATGCACAAAGGCACCCCGTGGCCGCGCATCGAGGCGTACTTCCGCGACGTGGCCGCGATCATGGCCGACTACGACGGTCGTCCGCACTGGGGCAAGATGCACTTCCTCGGACGGGCCGAACTGTCGCGGTTGTATCCGAAGTGGGACGAATTCCTCGCCGCACGCGATCGTTTCGATCCGACCCGCACCTTTGGCAACGCCTACACGGCCAACTGCTTCGGCCCCTGACTACCGCCCGAGAATCAACGAGTCGCCCGGCCGCCAATCGGCGTGGGCCTGCCGCCAACGCGCGAAGACCTTCTTGATGTGCGGCGGATCGCCGTGAATCTCGGTGAACCCACCGGTGACCGCACGGGTGTCGAAGTACGCCGCGTTCACCCCATCGGCGAACAGTTCGCAAGCGACTTCGAATCCCATGTCGAGTAAGCGCTGCCGTTCGGCGGTGAAGTCAGAAACCAGATACGCGACGTGATGGAAGCCCTGCTCACCGTTGCCGTACATGTCGCGATAGATCGACGGCTGTTCGTCGTGTTGCTGGATGAACTGGATCATCAGGTCGCCCAGATAACCGAAGGCGTACGAGACATCGGCCTCGGTGGATGTGCCCCGATAGGCGAAGGTGTCGGTGCGATGGTGAGGTGCGATGGCGAACGGTCCGGCCCCGAAGAGGCGATGCCACTCTTCGATCGACTCCTCGAGATTTCTCACGTAGTAGGCGTGCTGGAAGAGAACACGTTCAGTCGGCACGGACATGCCTTCCTTCTCCGAGTCGGGACAACGACCAGAACCCTAATCTCGCCGAATCACGACGCTGACCAGGCCTCACCGGTACGGTCGCTGCATGTCGTCCCCCACATCCGGATGGTGGCAGCCCGTCGAAGGTGGGGTCGAGTTCACGGTTCGCGTTGTTCCCAACGCTCGCAAGTCCGGGGTCGTCGGAGTCGTTGACGGAATCTTGAAAGTTCGACTGGCCAAGCCCCCGGTGGATGGGCAAGCGAACGACGAATTGGCTCGCGTACTGGGCAAATGGAGCGCTACCCGATCTTCAGCCGTCTCGATCGAGGCCGGCCATACCAGCCGAATCAAGCGTATTCGGCTCCGTGGCGTTCATTCGCTGCCCGATGCGTGAAGGACCGCGACAGTAGATTCGTCACCGGTGCAGACTCGAACCCCGACCCGCTGGCGTCTTTCGCATCGTGTTTCGTCGGCAGTCGTCGCAACCGCCCTGGCGGCCTCGGCCCTTCTTGCGACTGCTTCGCACGCCGCGCCGACCTCCTCCGAGGATCTTCCCGAGAACGAGATCATCGGTCCGGATGTTCCAACCGAACCGAGTCCGATCGGCGAGGCGACTCGCGAGTACATCGTCGTCGCCCGGGACGATTCGGGTCTCGATCAGGCGACGGCATTTCTCGAGGCGAAAGGCTTCGCCCCGCTCGGCGAATGGAACAAGGCCGTCGATGGGCTCCACGTTCGCCTGACGGCCTCGGTCGCCGATGCGTTGCGTCGCCAACCCTTCATCGCGTCGGTGGAGCGCAACGTGGAGATGTCGATCGACGGAACACAATCGAACCCACCGAGTTGGGGCATCGACCGCATCGACCAACGAACTCTTCCACTCTCCAGTTCGTTCACATCATCGGTCGATGGATCCGGCGTCAAGATCTACGTGATCGACACCGGAGTGAAGGCGTCTCACAACGAGTTCGGGGGGAGGGTCGTCGACGGGGCTTCGTACGCATTCGCCAACGGCAACACCTCCGACTGCAACGGACACGGAACGCACGTAGCGGGTACTGCAGCCGGGTCGACGGTCGGAGTGGCCAAGCAGGCCACGATCGTTCCGGTGAAGGTCCTGGATTGCGACGGATCGGGCTCGACGGTGACCGTCATCTACGGAATCAACTGGGTGATCGCCGATCATCGGGCCGGCGAACCCGCAGTCGCCAATCTCAGCTTGGGTGGCGGTGCTTCGCCGGCACTCGACGCGGCCATCGACAGTCTCGTGGAGGATGGCGTCACCGTCGTCGTCGCCGCCGGAAACGAATACGACCCTGCCTGCTACTACAGCCCGGCTCGAGCCCCGCGGGCGATCACGGTTGCTGCATCGACTTCTTCCGACACCGACGCCTACTTCTCGAACTTCGGCTCGTGTGTCGACATCTACGCGCCCGGAGCGGCGATCTACTCCTCCACGATCACGTCCGACTCCTCCTACGAGTCATGGAACGGAACGTCGATGGCCTCGCCGCACGTCGCCGGAGCCGCCGCACTGGTTCTCGGCGCTTCACCACGACTCAGCCCGGCTCAGGTGTGGTCGAGCCTCGAGGCGTCATCGACCAAGGGACGACTCACGTGGTCGTGGTTGAGCTACAAGAACCCCTGGGGCTTCGACGCTTCCACCGAGCCGAACAAGCTTCTCTTCGTCGACTCACCTCCCTCCTACACCCTCTCCGTCGGTACAGCAGGCGCCGGATCCGGTTCGGTCAACTCATCTCCCGGATCCGTCAACTGTGGCGCTTCTTGCTCTGACACCTTCATCTCAGGCACCAGCGTCACGCTGACGGCGACCCCCGCTACCGGTTCGGTCTTCGGCGGTTGGTCGGGTGCTTGTACCGGGGTTGGTTCATGCTCGATTTCCATGGACCAAGATCGTTCGGTCACCGCGACCTTCAATCCAGTACCTACCTACACACTCACGGTCATCAAGGCCGGCTCCGGAAGCGGAACGGTCGCCGAAACACGCGGCAGCCTCAGTTGCAGCAGTACCTGCACTTCGAGCACAGGTGTCGGACTGCGAATCACCCTTCGGGCTACTCCGGCGCCAGGCTCGACTTTTGCCGGCTGGTCCGGCGCATGCCGCGGACAAGGCGTATGCCAAGTCACGATGAGCCAGGCTCGTTCCGTCACGGCGACGTTCACCGCCGTACCGACCTACACGCTCACCGTCGTCAAGGCCGGGCCCGGGTCCGGATCGGTCGTCGCCAGTCCCGGCGGACTCGACTGCGGAGACGTCTGCTCGAGTAGTTACGCGAAGAACACGAAAATCGTCCTGAGCGCAGTTCCGGTCGGAGGTTCTCGATTCCTCGGTTGGAGCGGCGCCTGCGGTGGCCGCCGCAGTTGTCAGGTCACCATGAGTCAGGCCCGCTCGGTGACCGCAACCTTCGGTTGATCGACCAGTCGCGTTTCCACCGAGGTCGGTCGGTCACCAGAACCAACACTTCGATCCGGGCCGAATCCTTCGACCAGGTCGTCGGCGTACCGACGACCCAAACTGGAGGCGATGCTGGGAATCGAACCCAGGTGGAGGGCTTTGCAGGCCCTTGCCTCAGCCACTCGGCCACATCGCCACTGCCCCGGCGAACCGTGGCAGGCGCCTCAAACTACCGCTGACCGCCCCGAGAACCGCCCTGACGTCCCCGACCGCTGACAAGAACCTCGCCTAGTGCGAAACTGGGACGGTCAGAGGGGGCGACATGGCACCGAGTCACAAGGGCACAACGGTTCTGAAGGGTGGA
>Ga0075471_10001175_pt1 | contig 16959 bp, 10 predicted proteins | sample DEB19_08_DNA_2_FD_74787 | JGI IMG/M metagenome (GOLD analysis project Ga0075471, IMG submission 74787) | Aqueous microbial communities from the Delaware River and Bay under freshwater to marine salinity gradient to study organic matter... | ecosystem: Environmental > Aquatic > Marine > Coastal ... | reverse complement strand
CCCGCGTCGGCGGCGAGACCCTCCGGCGTAACGGCGCTCGACTGCCTGTAGGCCCGGCTCGTGACGATCAGCCGGTGCAGCCGCTTGAGCCGCCAGCGGTCTTGTGGATCGGTCGGCGCCACGAGCTCGCTGGCGAGCCAGTCGAGCAGCGCCGGATGGCTGGGCCGGCCGCCGTTGACGCCAAAGTCGCTCGGCGTGTCGACGATTCCCGTACCGAAGTGGTAGTGCCACAGCCGGTTGGCGATCACGCGGGCCGCGAGAGGGTTCTCGGGCGACGTGATCCAGTCGGCGAAGTTTCGCCGCCGCTCCAGCTCGTTCGAGTGCGCCGGCAGCTGCCATGCCGCGGGAAAGCTCGCGAGGCTGCCCGGGGTGACCTCCTCCCGCGGCTGCATGGGATCGCCGCGGAAGAACCGGTGGACGCGGTCGGGCTTCACGAACCGGCCCGCATAGGCCTTCGGCAGGTTTTCCAGTGCGGCCAGCCTGCTTTCGAGGTCGGCGACGACCGCCGCGACCTGCTCGGCGTCGGACTTCTCGGCCGCCGGGAGCCTCGACATGGCGACGATCGGGCCGACGTCGTGGGGATAGTCGAACGGCAGCCGGTCGGCGTCGGTGGCGACGGGCCGCCACCGCTCGCCGTCGTCGGACACGGCGATCTCGTAGCGGGTCGCCACGCGGTCCTTGAACCGCGGGTTATCGCTGCGATCGCGGCTCCAGACGACGCGGTCGATCTCTTCGGGCTTCGCAAACTCCAGCTGCACCCAGCCGCTGCCGACCTCACTCGAGATCCACGACCGTTCGTTGCCGAGCCGGCCGTCGTTGATGTGCTCGAGCTTGTGCGCCGCGTTGCCCTGGTAGGAACCCGACGCTGATGGCGTGGCGGTTCGCGACACCTCGCGGCCGTCGGTCGACTTCACCGTCAGCTCGTCGATGCAGGGCTCGCCGTTGTTCGTCGCCCGGATCGTGAACCGCAGAAACCGGGCCGTGACCGGCGCGAAGCGGTCCACGTTCTCCCGCGGGCTTACCTTCGACCGCAGGTGCGGGAGGCGGCCGGCAGGGGCGTCGGGGCCGTCTACCTCCTCGAAGATCACCGCATCGGCCGTCACCGCTGCCGCGGTCTCGCCGCCGGCCACGAGCAGCCTGGTTTTCGGTCCGAGCCGGTGGACGCCGGCGTCGCGGAGTTCGCTCCAGAGCGAACGGTCGGGTGTGGGCTCGCCGCCGCCGTCTGCGAAGAGCCGCTGGTCGATGGTGGCGATGAGCGTCTGGTCGTCGGTCGTGGCCGCATTGCCGTCGGCGTCGAGAATGTAGCGGGCGTCGCGGGCGTGCGAGTGCCAGCCCGCGCCCCAGGAGATCCACACGCGAAAGAGCCCTTCGGCCCTCGGCGCATACGCGATCACCGGCTTTCCGGTGACGCCGCCCCACCACTGATACCTGCGGCCGAGGTTCGGCAACGAGAAAAGGCCTCCCTTCCAGCCAGCCTCGCCGCGGCCCCCGCCTTCGGCGTGCGCGGCGGTGTCGCTCGGGGGCACGAGCAGTTCGCGGCCGGCCCCGGCGTCGTCGATCACGATCGACCGCTTCAGGCTGGCGACCGGCTTCCAGGCTTCGAGCCGCCGGGCTGGCTCGGTGAGTTCCCGCTTGACCGCGGCGATCTTCTCGAGCCGGGCGGCGTTGTCGGGAGGCAGGATCGGCCGCTCACCGTGCTCGATGCCTGCGAACACCGCCTTCATCCGGTAGTAGTCGGCCTGCGGAATGGGATCGAACTTGTGCTCGTGGCAGCGGGCGCAGCCGACGGTGAGCCCGAGGAACGTCGTGGCCGTGGTGCTCACGATGTCGTGCAATTCGTCGGCCCGCTGGTTGGCCGTGAGGACCGGATCGGGCGAGGTGACCATGTCCTTGGGCCCGGCCACGAGGAATCCGGTGGCGGCATCCGCTGCCAGCGAGTCGCCGCAGAGCTGCTTCCGCACGAACTCGTCGTAGGGCATGTCGGCGTTAAACGACTCGATCACCCAGTCGCGGTAGGGCCACGCGTTTTCCCGGATGCGGTTCATCTCGAAGCCGTTGCTCTCGGCGAAGCGGACGATGTCGAGCCAGTGCCGCGTCCACCGCTCGCCGTAGTGTGGAGAGGCGAGCAGCCGGTCGATGAGCTCGCGATAGGGACCGTCGATGCCACGGGCCCGGCAGGCCGCCTCGAAGGCGTCGAGCTCCTCCGGCGCTGGGGGCAGGCCGACCAGGTCGAACGACACTCGGCGATAGAGCGTCCGCGGATCGGCCCCGGGATTGAACGCCAGCTGCTTGGCCGCGAGGCCGGCGGCGACGAAGGCGTCGATCGGGCTCGCGGCGGTTTGGCTGCTGCCCGGCACCGCGGGCACAGGCGGCCGCACGATCGGCTGAAACGCCCAGTGGTCGGCCCCCTTCGCCGGCTTCTTTTCTGCGGTTGGCATGAGGTCCGCGAGCGACCGCAGGTCGTCGGGCCAGGCGGCGCCCGCCTCGATCCACTCCCGGATCAGCTGCTGCTCGGCCGCCGTGAGCGGCTCGGCGTCGGCCGGCATCCGCGCTTCAGCGTCGGCCGAGGTGATCCTGCTGTAGAGCTCGCTCGCGGCGGGACTGCCCGGCACGATCCCGGCGGTGCCCGAGTCGCCGCCGCGGAATGCCTGCTCACGGTCGTCGATCCGGAACCCGCTCTCGGCCGTTTCGGCAGCGTGGCAGGAGCCGCAGCGGGCGGCCAGAAGCGGCGCGACGGACGTTTTGAAGCGGGCCGCGTCGGCCTCGGCAGCAATGGCCGAGGTGTCGGCGATCGCGGCGGCGGTGAAGAGCCACACGGACACGACCGCGATCCGGGCCGCGACCGGCGCACGCGGCTGCCGTCGGCGGCGTGATGCCCCGCAGGAAAACCGGGCCGGAGATGACGATTGAAGCGGAGTCATCGCGTGCAATATTTTATCATGCCGCGGCCGTTCGTGGCTCGGCCGCCGGAGGTCGCCCAGCCGGCCGCAAAAGCGGCTGAAGGTGCCCGCGAGGATGCTCGCCGAGTCTGCGAGCGTGCCGAGCGGCGGCTTCCCGGCGCACGCGGCGGGGAGTGTTACGTTGCACGACGCCGACAGCGGCGAGGAGGCCTGCGTCGAGCTGCTCGGGCCCAAGGCGTGTGACAGAGGTACGCTGCGTTCGGACCCCCGGTGATCATTTGTGGGACGCACGGAAGCGAGTGCATGGCAGCCGTGCTCGCGATGCATCCCGCCCCGGGACGTGGAGTGTGCGATGAGGTTCTTCAACATCGATTGCCATGTGTCGGTGATCGAGGACGTTTCCGACCACCTCCGAGCGCTCGGGCACACCGTCGAGGATCACAGTATTTCCGGCCATCATTGGACCCTCGGCAAGCCGCGAGCCAGCCAGGGCAGCGGGCCTCCCGACCGGCAGGGCGCCATCGGCTACGGGATGGTCAACCTCTCGTCATGGAAAAGTATTTTCAACGTCTTTCCCGGCGATGACCTGCGCGCGCCGTCGCGAGCGTGGGTCGCCGAGCGTCCCGAGCTTCGAGATTTCGACGCCGGGATCGCCTGCTATCCGCCGAGCTTCGCGCTGCTCTACGCCGAGACGGGTAGGCACGTCATCGTGGACGTTCCCATTCGCTACGAGCTTCCATTCACGCATCGGCCCGACGACTGGCGGCGCATGAACGAGCACCTTGTCGAGGGCGTGGCCGAGGGCCGAATGACCGTCGCCGCGAATAGCTGTTACGACGCCGCCTACTACGAATACTTCACCGGCCAGCCTGCACTGCACATCTCTTCGACGTGCGCCTACGTCGATCGTCTTACGTCGAAGTGGCAAGCCGGCGGTCGGTGTCTGCTCGCATTTGGTGAGCCCGCGGGAGGTCGCGAGGCACAGGCGCGCGTGCCGGGTGTCGCATTCGTCCGCGACGTCTTCAGACGGCCTTACGAAATGGCGAACATCGCCAAGGCGCGGGGGATTGTTTGGATCCCGTACAACGCGAGCATCATGTCGTTCTTTGAGCACTACTGGCTCGGCATCCCGCTTTTCGTCCCGAGCAAGCCGTTCCTGCTGGATCTCAAGAGTCGCAACCTCGCGCTTTCGCAGCTGTCGTGGCACGCTTCCGATTCGAAGGGGAGCACTCTCCCACGCGTCGGGACGGCCCTCCCCGACCCGCACACACCCGAGGGGCACGCCGCGTGGCTCGACCTGTACGACGTCTACAACGCGCAGGAGTTTCCTTTCGTGACGTATTTCGATTCTTGGGAGCACCTGGCGTCGCTGGTTGCGACTCACGACTACGAGCGAACGTCGGCAGACATGCTCGCGTTCAACGCCCTGCGGCGTGCGAATAACCTCCGCAAGTGGCAGCATGTCGTCGATCGCGTGGCGCTCTGGAGCGGAAGTGACCCGTCCCGTTCAACGAGGCCACTTTCGGAGCGAAAGTCCGTGGGCATGGCCCGCGTGCGGCCACCGTCGGCGCCCGCCGTCACGCCCTGGGATGTCGATGGGGACGGCAGCCGATGACTGCGGCCTGATTACTGATGAGGGGGGACAGCACACCGCGATTTCGTTGGCACGACCACCCGCGGGCCCGGCTTGACGGACGAATACGGTCGTGGGCTCGAAAGTCGTGCACCCGAAGAGCCGGGCGCTCGGTTTTCCCGTGGGCTTTCCGGTTTACAAAGGCTTCTACGTCACGCAGGGGGGTGCGACGTCCAAATCTACGTGGCGGCTGCCTGCCGCAATGGACGACGCCCGCGTTCCACGTTTTCGGAATGTCCTTCACGGACAACGGGACCGAACCATACGCCGGCTGGCGGGATCGGCGCCGCCATAACCCCGATGAGGCTCGGGCACTTCTCCGCAATGACGCTCGCCGCCTTCACCCGCCGGTACGGTGTCGAATCACTGTCGTCTGCAGGAACTGCTTGGCGGCCTGATCGGCGGATGCGACAGCCGCGGTGGCGGCATTGTTGGTGGCACGATCGTGATGGCGAACACGCCCTCGGGTCAAAGCGGCCGCGAGCGACCCAGCCAGAGCATCTGGTCGGCCCGACGGCACGACCTGCCCCGCCCGGGTGGTTTTCACGAGGACTGCCGCACCGCAGGCATCCGAGCAAAGCACGGGAGTGCCCACAGCCAAGGCTTCGTTGACGAGCATGCCCCACCCGTCAAACCTGCTTGGCAGAACTGCACAGTCCGCCTCGGCCAACACGCGCCGAACGTTCTCGTTGGAAATCACGCCGTGAAACTCTATCCGCTCGGAAAGCCGCAGATGTCGAGCCAACTGCTCGAGGGCCCGGCGTTGGGGACCGTCTCCGCAGATGTCGAGCCGCCATCCCGTCTTGGGAAGTGAACCGCACGCTCGAATGAGCAGATCGATGCCCTTGCGACGAATCAGTTGGCCGGCGGAGACGAAGCGTACGGTGGGGTCGGACGGCTCAGCCGCAGGGACGTGTGCGAGCGGTGGCACATCGAGAAAGTAGCCGAAGGGCACGATCTTCTCGCGAGGAAAACCGATTCGTTCGAAGAATTCGCAGCCCACGCCGCCGATCGCCAGCACGCATGCAAACCGACGCGACCACTGGGCAGCCAGCATCCTGCCTCTGAGACGCTTGAGCCACCCCGTCCAGAGCGTCTGCTCGGGCGCCTCGGACATGATCGCCAGGCGGGCTTGCGAAGACGCCAGCCTGGAAAAGCCCGCCCAGACCCGAGGATGGGAAAAAAATCCGGAGAACACGTGGAGCGAATCCGCGGTCGCGTGCGCCGTTAGCCCCGCATGGTTCGCAGGAACTGAAAGATCGACGACGCGCACTCTCGTATGACGCGGCTCGCGCCATCCCTGATCCCGTCGCTCGATCGGAAAGCCCCGCTCGACTCCGAGAATGACTTCGCCGGGAAACTGCCGGGCCAGCGCCTCCAAGAACGCTTCCTGGTGCGGGCTGGCGATCGGCTGCCAGAATATGATGCGAGACACGGCAGCCAAAAGTCGCTCAACGCCCTGCGTGGACGGCGAATCGACGGCGCGACCCGCTCGGGCGTGCCGTAGACGATGGATTCCGAAAACCCGACGCGCCAGGGAGGCGATCGCAGGCGCGGTCAGCCGGAGCGCACTCCGTTCGCCTGGAGGGGAGACTGCTTGCTGAAAACGCCATGCAACCGACTATACACCGCCACCGGTGGCGTCGCGGAAAACGGCCACAGGTCGGCCGCTCTGTCGCGGCCAGGCCGCCCAGGACGTGCGGTCGCGCGGCTGACGACGCGGCCGGGGGCAATGCCGTGCAGGCCCACGACGAGCGGGATGTCTTTCAGACGTCGCCCCACGAAATGCCTGCGATCGACAGTCGTATGCCGTGACGGCGACCGGCATCCGCCACGGCTGGTCAGCCGCGAGGCCGGATCCAGGAGGCAAGCTGCACCGACGTCACAAATCAGCCGCCTGGCGGCCGCGGGTCGGGGTTTTCGGAGCCCACACCGGCACCCGGAGATAGAGTGGCAGTCGCCGGCCACCGTGGTCGCGCTGGCCGCCTCGATGGACGCCCCCGGGAAGCCGTTATGACCTCGCGCCATGCCGCTGTCGCGTCAGGGCACGCCATTGGCGACGCTCCGATCTGGAACGTCTGCCTCACGCACGTGCCCTCACTCGCGGGCCTCTATCGCGGCATTCACGATTTCTCGCGGGCGCTTGCTGCACCCATCCTCTCGTTCGACGACGGTCGTGTCCCGCGGGCGGCACTCTCGGCGGAGGATGGCGTCGTGCGCATCCCATGCGGCGGAAACCCGCTCACCCGAGACTGCCATGTGATGTCGCGGCAGGCGGCCCGCGAGGCGGCCGCCATCCTGGAGTCGGCGGGGCTGCTCATCGTGCACTCGCTCTTTCGAGCGCATGCTCCCTGGGTGGCCCGCAGGGCGAACGAACACCGCCGCCGCTACTGGTCCGTGCCACACGGCTGCCTCGACCCCTGGGGTTTGAGTCAGCGCCGAATGGCCAAGCATGCCTGGCTCACGATCTATGGGGGGCGCTTTCTCGCGGGCGCGGAACGGGTGGTCTTTTCGACGCAGCGAGCGCTCGACAAGGCCCGCCCGTGGGTGCCCGGGTGCAACGCCGTGGTGGTGCGCTGGCCCGTGGGACTGCCCTGCCTCGACCATCGCGATGCGCGCCGGCTGCGGTTTCGTCAGCAGTGGGGAATTCCCGCCGACGTGCCGCTACTGCTCTTCGTGGGGCGACTGCATGCGGTCAAGCGGCCTTTCGAGACCATCGAGCGGTTCTGCGCAGCCGGCCCCGGCGGCGGGCACCTCGCGATGGTGTGCCTCGACGGGCAGTTCACGAAGGCCGATGTTGTGCGCGCGATTCCCTCGACGCATACGGAGCGGATTCACGTCGTCGGGCCGCTCGATACGGGCGACCTGGATTCCGCCTATCTCGCGAGCGACGGTTTCATTTCGCTCTCCTACCAGGAGAACTTCGGCTACGCCGCCGCAGAGGCAGTGGCCCACGGCCTGCCGGTGATCCTCTCCCCGGGCCATGACCTCGCCCACGAGATGCCTCGCGACGCGGCCGGCCAGCTTGCCTGCGGGTGGCTTTTGCCCGACGATTCCAGGGCCGCGGCCGAGCAGGCCATCGCCCAGTGGGGAACGCTCGCCATGGACAGCGCCTTGACCTCGCCACGGCTGACTGCGATGGGGGCCGTCGGCCGCGCCTGGGCGGCCGATTCACTCTCGTTCGAAGGCTTCCAGGCTGCGCTCCACCACCTCGCCAGCACATGATCACGCCCGGTCGGCAACGAAATCGTGTCGCCGAAGCGACATCCAGCACGCCCGTTCCCAAGGCGCATGGCGCTGGGCTTCCGTGGGCGGCTTCCTGATCGACCGCGCACACTTCTAGCAGTCCACGGCCGCTCGCATGCCCACCCGCCATTCCGATCAGCATCGCAGCTCGTTTCCCTGCACGATCTGGGTCGTCAATCCGTTCGACGACATCCCCGGAGAGGGACTGCCGCCGATTCGCTTCTGGTCGCTGTGCCGTGTGCTGGCCGCCCGCGGGCACGACACCACCTGGTGGACGGCCGACTGGAGCCACCGCCGCAAGGCACGGCGGACTCCCCCAACGGGCGTGCGAGCGTCGGAGGGGTTTGGCCTGCAAGTCGTCCCGGTGAGGGCCTACACGCGGAACGTGTCGCTGGCGCGGATCGCCAGCCATCGCGATTTCGGGAGCAATTTCGAGCGGCTCGCCACCGAGCTTGTCGAGGCGGGAACGCTCGCGAGGCCCGACGTGATCCTCGTCAGCCTGCCTCCGCTCGAGAGCCCCGAAGCTGCCGTCCGCCTCGCTCGGCGATACGGCGCCCGACTTGTCGTTGACATCATGGACCTCTGGCCCGAGACCTTCGAGCGACTGCTTCCCGGGCCTCTCTGGCTCCGCCGGTTCGCGAGCCCTCTCCTGCTCGGCCGCATGCGAGCTCGCCGACGAGCGATCGTGGCGGTCGCCGACGGGATTTCGGCGGTGACTCGCACCTCCCTCGACACGACGCTCGAAGGCAGCCGCCGCGACGTGCCGAGGCACGTGTGCTACCTCGGCGCCGACATGCCGCAGCACGATGGGAGCATCGCAGACGTGGGTGCCGACCGCCCGCTGCAGTGCGTGTACGCGGGCACGCTCGAGCGCAGCCAGGATCTGCAGACGCTTGTTGGCGCCGCGCGGATTCTTGCGACTGAATCTGTGCCCGTCACTCTACACGTGGCGGGCACCGGGGCGCTCGAACCGATGCTGCGCGAGGCGGCCGCGGCGATCACCGGCCGCTGCGATCTGAAGGTGCACGGGCTCCTGGCGAAGCCCGACTACGAGCGGCTGCTCTTGCGGTGCGACGTCGGGCTCGTGCTCGTGAAGCCGGAGTCGTGCGTGACGGTGCCCTACAAGGCCTGCGATTACGCGGCCGCCGGACTGGCACTTGTGAATTCGCTGCCCGGCGAACTGCAACGGCTCGTCGACGAGTACCACGCGGGCATCGCCTCGATCGCCGGCGACCCGGCGTCGCTCGCCAGCGTCATCCGGCGGCTCGCCACGGATCGAGCGATGCTCGCGAAAATGCGGCACGGTGCGAGGCGGCTCGCCGCCGCCGTCTTCGACCGCAGCCACACGTTTCCGAGGTTTGCGGAGTGGATCGAGGCGATCCACGCAGGCGGCTGAGCGTTCTCTCGCCCGGTGCGTTCCGCGGGAAGTGCGTCGGGCAGGCGACGAGACCACACACGCGGGGCTTCCGATTGGACGCGGGCCGGCGAACGCGCCATTTCGTCGCGTTCTCGCAGGTCGAGAAGAAAAGCGGACGTCGCCAGGCCGCCAGGGCACTCGCTGGGAAGAACCGGACGTTCTCGAAGGGATTATTCCGCCCAGGGTAGGCTACCAGCTCCGCGGAGGCCGCTCGTTCAACGGCCTCCGGAGAGGAACCAGACGCTCGTTGTCCGGGCGACCCCACGAGCCGCGCGCGCCCTGCCCATGAACGCCGACGTCCGCAACATCGCCCTGTGCCTGTTGGTGCCCGCGGCGGCGGGCGCTCTGGCGATGCCCTGGGCGGAAGCGGGCTGCATCGACGACTTTTCCTACATCCACATGGCGAAGACGCTCGCCGAGACCGGCCGCTTCGCCTACAACGGCTGGCCGACCGCCATACTCGGTGCGCAGGTCTGGTGGGGTGCGGCGTGGGTGTGGCTGTTCGGATTTTCGTTCGCGATCGTGCGGGCGAGCGTGATTCCCCTGGCGCTGGGGGCGGTGGTGCTCATGTACCTCATCGCCCGCCGAGCGCGGCTTTCGCCCGGCGACAGTCTCTTCGTCGCCCTGCTGATCGCGTTGAGCACGCTGTTTCTGCCGTTGCTGCCCACGTTCATGAGCGACCTGCCAGCGTTGTTTTTCCTTCTGGCCAGCCTGCTTGGATTCTCGATGGCCGCGGACGCCGCCGACCGCGGCTCCGGTTGGCGGCCGCTCGCCTGGCTGGCGGCGGGCACCTGCTTCGGCCTGATCGGCGGCACGATTCGGCAGCCAGTGTGGTTCGTGCCCGTGGCCTGCGCGGTGGTCCTCGTTGTCCGCCGATCAGGCGGTGGCCTCTTCCGGGCTGCGGCGGCGGTCGCGGCGGCGGCCGGCCTCGCGGTGATCGTGTTGGGCACCAGATGGTTCAATCGCCAGCCGTACGCGATCCCGACGCGGATGCCTCCGCTGGCCGCCATGATGACCTCCGGGGAGGCCGGTGCCTTGCTCGGTGCCGCGGTGATGGTGGCCGCGGAGTGCGCGCAAAAAGTGCTGCCTGCCGTGCTCTTTCGTCTGCCCTGGGTGTGGCGCCACGCGTGCGAGGCGGTTCGGCACAAGGCAGGAAGGCTCGCGGCGTGGGTGACGGCCGGAGCGATCGCGGCGGTGCTCGCGGGAACCGTCACCGGCGGGGGCGAGGCGGTGCTCTCGCTCCTCGGTGGCGGCTGGCGGCCCACGGGCCACCTGTTCCATGACGTCGCCGTGGGCGTCATCCGCGGCGGTGTGCTCGGCCTGCTTGCGGCGGTCGTGCTAGCCGCGGTGACAGCATGGCGGCATTCCCGGACGACCGCCGCTGCTGGAGCACGCCTGCCGGCGGCGTTGATTCTGCCGCTCGTGGCGGTCGTGCCCTATGGACTGTCGCTCCTGCTGGTGTCGTGGACGACCGGGGCGATCTTCCCACGGTATTACCTGCCGATCCTGCCGGCCGTCGCAGTCGCGATGTTGTTCGCGACGCGCAGCCCACCGGCATCGGGGTGGGGGCGTAGCGACCTGTGGCCCGTGCTTGGGTGGCTGCTGGTCGGATTCTTTGCGGCACGGGGCGTCGCCATCGTGCACGACGAGTTCGCCGACACGCGAGCCAGGCTGGCCGCGATTCGATGGCTCGAAGCACGGGGCGTGCCGCGGCACCGGATCGCGTCGAAGTGGGTGATCGACGGCTGGGTGCAGATCGAACGCCGCGGGTACATGAACGACTCCCGGATTCGGGTGCCGGCCGACGCGTACGACCCCGCTGTGCCCCGGCCCTACCCCGACGAGTTATTCCGCGACAAACTTCCGGGCGTGGAGCCCGACTACATCGTGGCATCCGCGCGAGACAATTTCCCGGGAGCCATGGAGAACGTCCCCCGGTTTTCCTACCTCGCCTGGCGCCAGCCTCCTTTTCGCCGCGAGATCATCATCCACGGCCCGCCGATTCCCTGACTCGCTCGCGCGAGGATGCCGACGCGACGACGATTGCCTGGAGTTGCCGGAGCTGCGGTCGATATCCGGTAGCTCCTCGAAGAGCACGTACACCCCGCCGTCGCGGCCGACGGATTTCGGGGATGCAACGGTCCACCGACCTGCCGATGCATGTGTGGCTTTCCGGACACCGGCCTTGCCGCCGCCACGCCATACACGGTATTCCCTGGGCATGCTGCAGCCGCCAGTCTCTCCGGGGCCTTCCCCGCGTACAGTTCGCACTGCCGCGGGGGCCGTCGTCGCCGTGCCCGACGGCTGGGTGCTTCTCCCGCCGGGTGACGCTGGGCTCACCCGCAGGGTGAAGGCGGCGGGCGACCACTGGGTCGTCCAGGAGAAGCACGGCCGCCGGATGTTTTCGCGGGGAGTGTGGGCGCCGGCCGCCACCGTCGACCGCATCCGCGCCGAACTCGAGACCGAACGCTCGACGCCGGGCTACGCGCGGAGGCAAGTGGCCGCGGCCCGCCGCCGCGACGAGGCGCAGGACGCCTACGTCGAAGAGTTTCAGGCGGCTGTCCGCGGGTTTCTTGCCTTTCACGCCATCCACGCGACGCTCGCCGACCGGCTCGCCCGCGCCGTGACGGCGCACGCCACACCGGTGGGCAGCGGCACCGTCGCCCGCACGAAGCGGATCCCGATCGAGAGGCGGGCCGAGGCCGCGGTGATCGCCTGGATGCGGCACCAGACGACGGCCTACGACTCGATGCCGATTCCTCGCGTGAAGGGGAAGCGACGCGAGGTCCGGCGGATGCTGGCCGAGCGGTCTCGGCTTCTGCTCGACTCCTACCGCCGCGGCCGCCCGAGCCCCCCGGGCTGCCCGCTGGCCTGGGCTCTCGCCGCCGACGCCGCGCTGGAGCCTCGCGACGCCGCCGGCTGATCGCGGCTATCATCGCGGTCACGATGCGCGCCCCACGGCACGACCCCTCGGCCATCTACCGGTACCGCGACTCCATCGCCGCGGCCGACTGCCTCTGCGCGGCCATCGCCCACCTCGACCTCTTCACGCTTCTCGACCGCGAGCCCGCCACGCTCGCCGGCCTGTGCACCTCGCTCGGCATCCAGGCCCGGCCCGCCGACGTGATGCTCACGCTCTGCGCCGCCAACGGCCTCGTCGCCCGCGACACCGCCGGCATCTTCCGTGCGACGGATCTCGCGCGGGAGTTTCTCGCGGCGGGATCGCCCTGCGACGCCAGGGCCTATTACGCGAGCATGGCCGACAAGCCCGGCGTTGCCGACTGGCTGAAGGTGCTCCGCACGGGAAAGCCCGCCAACTGGCCCGGCGAGGAGGGGGAGGCCGACTGGCACGCCGCCATGCGGACCGAGGCCTTTGTCGAGTCGTTTACTGCTGCGATGGACTGCCGCGGCCGCGTGCTCGCGCCGGCCCTCGCCGCGGCCGTCGATCTGCGATCGGCCCGGCGGTTGCTCGATGTGGGGGGCGGTTCCGGTGTGTACGCGATCGGCCTCGTCGAGGCGAACCCTGCACTGGTAGCGACCGTGCTCGAATCCTGGCCGGTCGACGGGATCGCCCGCCGGACGATCGACCGTGCGGGCGCGAGCCGACGGATCGACGTGGTGACGGGCGACATGTTCGCCGACGCCTGGCCGGCCGGCCACGACGTGCACCTCTTCTCGAACGTCCTGCACGACTGGGACGAGCCCGACTGCCGCCGGCTGCTGGCGGCGTCCGCGGCCGCGCTGCCCGCCGACGGGCGGCTCATCGTGCACGACATGTTCCTCGCCGACGACAAGGCCGGCCCGCTCTGGGCGGCCGAGTATTCGGTACTGCTGGCGGGCGTCACGCAGGGGCGGATCTATGCGGCGAGCGAGGTGACCGGCTGGGCCGCCGTGGCGGGCTTTCGCGGCGTGGCACGCGCGGACACGGCGCTTGGCCGCGGCGTGCTCGAGTTCGTGCGGCAGGCATGAGCCGGCCGAGCGTCCATCCCGCCGCCCTGCCCGTCGCGCAGCTGCTCCGCGACTGCGAGGAGATCCGCACACGCCGCGGCGGACCGGGCGGCCAGCATCGCAACAAGGTGGAGACGGCGGTCGTGCTCCTGCATCTGCCGAGCGGCATCGAGGCCGAGGCGGCGGAGCGACGGTCGCAGGCGGAGAACCGTCGCGTGGCGGTCGCGCGGCTGCGGCTGGCGCTGGCCCTTGGCGTTCGTATGCCGCCAGCGGGCGACGCTGCCTCCCCGCTGTGGCAAACGCGGGCTCGCGGCGGAAAGCTCGCGGTGGCTGCGGATCACGACGATTACCCGGCGATCGTCGCGGAGGCGTTCGACCGGCTCGCGGCGACCGGGTGCGTCGTCGCGCCGGCCGCTGCGCAGCTCGGCGTGACCGCCACGCAGTTCGTGAATCTCTTCCGCCGGTCGCCCGCCGCCTGGACGGCGCTCAACCGGCTGCGGGCCAAAGCCGGTCTTAAACCGCTTTCGTGACCGAAGGAGCAAGTGTCACGCCTTCAGCACAGTCCGTTTGATGCACGGACCCCGGCCCAGGCAACCATCACCCGCGATCCGACCACGTGTGTGATCGACCGGGGTGACCGCGTCGACCCGTTCTCCGATCAGTCCTTCAGCAGCAGCCAGTCGGCGGCGGCGGTCCGCTCCGTGGCGGCGTCGCCCGTGAATCGGGTCAGTCGCACGGGCTGCGGCGCGAGGGTCGTGATCGCTCCGACGTCCTCCTGCGGGTCGGCCAGCCAGAGCGGCTGGCCGCCCACGGCGATCATGCCGGGCAGGTCGAGGTACTTCGCGCCGCCGGGCAGGAAGAGCGGATGACGGTAGTCCGCGAGGTCCGCGAACCGGAACCCGCCGGTCGAGGCCGCGGTGCGGTCGATCGCGGTGCCCGAGACGGCGCGGGCGGCCACCACGATCGGCCCCGCGTCGCCAAACCCCGCGACCGCCACGACGTCCGGATGCGGATGTGATCCGACCGTCGTCTTCCGCAGGAACCGCACGAGCGTCAGCACGTCGTGCACGCTCTGGGCGAAGAGCGGGTCGTTGTAGCCGAAGGTGTAGCCCGCGAACTCGCGGGGATTCTTCACGGCACGCTGCCGCACCGGCTCGCCCGGGACGAGCGCGGCGTCCCGCCAGAGCATGAGATCGGCGGCCACGACAGCGGCGCCGGAGGCCACGAGCCTGTCTGCCGGCGGCTTCAGGCTGCCGTCGGCGTTGACGACCGCGCCGGACCCGCCTTTGTCGAGCCAGACGACGACCCGGCCCGACCACTTTTCAGGATAGAGCCACGTGACCGGCACCTCCTCGCCGTGCGTCGCGTTCACGAGCCGGCCCCCCATGCGGACGTGGCCCGGCCTCGCCTCCTTGGCGTCGAGCAGCCACTCCACGTCGCCGGCTGAGTCAAAGGTGCGGCCGATCAGTGTCTCAACTGCCGGAAGCACGACCTCGCGGAGGCCGTCGGCCGTGGCGGCTGCCTTCCGCACTTGTGACCGGGCGTCGTCGGTGAGCCAGGCCACGAGGCTCCGTTCGAATTCCGGGTCGGCCGCCTTGGGGGCCGGATGGGCGGCGTCCCACACGGTGAGCTGCTCTTTCGTCAGCGGCTCGTAGTCCTGCTCGACCACGGGGTTCGGGAAGCCGAGCTTGAACCGCTGATTCAAGAACGTGAAGAAGGCCGACCGGGTGACGGCGTTGTAGTTGTGCGGGAAGTGCTCGCCGCGGTGGAGCATCACGGCGTCCTTCGCGCCGAAGAGCCCGTAGGCCTTCTGCAGATCCGGGAAGCCCTTCGTCGCCAGCTCGCGGGTCCAGTCGTTGGCGGTGTTCATGCCCTGCGGCTTGGGGGCGAACAACGCGGCGAACTCGACGTTGCCCGTGCCGACCCGCAACAGCGACGCATTCTCGCAGGTGCAGCCCCCCTGCATCGCCGTACTCACCATCACCACCGGGAACGAGAGCTGAATCCGATCGTCTATCGCCGCGAGCATCATCGTCTGTGTGCCGCCGCCGCTGGAGCCGGTGATCGCCACCCGTTGCGGGTCGACCTCGGGCAGGGTCAGGAGGAAGTCGAGCGAGCGGATCGCGTTGAGGGTCTGCAGGCCCATCACGTTCTGCAGCCGGGCCTCGGCCCGCGGGCTGAAGAGACCCCACCGGGTCGGTGTGTTCATCTCGGGCCGCTGTTTGGCGAAGCCGTGCACGAGCTCGCGGGAGAGCTGCTGCGAGTCGGAGTCGCCGAGCATGTCCCACTGCCAGACGACGCAGCCCATGCGGGCCAGCTGCACGCAGAGCGACTGGAAGCGGCTCGAGCCGCCCCGCTCGAACCGCTCCTCACCCGAAGCGATCTCTGCGCGCAGCTTGTCGGCCGGCTGCTCGGAAAGCCGGGCGTCCTTCCAGTGGCCGTGCGCGAAGAGCACGCCGGGCACCTTCCCCTGCGGGTTGGTCGGTCGGTAGAGGTTGCCCGTCACGTAGAAGCCTGGCGCGCTCTCGAAGAACACTTTCGAGACAGTGTGGCCCTCGCGCTGGATCGTGCCGTGGATCACGGGGTTCAGCGGCGTCTTCGCGGGCATCGGCCAGAGGCCCTGCGAGACGAGGATCCGGCGGCGGACGTCGGCGGCGCGGGCCTGCCAGGCCTCGCGGGTTGCCGGGGGATCGAACGGGAAATAGCCGTCGAGGTCCTTGAGGGGCCCGAGCCGGCGGTCGTCGGCGGCGCCGACGGCCGTGGCAAGCGTCATCGCGGCAACGATGAACGCGGCGGCGCAGCACCGCGGGATCCGGCGTGGGCTGAGGGATGACATGCGGCGTCCTCCGGGGGAAGAAGAGATCGTGAATATACGCGAGGCCGACCGGGCGCGGGAGATGGCCCGTGGAACCTGAAACGCGCCGTCCGGATCCCTGGTGCTAGACTGCCCGGCGGATTTGTGTGTGCTCCGGCGACCGCCCAAGGGGAGACATAGTCATGCCTCGTGCCCAGCGTCTTGCAGCCAGTGCGATGACGGCCGTGCTCGTATGGGCGTTCGTCGTCGGTGAATTGCCCACGGCGGCCGCCCAACAGCCGGGCGACGTCAGCCCGGCGCAGGAGGCGCGGATCGAGGCCGCGATCCGTGATTTGTCGGCGCAGTGGTCGGAGGCCTATCTGAAACGCGACACCTCGATCCTCGAGCGGATCTGGGCGAAGGAGTTCGTCTACGTGGAGCCGTCGGGCCATCGTTTCACCAAGGCGGAGGGGATCGCCGCGCTCGCGGCGAGCACGGATCGGCTCGCGGCCTCCGCCGCAAGTTCCGTCGACGTGCGGGTGTATGGCGGTGGCACCGTTGCCGTCGACATCGGCGACTACCGCGAGCGGGGCCGCGATAAGGACGGCGTCGACTTCGAGCGGGCGTCGCGGTTCACGAACGTGTGGGTACTGCGGGACGGAAGTTGGCGGTGCGTCAGCGGTCATGCGTCGGTGATCCCGTAGGCCGCAGCAGTACTTTGCGAATCGCTCCGGCAGCTCGCGACGTGTGGCCGGTCTGGCGGTCGCCGCGCTCGTAGCTCGGTCCCGGGATGTCGTCCAGGCGAAGTGGGGGTGAGTGCAGGCCGCAGGCGTATGATTTCGGCCCCTGGAATCTGCCGAGATCGGCGTGGATACTGTCGCAGTCCAGCCGTCGTCCCGCCCCGTCCGTCCGCCGTCATGTCCGTCGTCGCTGCTCCGCGTCCTTTTGAGTCTTCGTTCGTTCGGCTCACGTGCATCGACGCGCTGCGGGCGGTCGCCTCGCAGCTGCTCGTCTGGCACCA
>Ga0075471_10001174_pt1 | contig 16964 bp, 13 predicted proteins | sample DEB19_08_DNA_2_FD_74787 | JGI IMG/M metagenome (GOLD analysis project Ga0075471, IMG submission 74787) | Aqueous microbial communities from the Delaware River and Bay under freshwater to marine salinity gradient to study organic matter... | ecosystem: Environmental > Aquatic > Marine > Coastal ... | reverse complement strand
TCTCATCCGGCATTTTCCCGACCTCGGTCGGCGCTACAGCCAACACTCCGGCGGGCTCGAAGTCACGGGAGTCACCACGCAGAAAAACGCGCTCGGGGCCACCGTGCTCGTCTGTGCGACGGTGGTTCTATTCGACTGGCTCGAACGCCGCCGGGCCAAGACCGGAGCGCCGCCCTTCTCGCCGTCGTTCGTGCCGCCCGCGCTGCTTGCCCTCGGGCTGTGGCTGCTGGCCCTGAGCCAGAGCCGCACCTCGATGCTGGCGTTCGGAAGCGCCGCGCTGCTCCTCCTCACCCCGCGTCTGCCAATCATCCGCCGGCAACTCGCGCGCCTCATCCCTTTGCTCGTACTCGGCGTGACACTTCTCATCGCGCTCGAGGCGCTGTTCGACTGGTCCCGGCCGGCGGTGACGGAACTGGGCCGGGAGATGACCTTCACCGGCCGCACCGATGTGTGGCGCGAGCTGCTCGCATTGCGCACCGACCCGCTGATCGGCACCGGCTTCATGAGCCTGTGGGATGACCCCCAGCATCGCGCACGCCTGCCCGAGTGGGTCGCGTTTTCCGCGCACAACGGCTACCTGGAGGTTTATCTCGCCGGAGGCATCGTGGGCGTCGGCCTGCTCGCCCTCCTGCTCGCCAGCACGGCCCTGCGCCTGCACCGGGCGCTGGCGCGCCCGACTCCTTGGGCCATCGCGGGGGTCGCCATCCTCGTCGCGACCATCGTGGCAAACTGCGCCGAATCCCACTTCGGGTGCATGACGCCGATCGGGCTGCTGTACCTCACCGCGCACCTCGGCTCATGACCACCGTGACCACAGGAACCACCATCCCCCCGCGTCTGATCCAGACAGGGCCGACCCGGGACCTCGCGCCCGCGGCCCGCGCAGCCGTCGCCGGATTGCGCCTTCATCACCCCGATTGGGACTACCTTTTTTTCGACGACGCCGACCTCACTCGTTTTGTCGCCACCGAGTTTCCCGAGCACCGACAATTGCTCGACGAGTTCACGCATCCGGTGCAAAGGGCGGACTTCTTTCGTTACCTCGCGGTCTATCGCCTGGGCGGCTTCTACCTCGATCTCGACGTGTTCCTGGAGGCTCCGCTGGAGGATCTGCGTCCGCTCGGCGCGGTCTTCCCGTTCGAGGAACTCACCCTCAGCCGGCACCTGCGCGCGGCCCACGGGATTGACTGGGAAATCGGCAACTACGCCTTCGGCGCCACCGCCGGCCACCCTTTCCTCGCGGCCGTGATTCGCGACTGCGTGAAGGCGCGTCACAACCACGCCTGGTGTGACTTGATGTTCCGCGGCATCCCGCGCTGGTTCCGCCGGGACTTCGAAGTGCTCAACACCACCGGTCCCGGCTTGCTGACCCGCACGCTGGCTGAAAACCCCGACACCGCCGCCGGAGTTACCGTCCTGCAACCAGCTCCTGACTGCGACGTCTGCGAACCGGATAACTGGCACCGCTTCGGCCGCCACGGTGTTCATTTGATGGCGGGAACCTGGCGTCCACGCAGAGGACAACTTCGGCGCCGACTACGACTCGCGTGGGAATCACGACTCCGGCGCCGGCTGCTCGCGCGCAGCCGGGCACTCGGTCCGATCCGCCGCTTTCATCGCCCGACGATGGCTTGAACTGCTCGACCCCGTCTCGCGATGATTTCCCTGGATTTTTTGAAAAGGGCGCGGATCGCCCTCGGCCGCTGGACCTCCCGGCGGTTCGCCCGTCGGCCGTTCCGGCTCCGGCCGGGGCGCCCGATCGTGTCGTTCACTTTCGATGACTTCCCCCGGTCAGCGTGGACCGCAGGCGGCCCGATTCTCGCGCGGCACGGGTTTGCCGCCACCTATTACATGTCGTTCGGTCTGGCCGGTCGCGATGGGGCGTCCGGTCCCCACTTCACCCACGCGGACCTCCGCGCCGTGCTGGCCGCCGGCCATGAAGTCGGCTGTCATACGCATGCCCACTGTCCGGCGGGGGAAACCTCTCCGGAGACGTTCGAGGCTTCGGTCGCCCGCAACGAGGAGCACCTCGGGGCAAGCTTTCCCCGGGCGCGCTTCCGGTCTCTTTCCTATCCGATCAGTCCGCCGCGCGTTGGCACCAAACGCCGCATGGGACGACGTTTCATCTGCTGTCGCGGCGGTGGCCAGATCCACAACCGCGGGGTCATCGACCTGAATTGCCTCCGCGGCTTCTTCCTCGAACAGACCGGTGGTGATATCCGGCCGTTGGCCGCCGCCATCGCGGCCTCGGCCGCGGAGGGAGGCTGGCTGATCCTCGCGACGCACGATGTCTCACCGCGTCCCTCGCGCTTTGGCGTCACACCCGCTTTTCTGGAGCACGCGGTGAACCTGGCGACGGCATCCGGAGCGGAGATCCTGCCGGTCGCTAAAGCCTGGGATCGGATCGCCGCACGAACCGCCGGATGAAACCGGTCCTTGCTGCGTCGCGCGACCGGGCGCTGGACTTAACCCGAGGCGCGCTGGTGCTCTGCATGGTGGTGTATCATGCGGTCAACTACAGCGGGGCCGACCCCGCGGTGCTGCGGCATCTGCGGTTCCTGCCGGGGGCGTTCGTTTTCCTGGCGGGCTTCGGCGTCGGGCGCCTTTACCTACCCCGATGGGAGGCCGGCGAGAAGGACGTGCCGCTTCGGTTGTGCTGGCGTGGAGTGCGGATCCTCGCGCTGTTTCTCGCCCTGAACGTGATCGCGCACGTCTTGATGCCGGCCAGTTACAATCGACAACTGGACCTCGCGGAGTTCGCGGAACGGCTCGATGTGATCCTGGGCCCCGGGGGAGTCCGTGCGGCGGTTTTCGGGGTGCTGCCGCCGATCGCGTATGTCCTCGCGGCTTGCGGCGCCGCGCTGGCGCTGGGTCGAAAGGGTCGTGGTGCAGTGCGGTTGCTGGGCACTTCGGTGAGCGGCGGCGCGGCGGTGTTGGCGATTTTTTCCCCGCTGCCCTTTAACCTCGAGCTGGCAGCGTTGGGCTTCCTCGGCGTGCTCGCGGGCAGCGTGAACACCGGCTGGTTGCCGCTCTGGTTGCGTCAACCGCTCCCGCTTTTGGTTGTTTTCTTTGCCCTGCAGGCGCCGTTGCTGCGCGAGGAACCGGGGTTCGGGCTGACGGCCGCCCTGATCACCGTGACGCTGGCGCTGCTCTACACCACGGGCCGCCGGATTTCCTCCCGACTCGCCGCAGTAACTCCATTGCTGCTGATGGGGAGAAACTCACTCCCGGCCTATCTGCTTCAAATCGCCGCGCTTCAACTGCTCTTCCGCACAATGCGAGCCATGGGCATCGGACCGCCGGACCTGATTTCCGCAATCGTGTTCACAGCCACAGTCACCCTCGCCGGCATCGCCGCCACCACCACCCTCCGCATCCGCTCACCCCTCGCGGATCGCACCTACCGCGCCCTCTTCGCCTAACCCTCCTCCCTAAGGGGTCAGGGCGTTCAATATTCCCCACCGCTTAAAGGGTCAGGGCGTTCAATGTTTTCATCCGTAGATGCCATACCAATTTCGCAACCTACGCTGAGGGAGCTTAAACCAGCCGTTTGAGATGCGCCGAACCTACGAACTCCCGATCACTCCGAAATCTTTTAACCCCAAAACAACGAACGCCCTGACCCCGTCAGCATGGGGTCAGGGCGTTCGATATTCACGAACTGCGAAGCTATTAGGGCTTTCGCGTGTGACGGAAATGATAGACCTGAGCACGTATTTTGTGCTCGGCGCTCATCTGCAGCTCCGCCCGAATCCATCCGTAAGGTACGCCCTGGGCGCGCAATTCCGACGCGATCGAGATCTTCCAATCGGCGTTAGCCGCCTCTGAAGCTCTAGCTAAGGACGACTTTCCCGCATCGATCATTAATCCTTCCAGCACCGTTCTCCAATGCGCTTCCTTTAGCAGTCGAATTTCGCGGGTTTCGAGACCCGGGCTCAACGCGAGGGCCCGATTATCCTCGGCCAGCGCCTTTCGCCACGCGCCGGTACCGATCGCCCAGCCCGACGAGAGATTTCCGAATCCCAGTCTCTCTTGCTCCGAACCGTTGACGGCGAGTTCGGCGAGGAAGTCCGTGTACTGCTTCCAGCCGGCCGTCGAATCGCTGAATCCCATCCGGGGGAGGAGTACATCAGCCGCCAGCCAAGCCGGCCGCGACGGCAGTCGAAACTTGCACAGGCTGCCCCAGCGGAAAGTCGCGCAGTGCGCCGGCGGAACGAGTTGAGCGCGAACCGGGTTCAGGTGAATGTAGTGGATGACCCGCAGGAGCGCCGCTGCATCCTCGATCAACAGTGCCTTATATCGACCCTGGAAGAGATGGCCCTGCTCTTCTCGGAAGCGATTAAAGCGCGTGGCAAAAGTGCCCTGCAGCCAGTGCATGCCCTCGACCAGGTTGGGCTGCGGCGTTTCGAGGGCCAAATGGAAGTGGTTTCTCATGATTGCATAGGCATGCACCCGCCAACCGTGACGGGAGCAGGTCTCGGACAGCACCCCCTCGAACGCGATAGCGGCACCACTGCTCTCAAAGACATCACGCCGGTAATTGCCCCGGTTGATCACATGGTAGAGTGCTCCTTCGTACTGGATTCGCGGGATGCGGGCCATGGCTCCAATGAGCCACGAAACAACCCTTTCGAGCGAGATCGCCGCCTACCCAAATCGTGGGTCAGGGCGTATCCGAAACCGAATCTGTCGACCAAAAACATTGAACGCCCTGACCTCGTCAGGATGGGGTCAGGGCGTTCAATGTTCGAATTGAAGGTGGATCTTCGTCTGAAAGGGACAGGTTATCCAAGCGTTCAGAATCCAGCTTGGGAAAGACCCAGGCAGTCATAGCCTTCGGACAGCTAGGTTTTTACGACAGCGACCGTGGCCTTGCGGAAAGTCGCGGTGAAAAGGCCGAAAAAACATTGAACGCCCTGACCCCTTAGGGAGGAGCGCGGATGCTGTTCAACTCGCTAGAATTCGCGGGGTTTTTCCCGGTGGTCTGCGCAGTTTATTTCGCGCTGCCGCACAGCCGTCGCACGTCGTTTCTGCTGCTCGCCAGCGCCGTGTTCTACATGGCGTTCGTACCGGCCTACATCCTTATCCTCGGTACCACCATCGCCATCGACTACGCCGCCGCCCTCAGAATCGAGTCAGCCCGCGGCCGCGCCCGCACCTTCTGGCTAGCCGCCAGTATCGCCGCGACCTGCCTGATTCTTTTCACGTTCAAGTACTACACGTTTTTCACGTCCACTTTTGTCGGCCTCGCCACGTTCGCCGGCTGGCAACCCTCACCACCGGCCCTCGACCTGATCCTACCCGTCGGGCTCTCGTTTCACACCTTTCAAAGCCTCAGCTACGTGATCGAGGTGCATCGCGGCCGGCAGCGCGCGGAACGCGACTGGCACGTTTTCGCCAGCTACGTCCTGTTCTTTCCACAACTCGTCGCCGGCCCCATCGAGCGCCCGCAAAACCTCCTCGATCAGTTCCGCGCCCGGCGCGAGTTCGACCCGATCCTGCTCACCAGCGGCCTCAAGCGCATGGCTTGGGGCTTCTTCAAGAAGCTCGTCATCGCCGACCGCCTCGCCCTCCACGTCAACGACGTCTACGCGGACCCGGCCGCCCACTCCGGGCCCCAACTCGCCGTCGCGACCGTCGCCTTCGCCTACCAGATTTACTGCGACTTCTCCGGCTACTCCGACATCGCCGTCGGCGCCGCGCGCATCCTCGGCTTCCGGCTGATGGAAAACTTCGACGCGCCCTACGCGTCGACGAGCACCGGCGAGTTCTGGCGCCGCTGGCACATCTCGCTCTCCACCTGGTTCCGCGATTACGTGTACGTCCCGCTCGGCGGAGGTCGCGCCGGACCATGGCGACGCACCCGCAACCTCCTCGTGACCTTCGCGCTGAGCGGACTCTGGCACGGCGCCGCCTGGACTTTCGTGGTGTGGGGTCTCCTCAACGGCGTCTACGTCGCGGCCGGACATCTCTCACGCGAGTGGCGCGAACGGTTCTGGCAATCCGCGGGCCTGAATCCCACCGGAACACCACGCCGAGCCCTGATGTGGGCGACGACGTTTCTCCTCACTTGCCTCGCCTGGATCTTCTTCCGTGCGGCTTCGCTCTCCGACGCCACTGAGATCCTCTCCCGTCTTGGCACCGGCTGGAACGAAATGCGCATCACCACGGAAAATTGCGGCCCCCGCCAACTCGCCGTCGGCATCGCGGCGGTCGTTTTCCTAGAAACCGCGCAACGCCTCCACCGCGGCGCTCCCCTCACCGTTACCGTCGGTCGCCTTCCCCTGCTCCCGCGTTGGAGCGCCTACGCCGGTTTCGCCGTGCTCGTCGGGCTCGCGGGCGTCCATGGCGGCTCCCGGTTCATCTATTTCCAATTCTGATGGCTCCGCCACGGTCGGCCCACAAGCGGGCATTGGTGCGCATCGCTCAATTCGCGCTGTTCTCCGCGCTCGTCGCCGCGCTGGTCCATGCCGCCATCCAACACGGTCTCCGGCGCGTGAACACCGGTGGCTTCGGCGCCATCAACCGCGTCGTGCAAGGACGCGCCGCCGCGGACCTAATCATCACCGGCTCCTCCCGCGCCCTCGTCCACTACGACCCGAGGATCCTTTCCACCACGACCGGGCTCTCCGCGCTCAACCTTGGCCGAAACGGTTCCCACACCGGCCTGCAACTCGCAGTGCTCCGCACGCAGGTCCGACACAACCCGGCGCCACGCCTCATCATCCACAATCTTGATCTCCATTCCCTCGCGACCCCCACCGAGATCCACGACCCCGGCCAGTACCTGCCCTACCTCGACGAACCCGCGATCTACGCGGAGATCCGCTCTGTTCATCCGGGCGCGTGGACCTGGCGTCACGTCCCGCTCTACGGCCACGCCGTCGCCGACCCGCGTCTCCACTGGTTGGAGGGCCTGGCCCGCCTGACCGGCATTGAGCGAACCGAGACGCTCATCGCGGGCTTCGAACCCCGAGCCTGGTCCTGGACCGGTGAGTTCGATCGATTCGCCGCGAAGGCCTCCGCCGGCTACAAGGTCGCACGTGACGACCGCGGCCGCGATCAACTCGCCGCACTCCTTCAACTCTGCCGCGAAGGTGGCATCGATATCATTCTCGTCTTCTCCCCGGAGTACGCCGCGGTGCGTCCGCTGCAGCTGAACCGCGCGGCGCTAATCGCCGAGATGTCCGCCCTCGCCACCACGGCCCGCGTCCCGCTGTGGGACTTCAGCGACTCACCGCTCTGCTCCGACCGGGCCTTCTTCTACAATTCCCAGCACCTCAACGCGGCCGGAGCCGAGGCCTTCAGCCGGGAGCTCGCACACCGTCTCGTGACTGCCGGCTACACCGCACCGCGGTTCACTTCGCAGCCTTGATCCCGCCATGAAAGCACTCCTACCACCGTTCCTGCCGCAGCTCGCGTTCCTTAGCGCACTGATTTCTCCCGCCATCCGCGCCGAACTCATCCCGGCCGCACGTCTGGTGGACTGGACCCCGGGCGTCGCGACCGGCGTGCCGGGCGGCATTCCCTCCGATCGCACCCGCCGCATCGATGTCACGGCTTCTCCTTACCTCGCCGACCGCGCCGGCGCAAAAGACGCCACCGCGGCGATTCAATCGGCAATCAACGCGGCAGTCGCGGGCGACATCATCTACCTTCCCGCTGGAAATTACCTCTGCAACGGCGCGCTCTCCACCGGATACAAATCCGGCATCACGATCCGCGGCGACGGCGAATCATCCGTGCTCGTCGCCACCGTCGGCGGGGCCTCGTTTCTCCAGATCGGCGGCGGCAGCGATTACAGGTGGTCCTGGCCGCCTTCGGGGAACGTCGTCACGGCCGGCCTCACCAAGGGAAGCCGCACGCTCACCATCGCGGACACGTCCGCCTTCCGCGTCGGCCAGCTCGTGCAGGTCCGCGCCGCCAATAACCCAGCCACGCCCGTCATCAGCGTCTTCGGCTACGAGGAACTCCAGCGACAGATGACCCGCGTCACGGCCAAAACCGCCACGACCCTCTCCATCTTCCCTCCGATCTACGCCGATCTGAGCGCCACCCGTACGGTCGTCGTCTGCGCGCAATTTCAGGCCGACGGCGTCGGACTCGAGTCACTCCGCATCGAGATGGGTCGATCCAACGCGCCGTTCGCGGTGTGGCTTCAGCAGACGGTCGGTTGCTGGGTCACCGACGTCCACATCCGGCAGGCGGCCAACTACCACCTATTCCTCAACGACTCCGTCCACGCCGAGGTACGCCGCTGCTTCCTGGACACCCTCAACCACGTCGGCAGCAACGGCGCCGCGCTGCTTTGCAACACCGTCTCGGCCTGCCTCGTCGAGGACAACATCCTCTACAAGGCCTTCCCGCTGATCGAGGTGAACCACGGCAGTTCCGGCAACGTCTTCGCGTACAACCTGTGCGAGGACAGCGCGCCGGGCGTCTCGATCGACTCGAACCACGGCCCGCACAACGCATTCAACCTCTACGAGGGCAACATCTCGCCGAATCTCCAGAGCGACGGCTACTTCGGCTCCGCATCCTCCGACACGATCTTCCGCAACTGGCTCCACGGGATCATCAGCGGCAACATGGCGTGGACGATCAGCCTCAACCGCTTCACCCGCGCGTACTCGCTCGTTGGCAACATCCTGCAGCGCGATGGCTTCACGCTCACCGGCGACGGCGTGAGCCTCGGCAACCCGAACATGGGCAACAGCAGCTACACCGGCAACGCGCCGCCTTGGCCCGACGGCGCCCTCACCGGTGCAGGCACGCTCACCCAAAGCGGCGGCGACGTCACCGTTTCGTCGCCGATGTTCACCGCGGCGCACGTCGGCTGGTTCATCATGACTCCCGCGACGAGCGGACTCGGCCTCATCACGGTCTACAAGGACGCCCAGCACGTCACGGTGAACAGCTCACAGACACTCTCCGGTGTCGCGTACATCCTCACCCCGGGACCCGCGGGCTACCAAGGCCTCGACACCGACGTGGCCGCGACACTCGTGCGCAAAGGAAACTTCTCGTACTACGCCGGCGCCATCCCGGCGGCGGAGGCCACCGCACCCGACCCCGTGCCGGCGTCACTGTTTCGCACGAGCAAACCGGCCTGGTTCGGGAATCTGCCTTGGCCGCCGTTCGATGCCACGCGCCCGCAGCCGGCCTACACCTCGATTCCCGCGGGGTACCGCTGGGTGAACGGCGTCGGGCCGACCCCCGATCCAACGAAAACCCAACCACCCATCAACGTCCGCATCGGCAAGTGAACGCCGTCCTCCTGCGCGCCAATCACCCCGATGGAGCTCGCCCCGTTCCTGCAGGACGGGTCCGGCCAACTCGCGCGCCGCTCCGTGCGCGCGACGGTCGCGACCACGGCAGCCGCGGCCCTGGACTTCGCGGTCCGCCTCGGATCCGTCGCGATTCTAGCGCGGATGGTGAGTCCAGCGGACTTCGGTGTCGTGATGATGGCCGGGGCCGCGGTGGCGGTCGCCGAACAGTTCCGCGACCTCGGTCTTTCCACGACCACGATGCAGCGGCCGGATCTTTCCGCCGCCGAAGTCACCAATCTCTTCTGGATCAACGCGGGCGCCGGAACGCTGCTCGCGCTCCTGCTCTGCGCGACATCCCCGCTGCTCGCCGCGCTGCTGGGCGATTCCCGTCTCATCGCTGTGACGTGCGCCCTGTCGCTGACCCTTCCCGTCGGCGGGCTGTCGGTGCAGCATCAGGCGCTGCTGGGACGGAGCCTGCGGCTGGGCCGCCTCGCTGCCGTGCGCGTTGGCGCGGGACTGGTGGCAACCGGTCTGGCAGTCTGGCTCGCCGCGCACGGCGCCGGTTACTGGGCGCTCCTGTGGCGGGAGGTCGCGCGAGCCGTCCTGCTCACCGCCGGCACGTGGGTCCTGCTACCGTGGAAGCCCGGACCGCCGCGTGACCTGGCGGGAATTCGTCCGCACCTTCGCTTCGGTGCGGATGTCCTGGGCTCCAATCTCCTCGGTGCCCTCGCGGCCAGTTGCGACCGCCTGATTCTGGGTGGTTTCGCCGGGCCTGCGGCGGTCGGCGTGTATCGCCAGGCGGCCCAGGTCGTCGCCACGCCCACCGATCAACTCCTCGGGCCGCTTTACCAGGTGGCCCAACCCGCGCTGAGCCGCGTGCAGCACGAGCCGGAACGTTACCGGCGAGCCTATGGCCGGCTCCTTACGCTCGTTTCCCTCGCGACCATGCCGGTGAGCCTGTTTCTCGCGGTGTTCGCCGAGGAGGCGACGCTCGTGCTGCTCGGCCCCGCCTGGAACGAAGCCGTTCCGGTGGTACGGATCCTCTGCATCGCGGCGCTCTTCCGTCAGGCGGTTGGATCAACGGCCCTGATCCTGCTGACGCGCGGGGAGGCGCGCGCCTGCCTGCGGCTCGCGGCCCTCAATCAACTTCTCCTGGTGCCGGCCTGCCTGATCGGCGCGCGCACCGGCCCGACCGGTGTCGCGGTCGCGGAGGTTGCCGTCGCCGTGCTCATGATCGCACCGCGGCTGCGCTCCGCCTGCACCACCTCCCCGATCGGACTGCAGCTGGTGCTCGCAACTCTCTTCCGCCCGTTCGTCGCCAGCGCACTCATGACCGTGGCACTTCTCACGTTCCTGCCCGCGCTCGCACCGCTGGGAGCGCCGGCGCGGCTGGTCGTCGCCGCCGCCCTCGCCACCACGGCATTCGCCGCCGCGTGGCTCCTCCTGCCCGGCGGCCGCGCAACCGCGGAGGAACTCTTCGGCGAGCTGCGCTCCGCCCTCCGGCCAGCCGCTGCCACGGCTTGATCATGCTCCCGTCCACCGTTCCCGCGCTGACCGGCTGCCACCGGCTTTGCCTCACGCCCACGCGCAACGAGAGCTGGATCATCGCGCCGTTCCTCGCCGCTGCCCGGATGTGGGCCACCCGGATTATCGTCGCGGACCAAGGATCAACCGACGGCACGCGGGAGTTTCTCGAGTCGGAGTCCGGAGTGGACGTCCTGCAGAACCGCGCACCCCGCTACGACGAGGACTCGCGTCAGAAGTTGCTGTTGGGAGCGGCGCGCCGTGTGGAAGGGCCGCGCTTCCTGCTCGGACTCGATGCCGACGAAGCCCTCTCGGCGAACAGCGTGACGAGCGCGGATTGGGCCCGGATTGCGGCCGCCGCGCCCGGCACCGTGGTGCGCCTGCGTTGGGTCAATCTGCTCCCTGGTCTGCGCGAAGCCTGGATCCCGCCGGGCCACACCGCCTTCGGCTTCATCGACGACGGCTCCCCGCACGAAGGCCGCGCGATCCACAGCCCGCGCGTCCCGCATCCCGCCGGCGCTCCGGTCCTCGACCTCGATGACATCGTGGTCCTGCACTTCCAGTACACCGCCTGGGAGCGCATGCGCAGCAAGCAGCGCTGGTACCAGGTGTGGGAGCTTATCCAGGGTGGCCGACCTCTGGAAATCCATCGCCGGTACCATCACATGCACGGTGGTTGGCCGCGCGAGGAGGTCGCACCGGTCGACCCCGCGTGGCTCAAGGGCTTCGCGGAGAGAGGCGCCGACTTTGACCGTCTGGTCTCCGAACCGCTGCCGTGGTGGGACCGCGAAATCGTCTCGCTGCTGGCCGCGCACGGTCCCGCCCGCTTTCGCCGGCTCGCGATCTGGGATCGCGACTGGAACGCCATAGCCCGCCAGCTCGGTCACAAGGCGCCCGCGTTCGACGACCCCCGCGGCCCGCTTGAACGCGAAGCCCACCACCTGCTGGCGCTCACCCAGGGGCGCCGCCACGGCTGGCCCGCGCGTGGGCTCGAGCGAGTGCTCCGGCTGGCCGGCTGGTGAAGCACCGCCCTTTCCTCCCATGAAAACCATCCCGCCCGCGGTCGACACCGACCCCGCGCACGGCATCGCCGAGCGCAACGAATACGGCCTCACGATTCTCTCGCCCATCGGCGTCAAACCGCGCCGCCGCATCCTGTACGTCAATTCCTACGGTGGTCGCTGCCATTGGAACGAGATCAAGCACGGCATGGTGGCGCCGCATCACCTTTGGGGCAGCCTCGAGCTCGTGCGGATGGGCTACGAGGTGGGCCTCGCCGAGCCGCTGCCAGACTTCTACCTGCACCGCAACCCGCTGCCGCATGATCTGCGCCTGCTATCAGCGGTGCGGTCTTGGCTCGGACGCGACGGCATCGTGTATTGCGGGCACAACGTTCTCTACTGGCTCCCCCTTTTGCGCGAGCTTGGTGCCCACCACTGCCGCATTGTGTCGCTGTTGTTCGCCCGCGAACCGCTCGACCAGAGCCGAGCCCACAGCGGCATCATCGCCCTCACACCACCGGCCGAGGAACACGCCCGGAAACTTGCTCCGAAGGCCCGCGTCGCCCACCTCAGCTGGGGCGCAAGCCTGGGGCTCTTCCCGAAACTCGGTTACGCGCCGGAGTCGTTCCTTTCCTGCGGCCGCACCCGCCGCGATGACGTCACCCTCGTCGCCGCCGCGAACCTCTCGCGCCGTCCCTTCCGCGTCGTCTCTCCTTTGCGCCCCGCCGACTACACCTGGCCGGCCAACGTCAGAGTCTCCCGGGGGGCTGCCGGGGAAACGTACGCCGAGTTTCTGCGCGACCAATACGGTGACTGCGCCGCTTCCTTGATCATCCTGTCACCCGACCCGTTGCAACGCACCGCCGTGGGGATGACCAACCTGATCGAGGCGCTCGCCATGGGGCGCCCCGTCATCGTCACGCGCACCGGGGCCATCCCCGCCGAGCTCGACGTCGAGCAGGCCGGTTGCGGCGTCCACATCCCGGCATCGGACCCGCAGGCGCTCGTCCGCGCCATCGAGCAAATCGCTTCCGACGCGCGCGGGGCCGAGGAGATGGGCGCCAACGGCCGAAAACTTTGCGAGCGACGTTACAACATGGGCCGCTTCGCGGCCGACCTCCACGAGTTCCTCGAATCGCTCTGATCGCCGGCCGTGCTTCCCGATCCCCGTCCACCTCTCCGTTCCGCGCTTCGGAAGGTACTCGATGCGCTCGACCTGCGGCTCGTTCGCCTCGCCACCGATCAGGTCCGGGGCCACGACCCGTTCCGCGATCTCGCCTGGCTGCAGCGCCGCCGAACGAATCCCGTCATCCTCGATGTCGGCGCTAACGACGGCGAGACGGTGTCGGCGTTCCTGCGCCGTTTCCCGCACGCCCGCATCCTCGCGTTCGAACCCTACGCTCCGCTCTACCAGCGGCTGCGCCGCCGGTTCCGCCACACGACGACGGTGGAGACTCTCAACGTGGCGCTCGGCGCCGCTCCTGGCACCGCCCGGCTTCACCTCTACTCGGGACACCGCATGAACTCGCTGCTGCGTCTCGACGCCGATCCCGCCAATCCGATGGCCGCCGGCTTCACGGAACGCGGCGCCGTCACCGTGCCCGTCGCGACCATCGATGACTTCGTGCGGGAACGGCGTTTGCCGCGGGTCGACATCCTCAAGATCGACACCCAGGGCTACGACCTCGAGGTGCTCCGCGGCGCCGCCGTCCAGCTCGCCGCCCATCGCGTCGGCGCCGTCCTGCTCGAGGTGAACTTCGTGCCGATGTACGAACGGCAGGCCTCGTTCGCGGACTTGCATGCGCTGCTCACGGGCCACGGCTACCGGCTGGTTGATTTTTACAATCACCAGCGCATCGCCGGGGTCACCGCCTGGTGCGACGCGTGCTACGCCGCCCCGCCCCCGTGAACGCCAGCGTCGTCCTCGCGACACGGAACCGCCGCGAGTCGCTTGCCGCGACGCTCTCCGCGCTCACCGCGTTACGACACCCGCCCGGGCTGCGCTGGGAGGTGATCGTGGCCGACAACGGATCGACGGACGGAACCGCGGAGCTGCTCACACGAAAGCCGCCTGCCGGCCTCGACCTCCGGCGCGTCGCGCAACCGCAACGCGGCAAATCCCGCGCCCTCAACGCCACCCTCGGGGTGGCACGCGGGGACGTCATAGCCTTCCTCGACGATGATGTCCGCCCGGCCGTGGACTGGCTGGAGCAGATCCTCCGTCCGTTCGCCAAGGACCGCGCGGACGCCGTCACCGGCGCAGTGCGCCTCGCGCCGGACCTGATCCGGCCCTGGATGACCGCGACCCACCGCGCCTGGCTTGCCGATACCGAAACCTCGGGGGCCGGTGTCGGCGCCAACCTCGCGATCCGCCGCGAGGTTCTCAACGCGGTCCCGCGGTTCGATCCGGAACTAGGCCCGGGCACGCTCGGGCTCTGGGAGGACACCCTGTTTCTGGCGCAATTGCGCGCGGCCGGCTGCCGCGTTGTGCCGGCGCCGGACGCCGTGGCGGAGCATCACTTCGACGAAAGCCGTCTGGCCCGCTCCGCCTGGCTGCGGCACGCCGCGGCCCAGGGCCGCAGCGAAGCCTACGTCGCCTGGCATTGGGAACACGCGCCGGACCACCGCGCCATCTGGCGCGAATACGCCCTGCGCTTCCGCCTTTTGGGCCGTCGCGCGCGTCGGCCCCGCGTCGGACCGGCGCCGGCATGGGAACTCGATCTGCTCACTGGAATCGCCTTCGAGCGCCAGTGGCGCCTCGAACGCAACCGCCTCCGCGCCTACGCGCGACACGGACTCGTGAAAACGGCCGGCCGGCCATGATACGACGCCCGCGTATCCTCTATCTCTCGCCCTGCTGGCCGCACGCGCCGACGCACGGCGGGCAGTTGCGCGCACTCCACATCGGGCGCGCGCTCAGCCAAATTTCCGAACTGCGGCTGCTCACCGTCGCCGCCGACTCGCCGGATGAACAAACGCGCCGCCTGACGCGCGAGGAATTCGACCTCCGCGGAGAAATCCCGGCGACCCCGCTGCCCGCGCACTCATGGCGCCACCGGTTCGGACGCGCCCTCAACCCCCGCCAGCCGCACGCCAGCGGCCTCATGGCCCCGTCGGCGTCAGCCGGCCTGCTCGCTCCCCTGCTGGCCGAAACGGATCTCGTGTGGTTCGGACGCCTCCGTAGCGCCAGTGTGTTCGACCGCTGGCATTGGCCGCGTTCCGTCGTCGACATCGATGATCTGCCGAGCGCGCAGGCGGAGGCGGAGGCGCTCTCCTCCCCGGGAGCCGGCCGACTGCTGGCCGCCCTCATTCGCCGCTGGATCGCGCTCCGCCGCGAACGTCTGCTGCCCGAACGTTTCACGGTACTCGCGGTGACGAGCGAGCAGGACCGCAGCGGACTGCCGGCGGATGCGGCGGTGCATGTGGTTCCCAACGGCTTCGAACGGCCGCACCTGGAACCACACCGACGCCCGTCGGTGCCGCCACGCCTCGGATTCATCGGCCTGCTCGCGCACGAGCCCAACCGGGAAGGTCTCGCGTGGTTCTGCGCGAAATGCTGGCCCGAAATCCGCGCCCGTCTGCCCGGGGTACGGCTTCGCATCGTCGGCGCCGGCAGCGATGGTCCGGCGCGCCCGGCTGCTCCGGACGTCGACGGACTCGGCTGGCAGGCGAATCCCGCCGCCGAGATCGCCACGTGGAGCGCCCTCGTCGTGCCCATCCGCACCGGCGGGGGAACGCGCATCAAGATCCTCGATGGCTTCAGCCGGATGTGTCCGGTCGTCTCCACCACCTTCGGGGCCCGCGGCCACGACGTTGCGCACGGGCAGGAGCTCCTTCTCGCCGACTCATCACGGTCCTTTGTCCAAGCCTGTGTGCAGGTCGCCCTGGATCCCGTCGGCGCCACCGCGATGGCCGATCGGGCGTGGCGCCGTTTCCTCCAAGAGTGGACCTGGGATGCGATCAGCCCGCGCGTCTGGGGCGCCGTCGAGGACTGCCTGCGACGCTCCGGCCGCGTTCCGGCCGGTCCGGTTTCTTCCTAGGGCCACCGCCTCGATCCCCGCTCTTCCATCACTATGCCAGAACTCACCGCTCCTCCACTCCCGGCCACCGCCGGCACCCAACCCGCGCCCTTGCCGGCGACGGCTACCGAAAACTCCCCGCGGACGCACACGACGCTCGCGGTGGAGACTCCTGTCACCACGGTCTGCGTCGTCGGCCTCGGTTACGTCGGGCTGCCGCTCTCTCTCCAGTTCGCCGCCAGCGGACTGCGCGTGATCGGTCTCGATGCCGACGCGTCCAAGGTCGAGGCGCTGAATCACGGCCGCAGTTACATCCGGCACATCCCCTCCTCGGCGATTCAATCTGCCGTGGCGTCGCGCCGTTTCCTCGCCTCGGGGGAATGGGAGCGCGTCGCGGAGGCGTCCGCGGTCGTGATCTGCGTACCGACGCCCCTCAATCGCAACCGCGAGCCCGACTTGTCGTGCGTGTTGAACACCGGACGTGCGATCGCGCCGCACCTCCGCCCCGGCGCGCTCGTGGTACTGGAGTCGACGAGTTTTCCGGGCACGACCGACGAGGACCTGCGTGGCGTGCTGGAGGACGGCTCCGGTCGGGTCGCCGGAAGGGATTTCCATCTGGCGTTCTCCCCGGAACGCGAGGACCCCGGAAATCCGGGCGGCGGCGTCGGCGCCATCCCGAAGATTGTCGGCGGACTCACGCCGGCTTGCCTGGAACGCGCACTCGCACTCTACGGTCGCGCCATCCGCACGTTGGTGCCGGTCTCGTCGTGTCGTGTCGCGGAGGCGGCCAAGCTGCTCGAGAACACATTTCGCAGCGTGAACATCGCCTTGGTGAACGAGCTCAAGCTCGTCTACGACGCGATGGGCATCGACATCTGGGAAGTGATCGCGGCCGCGCGTACGAAGCCGTTCGGCTTCATGCCGTTCTACCCCGGGCCCGGCCTCGGCGGCCACTGCATCCCGATCGACCCGTTCTACCTCACGTGGAAGGCCCGCGAGTTCGGGCGGCACACGCGGTTCATCGAGCTCGCCGGTGAAATCAACACCGCGATGCCGGAACACGTCCTCGCCCGGGTGGCCGAGGCCCTCAACCACCGCCGCCGCGCTCTCAACGGGAGCCGAGTGCTCGTCGTCGGCCTCGCGTACAAGCC
>Ga0075471_10001172_pt1 | contig 16972 bp, 12 predicted proteins | sample DEB19_08_DNA_2_FD_74787 | JGI IMG/M metagenome (GOLD analysis project Ga0075471, IMG submission 74787) | Aqueous microbial communities from the Delaware River and Bay under freshwater to marine salinity gradient to study organic matter... | ecosystem: Environmental > Aquatic > Marine > Coastal ... | reverse complement strand
CGGTGGCAATGGTGGCGAGCACGACCAGCGGAAAGACGAAGGCCTCCGGCGCGAGGCGGAAGAAGGGGTTGGTCATCGCCCCGGGCTCCCGCAGCACCAGCGCGCCTTGCCCCAGATAGTTGAGCATCAGCGCCGGCAGCACGAGCCCGAACCAGGCGAGCCGGATGGGTACGCGCCCAAAGTGCCCCATGTCGGCGTACAGGGCCTCGGCGCCCGTGAGCGCAAGGAAGACGGCGCCAAGCGCGATGAAGGCGGTGCCGGGGGCGCTCACCGCGAAGGCGGCTGCGTGTCGGGGGTCGAGGGCGCCAAGAATTTCGGGCGTTTGCGCGATGCTCGAGAGGCCCAGCGCCGCCATCGTGAACATCCAAACCACGGTCACCGGCCCGAAGAGGCGCCCGATGCGCCCGGTGCCGCGCTTCTGGATCGCGAAGAGCGCGACCAGAATGGCAACGGTCAGCGGCACCACCAGATTCGCGAGGTCGGGTTCCGCCACGGCCAGCCCTTCCACCGCCGACAGCACGGAAATCGCCGGCGTGATGAACGCGTCGCCGAAGAAGAGCGAGACCGCCGAAAGGGCAATTGCAGTTGCTGCCGCCTGCAGCCGGGGGCTCGCCTGCGTGAGGCGCCCCGCGTTCGCGAGCAAGGCCAGCACGCCACCCTCCCCGTGATTGTCGAATCGCAGCACGAACGAGACGTACTTGACGGAGACGATCAGCATCACCGCCCAGAAGATCATCGACAGCAAGCCATAGACGTGGGCTGCTCCGGCTTCCCCTGCCGCCTCCTTGAAGGCGTAGAGCGGGCTGGTGCCGATGTCGCCGAAGGCAACGCCGAGGGCGGCGAGGGCGAGGGGGGCGAGGCGCCTGGCGTGTGGCGGCGAGGCCGCGGAGGACGGGGGCTGCATGGACGGAGGGCCTCCCCATTCGGAGAAGCGTGCCGGGATTTTACGCCTCTTGCCCGCGGCCTCTCCGAGCCGAGTGAGGCTCAGCGCATTTCGTGGGCGTTACGCGGCACGCAGTGCCCGAGCCACGAGCGAGATCCCCATGACCAGCAGCATCAAAGTGATCACACGCAGCAGGCCTTCGCGTGAGAGCTTTCCGTGCGCCTTGTCGGCTGCCCAGAGGGCGAGCAGCGCCGAGGGAACCGCGAACAGGGCCGCAGCCCAGACCTGCGGCGACGACAGCAGGCCCGACAGGGCGAACGCGACGACTCGTGTGGCGATGCTCACCAGCGTGGTCGCGGCCAGCGTGGACCGCATTGGCTGCGCGTCGTGAGGCCGCATGCTGAGGTAGATCGCGTAGAGCGGCCCGCCCGCGCCAAACAGGGCTGAGGCCACGCCGCCGGCTAGGCCGAACGGCCACGCCCAACCCGTGCCGATGGCGGGCATCTGGCCGCGCACCACCGTGCGGTACGCAACATAGGCCAGCACGAAGATTCCCAGCGCCAGCATCAGCGCCCACACCGGCAGCACGGCGAGCAAGAGCGCGCCGATTCCCACCCCGACGACGCAAGCCGGTATCAGGCGCACGGCTTCCTGTTTCACCACGTCGCGATGGCGCTGCAGGGTCACGCGAATGGCGCTCACCGTGTCGAGCAGGGCGTAGACGGCGAGGGCAAAGCGCATGTCGACGAAGAGTGTGGCGAGCGGAACTTGCACGAGCCCGGCGCCGAAGCCCGTGAGGCCATAGATGAACGCGCCGGCGAAAGCAGCGGCGCAGACGAGGAGGACGGTGGCGAAATCGAGTTCCATGGCGGCGTGGCTAGCCTGCGCGATTGTGGCGGGCAACCGCGCCGGCGTCGACTAGGTCATGCCTCGTCGATGCCAGCGATGGCCCCGGCGAGGGCAATGCAGGAAAGGGGCGCGCTCCCCTCCGCCTTGTTGTTGACGATCACGTACGCCGGCTGACCCGAGCGCGCCGCCCGTCTGACGAGGCTCGCGAGCGCCGCGCGGGTGGGCGGGTCCGGGTCCATCAGCTTGTCGAAGGGTGCGTAACGGCCTTTCGCGCCCTCGTACTTCATTCCTGCGTGCAGGCTCCAGCGCACGACCAGCGGGCCGGCGAGCGCCCACTCGTCACCTTCCGTTTTGGGTGAATCCATGGCGTGCAGGGCTGCTTCCTGTCGGGCGATGTCCGGCATGCGCGCGTGGAGCCCGAGGCAGAGGCGCGCCCCCGAATCTCTCAATGCGTGCACCAGCCGGGGCGTGAGCAGCTCGCGATTGCGTAACTCCAGCGCGTAGACCGCGTCGCTGTCGCCCACGAGCTTGGGCAGCGCAGCAAAGAAAGCGCCAATCTTTTCGGTCCAGCCACGCCGAGCGTCGGGCCGCAGGGCATGGCCTGGCAGCGGCGACAGCTGAAAGACCAGGGGGCCGCAGCGCGCGCCCAGCCCCTCGAGCGCGGGTTGCACGAAGCACTTGGCGGCGAGCGCTGCATCGAGAAAATCCGGGTTGTCCTGCACGGGCGCGCCTCCCTCGGCTCGCAGCGCCGGGTCGGTGACGATGGCCGGGGCTTTCACGAGAAACCGGAAGTCGTCGGGAACCTGGCTTGCGTAGCGTGCGTACTGCCCCGCATCGAGGGGTTGGTAGAAGGAGCGATCGATTCCCACGGCGCGGAGCACGGGGTGATGGGCGTAGGCGCCGAGCCCGTTGCGCGCCAGCGCCGATTCCGAGGCCGTGCTCCCGTAAACGATGCCTGCCCAGCCCGGAAAACTCCAGGACGACGTCCCCAGAAAGACGCGAGGCGGCAAGCGCTCGCCCAGTTGAGCCCACTCGTTGCGGGGCGGTGCTGCCGGAATTTCCGCGCTCATCGGTGAAGTGGCCTGCGCTGAGTTGGCGGCATGCGACCGGGGACGGGTTGAGGCTGCGCCGAAGTGCGCAGGCCGGCAGGTTGGAGAGGCGGCGAGACGGAGGAATCATCGCCCACGGCGCCAGTGATGTCGATGGTTCCACGCCTTACTCCCTCCAGTCGATGGGCCCTGCAGTGGCGGCGCGGTGCAATGCCCAGGCCGACGCGAGCGCTGCTGGCTTCGCCGTGGCTTCGGGCGGCCGAGCCTTCCGGCTTTGGCTGCCCGGATCGAGACCAAACACAGGCAAGGGAGTGAAACCGAATGAAGTTCAATTGGCGATTCAACAGTGGCCTCCGCACCGCGTGTGCATCGGCGCTGGCGGCGCTGGCGTTGACGTCGACGCCGACGTCCGCACAGATCAACAACGGCGTCTTCGCGATCGACGGCAACGCCGGCGCAACGTGCGGCGGGGCGTTCCCGGGCAGCTTCGGCTGCACCGGCGACGACTGGACAGCCCTTTATTCCTGCACCATGGCCGGTTGCACGAAGAACACCCCCCAGTCGGGCAACAGCGCCGCGGTGATTTCGGACCCGATGGTGATGTCGACGCCCAACAAGATCTTCACCGGGGGAGGCTCGAAGGACGGCAGGAACATAACCCAGTGGCGGTGGACGGCGGGCACCGTGCCGGACAAGGACGAGCTGGTGGCGAGTTATGCCGCGCTCTACGCGCCCTCCGGCGGCAAGCAGATCTACTTCGCGGCCAACCGCTACGCGGTCAATGGCGACGCCATGATTGGCACGTGGTTTCTCCAGAACACGGTGATGACCAAGTCCGACGGCACGTTCGTCGACTACAAGGGCAACCCCGCCACGCACAAGATCGGCGACGTGCTGATCCTCAGCGACTTCACCAACGGCGGTGGCGAGACGACCATTCAGGTCTTCCGAGTGAATGCGCTCGGCCCTGCCACGTGCCCGGCTGGCTCCATGTGGTCTGCTGCGGGCGCGGGCGACGTGTGCCTGGAGATGGTCCTGGAGGGTACGTCGGGCAACAATGGCGCCTGCAATGCGGCGGGCATCTACCCGGCGAACTCCGCTTGCGCGGCGACCAACCCTGCGTCGGCACAGTCGCTGGACCCGACGTTCATGCCCAAGTCGGGGCCCGCCGGCTATTACCCCACCGTCGGGTTCTTCGAAGGTGGCCTGGACCTCGTCTCCATTGGCGCTGCCGGCTCGTGCTTCGCTACGGTGCTGATCGAGACGCGCTCGTCATCCTCGGTTGACGCGGTGCTGAAGGATTTCCAGCTGGGCGCGTTTCAGGACTGCACTGCGTCCATCAAGACGGAAATCCACTCCAAGGCGGACAACAGCGACGCGGACCTGCAGAACACCGCCATCGACCCAGGCGTGCCGCTCCATGACCTCGCAATCGTGAGCTCCAACTCGCCGCTCAACCCGGTTCCCACCGGCACGGTGACATTCAAGGTCTACGGGCAGCCTAACTGCACGGGCGCCTTCACGACCGAGACCGTGAGCCTCACCGTCGGCTCGCTCGACGCGCGCGCGAACTCGTCGGAGATCAACCCGGCGTTGCCACCGGGGTACTCGTGGCTGGCCACCTACAACGGCGACGGGCTCTACGATCCCGTCACTGGCGTCTGCGAGACGATTACCGTGAACAAGGGCAACCCGACCCTTGTCACGACACCCAACCCCGCCAGCGGCGTCATCGGCGTGGCGCTCGCCGACTCCGCCGTGCTTGCGGGCGGCTTGAATACCCCCTCGGGGTCCATCGTCTTCAAGCTCTTCGACCCAGATAGCCCCACCTGCGCGGCCGGCAAGGAGCGCTTCACGTGGACGACTTCGGTGAGTGGCAATGGCACCTACGACACGGCGGCGCCACCCTTCACCACCGACAAGGCGGGCACCTGGCGCTGGACGGCGGACTACTCCGGTGACGCGTCGAACAACCCGGCGAGCAGCGGTTGCGACAAGGAGCTTGTCGTTGTCGACAAGGCCACGCCCGCCATGTCCACGGCCCCGAAAATTGCGGTCGTGAACAACGACTCGGCCACGCTCACCGGGCTCAAGGGCGCGACCCCGGGCGGCACGCTCACGTTCAAGCTTTTCCAGAACGCCGACTGCAGCGGCACCGAGATCTTCAAGCAGGACGTGACGGTCACGGGCAACGCCACCTACTCGACCAGCAACGCCGCGTCGATCCTGGTGACGGCCGACACGCAGTTCCGCTGGACGGTTGCCTACAGCGGCGACAGCAACAACTACGGCGCGACCAGCGCGTGCAGCGCGGAGTCTGTGGTCATCGATGTGACGCCCTGACGGGCGGAAGGTCCGGGGACGTTCCTGCCGTTGATGGGAACGCCCAAAAGGGGGAGCGCTTCCAGAGGGAAGCGTTCCCCTTTCCCCGGAAATGAAAAGGGACGCGTTGCAAGGCGCGTCCCTTTTTTATTGCGGTGCGCTCACCAGCAGATGGGGGGCTCGCGGGACTCGCCCGTCGGCGAAAGGGAGAGTTGAAGCACCGTGCAGGTGCCGTCATGCGCCTGGCGGCCCGAGCTGAGCGAGCCGCCTCCATCAGCCCGGAGCACGTAACCCGTTGCGCTGGCCGAGACGATGCTGACCGTGTAATGACCGTCTGCAGACCTTCGGAGGCTTCCTACCGCGTCAGGGAGGGCGAGGCCCGTGCCGCCCGAGCCCACCGTCGTTGCGTAGGACACCCGGTTGGCCCGGAAGCGCTCCTGCTCGAGTTGCAGGCGCAACAACGCCTCCTTCCCGTCCGCCCGGCGCGCTCGGCGCAGGTGTTCCTGGTAGCTCGGCACGGCGAGGGTGACAAGGATCGCGCCGACCGTGACCACGATCAGCATTTCAATCAGCGTGAAGCCTTCCTGTCGCATCAGCAGTCCCCCGCCGTCTTGCCGATCCGGAATTGCAGTGTTGGCGCAACGCCGATGGGCTGGCTGGCGTAAGCGAACGTGAAAGTCTCCAGCGCCGCGGCGGCGGGCCCAGCGGTGGAGCCTGCAGGCGTGGCGACGACGGCCGAGGGGCAGATGAACTCGCCTGCGCCGGTGCGTGCGGTGAGCTCGCCGGACCATTGGCCGCCCGAGAAGCCGGCGCCGGTGAACGAGCAGTCGAAGGTATACGGATTGCTGCCGGTTCCTCCCGACAGGGAGCAGGTGCCACTGTTGGTGGCGAGGGAGGTGAGGGTTGGCCGGCTCGAGGACGCGGCGGAGGCTCGCTCAACTGTCCCCGAAACCCGGATGGTCACCGGCAAGGGCGGAGCAAGCGTGCCGTCCTCGGGGCACTGCTCGGTCAGGCAGAAGACGGTCCCGGGGTTGCCGAGGACGATGGCGCTACCGCCGAGGAAGTGGGCCGTTTCCGTGACGGGGGTCATGACGGTGGCATTGCCGCCGACGCTGAACGGATTGGCGGGAGTAGCGACTCGCTGGAGCGGCCCGGCGCAGTCCGCATCCGTGGGGATGCCCTCAATGCGAGAGAGCACGTAGTCATGCCCGTTGTAGACGGCCGGCGAGTAACCCGTTGCGCGAACGCCGATGCCCGATGAAGCGTAGTAGGGCGCAGAGCCGCTGAACCCTCGGTAGGCGCGGACGGCGCCGAGCGCCGGGTGCCGGTTGTCCGATTTGAGCGCGGGCGGCACGTACGTCACGGCGGGGTCGCCGACGCAAACGCGCTCGTTCGTGTTCGCGTCGCTGGCGCGGACGGCGCCGAGGTTGCCGTACCAGTTGGCGCCGAAGTAGCAGGAATAGGTGAAGAATCGGTAGCGCGCCTGCCCCGTGCCTGGCAGCAGCAGCAGCTCGTTGGGTGGTGTCGCACCCTTGGCCGGGCTCATGGCGCAGTAGCCCGACACCGAGCTCACCACGAACACGTCGTCGTTGGCGACTCGGCTGGCGAAATTGGGGTCGGCCAGGTCGACGTAAACGCCGCCTTGAATCTGGCTGAAGCCCTCCCCGGGAACGTTGGCGAGGAGAAGGACTTTGCCGCCGGCATCGATCAACCGAAACCGTCCATCGTCGTCCGCAGCCACCCAAAGGCCGTCCGCGTTCGGCGCTGTGGTTGGCACGGCGACGGTGCCGGTGCCCGGTTTTGCCCGCCCACCGGGCGACGGCGCGAGCTTGCCGGCGGCGTTGCCCGCGAGCAGCGCGCCGCCGCGGGCCGGCGGGTCCCAGGTGATCACGGTGTCGACCTGGACCTGGCGCCCGACGCCGAAGCGGTCGGCCCACCCCACGTGCACCGCAACACGACGGGTCGGCTCGGTGCCTGCGCCCTCGATCGACCACCATCGGGTGAAGTCGGTTGCCACGACGCCTGCAGCGCCATATCCCTTCAGCGATTCCGCGGCCGTCTGCGGCAGCGAGGCGAGCGATTCGAAGTCGCCTCGCGTCGCGAGCGTGCGCAGCTCGGTTACCTTGGCGTGGGCGAGGCGCACGGCTTGCAACCTCGCCTTGGCCTGGCCTCCGGTTTCCTGCAGGTGGGTATCGAGCCTCGCCATGCCGAGCAGGCCCACGCTCACCACGCCGAGGGCGATCAGGCCTTCGAGAAGCGTGGTGCCGGCCTCGTTCCGGAGCGGGGCTCGCATCGTCAGAAATCGCGCCAGGATCCGGGAACGACGCCGTGACGGCCCAGGCGGCGCGCGCGCGCGATGACGTCGGGGTCGTAGATCACGTTGAGCGTTCCCTTGGCATCGATTGGCCCCGATGCCAACACGGCGCCCCGAATCACCAGGCTGCCCGACACGCTCAGCGTGCCCCGTACGATCAGCACGCCCACGAACGTGGGCCCGCCCGACACGGAGACATCGCCATCGACAATGACGATCGCCGGGGCAACGGACGTCCCCAGGCTCGTGTTGCCGCCCCAACTCAATGCGCCCTCCACGACGGTGACGAGCCCCGCCCCCGCCAGGGCGCTGGCCTCGCTGGCCGGAACGACGCGGTCGGCGACGGCGCTTTTGTACTCGGTGAGGGACAGACCCAGGAAATTGGTGACAAATTCATCGGCGGAAAGGCGAAGGAGGGAAGGATCGGCCTGCACCACGTCCGGCCCGAAAACACCGGCGCTGGTCGTGCAGAGCAGGTCCGGGGCTTGTGTGGCGCTGCAGACGCGGTCGCCGTTGCCAACCTGGGCGACGACCTCGTCACCGGTCAGGGTGTTGGCTGGCCGCGTCGGCCGGCGGATCACCGTCTTGCCGTTTCCCGCAGCCCCTTGCGTCACCGGCTGGCCCGACCAGATCGTCAGGTTGGCGTGGTAGTTGGTGACCGTAGAGTTGCCCGCGGAGAATGCGACGCCGCGCGGTGTGGTGAGCGGGTTGCTCACGCCGCCGGGCAGGGGGTCGTTGGCGGCGGCGTGCACCACGATGCGGCGGCGCGAGGCCCGGTCATCGCTCCAGCCGCAGCCCACCACCCAGGCGGAGACGGCATCCGCCCCGGGTGGCGTGCAGCTGCCGGTAAACGCAGGCGCGCCCGCTGGGCTGCACTGCAGGGATTCCGGTGACACCTCCGGCGCGCAGAACGCGGCGCGCCACGGCCCGTTCGCCGCGGCTCCCTCGGCATCCAGGACGGCGGTGTCGAATCCGGTGCCCGTATCCAGCTTGGCGATGGCGCGGTCCACCGCAGCCTGGGCTGCCTGAAACGCCTGCTGGTCGCGCATGTCGCCGCCCGCCAGGCGAAGCTCCGCCGCCATGGGCCGGGCAATCACGATGGCGAGCAGCGAAGCGGCGGCGAGCAGCAGCGTGGCAACCGCGAGCGTCGCCGCCCCCGTCTCGGGACAAAACCGGCGATCACCGTCGGTAGACACGGTTGTTCGGAAGCCGAAGGGCTTCCTCCACGGTGACGGCGACCCGTGGGTCGGCGCGATGGCGGGCTTGCACAGCAACTGTCACCCGGCGAACCTCGGCCAGCAGGTCGAGAGCCACGGGCGCCGCGTAGGCTCCCGCCGAGACAACCACGTCGCTGGCGGCTGCCGTGCACGGCGGACCCCGGTAGGCGGGGGCGATGACGGTCCAGCTCGAGGCGCGGGTGGTGTTGATGCACTGGGAGCCTGCGGTCGAGAAGGCCAGCGCCTCGATGACAGCCGTGTCGGCAGATGTGATGCGGGACCATTCGCCCGCCTCGCAGCCCGCACTGGTTGCCGCGAGGGTGCCCGGCGTCAGCATCTCGACGGCGCCACCGGCTGGCGCAAGCCGGTAGCCGAACACCTCCGCCGCGGGAACGGCGGCGTCGCCGCTGCGGTCCGCGTCGTACGAGAACAGAACGCACCGCCCGTCGTCGTGGATGGCCAGGTTGCCGCCCGGGCCCATGAACGGGTGTGAGGCGCCGCTCGAGGCTGCCAGCGCTGCGCCGCCAGACACCGCTCCGCCCCAGTAACCCGCCCGACGGATATCGGGCGCCATGCCGGCCAGCAGGCCGCGAACTTCCTGGTTAAGCCGGGCGCCGCGCAGCGACTCGGCCTTCGCTTGCACGCTGGTCACGTAGATCGCGCCTGCGGCCATTACCACCAGCAGGCCCACGACCAGGCCGACCAGTAGCTCGACGATCGTGAAGCCCGGTGCGCGGCGGCTCAGCATGCGGGATAGCCGCGAAAGGGGCTGCCTGGTGCGCACAAGCGCACATTGCCGCCGGGCAGCACGTCGACCCGCAGGGCTGCCCCGCGAGCCGTGGACAGCGCAATGGCCGCGCTGGGCGAGGCGGTGCCGCGAACGCCATTGAATCGCACCAGGGCCGGCACGCTTTCGCCCATGGAGACGTCGGGAAACGCCGCCTGGGTGGTCGTTCGCAGGAGGCGATCGCCATCGGATTCGACGGTGCAGGCATCCGGGTCGAGCGCGTCCAGGCGTCGGCAGTCGCATGGCTCGGGGGCCGAGCCGGGGCCTGCAGTGAGCTTTTCGGTTCGGTGCCCGGCGCACCAGCTTTTGCCGGGCAACAGGGTCAGCGTGACGGGGCTGCCTTGGCGCAGTGCCTCGGCACGGGCGAGGCGCGCCTGGGTGGAGACCGCCTCGGCGGCGCCCACCAGCCGGTTGCGATCGAAGAAGTCCCTCAGGCTCGGCACGCCGGCCAGGACAACGATCGCGAGCACGCTCATGGCAATGAGAAACTCCACCAGACTCACTCCGGTGGCGCGCCGCCGGTGCTCGGGGACTGCGGAAGCGATGGACACGGGCTCGGGGGGGCGGGGTGCAGGGGGAGCGCACCACTGTGCCGACCTGGCCCGCAGGGCGAAATTCGGCGACGCCCGTATAGGTGGGCGGGCCTAGGCCCCACGGCGCTCTTATGGCGCCTCTCCTCCAAATCCCCTAGAATCTCGGGACTTTCCCGGCTCCTCATAAGGGCGCATCGCCGGGGATCCCCGAGGCGGCAAGGCGCTATCCCCAGCCGCCCCCCGCAACACCCGCTCGAGAACCTTTGCGTTCGGCTGGCTCCGTCAGGGAGCTCGGTCGGGGCGCTCCCCCTTTTGATCGCCGGAGATTCCGCCATGACACAGCAAGCCTCGGGAAAGAACGCCTTCCCCAACAGCCAGACGCTCGCGCAGAGCGACCCGGACCTCTGGGCCGCCATTTGCAAGGAGGCTCAGCGCCAGGAAGAGCACATCGAGCTCATCGCCTCCGAGAACTACACCAGCCCGGCCGTGATGCAGGCGCAGGGCTCGGTGCTGACCAACAAGTACGCCGAGGGCTATCCGGGGAAGCGCTACTACGGCGGATGCGAGTTCGTCGATATCGCCGAGCAGCTGTGCATCGACCGGCTGAAGCAGCTCTACGGCGCGAGCTTCGCCAACGTCCAGGCCAATTCGGGCTCGCAGGCGAATCAGGCGGTCTTCTTTGCGCTCCTGCAGCCTGGCGACACCATCATGGGAATGAGCCTCTCCGAAGGGGGCCACCTCACCCACGGCATGCCGCTCAACATGAGCGGCAAGTGGTTCAAGGTGGTGAGCTACGGCCTGAACGCGAAGGAAGAGATCGACTACGACGCCATGGAGCGGCTCGCTCACGAGCACAAGCCCAAGCTCATCATCGCGGGCGCCTCGGCGTACTCGCTCAAGATCGACTGGGAGCGCTTCTCAAAGGTAGCCAAGGCCATCGGCGCGTACTTCATGGTCGACATGGCGCACTACTCGGGCCTCATTGCCGGCGGCTGTTACCCGAACCCCGTGCCGTTCGCGGATGTCGTCACCTCCACCACCCACAAGAGCCTGCGCGGCCCGCGCGGCGGCATCATCCTCATGAACAACGAGGAGATCGCCAAGAAGGTCAACAGCGCCGTGTTCCCTGGCATCCAGGGCGGCCCGCTGATGCACGTCATCGCCGGCAAGGCGACGGCGTTCCTCGAAGCGCTGCAGCCGGCATTCAAGGCTTACCAGCAGCAGGTGCTCAGGAATGCCGACGCGCTGGCGAAGGCCCTGGTCGAGCGCGGCCTTCGCATCGTGAGCGGCCGTACGGAGAGCCACGTGATGCTGGTTGACCTGCGCCAAAAGGGCATCACCGGCAAGGAGGCCGAGGCGGTGCTGGGCCAGGCCCACATGACGTGCAACAAGAACGGCATTCCGAACGACCCGCAGAAGCCCATGGTCACCAGCGGCATCCGCCTGGGCTCGCCCGCCATGACGACGCGCGGCTTCAAGGAAAACGAGGCGCGCATCACCGGCAACCTCATCGCCGATGTGCTGGACGCCCCGAAGGACGAGGCGCGCATCGCACAGGTTCGCGCGAAGGTGGCCGAGCTCACGCGCGCCTTCCCGGTCTACGGCAAGTAACGATCAACGAAACGTTCGAGGAGAAAAATCGTGGCTGGTCGCAATTTCCTGTTTGTCCCCGGTCCCACCAATGTGCCCGACCGAGTGTTGCGCTCGATGGTCATTTCCATGGAAGACCATCGCTCGACGAAGTTTCCCGAGCTGTGGAAGCACATTGCCCCGGGCCTGAAGAAGGTTTTCCGCACGTCCTCCGGCACGCCGTTTGTCTTTCCGTCCTCCGGCACGGGCTGCTGGGAGGCTGCGGTCACCAACACGCTGAGCCCCGGCGACAAGGTTCTCGCCGCGCGCTTCGGGCAGTTCAGCCACCTGTGGATCGACATGTGCAAGCGCCTGGGCTTGAACGTGATCGAAATCGACGCGGAGTGGGGCACGGGCATCCCGCTCGATGCCTACGCCGATATGCTGCGCAAGGACTCCGCGCACGAGATCAAGGCTGTTCTCGCGTGCCACAACGAGACGGCCACCGGCGTGGCGTCCGACATCGGGGGTGTTCGCAAGGCCCTGAACGATGCCAAGCACCCGGCGTTGCTCTTCGTCGATTGCGTTTCGTCGCTCGGATCCATCGACTTCCGCTTCGATGACTGGGGCGTGGACATGGCGGTGTCCGGGTCGCAGAAGGGGCTGATGCTGCCGGCGGGACTCGGCGTGCTGTGCGCCAGCGCCAAGGCGCTCGAGCTGCGCACCAAGGCGCAAATGAAGCGCTGCTATTTCGACCTGGGCGACATGATCACTTCGAACGCTGGCGGGTACTTCCCGTACACCCCGGCGCTGCCGCTGCTCTATGGCCTGGTGGAGAGCCTCAAGATGATCGAGGAGGAGGGGCTGGACAACATCATCGCCCGCCATCAATACCTCGCCGAGGGTGTCCGTGCCGCGGTGCTGAAGGGCTGGAAGCTGGGCCTGTGCGCGAAGGCCCCAAAATGGTATTCGAACACCGTCTCGGCGGTGGTCGTGCCGGAGGGCATCAACGGCGCGGACGTCATCTCTCGCGCCTACAAGCGCTACAACATTTCTCTGGGGGCGGGCCTGTCGAAGGTGGCCGGGAAGGTGTTCCGCATCGGCCACCTGGGCGACATGAACGAGGCGCATCTCTGCGCCGCGCTGGGCGGCGCCGAAATGGCGATGCTCGACTGCGGAATCAAGGTCCAGCCGGGCAGCGGCGTCGGCGCGGCGGGCGAGTTCTGGCGCGCGAACCCGGCGCCTTCCGGCTTGCTGGGGCGCTGAGCCGGAACATGGAACACGTCGTCTTTCTGGATCGACAGTCGCTCAAGGCCACCGTCCGCAAACCGTCCTTCGCCCATGGCTGGACGGACCACGCCCAGACATTGGAGGGTGAGGTGGTGGAGCGCCTGAGAGACGCAACCGTCGCCATCACCAACAAGGTGCCCATCCGCAAGGCGGCCCTCGAGCAATTGCCGAAGCTGAAGCTCATCGCCATGGCCGCGACGGGCTACGACGTGATCGATGTGGAGGCGTGCAAGGCGCGGGGCGTTGGCCTGGTGAACATCCGCAACTACGCCGTGAACACGGTGCCCGAGCACGCCTTCGCCATGATCCTCGCGTTGCGCCGCAGCCTCCTCGCCTATCGGCAGGACGTGCTGCGGGGCCGCTGGCAGGCGCAGGACCAGTTCTGCTTCTTCGACCACCCCATCGTCGATCTGGCCGGCAGCACGCTCGGCATCTTCGGCGAGGGGGTGCTGGGCCAGGCCACCGCCCAGGTAGGGCGTGCGTTCGGCATGAAAGTGCTCTTTGCCGACCATCCGCCGCCCAAGGCGCCGGGTGTCGAGTTCACTGACCCCGAAAGAGTGCTCGCCGAGTCGGACGTGATCTCGCTGCACTGCCCGCTCACGGAAGCCTCGCGCAACTTCATCGGCCTCGAGCAATTCCGCAAGATGAAGCGATCGGCCATCCTCATCAACACGGCGCGCGGCGGCCTCGTCGATGAGGGAGCCCTCAAGACGGCCTTGGAGACGGGCCTCATCGCCGGCGCGGGATTCGACGTGCTGGCGAAGGAGCCGCCGAAGGGCGGCAACCCGCTGCTGGAAATCGACCGGCCCAACTTCATCCTGACCCCCCACGTCGCCTGGGCTTCCGACGGCGCACAACAGTTCCTCGCGGACCAGCTGGTCGACAACATCGAGGCGTTTCTGGCGGGCAAGCCCCAGAACCGGGTCGCCTGACCCGGGGGGGCGTTTTGGGGGTAGGATCGCGGGGTTCTTAAAGTTGGCTCGGAGGGTCACCTTGCGAAGGCACCTTGGCATGTTTCTTCCGCTGGCCGGCGCGTTGCTGTTGGCGGGAGCGGGCTCCGCGCATGCCGGCGAGCCCACGTGGAGTGCCGTCGAGTACGAGTCGCGCGCCACTTTGGAGTACCGCTTCGCGCGCGATATGTCGGAGGCTGGCGCTCTCGAGCCCGCCCACAGCGGCTGGCGCCGCACGGGCGCCGTCATCCACGCGTACGTCGATCCCGAGGGAGAGTTCACCGTCCCTGTTTGCCGCGCTAGCGCGGGAGCGCACGTGGGGTTCGCAATCGGGGCTGCCAACTGCCCGAAGGCGGCCGCGCCCTCTTACGTGCGTGCCAACGAAGTGTTTTTCCTGGCCAAGGCAAACGCGGCGGGCAGCTGCGGCGCCAACGCGCCGGTCTGGTCGCTGAGGCACTCGCAAGACAAGTCGCTGGTAGCCCGTATCGGTGTTGGCGCCATCGCCCCCGGCATGGGGGTGGCCAAGTCGGGAGTAGTGTGGGGCCTTTGCGCGCCCAAGACGAGCCGTATGCAACGCATGGATGCGGCCAGGCTTCTCGATCAGGGAACCTTCGGGCCCACCGCAGCCACCATTGACCGGGTGATCGCCCTCGGCGGGGCCGAGCGCTGGATCGCCGAGCAGCTGGCGTTGCCGGCGACGCGCTACACGCAGTATCCGACCTACTACCGACCCGCAAGCGGTATCGATCCGACGTGCACCTACACCTTGGCGGATGGCACGCAGGCCTCGCCGGCGGTAACGGAGTGCGCCCGCAATACCTTCGGCCCGGAGCTGGTTCAGCGGGAGTTCTTCTGGCAGGCGACTGAAGGCGCCGACCAGCTTCGCCAGCGGGTCGCCTGGGCCTGGTCCCAGCTCTTCGTGGTGAGTGGCATGAAGGAGGGTATGGCCTACGGGATGGCCGACTACCAGCAGCGGCTCCGGGACTTGGCTTTCTCCCGCTTCGACGAACTGCTGTACATGGTGGCGACCCATCCGATGATGGGGCGCATGCTGGACAACCTGGGGAACGCCAAGGCGTCGGGTCCGCGGGTTCCCAACGAAAACTTTGCCCGGGAGCTGCTGCAGCTCTTCACGACCGGCACGGTACGCTTGAATCCGGACGGCTCAACCGTGCTGGGCGCCGACGGGGAGCCCGTTGCCCTCTACACCCAGGAGACGATCTCAGAGCTTGCGCGGGCAATGACCGGGTGGGTTGAGGCACCGTCCACGCCGCCGGAAGGAAGGCGGTCTGGCAATCTCCGTGACGCAATGGTGGTGAACGGGTACAACCACGACACCGGTTCGAAGAGGCTGTTTGGCGGCGAGTTGGTGATCCCGGCCGGGCTGGACGCCGAAACCGAGATGCGCCGCGTGACGCGTTTCCTGGCCGAGCATCCGAACACCGCAGTCTTCATTTCGAAATATCTTATCCAGCGGCTCGTGACTTCTAACCCCAGCGGCGCGTATATCGAGCGCGTCAGCGGTGCGTTCCGCAACAACGGCAATGGCGTTGTGGGTGATATGCGTGCGGTGATCACGGCTATCCTGCTCGACCCCGAAGCACGAGGTGCCTACCGGCCGGAGGAAAGTTACGGGCGCCTTCGCGACAACGTCCAGCGTTACGTCGGGTTGCTTCGGGCCATTGAGACGCGCAATTTCAAGGACGGGAACGTCCAGTTGCCCTGGACGATGAACGCCTCGCCCTTTAATGCGCCAACTGTGTTCGGGTTTTTCCTCGCCGACTATGAGGTGGACGTCGGGCTCTATGGGCCTGAATTCAATGCCAACCGGATGTCGACGGTGCTCGATTGGGCGGGGCGTTCCGCGCAACTGCTGGCGCAGGATATCCAGAACTGGAACTTCGACCCCCCGGTCAAGGGCTCCTCCAGCGTAGCCGCCTACGTTGCGATGGGAGGCGACGTTGCCGGCCTCTTTGACCACCTCAACATGACGTTCGCCGGAGGCAGCGTCGGCCCCGCCATGCTGGGGGCCATGTCGTCGATGCTGTCCTCCTTCCGGCCGTGGGGCGGCAGTGCCTCGACGGAGTTCGTCGCCCGTTCCGCGCTGTTCACTTTCTTCAATTCGGCCCAATACCATGTCCAACGTTGATCGTCGTGAATTTCTGGCACGCGTCGGCGCCCTTGGCGCCCTGGCTGCGTCACCGCGGGCTCTCGCGGCGGGGGACGATTGGCGCGCCCTCGTCTTCCTGCATCTGGGTGGCGGTATCGATGGCAATGCGCTGCTGATCCCCACGGATGCCTCGCGCTTTGCCGATTACACGCGCGTCCGGCCAACCAATGCCGCTGTCGGCTTGGAGCTCTCGAAGCTCCTGCCTTTTATATCGACGAGCGATCGCTTCGGGCTCCCGCCCGCGGCTGCGGGTTTGCATGGGCTCATTGCGTCGGGGGAGGCGGCATTCGTCGCCAACACGGGGCCCTTGGTGCGGACCATCAGCATCGAGGAGGCTCGTGCCGGGGCAAAGGTGCCGAGGTCGCTGTTTTCCCACTCCGACCAGGTGGACCTTTGGCAAACGCTGGATTACGGTCAGGCGGGCCGAACCGGCGTTGGGGGTCGTCTTGCGGACTGGGTCACCCAAACCTACGGCGTCAGCGCCATACCTCCCATCATCGCCCTTTCGGCGGGCACGGAGTCTTTTGTCGCGAGCACCCGCAGCGTACCGGTGGTCGCCAACCCCCAGTCCAACCTCAACCTCGGGGGGTGGCACCTCGGAGGCACTGGGCCGTGGACGGAGCTGATGCAGGGGTTGGGTCGCCGGGAGATGGAGTTCAACACGCGTCCGCGAGCGCTGCGCACGGTCGCGGCCGAGGACCTGGCCGGTGCCCTCGCCATTTCCGCCGAGTTGGGGACTATCGTCCAGGAGCCTTCCTCGCTGGATTCGCTCTTCTCTGGCCAATGGGCTTTTTCGGATGTTGCAAAGGGCTTTCTCAAGGTAGCGAAATTGATCCAGCAGCGGGCCCGTTTCGGCCTGAAGCGGCAGATCTTCGTGGTCGGCGCAGGCAGTTTCGATACGCACCAGGGCCAGGATTGGCAACTTCAGAATTTGCTTACGCAGGTGGGCAATTCCCTCGCCGCATTTCAGGCCGCGTTGAAGCTGATGGGTGTGCAAAATAGCGTGACGACGGCCACCATCTCGGACTTTGGTCGCACC
>Ga0075471_10001171_pt1 | contig 16973 bp, 13 predicted proteins | sample DEB19_08_DNA_2_FD_74787 | JGI IMG/M metagenome (GOLD analysis project Ga0075471, IMG submission 74787) | Aqueous microbial communities from the Delaware River and Bay under freshwater to marine salinity gradient to study organic matter... | ecosystem: Environmental > Aquatic > Marine > Coastal ... | reverse complement strand
TGGTGATCTTCCCGGGCATGGCGATCACCCTGACGGTGCTTTGCTGCAACCTGCTCGGCGACTCACTTCGTGACCTGCTTGATCCACGGATCCGCAAGCGCCTGGGGTGATCGTTGGAGATGGCGGTTCGGGCAGGGATGCCCGAACTTCCGCAGGAGCCGCCGGGAAACCTCCGGGGTCATGGGGCAGGTGTCCGGGGTGCCGATCAGCATCGGCAGCGTCGATGCCCGTGCCAGGCAACCGGGGAAGCCCTCGCCCCGGTGACCGCGGCCCTGGTGGCGACCCTCCCCACGGCACCCCTGCTCCATGCGGACGTGACGCGCTGGCCCCACGATGGACGCATCTGGTGGCTGTGGATGGTCAGGGGTCCCCAGGCCACGGTCTTCTTCCCCTCACCCAGTCTCGGTGGCCAGGTGGTCCGGGAGCTGACCACGGCGTTCTCCCGCAGCGTGGACACCAGCGACCGCGACGCAGACTCCAACTGGCTGCATCCGGCGTAGCTGACGCTGGTGTGCTGGGCACACCTCGTCCGTAATGTCGAGTGTCTCGTCATCCGTGGTGGCGACGGCACCCAGATTGGGGTGTGGGCCCGGAGCCTCTACCGGGCCCACCTCGCCGATTGGTCGGCCTTCGTGGAGGACCGGACGTCCCTGCGGACCTACGAGCGCCGGACACGCCAGATGCAGTCCGGGTTCGGCGAACTCCTGACCCAAGGCACCGGGCCGGCTGACCTCCGGGTGCGACGGATGTGCAAAGGCATCGACTCCCTGTGGCCGACCCTCCGGACGTATCTGGATGTCCCCGGGGTCGAACCCACCAACAACGGTGCCGCATGTGCCATCCGGCCTGCCGTCCTGCCGGCGTGCCGTCCTGTGGCGCAAGGGGAGTTTCGGCACGCAGTCCGGGAGTGGTGCACGGTTTGCCGGTGCCATGCTGACGGTCGCGGCGACCTGCCGGATGCACGGCGTGCACCTGTTCGCCTCCCCTGCCAGGGTCCGCACCGCGCGCATGGCCGACCTTGCCGTCCCCCCTCCCCCGCCTGACCACAGGTTGCCTTCTGGCTGCGCCGGGCGTGGCAGGACCAGTCACCTCGTGCGCGTTCCCAACCGACCCCCGTGAACGGTTACCAGGAACCCCCTCGACTCGGGTGGAACCACTCCCGATGGGTCACCGGCCAGGTTCCGCAGACCCTTGGCGACCGATCCAGACGAACCTGACCGCGACGAGGTCCACAGCACCAGAGATCCCACCCTGTGCAGCGCATCCCTCGGTGCGAAACGACAACTTCGCGCGAGTTTTATCTACCTTGGCGCATTTCATAGGCAAGAATTCTGATGTTTTCACGCGGCGTGCCGCGCACTTGACATTCCATCAAGCAAGGTTCCACAAACCGCAGTAGACTGCGATTCCTAGGGGGAAAACCATTGAAACCATTGCGGGTAGGGATTGTCGGGACCGGGCGAATTTCAGGATCGCACATCACAGGTTACTTGGCTACCGAGGGCGTTGAACTTTACGGAGTGTGTGACGTAGTTGAAGAACGTGCAGTTGCTGCTTCTGAAAAACATTCCATTCCACATGTCTTTAAAAACTTCGAGGCACTCGTCAATTGCCCGGAAATCGATCTGGTGAGCGTCTGTACTCCTCCGTTCGCGCACAAGGATCCGACCATTGCCGCACTCGAGGCTGGCAAGCACGTGTTATGCGAGAAGCCGATGGCTCTGACGGCCATGGAGGCCGAGGCGATGGTGGACGCGTGGGAGCACGCAAGAATGCGGCACGGCAACCTTTTCACAATCGGGTACCAAGGCCGATGGACGCGCAGCGCCCAACTGCTCAAAAAGTTCATTGACGCCGGTGAGCTTGGCGACATCTACTACGGACGGGCGCTTGCCACCCGTCGCCGTGGCTTGCCTGGATGGGGGGTATTCACCGACAAGCGCCTCAACGGCGGCGGGCCAGTCATCGATATTGGCGTGCACGCGCTTGATCGCGCGCTCTGGCTAATGGGGCATCCGGACCCTGTATCCGTGATGGCGGTGACCTTTAACAAGTTCGGGAACCGTCCAGGAATGTTCAATCCTTGGGGACCGTGGGATCACAAGGGATTTGACGTTGAAGATGCCGCTTTTGCGCTGATCCGGTTCGCGAATGGGGCGTGCCTTCAACTTGAATGCAGCTGGATCCTGAACATTGAGCGGAGCATTTCAAAGACAATCCTGTGCGGCACCGAGGGTGGCGCTGAAATTGATCCGCTGAAGATCTATCAGGAGCGCCACGGCACCATCCTGGATGTGATCGTGCCTCAGGGAGTGACCGAGGGGCAGGATGCTCCCGCAGACCGGCCACACACCGTCGAGATCCGTGGATTCGTCAAGGCGATCCGCGACGGGACCGACCCACTTGTCCACCCACGCGAAGCACTCATGGTGGCGCGGATTGTGGATGCAATTTACGAGAGCGACCGGGAGGGGCGGTCAATCCAGTTGCAGGGTGCGTGACGCTCCAGGCTAGACCGTGCTCTCTTTCGGACTGTGGACTGAATGCCTGCACCGGACGACAGCACGGTGATCCGGCGACGAGCTGGTCCACAATGAAATTCACGAAGTCATCATGGTGAAATGGCTAAGGAATTGACCATTTGACTTCAGCAAAAATAGAGTGCCAGACGGTTTGCACTTTGGGAAACATGGTGATAGCGTACGCACTCTCAGGAGCATCACGGGTGTCCGTATTAAGGACGATGCTGGGCGGGTGAGGTTTGGATCATGGAAATACGCCGGTTCGCCGGGCGGGACACGCGCGTCGCAAAGGCTCAGTGCTTGGCCTTCATGGTGCTCATGAGCTTGACTGCGGCATGTACCAGCAGTTCTGGGGGCGCATTTGGGTCGAACGATCCTGGCGTGACCGGAACCGTTGTCAGTGGCAAATCCGACACCGCAGGGCTGTCTGCTGGCGCAGCCTTGACTGCCCCGCCAACCGCCACGAAGTCACCGTAACTTGCACATGATATTTTACAAATTAAGGACATGCTGTCAACGTCGTGATTCGAAATGACCCTCGTTTCCTATCGCGATCATCATGGATCTGACCGGTATTCATGCAGGGACATTTGACCTGTGCGAAGGACCGTGATAGCGTACCCGCTCAGTGACGCAGTCACTACCTACATTAAGGGACAACAAGGCGCGTTGTCCTACCCTTCTACCCCCGGAAATTGAGGAGGCAAGGCACATGGATTTCAAACGTCCTGCACGATGGACCGCATCTGCAACACGACGCGTGTTCGTCGGCGCTGGTGCGCCCCTCGCAGTGGGCGCCGTCCTGGCAGCATGCGGTGGCGACGTGGCTCCACCGGCACCGACCGCCGCTCCCAAGCCTGCGCCCACCAGTCCGCCAGCCCCGACGACCGCCCCAGCAGCCGCTCCAACAGCTGCTCCAACCGCAGCTGCTTCCACTGCACCGAAGCCAGCGGCCACGTCGCCGGCAACCGGTCAGCCGATGCAAGGCGCGCTCATCCCCACGCCACGAAACCAGACCGTCGTCCTCGATCAGGGCAATTTCCAAGTCTTTGACAGCTTCAACCCGTTCATCCCGAACGGACAGCAATACCAGGCTGGGTACCAGCAGGCGTGCAAGGAGTTCCTTTTCTACGCCAACTTTGCCGCGGGAAAAATCCAGACGCACCTCGGGACAGGGTGGAAGTACAACGCCGACTTCACCCAGCTAACGCTTTCCCTCGAGCCCCGCGCTAAGTGGAGTGACGGTCAGCCGTTTAGCTCAAAGGATGTCAAGTTCACGATCGAGATGCTCATCAAGAACCCAGCGCTTCTTTCAGGCGCCGATATACGGAGGTTTGTCGACACCGTTGACACCCCTGATGCCGCCACGGTTGCCATCAAGCTGAAGACCGCAAATCCCCGGTTCCACTACACGTTCATCTGTGGCATCGTCAATGGGTTTGAGGTGGTTCCTGAGCACATCTGGGCAAAGGAAGATCCCGCGACCTTCAAGTCCAATCCACCAATCCGGACTGGCCCCTATGTTCTTGATCGCGTGATCCCAGACCAGTTCATGTTCATTTGGAAAAAGAACCCTAACTACTGGAACAAGGACAAGGAAGACTTCAAGCCAACATACGTCATCTACCGATCCACACCCGTGGTGGACTCAGCAATGGAAGAATTCAAGCGCGCTCAAACTGACATGCCGTCGATCCCTTACACGCAGATGAAAGCGATGCAGGATGGTGGCTACAAGCCGATGCAGATACTGACCCGCTTCCGCGATCCGTGCCCACGCGGACTGACGTTCAATACGGACGCTAGCAAGGGTGTCCTCGCAGACCCCAAGGGCAGATTGGCAATCTCGTACTTGGTTGACCGGGAAAAAATCGGCGCCAATGTGTGGTTGCTGAAGACTCCCGCTGCTCAATATCCGTGGGCAGACTACAACTCCAACACCCAGTGGGAAAACAAGGACCTTGCGTCCAAGTACCCGCTTGTGTATGACCCCAAGAAAGCGGCGAGCCTACTTGACGAGATCGGCGCGAAGGTGGGTGCCGATGGCAAGCGGTCATTCAATGGCAAGCCCGTGCAGATCGAACTTGGCACCCAGGCGATCGTGGGAAACCCGGAACATGCGATTGCCGAGATGGTTGCCGGCGAGTTGACCAAGCTGGGCATCGATGCCACTGCCAAGTCTTACAGCGGCACAATCTGGACGACCAAGTACCTCACTGGCGACTTCGACATCTGGTCGGGGTGGGTCTGTGGTGCGGACTATGACCCGAACCGATTGTTCACCAATTACCAGTCTGATCGCGCTGTTCCGGTCGGCACATCGGCGCCAAGCGCGAATGAGGCACGCCTCAAGTCCCCGTCCTTCGACGGTGCATCGAAGAAGCTCGACACGAGTGACCCCACCGATCCCAAGAACAAGCCACTCTTCGACACGGCCCTGGAGGAATACTACAAGGCCATCCCGTCGACCCCGATCATTCAGACGACCTACCCGGTGTGCACGAACCTCACCTATTGGACAGGTTGGCCGACCGATGGTGATCTGTATTCGGTGCCACTGAACTGGTGGGGGCAGTTCCGTTGGGTCTTGCTGGGGCTCAAGCCGACTGGCGCTGCCTGACAAGTTCACACGGGCATGCAGCAGACCGTGCCGGAGGGGTAGGGGCGCCCACCCCTCTGCCGGTTCGCGGTCGACACCACCGCCTCGAAAGGGATGCAACTTGTGACCGTTCGCGCCGCATCAGGACTGGGTTCGACCACCGCACGGCACACGCTTGAAGCATGGTCACAATGGTGGAGGCGCAATACGTACCTCACCTATCTGGTGCGTCGCCTCGGTCTCTACGTCGTTTCACTCTGGGGCGCCTTCACGGTGACCTTCCTGTTCTTTCACATGATCCCCGGCAATCCCATCCAGTCGTTCCTGGAAAGCCTCCAGCAACAGGAGGTATATGGGGTCAGCGCGGGTCAGGAAGTGGTCGACCATTACAAGAAACTCTTCGGCCTTGAGGGGAACCTATTTGATCAGTATGTGGCTTACCTGTACCGCGTCTTCGTGGCACATGACCTTGGTCCCGCACTGATCAACTTCCCGACCGATGTAACACTGATCGTTTCCCGGGCACTCCCGTGGACGATTGGCCTCCTGGGGATCGCAACGGTCATGGCGTGGGCGATTGGCGTTGCATTGGGCACGCTTGCCGGTCATCTTCGTGACGGGACGTCAGCCCAGGTCCTCACTAATGTCGCTATTGTCTTCTCCCACATTCCCGCCTACTTCGTGGCACTCATTCTCCTTTTTGTCTTTGCCTACCGCTTGGCCATTCTTCCGTCGTCCGCTGCATACAAGGCATCGATCACTCCCGAGCCATCGCTCGAGTTCATCCTGAGCTTGCTGCGCCACGGGACGCTCCCCGCGCTCTCCATCGTGATCGTTCAGGCATGCAATGAACTTATCGTGACACGGATGCTCATCGTCAGCACGCTTGGGGAGGACTATCTGACGCTGGCCGACGCTAAGGGGCTGAGGCCACGCCACATCCTCACGCACTACGCCCTGCGCAACTGCTACCTCCCACTGGTGACAGCGTTTGGCATCAATCTCGGACGGATTATCAGTGGAAACGTTCTTGTCGAACGCATTTTCAATTACCCGGGAATCGGGAATCTGCTCGTGCAGGCAATCGCGATCCTTGATTTCAATACCATCCAGGGAATCATCGCACTACTCATTTTTGCGGTGCTGACCGCAAACCTCGTGATTGACTTGCTGCTCCCTGTTCTCGATGCGCGGGTCAAGAATTGGTAACCGGGAGATATTGTGCATGTGGCATACAATTATTGGGCAACTCCGTACCAGCGCGAGACTGCAGTTTGGATTGGGCTTGTTAGGCCTTTTGGTGGTACTCGCCATTGTCCATCCGCTGGCGTCCGGAGTGGTTGGCAGCCAGGACGCAGGTGGAGATCCACTAGCCATAGCGGCGTACCGTCCGTGGCTGATGCCAACAGGGTCCCATTGGCTCGGGACCGACCGGTACGGGCGGGACATCCTCGTGATGTCGCTCACTGGCCTCTCTGCGTCACTGCAGGTCGGGCTTATCGCTGGCCTGATTTCAACAGCAATCGGCGTGATCGTAGCGTTCGTTGGAGGTTACAAGGGTGGGGCGTGGGACAGCACGCTCCGGACCGTGACCGACATGTTTCTCGTCATCCCGAGCCTACCCCTGCTCCTGGTCCTCTCTGCCTACGTGCGTCGGGTCTCCCTTGCCCAGGTGGGCGTCATGCTGGCAATTTTCTCGTGGGCATTTGCGGCTCGGACCATGCGTGCGCATGTGCTGAGTATCCGTAGTCGGCCGTATGTCGATCTCGCACGGATCAATGACGCGAGTGACATGGAGATCATTTTCCAGGAGCTTCTTCCGAACCTCCTTCCCTACATTGGTGTAGGTTTCGCCAATGCTGCGATCAACAGCATTTTCGGCCTCGTGGCGCTCGAGGTGATCGGCCTTGGTCCTGCAGGCGTCATCGACCTCGGAATGATGATCAATTTCAGCATCAATTGGGGTGCGATGAGTTTGGGAGCCTGGCCATTGTTCATGGCGCCGATAACGCTTCTTTCACTGCTTTTCATGGCTCAGCAGCTCGTGAACATCGGACTGGAAGAGGTCTACAACCCCCGGTTGCGGTCGGTGGCCGGAGCATGACGTTCTCAGGCACTGCCGGAGCAACCCTGCTGAGCGTGCGTCACCTGACCGTCGAATATGCCACGGTACGAGGAAGTGCCCGCGCGGTTGACGACGTTTCACTTGACGTCAACCGCGCGGAAATTGTCGGGATTGCCGGCGAGTCCGGGTGCGGAAAGACGACACTGACCAGTGCGATTCTCCGCCTTACCCGGCCACCGGGCCGAGTGACGGCCGGATCAATCAGTCTGTTCCCCAGAGGTGGCGCTCCCGTGGAACTCATCGGTGCAACCGGTGAGGAGCTTCGTTCAGTCAGGTGGCGCAATGTGTCTTACGTCCCTCAAGGTTCAATGAATTCCCTCAACCCTGTCATGCGTGTGGGCGAGCAGTTCAAGGACGCCATCACGCACCACGACGGCGAAAGGGCCGCGAATCTTGATGAGAGAATATCCTATCTTCTGGATTTGGTTGGGCTTGGGGGGCATGTAGCCAGGATGTACCCGCATGAACTGTCGGGAGGCATGCGCCAACGTGCGATCATCGCAATGGCTATCGCCCTTGAGCCCGACCTGGTCATTGCCGATGAGCCAACAACGGCCCTTGACGTCAACGTGCAGCGGGTCATTATCCAGACACTTCGTGACTTGAGAGATCGCCTAGGGATGTCACTGGTCGTTGTCACGCACGACATGGCCGTGCATGCTCAGCTCGCTGACCGCGTGGCGGTCATGTATGCCGGAAAGATTGTCGAAGACGCCGGGGTGCGTGCGATCTTTCACCATCCAAGGCATCCGTATGTCCGGCGATTGATAGGCGCAATTCCGCGCGTCGGGGGCAGTCGGTCGCGCCTAGACGGAATTGACGGGGCTGCGCCCAGTCCGCTCGCGTGGCCAGCCGGCTGCCGGTTCCACCCACGCTGCGCCGACGCACTGCCCGAGTGCTCCACCGTCATGCCTCTAATGGCCGTGACAGGAGCACCAAATGGTCAGCATTTGACGAGGTCAATGGTTGCTTGCCACCTCCATCCGGCAGACGCAATCCCTACCGATGTGTCAGTGCTCGAGGTTGCGGCACCGTCGCAGAAGGAGGACCGGTGACTTCGATACCGACGCCTGCATCCACCACATCCTCGGCGGACGCAGGGACCCGTGAGGCGGCGTCCGCACGGCATCTCCGGATGGAGGCCGTAACACATTCCTTCCGGGGTGCGGCGTATCGCCATCTTGGCGGCGAACTAGTGGCGGTCGACGACGTATCAATGTCCCTCGCTTCAAATCCTCCCCAGATTGTTACTCTGGTTGGAGAAAGCGGTAGCGGGAAGAGCACGGTCGCGAGAATGCTCCTCGGGTTGCTCAAGCCCTCAGCGGGGCGGGTTACCTTTGACGGCGACGACATCTACCAACTCTCACCGCAGGGACGCTCCGCATTCCGGCGCGCCGTGCAAGCTGTCTTCCAAGACCCGTACGGGATCTTCAATCCGTTCTTTCGCGCCGAACGGGTGCTCTGGAAAGCGGTTGATCGGTTCGGCATGGCGCGCAACCGGGCCGATGCCCTGGCGAAGATCGAGAAATCGCTGGGGGCGGTCCAACTCCGGCCCACCGACGTGCTCGGCCGCTACCCTCACCAGCTTAGTGGTGGTCAGCGCCAACGGATCATGCTCGCCCGTGCCCACCTTCTCCAGCCAGCTTTCATCGTTGCAGACGAACCGGTTTCAATGCTGGATGCTGCCGTTCGGGTCCATTTCCTGAACATCCTTCTCGACTTTCGCACGCAATACGGAATGAGCACACTATTTATCACGCACGACCTGTCAAACGCGTTCTACGTGGGTGGACATTTACTCGTGATGTCCCGCGGACGGATCGTGGAACGAGGTAGCACCGATGATGTGTTGATGCGCCCGGCACATCCCTACACGCAATTGCTCCTTGCATCGCTCCCGTCGTCGGATCCCGACGTCCGCTGGACTGACAGGATGACGGCCACCGAACAGACCACCGCGAAGCCCTCACCTGGGCGCTCGCGATGCCTGTTTGCGGAACGGTGCCCCCATGTGATGGACCGCTGTTGGCATGACGTACCTCCGACGTACGCAGTTCAAGGAGAACCGTCAGCGGGCACCGGTGTAGAGACCGGTGCCGTTCACCTGGGTCCGGGTGCGGATGTGACTGCGGATGAGCAAAGTCATTCAGTCGCGTGTTTCCTTTATGACCCCGCCAAGCGGACCTCGCCTCCACCTGATTCACTTTCTGGCAAAACATGAGGATCCGTCTGACGACCTTGGCAATCGCGATCCAATTGGTGTTGGCGTCCGGATGTGCCATACGGGTTGGCCACTCGATGGATCGGCAGTCTGCGGATGTGGCGGATCCGTTGCCAACGGTCGATCAGGCGGTGGTGGCCCAAGCGACTGCCCAGCCTCGAGCTGATCCAGGCGCAATTCTCTCGTGTGACTGCCTTGATCATCGCTGATGGACCGTCGCCTGGCATGTCCTTTGGCTCTTCAATCGGAAGCCGCCGTACTGGCAAACTCGTGACAGGGCAAACCTGGTCCTGTGGATGCTTTTGATCTGTGTGGTGCGCCGATTTGAAATCCCGGTGTCGCCGGTCGTGACTTGTGACAAATCATTTCATTGTGTGTCATGTCTTTGCCCCTGATTGGCAAAACGGAAAGGGAAGGATCAAAAATGACTGGTAAGGGTATCCCAAGGAAGGTGCGCATTGGTTTTGCGTCCGCCGAGCACTTGCATTTTTCTACTCTGATGCGTGCAGCTCTTGAGTGCAACGCTGCGGACGTTGTCGGGATGTCTGTCGAGGACGCAGAACACCGCGCGTTCCTCTCTGAGCGGTTCCCTACAGTACCGGTATTCAGTTCAGATCTCGAATTGTTTGATCGAGCGCAACCTGAGGCTATCGTGACCACTCACAACAACCGGGACGCCGTGGAGGTCGTTTGCGAAGCGGCTCGGCGTGGCATGCACGTGATGAAAGAAAAGCCGATGTCCTCCACCCTCGCGGGGGCGGACAAGATGATCGCCGCGTGCAGGCGCAATGGCGTGCGCTTAATGATCAATTGGCCCACCAACTGGTCACCCGCCCTGCACCATGCCAAAGAACTGGTGGACGCGGGAACCATCGGGCAGGTCTGGCAGGTTTACAACCGGTCGGGTCATGGAGGTCCACCGCACGACTTCATGAGGAGGGACCCCGTTGCCAGGGTTGGATGGGGATGGCTCATGGACCGCGAGTTGAACGGCGGAGGTGCATCAGTCGATTTCTGTTCGTACGGCGTGGTTGCGAGCCTCTGGCTAATGGGACGGCCGAGCAAGGTCACGGCATTCGGCGGAAAATACTCACAGGAGCATTTCACGGTTGATGACAACGCTACCGTCCTGCTCGGATATCCACATGGACATTCGGTGGCGGAAGGCACATGGACTCAGCCTGCGGCGGCCCACCGCATCCCCCTCATGATTTACGGGACCGAAGGTTCCATCGCCGTGACCCGGGGCAACGAACTCCAGCTGGCTGTACGTCCTGCCGCGGGCCAACAGGCTGATGCAAAAACAATCTTGGCGCCTGACCTCCCACCACATCTCCAATCGAGTGTTGCGCATTTTGTACACTGTATTATGTCCGGTGACGACTTTGTTGGACTGGTGAGCGCCTCTCTCGGCCGTGACACGCAGGAGGTGTTGGAAGCGGCAACGATCGCGATGCGGAATGGGAGTACCGTTTCACTCCCTCTTCCTGGGTTTCTCTATTAAAGCCACAGGCGCACAGGGTGCTGGCCCTTCCAAGATGTCCTCGGCACAGACTAGCTGGGGACCTCTGGAAGCGTTTCAGCACCTTTCTTTACTGCGTGATCTCTGCGTTCCTGAATGGCTATTGTCACATTGAAGTGTTGCTAATTATAAAATATTTAATGAATTATGGTATTCTGGTCCGTACGCAATACTTTCCGCATGACATAGCGATCCGACCACGAGCATGTTTGATCCTGTCAGCCGAAATCGACAACTAATGGAAGCACTGGGCGGTTGACAACCAGTCATACGGGAAGACGCTCGTCGGCTGGGGCTCGAACCCAGAACCAACAGATTAAACGGTGCCGCCGGTCTTATTATTGATCACCCATGGCCTGGATACATCGTCATATAGTCATCTACTGGATATCATCCAACGCGTATCCGGAAGGTTCGAGCTTGTGCACGGGTCAGTTCGAGAAGCTCCACATGTCAGTCACGTCACGAAAACGCAAGGGGCCCGTTCCTTCAACAAACACCGTCGTCGGGGCTTTGGCGCGGACTGTAGTCGGGATGCAAGCCACCGATACGTAAGGCCGGTCACGACAATTCAGCCGAGTGCCGCGTGACCCTTCCGAGCAGGTCGAAGAGGGTATCCAACTGACCGCCCCGCACCTGACCGCCATCGTCGAGGATTTCACCAAGGCCCGGGGCAATTGGCAAACTGACGGCAGCCGCATGGAGCCTGTTCGTCGCGAGGCTGATGCCGACTGGTCGGCGGTGCAGCCAGCGGCTCCAAGGCTTGCCGGGGCGACTGTAAGCGTGCTCCGGTCGGCGGACGCGCCTGGGCATCGCAACTAGCGAAGCGGATGAGCCTTTGGTCGTTGCCGGCGCGGGCCTGACGGACATGGGCGACCCGCGGGCCACATGGTTCACGGTGGCCTAAGCGGCGATCTTGTGGGCGCTCGGGGAGTTCAAGGCGGAGAGGATTGCCGTCCCCCCGGATCCTCCCCGCCCTCGTCCGATCCCAGGCTGCCTTCAGGCTGCGCCGGAAATGGCAGGACGAGCCACCCGTTGCGCGTCCCCAACTACTCACCTCGAACGGTTGCCCCGGTACCGGTGATGGCAAGAACCAAAACCGTACCGGGCGACTCCCTCACCACACTCCCAGAGAGACATCCAACCTATGTCAAGGGCGGTGCAATCCGGACCCATGTGCCTACCGCTTCGGTTCCCACCCAACAGGCTTCGCCTTGTCTCGTTCAAGTTTTTCAAGGATGTCCTGCAGTTGTTGCATTGCCGTGCTCACCGGCATCGGACTCTTATCATCAAACATTGCATTCTCATAAGCCTTGATGATCTGTTCAGCATCATTGAACATTAATGTAACTGGTTGGAGCCGGGAATAATCAAGAGCCCCGGTCACATTCTCTTCGTGCTGCGGCGTATCGGAACGGATGAAATCCGGAGCGGCTGCAGCCGAGCGCCGGGCGGGTACGGCGCGTCCGGCCTTGTTGAAGATCTTCGCCCCGTCCCCGGATGCAAGCCACTTCGTGAATGTCCAGGCCGGTTCGGGTTGCTTGCCACCCTCGGGCAATCCAACCCCGTCCGCCGTCTCACGGGTGTATCGCTTCCCGTCGATGGCCTTCGGGAACGGAACGATTTCCGTCTCCATCTGAGGTCGGGTGTAGAGTTCCCGCAGATTATTCGGGTAACTCAGCCACATCGCCGAGCGCTCATTCAAGAACCCATTTCCCTTGAATGCGCCTGCAAGATCATCTGTAGTTGGGAACAGCCGGTGTTTTCGCTGGAGATCAACAAACCATTCGTACGCTTTGATATTGTTGACACTATTGAAAATCCACTTTCCCTTGGCATCGAGGAAATCCGCACCCCGGGCCCAGAGAAACGAGACATTCCCGCGGAATGACGGACGCGCAGTCAGGGCCGAGGTGCGGAGCAGCGGCCCCCCAGCCTCAATGGTCGTGACCTTGCGGCTCATCTCCAGCCAATCGTCGATGGTCCAGTTTCCGTCAAGCGGTGGAGGGTTGATGCCTGCTTCCTTGAAAAGCCGCTTGTTCACGTAGAGGACGTCTCCGCCCGTATTGAACGGAAGCCCATAGAGCTTGCCCTGACCAAACATCCCTGATGTCCGGTCGTACCGCATGGCCGCGATGGCGCGGGGAAAGAAGTCCTCGGGCTTGAGTTCCTTGCTGTCGCGGGCAAACAGCGTGTCCAGCTCCCGGTACATTGCCTTGTCCGCGTAGAACGGCAATGGCTCGTCGTCAACGCGCCACGCATCGGGTGCGGAACCGCCGACAAACTGGGTGAAGTAGACCGGCAGGCAGTCCTGGGCGCTTGCCGTGCCGGCGGTGCACGGTTCATAACTCACGGTGATCCCGGTTCCGAGGGTGTTGAACGAGGCGACAACCTCGGTCCAGATTGCCAATTCGGACCCGATTCCGGCGGCGGCGAACCGGATCGTCACCGGCGCCTTGGTGCTGGCAGGAGCGGGACTCGCTACCGGTTCGGTCCCGCACGCGATGAGCATCCCCGTGCTTGCAACCGTGCCCGCCTTGGCAACGCCAAGCATCATTGCACGCCTGGAGATCGGGTTCGCCCGGGGGATTTGCCTGAGTATCATAGTCATATCCTTCACTTGGTGTTTCACTCGAAGAGCCTCCGTGGTCAACTCCGCAGGCGCGCCACGACCGCATCATCGAGCTCGACCCCGAGACCAGGTCGTTCGGGAGCCTTCATCCTGCCGTGTTCGACGAGGATTGGCTCCTTCCAGATCGGGGTGTCGTCGCGAAGCGGATGCGGCTCGATGTTGTATTCCTGTGCATACATGCATCCGGGAGTACTGACCCAAAGATGGAGGTGGGCGATCGTTCCTATCGTCGGCTGCGTATTGTGGACGGTGATGGGCTTGTTGAAGGTGGAGCACAGTGCGGCGATCTTCTTGAATTCGGTGATGCCACCGCACTTGATGACGTCCGCTTGGATGATGTCCGCATGCCCTTGCAGGATCAGGTCACGGAACTGCCACCGCTGGTACTCCTGTTCGCCCGCGGCAATGGGAATGTCAACCGCGTCAGCAACCTGCGCCATCCCGGCGTAGTCGTACGCCGCGACGGGCTCCTCGAAGTGCCAGACTCCCAGTTCCTCAAGCCTCCGGGCAATCTTGATCGCCGTGTGAGGCAGGTATGCATTGTTGACGTCCACAAGGATGTGGAAGTCATCACCAACCAGCTTTCGCATGGCGGAAACCGTTGCGATTGTCTGGTCGAAGCCACGATCAAACATCCACGGGGTGGCCGAATGGATCTTGTATCCCGAATAGCCGAGTTCCTTGAACCCGAGTGCCCGTTCCGCTTCCTCGTCAGGGCTCATGTCCCGGCGCATCGATGAGGCATAGACTTCTGCGTCGGGCCGTACCGCTCCCCCGAGCAGCTTGTAGAGCGGTTGCCCGCATGCCTTGCCAACGATGTCCCAGAGTGCCGTGTCTATGCCCGCCATCGCCTCGAGCTGGGCACCAGTCGGTCCAAGCTTGTAGGGACGATGGAACATCTGGTGCCAAAGCAGTTCGATATCAAACGGGCTTGCGCCGATGATCAGCGGGGCGAGCGCCTTCTCCACCATCACATGGGTGACCAAGGCGTTCATCGGGCTTACCTCGCCGATTCCCACCAGGCCCTCGTCGGTATGTACTCGCACAAAGTGATATTTATCGAGCAAGACGATCGACTCGACTTGGGTGATTTTCATTTCGGTCTCCTTCTCCTGACTGGGCGTGCGGTGCTGATCAGGTGTTCAACCAACCTGGGCGGTGACTGCGCGGTACCGTTGGTAGTTCCGGATCGCTGCCGACCAGGGAACGCTCAGTGCTGCCAAACCGGCCTGCTGAACCCAGGCCCTTCAGGAAGCGCGATGCAACCGTTGTCGAGTGTCGCTCCGTCTGGCAGGTAGCCACTCTCCATGTAGAGCGCGTTTGGCATCGCAGCGAGCAGATGCAGATGCGGCCCGCCACCGTGCGAGGCGTATTCCACGTCGAATGCATCAGCCATGGCGGCAATCTCGAGGCATTCGGTCGCTCCCCCGGCACGGCGGAGATCCGGTTGCACGACGTCGACCGCCCGCCGCTCGAAGAGGTCCCTGAATTGCCGCTTGCCAAAGTCGTTCTCGCCGCTCGCAATCCTGATATCCAGGACGCTGGCGAGTTCGGCAAGATGGGCATGGTTGTCCGCCCGGAGCGGTTCCTCGAACCAGTAGCACCCGAGTTCCTGGTAGACCCGTCCTCGCCTGATCGCCTCCGGCAAGGCGAAGGTCTGGTTTGCATCGACCATCAGGCGCAGGTCCCGCCCGGTGATCGACCGGACTGCCTCGATCCGCTCGATGTCCTCCTCGAGCGTCGGGGCTCCGACTTTCATCTTCACTCCCCGGAAGCCCTGGGCGACCGCCTTCTCGGCAATCGGCTTGAGTTCCTCGACCGAGAAGTTGAGCCAGCCAACCATCGCGTATGCCGGGATCCGGTTGCGGACTGGACCCAGGAGACGCCAAACCGGCGAGTTGAGCGCATGACCAACGAGGTCCCAGAGCGCGATATCGATGGCTGCGATGCCCATGAGCGCAATCCCTGCGGTGCCGTGATACTCGGTCAGGGACGAGAGTTGGTCACGGATCCCCCGGATCAGGAATGGATCCTGACCGATGATCGCCGGGGCGAGTTCATCCTCGATGATCTTGGCAAGGATGCCCGGTGCGGATCGCAGACGCCCGAAGCCGGTGGATGACGTCCCGGTAACCACGTCGGAGAGACCGTCCGACCCTTCGATGCGGACTTCAACCAAGCCACCGCCGTCGAGCAGCTGGAGGGCATCCCTGATCTCCCGCTCACGCGGTGGAGCAACGGAAAACGCTACCGTGACCTTTGTGATTTTCATGACCAGTCCGACCCCTTCCTCTGGAAAGTCCCAGGCAGCGAACCGCCCGCTGGAACCCCGGCGCTTTGGTGGATGCATCCGTCGTACGGCGTGAAGACACGTCCGGATGGAGGTTCCGGCAACCCAGGTACGCGTCCTTTCCCGGCACTGGATGTCATCACGCTCCATCCCGTGTGCCATGGGACCACCTTGGGAACGATGCCGGGCCGCAAGTCACGCCTAGCAAACTGACGCCCCTTGACGCTCCGTGAAAGGGCAGGCAAGGCCAAGGCCAGCGGGGTGGCCCCACCAGCCTGTGGGATGGACACGCTGGCTCCCGGGATGCACGACCGGTAGCCAACCGGGATGCACTCAGACCGGGCTGACCCGCGTCTCGCAGCCAATGATCGCCGACCTTGGTGCACGTTCCCAAACCCACCTGCTGGAGACGGATCTACCACTCGAAGTAGCAATTTCTTTATAGGAATCCCCACTTGCCGGTACCGGAATTGTTTCATTGCCTGGAGTGGCAGCGTATTCCAGGCACCCTACCATGTCAAGCCATTCGCGCTATGTACTCAGGTCACGTGCCAGGGTCCTTCCGCCCGGGATGCGCAAAGCCGTCCACGCTTGGGATGCTGGGCGGGTTCGCGCGCCAGATGGCAACCACGACCGGGTTAAGGTGCGAGTGAAGGAACCGGAGGGATTGGTTCCCCCAGGGTTCCTTACCCAACCCCGGCGCCCGCGACGGACGCAATGGTTCACGGAGGTGAGTTTGGAACCCGCACCTGATGACTGGTCCTGCCACGTCCGATGCAGCCTGAAGGCAGCCTGAAGGCAGCCTGGGATCAGGCGGGGGCGGGGAGGCGCTGGGGGGCGGCAAGGCCGGCCATGCTCGCGGTGAAGACCCCCCAGGGATTCGAACAGGTCCAGTCCGTGCATCCGGCAGGTCGCCGTGACCGCGGACTTGCACCCAAATACTGGACAGTCGCCAGCGCACCGGCCACACTGGCCGGGCAAGGAGACCTCATGGCCCGTCGACGCATTGTCCCCGTGCCGGTACCCGCACAGGGACCGGGAACGTCCGCCACCGACCAGCCG
>Ga0075471_10001169_pt1 | contig 16984 bp, 14 predicted proteins | sample DEB19_08_DNA_2_FD_74787 | JGI IMG/M metagenome (GOLD analysis project Ga0075471, IMG submission 74787) | Aqueous microbial communities from the Delaware River and Bay under freshwater to marine salinity gradient to study organic matter... | ecosystem: Environmental > Aquatic > Marine > Coastal ... | reverse complement strand
CGATCTCGTGACCTTCGCCAAGGCGGTCACGTCCGGATATCAGCCACTTGGTGGCGTGTTCGTCGGTCCGGCGGTTCGGGGTCCGCTCGAGGCCGACCCGAACTTCTTCCTGCGAACCGGGTTCACGTACTCGGGTCATCCGACGGCGTGTCGGGCGGCGCTCGTCAACCTCGACATCATCGAGCGCGAAGGACTCATCGAACGAGCTCATCATGTTGGTGCGCGTCTGTCCGCCGGATTGCGGGCGCTGGCCGGCGACGGGGTTCTCGCGGCGGTCCGAGGTGATGGCGCAGTCTGGGCGGTGGCCCAGCATTCGCACATCGATCCGATGGGCGTACGCGACAAGATGCTCGATCTCGGCGTGATCACCCGAGCGGTCGGCACCGACACCAACACGTTCTGCCCACCATTGGTGATCACCGACGATCAGATCGATCGCATGGTGGATGCTCTTGCCTCGGCATCGCGACCTTCATGACCGCGCCGTCCTTCAACCCGTTCGACCCGGCGTTCCGCGCCAACCCATATCCGTTCTACGACGAATTGCGTCGACTCGATCCGGTGCATCGAACACCGTTCGACACGATCGTTCTCACCCGCTACGAGGACATCGCGACCACTCTCCGGAGCAACGACTTCAGCCGCGACATCGAGGCCAACGCCAACGAGCCCAAGGACGAACTGAGTCGTGCCAAGCGAAATCGGCGCCGCGACCGCAACGCCAGCAAGTCGATCCTGAATCTCGACCCGCCCGACCACACACGCCTGCGCCGCCTCGTGAGCAAGGCGTTCACACCATCGGCGATCGAACGTCTGCGCCCGCGGATTCAAAGCCTCGTCGACGACGTACTCGACCGAGCCGCGGCCGCCGGTGGATTCGAGTTGGTCGATGAACTCGCCTTCCCGATTCCCTTCCAGGTGATCTCCGACCTCCTCGACATGCCCACCGACCGATCGGACGAATTGCGCGAATGGAGCCAGATCATCACTCTCGCTCTCGAGCCGACGTCGACCATGGAAGATCTCGCCCTCACCGACGACGCGTTCGCGCAACTCATCCCATATCTCTTCGAGATCGTCGAGCACCGACGGGCACATCCCGGCGACGATCTCCTCTCGGCCCTCCTCGCCGTCGAGGACGACGGTGACACGCTTTCGCTTCCCGAGCTCATGTCGTTCGTGGTGTTGCTCTACATCGCCGGTCACGAAACCACCGTGAATCTCATCGGCAACTCGATCAATGCCCTACTTGCCCACCCCGACGAACTCGCAAAGTGGCACGCCGATCCGAGCATCGGTACTCGCGCCGTCGACGAGTGCCTGCGCTACGACGGCCCCGTGCAACAAACGGTCCGGGTACCCATGGTTCCGGTGACGTATCAGGGACTCGACGGCCCCATCGTTGTCGAACCCGGCACGGTGGTCACCACGGTTCTTGGTGCCGCCAACCATGACCCGACGGTGTTCGCCGATCCGCACTCACTCAAACTCGATCGCCCCAACGCCAATCGACATCAGGCCTTCGCCGGTGGCATCCACTACTGCCTCGGCGCCAGCCTCGCCCGACTCGAAGCCGAGATCGCGGTGGGATCGCTCGTCGCGCGGTTCCCCACCATGAAAGCCGTTGGGGCGATCACGTGGCGCGATCGCCTCACGATTCGCGGCGTCGATCGCCTCGCCTTGGAGTTCTAGAACTCAGAACTAACGCGTGTGATAACGAGCGGCCAGGTTTCCGTTCTCATCGCGAACGTCGAACTCGGCCGAGATGTCCTCGATCCACTGGATGGTTCCGGTGCGATCCATGAGATCGGGAGCAATGGCCAGCGCGGCAATGGCCCGTCCGACACCGAGCGTGGTTTGAGCCTTGCTCAGATCACTCCCCCGCGCGCCGGCCCATTCCTGAATGAACTCGGTGGCCACCGAACCCGGGTAGATCGAACAGCACGCGATGCCCTTTGGCTTGAGTTCGAGAGCCATATCAGCACTCAATCGGTCGAGCCCAGCCTTGCCGGCGCCATACGACGAACTGAAGTGGTACGACGTGCCGCCGGGTGACGACACATTGAAAATTGCTCCCCCCGCACCCGATGCGAAGAGCAAAGGTGCGGCGTGCCACGACGCCACGTAGTGCGCGCGGAGTCCGATGCCCACTTGATCGTCCCAGATGCTGATCGGGTGCTCCCAGAAGCCACCGCCCCACGCCGGCGGATCGGGAATCTTGTAGACGTTGTTGACGAGGATGTCGAGGCGACCGAAGTCGTTCTTGACCTTCTCGAAGAGGCCGGCGATCTGAGCATCATCGCTGTGGTCGACCTGCACGGCGATGCCCTTGCCGCCGGCGTCGTCGACCATCTTCACCGTGGTGTCGATGGTGAGCGCTCCCGCACCCGTGGAACGACCGGTGATGTAGACCGTGGCCCCCATCTCGGCCAACGCGATTGCCGTACCGCGGCCGATGCCGCGGCTCGATCCGGTGACGACCGCGATCTTGCCGGCCAACTCGCCGCTCATGCCTTCACCGCGGCCGGCGTGAACTCGACATCGAGGCTGGTGAGCCCGCGCAACATGAACGACGGGAAGTATTCGTATTTGTTGGAATCGGGAAGCGTGATGGTGTCGATTCGCTTCGACAACTCTTCGAGCGCGACCTTGCCCTCGAGACGTGACAAGTTGGCCCCGAGACAGAAGTGGATTCCCTTGCCGAAGGCCAGGTGATCGCGCAGATTCTCGCGATCGGGATCGAAGGCATCCGGATCGGAGTACAGGCACTCGTCCCGGTTGGCCGATGAGAACACGATGATGAGGCGATCGCCCTTCTTCAACGGGAACCCGCCCAATTCGGTGTCCTTCGTGACCATGCGCCACATGCCCTGTGTGGGCGTCGACATGCGAAGAGTCTCTTCGACGATCCGTTCGACGCGTGAGGGATCTTCCTTCACTTTGCGCCACTGCTCGGGATTCTCAGCCAACAGCCGGATCATCTCGGTGAGCATCTTGGTGGTGGTTTCGTTGCCGGCCACGAGGAGTTGCTGAATGATGCTCAGCATCTCGGGCATGTCGAGCTGACGCTTGTCGGTGACCTCCGGATCGTCGTCCTCGATCGTCGCGTTGAGGAGGTTGGTGAGGATGTCGTCCTGGGGCTGGGTGCGACGCTTCTCGATCTGCTCGGCGAAGTAATGCTGGAATTCGTTGACGCCGTACTCGGCTTGGATCCGCTCGTCGATCGAGATGTTGGTCCCGATTCCGGCGATCGAATCGTCGGACCAGCGCTTGAAGTCGTCCAGGCGATCGTCGGGGACGTTCAGCGCCTTGGCGATCACGCGCACCGGGAGCGGAACGCCGAATTCGGTCACGAACTCGATACGACCCTTGTCGATCCAGGATTCGATGAGCCGGATCGTGATCTCGCGAATCGTCGGCTCGAGCTCGGCGATCACCCGCGGATGGAAGGCTCGCGAGACGAGTCGGCGATAGCGCGTGTGATCGGGCTGATCAGCGGTGAGCATCGTGCTCACGCGCGGGTAACCCTCGGCGTACACCTCTTCGAACCGCTTGCGGATCTCAGCTGGCAAAGGCATTCCGGACGACCCGAACTGAGACGAATACGTCTGAGGATCGCGCAGGGTCTGCATCACGAGATCGTGGCGGGTGACCAATTTGATGCCCATACCCGGTATCTCCATGACCGGAGCGTCCTCGCGCATCTTGGCGTAGTGCGGGAACGGACACTGCATGGTGGCCGGATCGAACGGGTTGAACTTGCTGATGTCGACGCTCATGGTGATGTCTCCTCGTTGATTCTCGGTCGGGTCACTTGCCGGCCAGGCGCTCGACCACGGGAGCCACGGCCTCCATGACCGACGAGCCGAAGCTCACGTACGAAATTCCGAAACGCTCGCGACGCTCCTCGATGCGGTCGCAAATCTCGTCGACCGTACCGATGAGCACGTTGGGGTGCGCGGCCATCACTTCGGGAGTCATGCCGAACATCGGAGCCATCTTGGCCATGGTTCCGGCTCCGTCGGGCGTGACGATCGTGAAATACGCGGCGATCTCGAGCTCGATGTCCTTGAATCGAGCGCCTGCACCATCCTTGATCCACTGGATCTTCTGATCGGTGAGTTCGGCGGTGGACGACCCGATGCCTTCGGGGCCGAGACGGCCGGTGGAGTTGTTGAAGTTGAGACTCACGATGTCGGCCTCGCGACCGGCGATGGTCAGAACCCGCTTCGCGCCGCCGCCGATCATGATCGGCGGACAGGGCTTGGCAACCGGCTTCGGGACGGCTTCGAAGCCGACGGCGTGCACGTGCTTGCCGTCGATGTTCAACTCGCCATCGGCGAACGACGCGCGAACGAGCGCGATCACTTCTTCCATGCGATCGAGGCGAACTCCGGCCGAATCGAATGGGATGCCCATGGCTTCGTATTCGTTCTTCAACCATCCGGCGCCGATGCCGAGTTCGAGCCGACCTTCGGAGAAGAAATCGAGGGTGGCCATCTCTTTGGCGAACATCACCGGGTTGCGATAGTCGACGCACAGGACGCGGCAGCCGACCTTGATCGTGCTGGTGGCCTCGGCGGCCACCGCCATGGCCGGTACCGCAGCAACGGTCTGCACCGGATGCCCGGTGGCATTGAGAGCCGGGCCGGGTCCGATCACGTGATCGGCAAGGTGGAACGACGAGAAGCCGAGCGACTCGGCCTTGCGCGCCTGATCGCGCCATTCGGCGGCCGAGGCCGGGGCATAGCTCTGGACGCCGAAACGGAACTTGTGACTCATAGCGGCACCTCCAGCACCGTGACGGCGCCGGTGTCGCCGTCGACTTCGATGGTTGCGCCATCGGGGATACGAACCGTCGCATCGGTGGCCGATACGACACAGGGCAGACCGAGTTCGCGGCTCACGATGATCGCGTGACTGATCGCCGCGCCCACGTTCACCACGACCGCGCCACACGCCATGAAGAGAGGGGTCCAGGCCGGATCGGTGTTGGGAGCAACCAACACGTCACCAGGTTCGAGGTCGCCCGGATCGGTGGGATCGAGGATCACACGCGCCCGGCCGACGTAGCGACCCGAACAACCCGGCACGCCCTGAACGACCTCGCCGGCGACCGCCGTGCTGGCCGTGGAGGCTCCCTTCTGGGCGTACGAACCGAGTGGTGGCACGACTCCGTTCTTGATGAAGAACGGAGGTTCGAGTTTCTGGATCTCCAGCCATTGACCATGGCGCTCGGCGAGCGTGCCGGTGAAAGACGACGGTGACGCCACGAACTTCTCGAGTTCGTCGTCAAGGAGCATGAAGATGTGTTGCGCGTCAGCGAGGTGACCGGCTGCGGCGTGACGTCGACCGAGTTCGCGAACCGCCACTCGCACCTCGTTCACGGCGCGGATGATGTTGGTCTTGGTTCGTTCGCGAATCGCCATCTGTGACGACGCGACGATGGCGCCTTCGAACTGGCCTGCCAGTTCGTCACCCAACGGTGCGACTTTGGCGCGAATGTCAGCGGTGAGTCGCTCGCGTTCGGCCGCCCGCCGCTGCTGACGGATACGAGGCGACTCGTCATCGGATTGGAAGCGCACGCGATCGATGGCGGCCAGGGCGATCTCGGGCCGGGTCTCCCAGGAATCGGCGCTGATCTCCCATTCGTTGGGGCCGCGGGAACCGAAGTCGGAGAGGAATCGATCGAAATCGGCGAGAAATCCCTTGGCGTCGGCCGAGCCCGAACTCCTCAGCCGATCAAGCAGACCCACCACGCCGGCATCGAACGCGCCGGTGAGTTCCTTCGAATTTCGCACCGACCGCGAGATGTCCCACATCCGGTAACTCGGCTCGGCCGAGTCGACGTCACCGATACCGGCCAACAACTTCATGGCCGTCTCGGGTTCACCGAGGGCCGCGCACACGGCTCCGAGGATTCCGGGGGCGATGGCCGAATCGGAACTCGGCGGCGTGTGGCTGTCGAACAACTTGCGCAGGATCGGCTGCAGAGTTCGGATACGTGCGGCCAGTTCGGCATCGGTCGCTGACGCGAGGTCGGGACGGTTCTTGCGCAGGTCGATCGTCATCTGCTTCTCGGCGTCGATCTCGGGCACCGACGTCGTGGTCATCACCCAACCCAAGTGGGCCATGATCGAGTCGACGAGGTCGGGGCGTTCGTCGAGCGGGTGCGGTTCGTACGGCGGAACCTCGGGGTGGTCACCGAAGAACGCGAGGTCGAGTTGCTCGACCGAGAGAAGTGGACTGCGCACACCCTGCATTCGCACGTTCGAGAGGTTGATGTAGAAGTAGCCGGCGAAGAACCCGGCGACTTCGGGGTAGCCATCGGTGAATTCGTCGGCCGTGTAATTGCCGCCTCGGATGTAGCCGTCGCGCCAACCGAGGAGGATCCCGTTCTCCCAACAGAGTTGCTGACTCAGTGGACTGGCCGCCGACGGTAGAACCTCCCCCGCGTTGGCGCGCGTGTAGTGAGGCCAGCGCGGGCTGGGCGCGCGGTCGGTGATCCAGCGATCGGCCATGTGATTCCCCCAGTACCGGGGCGCGAGCTCCCCGACCGGAACAAACTAATCCACTGATCACTTCGGCCGCCATGCCAAGGGCGACCCCGAACAGCCTGGGGTTCAGCCCCGAGGCGTGGCGGTGATGAGAAGGCTCGTGAGCCCCCGCAGCACGAACGAATCTCCGAACGGGAACGTGTTGGCCGAATCGAGCCGGATGTCGTCGAACTGGTCGAGAAGCCGCGAGATCGCGATGCGGGCCTCGGTGCGGGACAGGCCGGCTCCCGGGCAGAAATGCTCGCCGTTGCCGAAGGCCAGATGTTCCTTGGTGTTGGCTCGGTCGAGGTCGACGCGGTCGGGTTCCGCGAACTTGCAGCCGTCGCGATTGGCCGAGGCGAAGACGAGCCACAGATGTTCGCCGGCGCGCACGGTGCTGCCGCCGATCTCGACATCGACCTTGGCCTGACGGAAGAGCCCTCCCACCGGCGCCTCGAGGCGCAGCATTTCCTCCACGAGAACTTCGACTTGCGAGCGGTCGTCTCGTACCCGCTGCTGGAGGGCCGGATCTTCGGCCAGATGCCGGATCATGTTGGCGATCAGGGTCGTGGTGGTCTCGTTGCCGGCCACGAGGAACTGTTGGAGCATCCCGAGCTGCTCGTCGTCGGTGAGCGCTTCACCGTCGATCTCGGCGTTGGCGATGTCGGACAAGAGGTCTTCGCGGGGAACTCGCTTGCGCTCGGCGATCTGCTCGAGGAAGTAGTCGGTGAACTCGCGGGTGGAGTGCACGAACCCTCGGATCTGTTCGAGCGACGGCGAGTGATTTCCCACCGGCATGACGATGTCATCGGACCATCGCTTGAAACGCGCGAGATCATCGTCGGCTACTCCGAGTGCCATGGCGATGATGGCCATGGGCACTCCCACCGCGAATCGCGCCACGATGTCGACACTCTGGCCGGCCGAGAGATCGGAGCGAATGTCGGCCAGCAATCGGTCGGCGATCTCGGTGATGGCCGGCTCGAAGCCCCGAATCCGGTCGGGACGGAACGCCGGATTGACGAGTTTGCGCTGACGACGATGGTCGGGCGGATCGGCGTTGAGCAGCACCGCCACTCGGCCGCGGGACAGGCGCGCCATGGACTCCCCCATGCTCGCGTCCTGCATGAGTTCCATCATCCCTTTCATGAGAGCCTCGCCAGCCGCTTGCGGTCCGGTGGGATTCAGACTCGAGAAACGATCGGTGTCACGGAGGATCGCCCGTACGTCGTCATAACGGGTGACGATCCAGGCGCCGAGTTCGGCGTTGAAGGTGAGGCCTTTGGCGTCGCGCAATTCGGCGAAAATCGGGTACGGACAGGCGATGGCGGCCTGCTCGCGGTGAATGAGATCGTCGACCCGTGGATTACCGGTGCTGGAGGACATGGCCGGGCGCTCGCTTTCCGACCGACGAATCCCCGTTCGGTCAGCGACCAAACTAATCGGTGGATTAGTTTGAACGAAGTGGCGGACGGGGACCGCCGGGGGGAGGTTCGGCGATGTCGGGAAGTGCCAATCGCGTCACCACACATCAGACGTTCTGTCGGGTATGTCACGCCAGTTGCCCGATCGAGGTCGACGTGCAGATGGGTCGAGCCATCGAGATTCGGGGCGTTCCCGACGACCCGATCTTCGCCGGCTACACGTGCATCAAGGGGCGTCAACTTCCCGACCAGATGACACATTCGTCGCGTCTGCGCGAATCATTGCGCCGCCGACCCGACGGTTCGTTCGAACCCGTGTCGTCGAGCGACGCGCTCGACTCGATCGCCGCCGAACTCCGCCGCATCATCGACACGTACGGCCCGCGTGCGGTGGCGAGTTATACCGGAACCGGTGGTTATCAAAACAGCCTTGCCGTCCCGGCCGCCCGTGCTTTCCATCAGGGCATCGGTTCGTCGTCGTTCTACACATCGGTCACGATCGACCAGCCGGCCAAGGGCACGGCGCCATTCCGCACCGGAATCTGGGAAGCCGGCTACCACAACTTCACCGACGCCGACGTGCTCATGGCCGTGGGTTACAACCCGATGGTCTCGAGCTTCGGGCCAGTGGGTGGATTGCAGGGCACGAATCCCTTCGTGGTGATGCGCGAGGCCAAGAAGCGCGGCCTCAAACTCATCGTGATCGATCCGCGGCGTACCGAACTCGCCACCCAGGCCGACATCCATCTCGCCGTCAAGCCGGGCGAGGACCCCACGTTGCTCGCCGGCATCACGCGCATCATCCTCGAGGAGGATCTCTTCGATCACGAGTTCTGTGACGCCTGGGTGTCCGACATGGAGGCCTTGGCCGAATCGGTGCGCCCGTACACACTCGACTATGTCGCCGCACGTTGCGACGTGCCGGCTGAAGACATCGTGGCCGCAGCACGAATGTTCGCGGGCGGAAAGAAGGGAACCGTCGGTGCCGGCACCGGCCCCAATATGGCTCCGCATTCGAGCCTGGCCGAGCATTTCGTGATCGTTCTCAACACCATCTGTGGTCGCGTCAATCGTGCCGGGGATCGCGTGGAGAGCGGCTTCTTCCTGTATCCCGACATGCCGCGGCGAGCTCAGGTGATCGCCGCTCGCAACCCCACCCCCGGACCCGAAGCCCGTGTGCGTTCGCTTCATGGAATGCGCGGCGAAATGCCCACCACCACGCTCGCCGAGGAAATCCTCACTCCGGGCGAGGGTCGCGTGCGGGCGCTCATCGTGAGCGGTGGCAACCCGGTGGTCGCCTGGCCCGACCAGGAACTCACGTTGCGCGCCATGAAGGATCTCGAACTCCTCGTGGTGCTCGACCACCGCATGTCGGCCACCGCCGAATTCGCTCACTACGTCATCGCGCCCACGTTGTCGCTCGAACGGGCCGACGTGCCGCACCTCATGGACCGCTGGTTCCGCGAGCCCTACACCAACTACACCGAGGCCGTGGTGCCGCGTATCGGCGACGTGCTCAACGAGTGGGAGTTCTTCTGGGAGGTCACCCGCCGACTCGACGTTCCGCTCCCGTTCCCCGGTGGTGCGGCACCCACCGACCACCACCCCACCGATGACGAGATCATCGAACTCGCGTACGCCGGATCGCGGATGCCGATCCCCGAGGTTCGTCAGAACCGCATGAAGGTGCACCCGGACAAATCGTTGCGAGTTCAGCCCGCCGACCCGGAGTGCACTGCGAAGTTCACGCTGGCACCCGACGACATCGGTCGCGAGCTCGCCGAGATCCTCACCGAAGCCGACAGCGCGTCGTTCCTGGGCGTGGACGGCTCGGAGTACCCGTTCCGGCTCGTGAGCCGTCGCCTCAAGCACGTGCTCAATTCGCTCGGCACCGAACTCCCCGGCCTCGCCGCCAAGGGCACGACCAATCCGGCCTACATGAACCCCGATGACATGAAGGACAACGGCCTCGCCGACGGCGATGTCATCGAGATCACGTCGCCCCGGGCGTCGGTGCACGGCGTCGTGGAGTCGGCGCCCGATGTTCGCCGAGGTGTGATATCCATGGCGCATTCGTGGGGTGGTTCGTCACTGACCGACGAGAAGGTGCGCGACATCGGCGCCCCCACCAGTCGGCTCGTGTCGGTCGATCAGGGCTACGACCGAGTGACGGGTATGGTCGTGCAGAGCGCGATCCCCGTGAAGATCAGGATGTTCGAAGCGGCGCGCCGCTGACGAAAGGACCCCCATGGCACGAATCGAAGTTCCGGGTGGTGACGGCCTCGAAGCCCAGCGCATGTGGATGCTCGCTCCGCACATGGGCAAGGGCGTGAACGCCATGAGCGAAGCCGTGTACGTGCACTCGACCCTCAGCATCCGTGAGCGCGAGGTCGCCCGCATGCGGGTGGCGCAGCTCAATCAATGCGTCGTTTGAATGAATACCCGCGCTGCATCGGCGATGCGGCAAGGAATGGATGACGAGTTGTACAACTCGGTGCAGAACTATTACGACAACCCTCACTTCACGCCCCGTGAGCGTTTGGCCGCCGAATACGCCGAACGATTCGCCGTGGATCACACGTCGGTCGACGACGACCTCTGGTCGCGCCTGCAGGAGCACTACTCCGACTCGGAACTGCTGGAACTCACGGTGACGATCGGCTTCTGCGTCGGTCTCGGCCGCGCCTTTCAGGTTCTGGATGTCGCCCGCGACTTCGATGTGCTCTGGAGCAAAGAACCCAAACACGAACACACCCACGAACACGAACCCGAGGAGAGAAAGTGACCCCCATCGAGACCGTCCGGGCGTTCATTGCGGCCATCGAGCGCATCGACCTCGAAGCCGCCCTCCAACTCGTCGCCCCCAACTGCGAGTACGACAACGTGCCCATGATGAAGGTGCATGGACCCGATGAGATGCGCAACATCCTCGGGCCGATGTTCGCCGGATGTACCGAGATCAAGTGGCCGGTGCACCGCGAGGCCGCGTCGGGCAACCTGGTGTTCAACGAGCGAACCGATCGATTCAAAATGGCTCATGGTTGGCTCGAGTTGCCGGTGACCGGCGTGTGGGAGGTCGTCGACGGCCAGATCACGCTCTGGCGCGACTACTTCGACATGGGCACCTACCTCAAGCAGATGTCCCCCAACTGAACCACCCCTTGTGGTTCTGGTGAGGATTTTTCACCGTATGGGACAAAATCCCCCACCAGATCGTTGATCGACCTCGTCTTCTGGTGGGAGTTCTTCACCTATACGGTGAAAAATCCTCACCAGAAAAACGAATGCCAGAACAACGAGGGGTTAGTGGGACTCGCCGAGGTAGGAGGCCTCGATGAGGCTGCGGTCCTTGGCGAGTTCGGCGGCACTGCCTTCCATGGCCAACTCGCCATGACTGAGCACGTATGCCCGATCGGCCACCTGCAGCGCCATGTGCACGTGCTGCTCCACGAGGAGCACGCCGGCTCCCGTCTCGTCGGCGATCTGCCGCAGGATCGGCAGCAAACGCTCCACGATGATCGGCGCCAAGCCCAAGCTCATTTCGTCGACCATCAGAAGTCGCGGGCTCACGGTGAGCGCTCGGGCCATGGCCAACATCTGCTGCTCGCCGCCGGAGAGCAATCCGGCCCGACGATCGAGAATCGGCTCGAGGGCCGGGAAGTAACCGAGCGCCTTCTTCACGTCGGCCGCGCCCTTTGCGGCACCAAGTCGCAAATTCTCGGCGACGGTGAGCTGATAGAAGAGCGAACGTCCCTCGGGGACGTGCGCCAAACCCTCACGGGCGATCAGGTGCGGACGACGCCCCTTCACGCTCTTGCCGAACACCTTGATGTCGCCGGAGATGATCGGCACCAGACCCGACGTGGTGAGCAACGTGGTCGTCTTGCCGGCGCCGTTGGGGCCCAGCAGAGCCACGACCTCACCCTGGTTCACTTGGAGGTTCAGACCACGAACCACCGACACACCGTTGTAGCCGGTGTTCAGGTTTTCGATTTCGAGAAGTGCACTCATGTCAGGCCTCCTTCGCGCTGCTGCCGAGATACGCCTCGATCACCTTGGGGTCGCGCTTGATCTCGGCCGGCGTCCCTTCGGCGATCTTCACACCGAACTCGATCACGTAGATGTAGTCGCATACCTCGAGCACCAGGCCCATGTCGTGGTCGACGAGGAAGATGGTGATGCCAGCGTCGATGATCTGGCGCAACCGCTTGCCGAGTTCCTGCGATTCGGTGGTGTCGAGACCAGCCGCCGGTTCGTCCATGCAGACCAGTTCCGGCCGGGCCGCCAACGCACGGGCCGCCGAGACCAACTTGCGCTGGCCCTGGCTGATCTCGTTCGGGTACTTCTTGGCGAGGTCCCCGATGCCGAGCACGTCGAAGGCAAAGTCGACGCCGCTGTTGTCCCGCGAGCGATTGGGTCGAACCAGATCGAGCAGGAAGTTCTTGGTCGACTGGCGCTCGGCCGCCACCCGCACGTTCTCCTCGATCGTGAGATCGTCGAAGAGTTCGAGCGACTGCCACGTGCGACCGAGGCCCAGACGGGCTCGTGAGTGCACCGGCAACGAGTTGATCTCTTGCCCCTTGAACTCGATGCGGCCCGTGGTGGGCACGAAGCCGGTGATGCCGTCGATGAACGTGGTCTTGCCGGCTCCGTTGGGGCCGATGAGACCGACCAACTTGCCCTTCTCCACCGTGAGATCGACGTTGTTGACGGCGCGCAGGCCACCGAAGGTGACCGACATGCCCGATGTCTGCAAGAGACTCACTTCGAACCCTCCCCCTGGGTTGCCCCGACCTTACTTCGTTCGGCCATCGCCGCTTTGCGAACCGCCCGATCGATCCTTTGTTGCGCCAGAAGCCGTGGCGCCCCGGCGATTCCTTCCGGATTCCGCACGGCGGTCAGGATCAGACCGATACCGCCGATCAGCGTGGCGTAACTCTGATCGATGTGCAGGATGTTCTCCAGGAAGTTGAAGTTGAGTCCGTTGGGGGCCACGACACCGGCCAGCACCGCGCCGCTCACACTGGCGATGCCACCGAGGTAAGCGAACGACAGGAAGGTCAGCGAGGCGAACGCTCCGAAGTACGCCGGCGTCACCGAACCGAAGCGGTAACCCGACAATGTCCCGCCCAGACCGGCGATGAAGGCCGCCAGACCGAAGGCGAGGATCTTGGTGCGAGCAACATCGACACCGGCGGCAGCAGCCGCTCGTTCGTTCGATCGAACCGCGAGGAACTGACGGCCGGTCGCCGAACGACGAACGTTCACCACCATCAGACACAAGACCACGACGAAGATGAGACACACCACGCCGAACCACGCGTTCGGTGGAATGTCATCGCGACCCTTGAGTCCGGCGACTTTCAACAGGGTGTTGTTGGGTCCGAAGTCCTTACCACCGATCTTGGGCGGGTCGACCTTCAGAGCACCGAGTTCACCGGCGAACGTCTTGTTCTTGAACAAGAGCTGTTCGATCGCCAGTGCCGCCGACAAGGTGATCACGGCGAGGTTCACACCTCGTAGTCGCAGGGCCGGAATCGAGACCAGCGCTCCGAAGCCGGCGGCCACCAGAGCACCGACGATCGGAGCCAATGGGAAGGGCAGGCTGGAGAAGTACTTCGACATGAAGAAGCCAGCCGTACCGGCGATGGCCATCTGGGCCAGCGAGATCTGCCCGACGAATCCGGTGAGGACCACCAACGACAAGGCGATGACGATGGCAACCAGCGTGTTGATGGTCGATTGGCGCCAGTCGTAGTTCCAACCGAAGAGAAGCGCCAGCACGGCCGCTGACGAAAGGAGCGTGAGCGGCAACACATGCTTGGGTGCCGCGGCGAAGGGCATCTTGCCAGTCGACACCGCACCACGCACCGGTAATGCTTTGCCGCGCAGGAACATCGCGATCACGATCACGAAGAACGGCAGGGCCTGTGTGAGACCAGCGGTGGGCAACACGCCCTTGGGGAACCAGGTCTGCGCGCCCTGGTACTGCACCCAGCCCTGCAACATCGCGATGCCGATGCCGGCGGCCACGGTGAGTCCGAACGACGTGAAGTTCGCGAGCAACGCAGCGCCGAGCGCCGGAACGATCAGCAGCGGCAAGGTGATCGTGTCGAGGTTGGTGATCGGCACGGCAAGGATTCCGAGGAGACCGGCGATGAGCGTGGACAACACCCAGTTGGCGCCGGCCAGGAAGTCGGGCGAGAAACCGAGGACGATGGCTCCCTTTTCGTTCTCGGCTGCGGCCCGAGTGGCCAGACCGAAACGGGAGTACTTGAACAGGGCCCACAGGCCGACCGCGATCAGCGAAACGACAATCACGAGGAACAACTGATTCTTCGGCACGATGCCGAGTTCACCGGGAAGGTCGATCTTGCCCTTGGGCAAGGGAAACGGAACGCCCGTCTTGGCGAGTTCGCCGAACCGCAAGCGGCAGAACTCCTGCAAGACCACGAAGAGGCCGACCGAGGTCACGACCTTGGCCAGCACCGGTGCATTGCGGAGCGGTTTGAAGATCACGAAATGGAGGAGGAGTCCGAGCAGCACGGCAACGACGAGGGCCAGCACCGTGGCCGCAACAGTCGTGAGTCGATCCCCGGGAAGATCGATCGAGGTGGGCCAATTCGGCAGATCGAGCTTGTTGCCGGCGTCGCGGAACCAGTTGACGGGAATTTCGATGAGTACCAGTGGGTTCGGCAACGGCGGGACGTAGAACTTCCCCTCCACCCGAAAGCCGTAGTACCAGTAGCCGACGAACACGGTGATCACACCGTTGGCGAAGTTCACGACTCCCGATCCGCGGAACGTGAGCACCACGCCCAACGCGATGGCGGCCATCAGCGCGCCGGTTCCGATGTTGGAGAACATCGGCGCCAACTGACGGGCGTCCCACGCGTACAGGATCGCGAACACTGCGATCACGACTGCGATACCGATCAAGACCTTCTGCTGCTTGACGGACTTCCGCACGGACTCGTTCATTCAGACTCCCCCGTTGCCACCGATTGGTGGACCCCACGAAACGTCGCCCCCAGGCGACGGAACCACATCAGGTGGGTGCCGGCAGAACCGGCACCCACCCAACGGATCGACCGACGTTCGTCGGTCTCGTACTACTTCTCTGGTCAGCCCGCCAGTTCGGCGATCGGGTTGAGCGCCTTACCGTTGTAGCCGTCCATGATCGACACGTAATCCGTGCCCTGCTGCTGCTGGATACCGATCGAGAATCCGCACAGCGACGGGAAGGTGGGGTTGCCACCGCACTTGAAGTCACCCACACCGGCCCACATCGGACCAGTGAAGGCCTTGGCGGCGTCGCGGATGGCCGCCGAATCCATTGCACCTTCGTTCATGAACTTCACGAGGGTCATGAGCGAACCGAAGGTCGGTCCACCGAAGCCGGTGTACTCGGGGTTCTCGAGTCCGGTCTCCTTGGCCCAAGCGAGAGCGGTGTCGATGTAGGCATCGTTGTCGGGGTTGCCCGGGATCTCGTACGAGAAGCCGTAACCACCGAAGTACCAGCCATCGGGCAACTTGCCGGCCTCACCGACCGACTTCAGGTGATCCTGCATCGGAATACCGAAGCACAGACCCGTGGTCACGACGGGAGGCTCCACGCCGAGGGTCTTGAGGGCGTCGTAGATGCCGATGCAACCCTGAATGGTCACGAGCGGGTAGAACACGTCGGCCGTGTCGGCACCCGACGACTGAATGGCGGTCGCCATTTCGGTCGCACCAGCGGTATCGGCCACCGGCACGCCGGTGACTTCCACGCCGAGCTGTTCGAGGATCGGCTTGGTCAGCGCGTTGAACGCAACGGTTCCGGCCGGGTTGTCGTTGTAAACAACGGCGACCTTCTTGACAGTGATGCCCTCCAGTTCGCCGATGTACTTGGCGGCGAACACCGCGAGACCCTGCACCACTCCGGGCGAACCGGGCGTGAACGCATAGGCGTCGGTCGCGAGGAACTCAGGGGTCGTGACCGGGTTGGGCAGGAAGACTGGCTTCTTGCCAGCCAAGGTGTCGAGCAACGGCGCGTTGCCGTTGAACATCGCACCGACCAGAACGGCCTGAATGCTGTCGTCGGCCAGCATCTGCTGGGCGCAGCTCTGACCGTCTTCTTCCTTGGTCACGAAGCACTTGACGAGTTCGATCGGACGACCGCCGATTCCGCCGAGGTAGTTGTTGATGAGCCAGGTGCCGGAGTCAGCACCGACGGAGGCCTCTGGGAACGCCGGCGTGCCGCCTTCCTGGTTGACGTATCCGATCTTGATCGGATCGCCGGATGCCGCACCACCGGGGCCGCCGGTGTACGCGACACCGGTGTCGACGGTCGACTGCAACACGGGCAGATCTCCGGCCGGAGCCTCGCTACCCGCGGGAGCCTCGGTGGACGGTGCTTCGGTGGCGGGAGCTTCAGTGGACGCGGAATCACTTCCACTGTCCTCGCTACACGCCGCCGCGAACATGCCGAGAACGGCGATGCCCGCAATAAGGGTCTTCTTTGTCTTTCTCACGTAATTCTCCCCCTGGATGATTAGGCCCGGGACCTGAGGACGGCTCGGAGTGAGTCCTATTTTTCTATCACGAATTGGTCGGACGATCACTTACGGGGCCGGTCGCCGCTCGAGCGAATCAGCCCTCGTCGGAGCTCCCGGACTCCCGGTAGTCGGAGAACTGGGCGTCGCGTTCCGAAAGCGCCGCCGTGACGCCCTTGGTGGCGAACGACTGCATGTAATCCATCGACGATCGCTGATGGAATCCCAGGGCCTGAATCTCGGCCGTGGCCCGGATGCCGGCCCGGATGCCCATGACTTCCATCGCCCGGTGGGCGGCCCGCTTGTTGAGAGCGAGCAGGTCGGGCGGGATCTTGGCGACTCGCTCGGCCATGGCCAGCACCTCGCGGTCGAGATCGGCGATGTCGAAAGCCCGGTTGGCGAAGCCGTAGGCCACCGCTTCGTCACCGCTCATCGAGTCCCCGGTGAGCAGTGCCTCCATCCCCCGGCGGAGCCCCATCATCCAGGT
>Ga0075471_10001167_pt1 | contig 16993 bp, 15 predicted proteins | sample DEB19_08_DNA_2_FD_74787 | JGI IMG/M metagenome (GOLD analysis project Ga0075471, IMG submission 74787) | Aqueous microbial communities from the Delaware River and Bay under freshwater to marine salinity gradient to study organic matter... | ecosystem: Environmental > Aquatic > Marine > Coastal ... | reverse complement strand
ACGACCACGACGACGACCACCACCACCACGACCGGTGGTCCGCGCACCGCCGATCCTGCGGCAGGGCAGCGGTTGCCGCTACCGGATGTGCAGAACATCCTCGCGCGCTACTCAAACGCGAGCGACTCGTGCCCGCGCGGGATCAAGTACGTGACCAACCCATGGTTGGATCGCGTCATCGACGCCTTCCGGCTGACGGACACGCGGTGGGGTTACAACGGCAAGCCAACCCGCACGGCGGCTGACAACAATGGCGTTCCAGTGGTCGCGGCCGGCGATGAAGCGGCGTATCACTACGGTGCCGGTCCGGATCAAGGATCGCCGGACGTGCACCTGGTTGATCTGCTGGTCGGACACTGCGGCGCGAATCCAGCGATTGGTATTCCGTGGCGAGTCTTCACGGGCGAGGAACGCGGCTTCTGGACCGGAGCCGGTCGCTTCTAAGTTCCGCTTTCCGGTTCGAGTTCGAGCGTCACGATCATGGGCGTCTTCACTTCGGTGAAGACGCCCATTTTGCTGCAAAGGTGTTGAGTATTCGCTCGGCCGCGATCGCGTTCGCGCGCGCGCTTGGGTGATGGTCGAAGCGGCTCGCCCACAGTTCGCGGTGATCCTTCACCTTTGCGAAGTCCTGCCGAAGGTCCACGCACGTCATGGCGTACTCGTCACAGGTGGCGAGGATGCGGTCATGCAGAAAGCCAAACGGATAGGCATCGGTGATCGGAGATGCCGTGTCTGGAAAGAGCACCATGCCAATCGGCACGCCGGCCTGCCTGGCGTGGTCGATCAGCCTGTGCAGGAACTGACTGTCCTGTTGTGAGTACTGGCTGTGGGGATCGGCGAGGCGGTCCTTGATGAATGCCACGTAGGACCGTGTCCAGCCCCATCGGACTTGCAGTTCGCCCCATTTGAGGTTGGCAATGGCATACAGCGCCGAACTGGCGTCGAGCCATTGGTGAAAGGCCGGCAACAGCGGGCGAAACTGCGGACGCCCGGTCATGTCGTCGTCTTCCATATCGTTGACGTACCACTGCAGCAAAAGGAAGTCCGGATGAATCGTGCCGAGCAGTTCGGCCACCGTCTTCTCGTGTTCAGGCGTGTTGTCACCCGGCGTGCCGAAGTTCAGGACCTCGATGTTCGCGGGTAGTCGCGCCTGGAGGAGGTCGGTATAACGGTCCTGCTGCGCGACGCCGTTGCCGTAGGTAAATGAGTCGCCGACCACGGCAATGCGGTAGACACCCGCCGGCTTCGTCACGCTAAACGCGGGCCCCCGATACCCCTGGGCATTGGTGCGGCTTGGACCGCTTCGCAGCCATCGGCGCGTGAAGAAACTGGAGTTGTCGGTGCTCGTGGTGACGTCCCTGAACACGAAGCGCGTCGCGAACTCGGCTGCCGTGAGCGACAAGGTAAGCACCACCAGCAGCAGGAGCACGCGGTTCCGCGCCCTGGCGGCCTGGGCACGCGTCATGCGGTCGCGGAGCGTGATGCCGATGGCCAATGCGCCGATGATCAGACTCAAGGCGAACTGGATCCGATCGGGATCACCCAAAAGCGAAGCGGGCAGGGCATCGGCGGCCACCAACAACACGGCCATCATCGCCAGTACAAACAGGCGGCGCGAAGGGAGCGCTTTGACGTCAGGGAAGTCGATACGGAGGGGCATCCGCGGTGGCCGAGATCAACGGCCGGCCTGGTTATTGTGCATAAAATTTGGTGGTCACACCATTAATCGTGGAAAATACCGAGCGATGTCTGACGCCATTCCCCCAGCCTCGGATCCCCGCGCATCGACGCTTCGAACCACCAACACCCTGCTGGCGCTCGCGATCCTGATCCTCCTCGGCCAGATCGCGTGGCAGGAGCTTCGGATCAGCGGCCTGAAGGCCGAGGTGGCGCAGACCACCCGTGAACTCGAGACGCGCGTCGAGCGGCTTGCCAACGAAAAGGTCCAGGGGCATCGCCAGGAGTTGGTCGCGGCGGTGACGTTTGTCGACGAACTTTACCGTTCGGATGAGGGACTGCAGCGGCCCGGCGGGCTGTACAACCCTGACGCCAAGCAGGTTGATGCCGAAGCGATCGGCACGTGGATTCTCGACGTCTACATGCAGGCCCGGATCGCCGGCAAGTCCGACGCGGAAGCGCGGCAGGCGATTGCCGACGGGATCAAGGGCTCTGACGAGTGGCGCCGCAAGCACGGCGGCAAGTAGCACCGCACACCCATCATCGCGGCAACAGCGAGTAGACGCGGCCGTCGCCGTCGCTGTGTTCCAGTTTCAGTTGACCTGATCGCGCGATCTGCTCTTCGATCGTGCGCCACGTGATGCCGTACGCCTCGGTGTGCACGACGATGTAGGTCACACCGACTTCACGGAGGCTGTTGAGGCTGGTGGGATCGGGGAAGCGATTGAGGTCCGCGTAGAGCTGGTCGTGATACGGGCGGCGGATGCCGCTGTAACCGTGAATGGTCTTCTGCCAGTGCGCGGTCGCATGCAGCATCGACTGCGTCTGCTGGCGTTCCAGCGCGCCGCTGTCGCCGGCGCTGGGCACGGGCAGTTCCGCGACCACAAACGGCTTGGGGCGCGAGTTGAGCCATCGGTCGACGGCGGGAATGTCGGCGGCGTATGGCTTCGACGGAAATGGATACGTCACGTATTCTCCGACGAGCAGAAGGCCGACCACGGCTGCTGTGGCGACCCGTGCGCGTGGCATCCACCCCATCAGGCGATCCACTCCGAACCCTGCAAGTACTGCCAGTGCGAGCACGCTCATGAGGATGAAGCGCGACGGCACGCGAATGAAATTGAAGCCAGGCAGCCAGTAGACGAACTTCCACGGTTCGAATGGCCAGTCGATGAACATGAGCGAACACAGGACGCCGAGCAGCAGGTAGAAGGCCGCGCCGTTGTCACGCAGCGACGAGCGGCGCGCGCCACCCGGGACGCCGATGGCCGCCAGCACCAGCACGAGCACGCCTGGGAACAGGTAAGCGGCGGGTTCCTTTGGAAAGGGCCCCCAGACGTGGGCGAGCAGGAACTGGTGGACGAGCGATGGCGAGGCGAGCAGGCTCTCAATGCCAGGCTGCATGCCCGGCACCCACTCACGACGCAGCCCGGCTTCGTCCTGCGCCAGCCGATAGGGCACGATCACCCAGACGGATGGGGCCAGGAGATAGGCGCCCGCGGCGCCAACGTCCCTCAGTCGGCGCATGAGATCGACTGGAGTGCCGAGCGCGACGTGCCACAACAGCAACAGCGCGGTTGCGATCGCGAGATAGACGGCCCCGTGCCCGCTCGACAACGCCTGTAGCGAAAAGCACCCGATCGCCAGCAACAGATCGCGCCGCCTGCCCGCCTCGAGATACGAGTGCAGGAAGGCGAGACAGAACGGGATCCATTGCACAGCGGTGAGGTGCAACTGCCCCAGCCGGAAGAAGCGGGGCGGCGCAAAGGCGAACACCAACCCGCACACGAAGGCGGCCGCGATGCTGAGGTGCAGGCGGCGACCGAGCAGGAACGCCCCCGTGCCGCACAGCAGGCAGGTGATCAACGCGGTGAGGTTGGTGGCCAGCACGGCGTTGCCGGTGAGCCAGATGATTGGCGCGGCGAAGAACGCGCTGCCGATCAGGTTCTCGGAGTAGGCCAACGTGTTCGCGAACGGGTAATAGATGTTCGCGTCGAAGATCTGCATCGGCTGGTGCGTAAACGCGTAGGTATTCCACGCCAGCGTCCAGATATAGAGGTGCGTGTCGGGCACGTCGGCCGTAACGTGAGTGCCGGGCGCCAGCGAAAAGGGCAGCGTCATCAGCAGCGTCAGCACCGCATAGGCGATGGTTGCGAGCGAGAGTTCTCTGGTCTGAGACACCGGTGCCAAAAGTATAATCAGACTGTGGGGTATCGAACGCCGCTTGAGGCGCGCATCGCCAAGAAAGCCACCAAGGCGATCACCGACTTCAACCTGGTTGAAGACGGCGATCGAATCATGGTCGGCCTGTCTGGCGGCAAGGACAGCTGGGCCTTGATCCAGATCCTCGACGTGCTCCAGAAGCGCGCGCCGATCGAGTTTTCGATCGTGGCCGTCAATGTGGATTCGGGGTACGAGGGCTACCAGCACACCCAGGTCGCCGCGGCCTGCAAGGAGCGCGGCTGGGAGTTCCACAGCGAACACACCACGATCGGCGCCGTCATTGACGACAAGCTGGAGAGCGACGACACCCCGTGTTCGTTGTGCGCGCGACTGCGCCGAGGGGTGTTGTATCGCCTCGCCAAGACGACCGGCGCCACCAAGATCGCGCTCGGCCACCACCTCGACGACTTCGTGGAGACGGTGTTGCTGAATCTGTTCTTTGCCGGCGCGCTGAAGGCGATGCCGGCCCGGCTGACGTCCGACAACGGCCAACACGTCGTAATCCGCCCATTGGTTTACGTGACCGAAGCCGAGGCGCGTGCCTACTGCCAGGAACGCGAGCTGCCGATCATTGGCTGCTGCTGTCCGGCGTGCGGCGATTTGAGTCTTCAGCGCCAGCGCGTCAAGCGGTTGATCGTTGAGCTCGAACGCGAGCATCCCAACGTCAAGTCGTCGATGATCAAGGCGCTTGGCAACGTCATGCCGCGTCACCTGCTCGACCGCCGGTTGAATCCGATCGGTGAGATCGTCGAAGACGTGGTGAGCGAACCCACGCTGATCCCCTTGCTGGTGAACCGGCCCTCGTGAGGGCACCGTCTTGAGAGCCGTGATCCAGCGCGTCGCCTCGGCGCGCGTCACCGTCGGGGATCGTACGACCGGCGAGATCGGCGCGGGCCTGCTGGTGCTGGTTGGCGTCGACCAGGGCGACGGGCCGAGCGACGTGCAATACATCGCGACCAAGATCCGCGACCTCCGCATATTCGCGGACGAGGCCGGCAAGATGAATCTGTCGGTGCTCGATTGCGCCGGAAGCGTGCTGGTGGTGTCGCAGTTCACGCTGTCCGGCGACGCGCGCAACGGGCGGCGGCCGTCGTTTGCGTCGGCAGCGCCGCCGCAAATTGCGAAAGCCCTCTACGAAGATGTCGTGCGAGAATTGAACGCCAGTGGCCTTCGCGTGGCGACCGGCGAATTCCAGGCAATGATGCAGGTAGCGCTGGTCAACGACGGTCCCGTGACCATTCTTCTCGATAGCAGAAAGACGTTTTGATGCTCAAAGGCAATCCCGCACGATGCTGGTTCGCGGTGGCTCTGGTGCTCGCTTTGTCCACGCCGGCGCTGGCCCAACAGCGGCCGCTCAAGACAGAGGATCCGGAGACGATTGGCGCCGGCCGGGCGCTGATAGAAGCCGGTATTGAATTCAACCGCGACGCCTCTTTTCCCGTGTCCGGCCTGCGCGGCGATCACTGGGAGTTGCCGTCGTTTGGCGTGAGCCTCGGCGTCAGTTCGATTGCCGAGATCCAGCTGGATTGGAGCCCGTACCAGAAGCTCTCGATCAGCGAGCAAACGCCCGGCGCGCCGTTGTCGGGCCTGCTGCAGCTTGACGGCAAGTCGACCGATGACTTTGGCGATATCCAGATCGGCGCCAAGGTCCGGCTGGTGGGCGAGTCCGGAAGCCGCCCGGCGATTGGCACCTGGTTCTCGACGCGTTTGCCGAATGCCGGTAACGAATCCGGCCTGGGCAAGGACGTTCAGGACTTCGCCTCGGCGGTGACGATCGGTAAGACCGTCCAGTCGATTCGCGTCGTCGCCAACATCGGCCTGATGATGATCGGCAATCCGTTGCGCGCGGCCTCTCAGGACGACCTGCTGATCTATGGCCTGTCGGTGGCTCGCGCGATCAGCCCTCGTGGCGAAGTGGTCGGGGAGTTTGCCGGGCGCGCGAATTTCGCCAACATCATCACGCCTGGCGCGGAGGATCGCGGCGTGCTGCGCTTCGGCACCCGCTTCACAACCGGGCCGGTACGGCTCGACGCGGGTCTGTTGCTCGGGCTGACCACTCGCGATCCTGAGATTGGCCTCAGCGCCGGGTTGACCTGGGTTTTCAACGCTTTCCACGTGCCGTGATGTTGTCAGTTGCGAAGGCGCACGCCTACGGGAACGACTTCCTTTTTGTCCCGGCCGAGCAGGCCGAGGGCGTGAAGCTCGACGAGTTGTCGCGTCGGCTGTGCGATCGCCACACCGGTGTGGGCGGCGATGGGGTGATCTACTACACGATCGCGCCTGACGGAACCGCGCAGATGAAGTTGATCAACACCGACGGCAGCCCGTCGGAGCTTTCGGGCAATGGCTTGCGTTGCCTCGCGGCGCTCGTCCTGCACCGGCGTCAGCAGGCTCGGCTCGCCCCGATCACCGACGTGCGGGTCGACACCGAGGCCGGATGGAAGACGCTGGCGCTTATGAGCCGGCAGGACGCGCGCTATACCTTCCGCGCCGCGATGGGGCACCCCGAGCGCGTCCAGCAGGAGCAGATCGACGTCGCCGGGGAAACCCTGACGGTGACCACGCTGGCCGTCGGCAACCCGCAGTGCGTGGCGCTGATGCCGGAACTGCCGGACGTTGAGCGTTTCAATCGGCTTGGTCCGGGACTGTCGACGCATCGACGATTCGCCGAAGGCACGAATGTCGAGTTTGCGGTGGTTGAAGCCCCGGATCGTGTCCGCATCCTGATTTGGGAGCGCGGTGTTGGACCTACGCATGCCTCAGGTACCGGCGCGTGTGCCGCGGCCATTTCCGCGATCACTCATGGTGGTGCCGGCCGCGATGTGCAGGTGATTGCGCCAGGTGGGACGCAACGCGTCGAGTGGCGCGATGACGGGATCTACCTCACCGGCTGGGCAGAGGTGGTCTTCGACGGCCACTGGGTGCCCGATGCCCGGCTGCCCGACAGCCGAACGTAGTTCTTTCGATTTCGTTTTCTGATTCGATCGCCGGCGACGCGATCGCGAAAATCGCCATCACAGGGCGTCAGCCCTAGCGTTTGCGCGGAGCGGGCAGCGACGTGGCGATGGCGTCAATCTGCGTCAAAGCGGCCTGAAGATCAGCCGCCGCACCGTCCATCGCCGTTGTCACGGTCGCGTAATCCTCAGCCTTCAGCGCCGTGCGCGCTTCTTGCAGCTTCTTGTCCGTGGCGGCGACGGTTGCCTTGGGGACGCGGAGGCGGCCCGCCAGCCGGGGGCTGGTCATGTCCTTGACGTTGAGCTGTGCATGCGCGCGCGACAGCAGGGTTGCCAGCTCCGCGACTTTCGCTTCGGCGGCTCCGCGCGCGTTGGCCTTACCGTCGACAGCCATTTTCGCGGCGCTCCGGGCGCGTTCACGGCTGTCGAGCGCATGGTTGAGGGCCTGGCGGTAGTCGCCGTCGGTGACGGCTTCTTCGGAGCGCTTCAGTGCGTCGATGGCCGCCGTGAGTTCCTCGACCGCGAACTTGTCGGCGCCGGCAGACCGCGCCGCGTCGATCGCGCCCTGCGCCTGGTTCATTTCCTTGTGAGGGGGTTCGGCGCAACTGGCTGAAAGGACCGCGATGAAAACTGCCAGAAGGCGAGCCACACGACGCATGTGCCACGAGTATACGCCAGCGCATGGCGGCGAGGGACCTGTCAACCACGCAGATCGCGCGTCAATCAGCTACCATGAAGGGTCCGGCGCCATGGCGAGTATGCCGCTGGTGGATCGGCCGCGCGAGAAGCTGGCGCGGTCAGGAGCCGAGGCGCTGGGCGATGCCGAACTGGTGGCGCTGGTGATTGGTTCCGGCACCCGCGCGCGCGGCGCGCTGGTCGTGGCCAGGGACGTGATCCAGCGGGCCGGGGATGCCCAGGGGCTGGTGCGATTGGGGCTCGACGAGTTGCGCTTGGTTCCCGGTGTCGGAGTCTCGCGAGCCGCTCGATTGCGGGCGGCGGTGGAACTGGGCCGGCGCACGTTGTTTGGCGACCGCTCGGAACGGCCACAGATGTTGTCGACGAAGGATGTCGCCAACTACCTGGCGCCACGGTACGCAGGGTTTGCTGTCGAACGGTTCGGGGTGTTGTTGCTCGATCAAAAGCACCGGGTGATCCGGAGCGAGATCGTCTCGATCGGCACGGTCGAAGCGAACATCGCCCACCCGCGAGAGGTGTTCCGGGTGGCGATTGCCGCGTCGGCCTCTCACGTGGTGTTGTTTCACAACCACCCGTCGGGTGATCCGCTGCCGAGCCCCGCGGACCGGATCATGACGCGCCGGATGCAGATGGCCGGCGACATGGTTGGCATTGATGTGATCGATCACATCATCCTGGGGAGCGGGACGTTTTTCAGTTTCAAGCAAGAGGGCGTGGTGTGAAGATCCTGTACTTCGACTGCTTCGCCGGCGCGGCCGGTGACATGATCCTTGGAGCGCTGCTCGACGCGGGACTGCCGCTCGCCGAACTGACGCACGCCCTCGGGAGCCTGGCGGTCGACGGCATCGAGGTCTCGCTGGATCGCGTGGTCAAGTCCGGGATTTCCGCGGCCAAATTCCGGGTGCATGAGTTGCAGCGATCGCATGCGGCGCACTCGGCGCATCCTTCGCACGGCCATCATTCGCTGAAGAGCATTTTCGCGGCCATCGATCGCTCGGCGTTGTCTGACGGCGCAAAGACTCGCGCCCGGGCGATGTTCACGCGGCTGGGCGGTGCGGAAGCAGCGATCCACGGCACGTCGCTCGAACAGGTGCACTTGCACGAGGTCGGCGCGATCGATTCGATCATCGACATCGTCGGCGCGGCGTTCGCGTTCGAGTGGTTCAAGGCCGACCGCGTGGTGGTGTCGCCGATCAATGTCGGCGGCGGCATGGTGAAGATCTCGCACGGCGTGTTTCCAGCCCCGGCCCCGGCCACGGTCGCGTTGTTGAAGGACGCGCCGGTGTATTCATCTGGCATCCAGATGGAGACGCTGACGCCGACCGGTGCGTTGGTGCTGACGGAGTACGCCACGTCGTACGGTCCGGTCCCGGCCATGACGATCGAGCGGACCGGCTACGGCGCGGGGGATCGCGAACTGAAGGACACGCCGAACGTCGTCCGAGTCCTGGTTGGCACAACCCCTGAGCAAGGGATCACGCCATCCGCACGGCCCGGATCGCCGCGGTCGATGCAGGTCGCGGTCCTTGAGTGCGAGATCGACGACATGAACCCGCAGATCTTTGGCGTGTTGATGGAGAAGCTGTATGCGGCCGGCGCCTTCGAGGTGTTCTACAGCGGCATCCAGATGAAGAAGAACCGCCCCGGCACCCTGATGACGATCGTGGCGAAGCCGGAGCAGCGTGACGTGATGACCGACATCGTGTTCCGCGAATCGACGACGATCGGCATCCGGCACCAGGTGCTGGCGCGTGAATGCCTCGACCGCGAAATGGTGACGGTCGCGACCGGCGTGGGCCCGGTGCGATTCAAGGTGGCGAGCCGCGACGGCCGCATCCTGAACGCGCAACCGGAATTCGAAGACCTGGCGAAACTCTCGGCGGAGCGCGGCATCCCAATCAAGGAAGTCCAGGCGCTCGCACACAAGGCGTGGCTCGAACGATGAAGTTCTTTCTGACAACCGCAATCGATTTCGTCAACAGCAAGCCGCATCTCGGCACGGCCTACGAAAAGATCACCGCCGACGTGATTGCGCGGTATCGCCGTCTCGCGGGGTTCGAGACCCATTTCCTGATGGGCAACGACGAACACTCGCAGAACGTCTTCAAGAAGGCCGCTGAGCAGGGCAAGGATCCGCTTGCCTACTGCGACGAGATGGAAGGCGTGTTTCGCGACGTCTGGAAGCGCCTCGACCTGTCGTTCGACGATTTCATCCGCACCACCGACCGCAAGCGGCATTTCCCCGCGGTCCAGAAGATGGCGCAAGCCTGCTTGGACAACGGCGACATCTACGAGGGCGCCTACGAAGGCTGGTATTGCGAAGGCTGTGAGTCGTTCAAGCCGGAGAAGGACCTGGTTGAGGGACTGTGTCCGATCCACAAGACCAAGCCGCAGTGGATCAAGGAAAAGAACTGGTTCTTCCGCCTGTCGAAATACCAGCAGCCGCTGCTCAAGCACTACGCCGACCACCCGTCGTTCATCGAGCCGGAGATTCGCCGCAACGAGATCCTGCGCCTGGTCGAGGGCGGCCTCGAAGATATTTCGATGAGCCGTGCCGGCCAGTCGTGGGGTATCCCGGTGCCGTTCGACCCCACGAGCGTGGTCTACGTGTGGTTCGACGCGTTGATCAATTACGCCGCCGCCGTTGGCTACGGGTGGGACGACGAGCAGTTTGCGAAGTGGTGGCCGGCGAACCTGCACGTGGTCGGCAAGGACATCACGCGCTTCCACTGCGTGATCTGGCCCGCCATGCTGATGAGTGCCGGCCTGCCGCTCCCGCACCAGGTGTTCGGACACGGCTGGGTGTACTTCAAGGGCGAGCGCATGAGCAAGACGATGGGGAACATCGTCGATCCGCTCGATGCGGCCAACAAGTTCGGTCCGGATCCGCTGCGGCTGTACCTGACCAAGGAGATCCCGTACGGCGGTGACGGCGACTTCACCTGGGAGCGTTTCGAGGAGAAGTACAACGCCGACCTGGCGAACAACCTCGGCAACCTGGTGAACCGCGTCGCGTCGATGAGCGAACGGTATCAGCAGGGCCGCGTACGGTCACAGGCAACCTCGGGTGCGCTCGCGGCGATCGCCGATCGCGCCGTCCACGACTATCGGGCCGGCATGCAAGTCCACGCGCTGCATGAAGGTGCGGCAGCGGCATTTGGATTGATCAGCGCAGCAAACAACTTCATCGCCGAGAAGGAACCGTGGAAGTTGGCGAAGAGTCCCGACAATGCCGCCGAACTGAACGGCGTGTTGTGGGACCTGTCGGAAGCGGTGCGCATTGCGGCGACGTTGCTGCTGCCGATCATGCCCGCGTCGTCGTCTGAGATCCTGCGACGGCTTGGTGACGACCGGCCGATCAGGGATCGGCGGCTGGAAAGCGACGCGTCCTGGCGCACGTCAGGCGAGAAACAGATCTTGAACGCGGGCGCTCTGTGGCCCCGCATCGAAGCAGAAAAGGGAGCGGTTCACGTGAGCGAAGAGTCCCAGAAGCCGGCGGAGCCGGTCACCCAGGCACCACCACCGGCAGCCACCGCGCCGGCGGCCCCCGCGGCACCTGCCACGATCACCATTGACGATTTCGCCAAGGTGCACCTGAAGGTGGCGAAGGTGCTCGAGGCGGAGAAGATGCCGAAGTCACAGAAGCTGTTGAAGCTCAAGGTGGACGCCGGCGAGGCTGAGCCGCGCACGATCCTGGCCGGCATTGCGGAGTCGTACGAGCCCGAGCAGATGGTCGGCAAGTCGATCGTCATTGTCGCGAATCTTGCCCCGCGCAAGATGATGGGCATCGAGTCCAACGGAATGGTGCTGGCGGCAAGCCCCGACGACGGCAAGGCGATCGTCTTGAACGCCGAACCGGCGGCGCCTGGCACGCGCGTGCGGTGATCGATTCGCACTGCCACATTGCCGGCGAGGAGTTCATCGCCGATCTGCCGGCCGTTGTTGAGCGGGCGCGCGCGGCCGGGGTGTCGCGCGCGCTCGTCATCCTGGCGGCGGAGGACGACGCCGAGATTGCGCGGGCGGCGACCGTGCTCGAGGCCTGGCCGGAGTGCCGCTTTGCAATTGGCGTGCACCCGCACCACGCGAAGGCCTTTGCCGATCATCCGCAGCGTGCGGCCGATACGGTGGCGCGTCAGCTCGATCAGGTGAGCGCGGCGCGAGCGATCGGCGAGATCGGCCTCGATTATCACTACGACTTTTCGCCGCGCGACGTGCAGCACGCCGTGTTCCGCACGCAATTGCAGCTGGCCGTCGCCCGTGACCTGCCGATCGTGATCCACACGCGCGAGGCCGAAGACGACACGCTGCGGATCCTGCAGGAAGAAGGGCAGGGGCGCCTGCGCGGTGTCTTCCACTGCTTTACGGGCGACAGCGACGCGGCGCGCCGAGCCCTGGCGACCGGCTTCCTGTTGTCGATTCCAGGCGTCGTGACGTTCCCGAAAGCCGAGACGCTGCGCCAGGCGGTGGCCGACGTCCCTGGGGACCGCCTGCTGGTCGAGACCGACAGTCCCTATCTGGCCCCGATCCCGTATCGCGGTAAGCGAAACGAACCGTCATACGTGGCTAAGGTCGTCGACCAACTGGCGACGGTGCGCGGCGTCAGCGCCGGGACGATCTCCGACGAGACGGACCGCAACTTTGACCGTCTGTTCCGGCCATAGCTGCGTAAGGCTTTGCGGTTCAAAGCCTTAACCGCCTCGGATTCGTTGACACCACGCTATCGGTATGGTGGAATTTGGAAACGTGTCTAACGCTGCACCCCGGACTACCGCGGACCTGATCCAACTGTTCGAGCCTGTCCGTGAGGATCTGGAAGCGGTCGAGCGCGAGTTTGCCCGCCAGGTTGAGTCGCAGATCCACGTCATCCCGGAAATCGGCAACTACGTCCTGAAGAGCGGCGGCAAGCGCGTGCGCCCGGCGGTGTTGCTGATGTGCGCGCGGTTGTGCGGCTACACCGGCTCGCGCGCGGTGTTGAACGCGGCGGTGGTCGAGTTCATTCACACCGCGACCCTGGTTCACGACGACATCATCGACGACGCCGACGTGCGCCGCGGCCGCAAGGCCGTCCACTCGCAGTGGGGCAACGACGTCACGGTGCTCGCCGGCGACTTCCTCTACATCAAGTCGATGGCAATGGCGCTGTCGCAGGACACGCTCGACATCGTCCGGCTGCTGTGCGACGTCACGCTGCGAATGATCGAAGGCGAGATCTACCAGTTGACCAAGAACGGCGTGGTCGACCTCACCGAGGAAGAGCACTTCGAGATCATTCGCCGCAAGACCGCCTACCTGTTTGGCGGCTGCGCGCAGATCGGTGGCATGCTCGGGGAAGTCGGGGCTGAAAGAGAACAGGCGCTGCGCGAGTACGGCTTCAGCCTCGGCATCATGTTCCAGCTGGTCGACGATCTGCTCGACTTCACTGGTGCGGCTGAGACCATCGGCAAGCCGATTGGCGGTGACTTGCGCGAAGGCAAGATCACGCTGCCGCTGATTCACCTGCTGAACCACGGCGGGCTCGAAGCCAGCGACTTGATTCGCAACGCGGTGCGCGATCGGGACATCTCCCCGGAGAAGTGGGCGCGCCTCAAGACGCTGCTGAACGAACACCGCTCCATCGAGTACGCCTACCAGCGCGCGGTCGAGTTCGGCGAGAACGCCAAGCGCCAGTTGCGCCTGTTTGCGCCAGGCCCGGAGCGCGACGCGCTGATGGGGCTTGCGGACTTCGTGCTCCTGCGCGATCGCTAATCCCCTCACCAGCGTGTCCTAGCCCAGTCGAAGGACGTCAGCGGCATGGATCCCGTTACGCGCGTCGACGCACTCCGCCGCGAAATCCGCCGGCACGAAGAGCTCTACTACGTCCACGCGGCGCCTGAACTCTCTGACGCCGAGTTCGACGCGTTGATGAACGAGCTCAAGGCGCTCGAAGCGGCTCACCCGGAGCTGCTCACGCCTGATTCACCCACCCAGCGTGTCGGCGGCAGGCCTGCCGAAGGCTTCGCGTCGGTTGAACATCTGCAGCCGATGCTCAGTCTCGACAACGCCTACAACGACGAAGACTTGCGCGCGTTTGATGAACGCGTGCGCAAGGGACTGGCGATCGAGCAGTCTCCGTCGTATGTCGCCGAGCTCAAGATTGACGGACTCAGCATGGCGCTGACCTACGACAACGGCCGGCTGGTGCGCGGCGCGACGCGCGGCGACGGCGTGCGCGGCGAAGAGGTCACGCAGAACGTGCGAACCGTTCGGGCCATTCCGCTCTCCTTGAAGGGCGGCCCGGTGGGGCGCGTCGAGATTCGGGGCGAGGTCTACCTGCCCAAGAAGAACTTCGAGCGCATCAACAAGGAACAGGAAGAGGCCGGCGAGGCGCTGTATGCGAACCCGCGCAACACGGCGGCGGGGACGATGCGCAATCTCGATCCCGCGCTGGTTGCGAGGCGTGGGCTGTCGGCGTGGATGTATCAGCTGGTCGGCGCCGGCCCTGCTGACGATCCGCCCCTGCACAGCCAGATGCTCAGCGCCCTGGCCGCGTGGGGGATGCCGGTCGAGCCGCACTGGCGGCAGTGCGACGGGATTGATGCCGTGATTGCCTTCTGTGAAGAGTGGCGCGAGAAGCGCACCGCGCTGCCGTTCGAGACCGACGGCGTGGTGATCAAGCTGAACGACACGGCGCTGCGTGAGAAGCTCGGCTTCACGTCGAAGTTTCCGCGCTGGGCGACGGCGTTCAAGTTTCCGGCCGAGCGGAAGCACGCGATGCTGCGCAGCATCGAGATCAACATCGGGCGCACTGGCGCGGCGACGCCGTTTGCCATGCTCGAGCCGACCGTGGTCGCCGGATCGACGATCTCGATGGCAACGCTGCACAACCCGGACGACATCGTTCGCAAGGACATCCGGCCCGGCGAACTGGTGATCATCGAGAAGGCGGGTGACGTCATCCCGCGAGTCGTGGGACCGGTTGACAGCAATCCCGATCGGCCAACGCCGAAGTGGGTGATGCCAACCACCTGTCCGCGGTGCGGCAGCGACTTGCAGAAGCCCGAGGACGAGGCGGTGTGGCGCTGCGACAACAGCTCGTGCCCCTCGAAGCTGCAGCGCGGCCTCGAGCACTTCGCGTCGCGCGGCGCGATGAATATCGAGGGCATGGGCGAATCGCTGATCTGGCAGCTGTGCAAGAGCGGCCTGGTCAAGAGTTACGCCGACATCTACACGCTGAGCGCCGAGACCCTCGAAGGACTCGAGCGGATGGGGACGAAGTCCGCGGCCAAGGTCCTGGGCGAGATCGAGAAGTCCAAGGCCAACGATGTGTGGCGGCTGCTCTACGGCCTTGGCATTCGTCACGTTGGCGAGCGCGGAGCGCAGGTGCTGGCGGATCACTTCGGGTCGGTCGACGCGATTGAAGCCGCAAGCCTCGAGCAGCTGGAATCGGTGCGCGAGTTCGGACCCGTGCTGGCCGCGTCGGTGCGGACGTTCTTCGATGAGCCGCGCAACCGGGAGTTGATTGCGGCGTTCAGGGCGGCCGGCGTCAAGCTGATCGGTGAACCCAAGCGCGCCCCGGCCGGGCCGCAGCCGCTCGCTGGCAAGACCTACGTCATCACCGGCGAATTGTCGGCCATGTCGCGCGACGACGCGCAAGCCAGGCTCGAAGCGCTCGGGGCGAAGGTGACAGGTTCGGTGAGCAAGAAGACGACCGCGCTGATCGTCGGCACGGAGCCGGGAGCGAGCAAGTCCGAGAAAGCGCAGGCATTGGGCATCCCGACGCTCGATGAAAAGGCTTTTCTCGAACTTATAATGACGACAGCGGAATGACCCGTCTCTTTACCATCACCACCGCCACACTGACGGCGATCATCGGCGTGCTGATCGGCCTGCTCCTGACCATGGAACGGTCGGTCCAGCCGGCGGCGCAGACACCGACGACGGCGTCGTCCGACGCTGGTGGGGTGCCGACTTTGTCTGAGGTCGTCGATGCCCGCGCGGGGCAGTCGGGCTCGATCAATTTTGCCGACATCGCGGCGCGAATGAACCCGGCCGTCGTCAACATCGACGCCACCGCGCGCGGACGTCGTGCGCGCAGGCTGATCGACGAAGGCGCCCGGCGCGGGGCCAACGATCCGTTTGACCGTCGCGGCGCGGATGCGCCCCGCCGCGGGACCGGCACCGGCTTCATCATCGATCCGGATGGCAACATCCTCACCAACCACCACGTGATCGAAGGAGCCGAGCGGCTGACCGTCAAGCTGGCCGACGGCCGCACGCTTCGCGCCGACGTTGTGGGCTCCGATCCGGATACGGACATCGCGCTGATCAAGGTGGAAGGGCCGGGCCCGTTCCCGCACGCGGTGCTTGGGGACTCAACGCGTTTGCGGGTCGGGGAATGGGTGTGTGCGATCGGCAACCCGCTGGCCTACGAACACACCGTCACGGTCGGCGTCGTGAGCTTCATTGGGCGGAAACTGTTCGATCCGAGCCTCGACAACTACATCCAGACCGACGCCGCGATCAGTTTTGGCAACAGCGGCGGTCCGCTGATCAACTCGCGCGGCCAGGTCATCGGCATCAATTCGGCGGTCAGCCGGCAGGCCAGTAACATCGGCTTCGCGGTGCCGATCAACCAGGCGCGCGCCGTGCTGAAGCAGCTGAAGACACTCGGCCGCGTCGAGCGCGGCTACATCGGCGTCACGCTGCGCGACGTCGATCCTGACGTTCAGCAGTCGTTGAAGTTGTCGCGCGCCGATGGCGCGCTGGTGCAGGACGTGACGCCGGGGTCGCCTGGCGCGCGCGTCGGCCTGCGTCCCTACGACGTCATTGTCTCGGTCGACGGCCAGCCGGTGCGCACGCACGACCGGCTGATTCGCGAGATCGCGGAGCGGCAGCCGGGCAGCTCGGCACGGCTCGAGTACACGCGTGACGGGCGGACCCAGGCCGTCACGATCAAGTTGGCGGAGCGGCCGCGCCAGCCGGTCGCCGCCGAGACGTCGACGGCAGAGCGCTCGGTGCAGCGCACCGGCCCCGGCGAGCTTGGCTTGAGCCTGATTGAAATCGACGACAGCAATGCCCATCGCTTTGACATTCCAGCCGGCATGACCGGCCTCATGGTGCAGCGCGTGGAGCCGTTGTCGGTCGCATACGACGGCGGCATCGAGCGCGGTTCGATCATCCTCGAGGTCAACCGCCAGCCGGTGAACTCGATTGTTGGATGGCGGCGCATTGTTGGTGCCGCGCGTCCCGGAGAAGTGTTGGCTATCTACCTGTACGAACCGGAGCTCGATCAGCGCGCCATCCGTACCGTTCGCACGGAGCAACGGTGAAACCACGCATCCTGGTGGTCGATGACGAGGCCGCCGTCCGCGATTCCCTGAAAATGACGCTGGAGTATGACGGCTACGACGTCACGCTCGCGGCGACCGGCGAAGAAGGCGTCAAGCTCATCGAGCGCGAAGCGC
>Ga0075471_10001166_pt1 | contig 16996 bp, 15 predicted proteins | sample DEB19_08_DNA_2_FD_74787 | JGI IMG/M metagenome (GOLD analysis project Ga0075471, IMG submission 74787) | Aqueous microbial communities from the Delaware River and Bay under freshwater to marine salinity gradient to study organic matter... | ecosystem: Environmental > Aquatic > Marine > Coastal ... | reverse complement strand
GCCGCTGACCGTCTTTGCGCCCGACAACGCAACTGGATGGTGGAAGACCTGGTGCGAGAGTTAGGGAATGCGCCCTAGACGACCCGCGCTTCCCCTTTGCCCTTCACGACTTCGCCGATGATCCACGCGGTGTGCTTGCTGCGATTGATCTCGCGCAGCACCGCATCAGCCTTGTCCGCCGCCACGATCACCGTCATGCCGATGCCCATGTTGAAGACTTGATACAACTCCTCGTCCGGCACGCCACCCTTCTCGACAATCATCCGGAAAATGGGCTGCATTTTCCAAGTTCCTTTGCGGATGACCACATCGCAGTTGCCCGGTAGCACGCGCGGGATATTGTCCACGAAACCGCCGCCGGTGATGTGAGCGAGACCGCGAATGACACGGGTTGCACCAAGATTGAACTTCTTGAGGAGAGACTGAACCAAAGGCCAGTAGCTGATGTGGACATTGAGAAGTTCATCACCAATGGTTCCACCGAGTTCCGCCACGCGGCTCTTCGGCTTGAGCTTGAGCTGCTCGAAGAAAATTTTGCGGGCCAGCGAGTAGCCGTTCGTGTGCAGACCAGAGGAAGCGATGCCGATGACGGCGTCACCGCGCTTGACGGACTTTTGCCCATTCAACATGCGCGACTTGTCAACGACGCCCACGATGGTTCCGCTCACGTCGTATTCGCCCTTCTGGTAAAAGCCGGGCATCTGCGCCGTTTCGCCACCGATCAGCGTGCAATTATTTTCAGCGCACGCCTTGGCGAAGCCACGAATGATTTCAGTGAACACATGGGGCTCGAGTTTGCCGGTGCCGAGGTAATCGAGAAAAAACAGCGGCTCCGCGCCCAGCACCGCGATATCGTCCACGCAATGATTCACCAGGTCCTGACCGATGGTGTCGTGCCGGTCCATCGCGAAAGCCAGCTTCAGCTTGGTACCCACGCCGTCCACGCTCGATACGAGCACCGGTTGCTTGTATTTCTTCACGTCCAACGCGAACAAGCCGCCGAAGCCGCCGACTTTTCCCATGACTTCGCGGCGATGGGTACCCGCGAGCATCTGGGGGAGCGTGGATTTGACTCGGTTGCCGAGGTCAATATCCACCCCGGCGCGTGCGTATGCCTTCTGTTTCATTTGCGGCGCGGAGTAAAACGACAAATACGCCCGGGCGCGAGACGAAACTTGCGCCACCCCAAGGCAGGTTTTCCCATTGCCGGACCGGTCTTTTGAAGCTAAACAGCCTTTGAAGATGCGCTGGCGAACCCTACTCATCCTTTCGGCCTGTGTGAACGCCGTTCTCATTGCGGCGGTCTGGTATTATGCACGCAAATCCAGCGCTCACTCACCTGCCCTCGAAGCCGCTGGAACCAATGATGTCAAATACCGGACCCACGTTGTCGTGCGCCGCCAGTTTTTCACGTGGGATCAAATTGAATCCTCCGATTATGCGACGTACATCGCCAACCTACGCGACATCGGCTGCCCGGAACAGACCATCCGCGACATCATCATCGCCGACGTTAATGCCGTCTTCGCCAAGCGCATTGCCGCCGAAGTGCGCACCCCAGACCAGCAATGGTGGCGTTCGACGGCCGACGCGAGGCTAACTGCCAGCGCCTCAGCAAAACAGCGGGAACTCGAACAGGAACGCCGCACCTTGCTTACTGGTTTGCTGGGCGCGGGCTGGGGCGAATCTTCACTCGCCTCTCTGCAACCGGCCCGTTCTGCCGTGATATTGGATGGGCCGGTGCTGGGCAATTTGCCTGACGACACCAAAACCGCCATCAAACAAGCTGTCGCGACCTCACAATCCCGCTTGGAAGCCCTCTACGCCAAAGCAGAGAGCGAAGGGCGCAATCCCACCGCCGCTGAACTGGCTGCCGTCCGCGAGCAAACCCGCGTCGAGTTACAAAAGATTCTGGCCCCGGCGCAACTGGAAGAATTTCTCCTGCGTTACTCACAGAACGCCTCCAACCTACGTGGGCAGTTGGGGGAGATGAAATACTTCGACGCGACTCCCGATGAATTTCGGGCCCTGTTCCTGGTCACGGATCAATTCGATCAGAAACTGGCCGCACTCGCTGACAGCATGGACCCAAACGACATCAGGCAGCGTCAGTCGCTGGAAGCTCAACGCGAACGCGCCATCAAACTGGCTTTGGGCGACAAGCGTTACGCGCTCTACCAGAAGCTGCAGGACCCAAATTATCGCGACGCCTACGCACAAGCTTCAGCGGCAGGCACGCCAGGAGCCGCCCAGACGGTTTACGCCGTCAATCGGGCTACAGACCAGGAGATCGCACGAACCGTCAGCCAGAATCCCGACCTCACACCAGAACAGTTGGCGGTGGCATTGAAGCGCGTGGAACTGCAGCAACTAGAGGCCACCACGGCCGCGGTTGGACAACAAGTCCCGCCCGATCCGAACGCGCCGCCCCCCCCGCCCGCCCCGCCGGAGCCGCAGTATCACACCATTCGCGCCGGGGAAACGCTTGGCGCACTTTCCACCCGATACGGCATGCCGGTGAACGTCATCATCGACGCCAACCCGGATTTGCAGATCAACGCACTCAAGCCCGGTCAACGCATCACTATTCCGCCTCCTCGGCAGCCTCTGGCCAACTAAACATGGGAATGTTAGCGCTTATCCGCGCGGCTCAAAGGCGGCAAATCTTTCGTGCCAAGAGAGGCGACATTCATAATTTTTTTCGTTTCACTGGATTTTAGTCATCGCCCGAAGCATCTTGAGCCCAGATATGAAGCTCATTCTCTCGACGCATAACCTGAAACTCACCAAGGGCATCGAACAGCACATCCTCGAACGGATCGACAAGCTGGAGCACTACGACCGGTGGGCCGTGGATGCTCGCGTCATCATCGAACACGACAAAACCCGCGCTCCCGAAAAGCAGTTCGGCTGTTCCATCCGTTTGGGCGTGCGTGGGCCGGACCTGTTCGCCGAAGACCACGATGCCGACCTCTACGCGGCAATTGATAAGGTGACCAAGAAGATCGAACAGCAGATCCGTAAGCGTCACAGCAAGCGCAAGGCGGAGAAACATACCGAAGCCGCCCGCGCCAAAGCTCGCCGTCAGGCAGCCTGAGTTCCGCGCTTGATCCAATGCTGCTCCGCGCCCGGTTCGTCGTTCCGGTTTCGCAACCGCCGATTGAAAACGGCGCGGTGCTCATTACGGGCAGGCGGATTCAAGCCGTCGGAAAGTGGCGTGACCTCTCGCGGGAATCCAGCGGTCCCGTTCAAGACTTGGGTGAGTCCATCTTGCTGCCCGGCCTGATCAATGCCCATTGCCACCTAGACTATTCGGCCATGGCGGGGTTGTTCGCACCGCCACGTCGCTTCACCGACTGGATCAAGCTGATCACCGCCACGAAGGCTTCGTGGAGTGACGAGGAGTTTGCTGACTCCTGGCAGCAAGGTGCAGCCATGCTTCTGCGCAACGGCACCACCACAGTAGGCGACATCGAAGCACTGCCTGGGCTTCTACCCGGAATGTGGGATGAAACACCGCTGCGGGTGTTTTCATTTCTGGAGATGACCGGCATTCGCAGCCGCCGCCAGCCGGTAGCGGTGTTGAACGAAGCGCTCACGCATATCGCCCGCCTGAAACATCCACGGTGCAAGGCCTGGCTGTCACCCCACGCGCCCTACTCCACGCTCCCGGAACTGCTCAAGCTCGCCACCGCTGCGGCTCGCCGCCGTCGCTGGCGCATCTGCACGCACGTTTCCGAATCGGATCAGGAGTTTGAAATGTTCATGCATGGCCAAGGTGAAATGCATGATTGGCTAAAGCGTAATGAGCGTGACAACGCCGATTGCGGCCTCGGTTCACCCGTGCAACACCTTGCGAAGCACGGCGCATTGCATTCCTCGTTGCTAGCCATTCATGTCAATTACCTCGCGTCTGGCGACACGGAGTTGCTCTCGAAGCACGGCGTGCATGTCGTGCATTGTCCGCGGAGCCACGCCTATTTCCGGCACCAAGCATTTCCCTTCGAAGCCTTGAGTGCGGCGGGCGTCAACACTTCACTCGCAACCGACAGCCTGGCCAGCGTTACTCCAATCAAAAAGCATCCGCTGGAGCTGAATCTTTTTGAAGAGATGCGAGCTTTCGCCCGTCAGTTTCCGGCAGTGTCACCAGAGACAATTCTCCAAATGGTCACGTGGAATCCCGCCCGCGCTCTTGGGCAAGCCAAGCGCCTGGGCCAATTAGCATCCGGCTCCCTAGCCGACATCATCGCCGTGCCTTCCCGCGACCGAGACGTCTTTGAAGGCACTCTCAACCATCACGGCCCTGTCACAGCGAGCATGGTGAACGGCAAGTGGGCGTTGCCCCCGACAAACTGAATTTACTTTCACTCAATGAAGCAACACCTCGTAACCATCGTCACCCTGCTTGCCGGAGTCACGGCGAGCTGGGCACAAACGAATGCTCCGATCGAACCGACGGGGCTGCCTCCGGTCACCGTCATCGGCGAAGCGACTGACTTGGCGCAGTTGGAGACCGTCTCCGCCAGCGTAGTGGCCGGCGACATGTTCGAGTGGGGCGGTTACCACAACACACGCGAACTGACCGCCATCGCGCCGAATACGTCCCTCTTCGACGGCAACAACCAGCGCACGCCTCGCTTTTCCGTGCGCGGCTTTCGCGAGAACAATTTTCTCATCGGCGAACCTGCAGTCGGCCTTTACGTGGACGACATGCCCTATCTGGACGTCGCCTCGCGCGGCCTGCCGCTCTACGACATCGAACAGGCGGAATTCTATCGCGGGCCGCAGGGCACGATGTTCGGCGCAGGCGGCATTGGTGGCGTGATGAACATCCGCACCCTCCAGCCGGACAATCATTGGCGCGGCAGCGTGACGGCGGGTTACGGCAGCTACAACGAAATGAATTTTCAGGGCGGCATCAGCGGCCCGATTGTGACCAACCAGTTGTATTTCGGAATCAGTGGTATGTTCGGGCAGTCTGACGGCTTCGTGAACAACCTGAATCTCGGCACCGATGCCGATTCACGCGAGACGTTGAGCGGACGGGCCGTGCTGCGCTGGACACCTACGGAGAACTGGGACATCGCACTGACGCTGACCGCAGACCGCTTCCGCGACGGCTTCGTGCCCACTTATTATCCCACGACTGACGCCGGACCGTATGATGTATCCCGCACCTTCGATGGCTACAACGACACCGACGCGTTTGGTCAGGCGATTCGCGTGCGCTACGCAGCCGAGGACTTCAACGTGGTGTCTGTGACCACTCACCGCGACTGGGAGCAGGATCTTTTGCAGGATTTCGATTTCACTGCCGCCCAGCTCCTGGATGGCTTTTCGCGACCAGAAGTGGAGACTTGGTCACAGGAACTCCGCTTGGAATCGCCGAACACAGGCGAACGCACGCGTTGGGTCGGTGGGTTGTTCTTTGCCGACAATACCATCAACACCGATTCCGGGAGCGTGGTCTATCCTCCGCTCGCTCCGATCCCAACCACGCAGCAAACCCTCGCCGAGCAACAGGCGCAAACCTACGCCGCGTTTGGTCAGGCCACTTTCGCCACGACGGAGAAACTCGACCTTGTAGCTGGCCTGCGCCTAAATCACGAGCAGCGCGACATCTCTCGCCAGCGTAACTTCATCAACGGCTTCGGAACTTTCCCCGCAGCCGCCCCCTACTCCACCGACTTCGACGACACGGTGGTGCTGCCCAAAGCAGGTGCGGCATGGCATTTCAATGACGATATGCTTGGTTACTTCAACTTCAGCGAGGGTTATCAAAGCGGCGGGTTCAACGCCTCCAACGACGATCCCGTCGCCTCACGGTTTGATCCCGCCACAAGCTGGAATTACGAACTCGGCGTGAAGTCCGACTGGTATGAAAGCAAGTTGAACGCGAACGCCTCGGTGTTCTACAGCGACGCAGATGACTACCAAGTCTATCGCCTGAACGCTGCTGATCCGGCGCAAGCCTACCTGCAAAACGCCGATAATGCCGACCTGATGGGTGGCGAACTGGAACTGACCGTACGCCCGGCTCAAGGTTGGGAGTTCACTGGCGGCGTCGGCTACACTCACGCAGAGTATGATCGTTACTTTGATCCCGTAAACGGCACCAGTTTCGACGGCAACACCATCAGCTTCGTGCCCGAGTGGACCGCCAACTTCGCTGGTCAATATCGCTTTCCCTTCGGCCTCTACCTGCGACTGGAGGTGCAAACGTTGGGTGATTACTACCTGACCGAGGATAACACAGCGAAGCAAGGTGCTTTCTCGCTCTTGAATGCACGTATCGGCTACGAACGCCGCAATTGGGGCATCCACGTGTTCGGTCGCAACCTGTTGGACGAGGAATACGCGGCCAATGCCCTCGACTTGCGTAGTGGAGCAACGCCGGACCAGTTGGTCATCCAACCCGGCACGCCAGTAGCAGTGGGCATCGCACTCTCGGCCAGATTTTAAGCGAGGCGACGCAATCGCGCTGCCCAAGCCCGTTTGTACAAAGTAGCGCTGGCCTTCCAGCCGGCGCTTTTCTACGGCTTCAGAAACTCGACCCGTGCGCTCAACTCAGGCGTGAGGTAGCCGTCCGGATTCTTGATCTGCACCTTGATCTGCAAGGTGCCTTTGGCCCGGTTCGCTTCGGGCGCGATCTCCGCCACATAACCTTCGTAAACTTTATCTGTGTAAGCCTCCGGACTCACGCGACAGGTCTGTTTCAAATACACCTTCGCCAAATCGCTCTCACTCATATCGATCTCCACCTGCAAATCTTTGGGATCCGCCACGGCCAGCAACGCCGTGCTCGGTCCACGCGTGCCCCCGAAACTTTGCGGGGTGACGAGTTCGTTCGGGTCCACCAGCTTTTCCAGCACCACTCCGTTGATCGGCGACCGGATGGTGCACCAATCCACGTAGGCTTGCGCCGCATCACGTCCGCCCTTGGTGGCTTCCAGCGTGGCCTTGGCCGACTGGAGACCCACCCGCGCATCGTCGAGCGCCTGCTTGGATTCGATGTCGGTCTTGGCCAATTGCGAGATGCGCTCCAAATCCAGTTCTGCCTTGGCGACGCCCGCCTCGGCGCGCGCCACCTGCCCTGCCGCCTCCGCCAGTCTCGCCTTGAACTCAGTATCATCCAACAACACTACGACCTGCCCGTTGGTAACCGTGTCCCCCTTCTTCACACCAACCCATTCAACCACGCCCATGAAGCGCGGGCTGATTTCTATGCGCTCGCGGTTCACGATGTAACCACTCACCACGAGCACCACGTTCTCATCGGCCGAGTTTTCCGCCGCGGAATTGGTCTGCGATGCACCGACCGCCGACGCTGCGGCACCGCCAGCAGCACCACCTTTGACAGCGCGCTCCTCGGTTCGTCCGTTACCCGTGGCAAATCGCGCGCCCTCTTTGGCCCACGGCTTCCACAGCAGCAATGCGACTGCTACCGCCACCCCGACGGCGGTGAATATCATCCCCATCGTGGATGCGGGCCGTTGTTTCGCCTGCGGATCCATGGCCAGCTGCGCCAACTTGCTTTGTGAATCTTTGTTCATATCCAAATCGGTCTTAAATCGCCTTCAACGCCTCAATCACCGGCAAACGCGACGCCCGAATCGCCGGCAACAGCGTGCCCATGATGCCCACGACCACCGCAAAGACCAGTCCTTGTGCGACCAGCGGCGGCGTCACGGCGAACTGGAAAACAATTTCGCTGAAGGTCTCAAAGCCCATCGTCGCCGTGGTGTAACCATTCCATTGATACGCTGCCACGCAACCCACCACGCCGCCCACGAGCGCGAGCATCGCCCCTTCCAGCAACAGGGCAATCACCACCGACCGGCGGCGATACCCCAACACCCGCAGGGTGCCGATTTCCCGCGTGCGCGCACCCACAGCCGCATACATGGTGTTCATCGCCGCGAACACCGCCCCGATGGACATGGTAATGGCCAGAAAACCGCCCAGCCAGCGGATCGGGGCCGCGGTCATCGTCTGGGAACGATAATACTCCACCTCACTCTCCGCCTTCAGCTTGAACCGCCGGTCGGATTCGATGCGGGCGATCAAGTTGGACATCGCGCCCGCATCCGGCACCCGCGCCAGAAAGCTCGAATACATGTCCCGCTCAAACACGGAGCGACACTCATCCGCATCCAACCAGCATTCCGAATCAAATGCGCTCCCCTGCCCGTCCAGCCAGCCGACGACGGTGAAAGTGGAGTTGCCCGTGCGAAAGGACTGGCCAACGTCAAAGTTGGCAAAGCGCCTGGCCAGTTTGGCTGAAACGACAATCTCACGCATTCCCGGACGGAACCAGCGTCCCGCCACCAGTTCCACCTGCGGTCGCAACTCCATGCCGCGGGCCGTTACCCCGCGCAGCAGCACATTCGCCTCCGTGCCATCGCGACGCGGCAGATTGACCAGCACCAGCACGTCGGCGGAGATCACCGCTTCGCCTTGTTCGTTGCGAGCGATTTCTTCGAAGTAGCGAATCTCCCGCAAATTGTCGCGGGAGATGAGACTGGCCGATTCCGAGGTGGAACCTTTGCGAACGATCATCACGTTGCGCGGATCGCCGGTGTTCCCGCTGCTCTTCTCAATGCCCGCCGCCAGCGACTGCAAGAGCACAAATACAAACACCACCAGCCCGATGCCCAGCACCGTGGCAATGGTGGACCGCCAGCGCACGAGCGCGTTGCGAAAGCTGTATTTGATGGGCAGCGCCATATCAGTCCAGTGTCCTGAGTCCTTGCACCACACTCGTCCGAGCCACCGCCAGCATCGGCCCGACGGAGGACAAGACGCCGAGGGCCGTCGCCACGGCAAAGGCCAGCCCCATCATCTGTGGCGTCACTTCAAAGAGGATGAACAGCCCGTTGGTGGCCTTTTGAATGTCAATCGAGTGAAAGACCACCCACGCGCCTCCCGCCCCGATCAACGCACCCGCCATCGCCAAGCCACAGCTCTCGGCCAGAATGAAGGCGAACAGTTCACGGCGCCGGAAGCCCAGCGCTTTAAGAATAGCCAATTCACGAAACCGCTCGCGGATGGCCATGCTCATGGTGCTGACCGTCACCAGCAGCAACGCAAACACTACCACGACGCTGATACCAGTGATGAGCGTCTTGATGTTCGCCCACATGGATACGAATCCCAACACAAACGCGCGCTCGGACTCAGCGCGCACTTCCGCACTGGAGTTCGCAAAGGCATTGTTGATCCGCTCCGTCACCATCGGGGCCTCGTCAATGGACGCCGCGCGCACCCACCACGTGCCCACGGTGCCGGGGTTGCCCAACGATTCATCGAGGTAACTTTGGTGAAACATCAGGTTCCGGTCGTCGGCCGTGCCATGATAGATGCCTGCAACCATGAATTCCAAATCCGCTGGGTAAATCTGCCCCGTGAACTGCATGCGATCACCCACCTTCAGCCCGAACCGCTCCGCCGTAAGCCGTCCCAGAATGCACGACGTGCGATCCGCCACCCATGCCTCGTATTGCTCTTTCGGAATCTTTGCATCGGAGATCAGCAATGGACATCGTTCCGGGTCCACGGCGAACTGGGCGAAGCTGGTGAACTTCTCGTCCCCCTTGTAAAGCCCACCGTAAAATGTGAATGGCGACACCGCTGCCACACCTTGAATGCGCTCGATCACTTGCAACTGGCGACGCGGCAATGGCTGAGCCAGCGAGACCTTGTTGCGCACGATGATCCGCAGGCTCGACCCCTCATCGTTGATGGGATTGGTCAACTCGCGCAATGCCACCTGAAGCATCACCAGCAGGAACAAGCTCACCGCCACGCTCAAAATGGAAAGCGTCGCCCGCCGCTTGTTGCGGAGCGCATTCTTGATGATGAACGTGCCGAGCGTCATGAACAGTCGCAGTCTAACGTGCCGTCACTGCCTCATCTTTGAGCAGTTCGCCCTTCTCCAGATGGATGCTGCGCGAGCCATACGCAGCGGCTTTCGGGTCGTGCGTCACCATGATCACCGTTTTGCCTGCCTCACGACTCAATTGCTGCAACACCATCAACACCTCCTGCGCCGAATGACTGTCGAGGTTGCCCGTGGGTTCATCGGCCACCACCAAGCGCGGATCGGTGACGAGTGCCCTTGCAATCGCTACGCGTTGTTCCTGCCCCCCGGAGAGTTGCTTCGGCAGGTGATGCATCCGGTCAGCCAGCCCGACGATGTCCAGCGCCGTCTGCACGCGACGGCGACGTTCAGAGCGATCCAACTGGGTAAGCAAAAGCGGCAACTCGACATTCTCAAATGCCGTCAGCACTGGGATGAGGTTGAAGGTTTGAAAGACGAATCCGACATTCTGATTCCGCCAATCGGCCAGCTCAGACTCATTCAGGCCAGTCACGTCGAGGTTTTGCACAAGACAACGCCCGCTGGTGGGCCGGTCAATGCCGGCAATGATGTGCAGCAGAGTGGACTTGCCCGAGCCCGATGGTCCCATGAGCGTGAGGAATTCGCCCATTTCGATGTCGAGCGAGACATCGTTCAGGGCAGTGACTTGGATTTCCCCCTGAGCATAAATCTTGGAGAGATTGCGGATGGCGACGACAGTTTCCGGCATAAAACAACCGGCCACACATAATTCACGAACGGCCACTTGGCAATGGCCGACGCAATCAGGAGCCAAGCTTGGGCCGAGCGGTGCGGCTTTTGGCCAACTGCACGCTGACGTAACGGGCTTCGGGAATGATGAACTTTTTCACGACCACACTGACGCTCTGGGGCTTATAATCCGCAAGGATGATGTCGCACAGGTTCGACACGAGGCGCTCCAACAGCTTCCAACTGCGGCCCTCGCCGTGCTTGAGCAGCATCTGGGCAACGGCATGGTAATCAATGGTGCGTTCCAAGCGGTCGCTCATGGCGGCGGAGGTGAAATCAAACCCCATGTCCACCGTGAGCAACAACCGTTGCGGCTGGGCGCGTTCTTCGTCCGAAACACCCACACAGTAAAACACTTCGAGGTCAACAATGCTGATTTTTGACATGATTAGCGGCCCATTGAATCCCTTTTTGCCCGTACGGCATCAATCAAAATCTGCGTCGGCTTGTTCAAAGGCAACTGTTCGACCTCCTCCAGTTTCAGCCAGCAAAACTCCTGCGCTTCCTCATTGAGAGTCACTTGAGCATCGCCAACGACCTGACAGGTATAGTTCAGCAGGACAAAATGAGCGTCGCGGTAAAACTCGCGGGAGTGGATGCAGTCCTGCACGAGCATGAACTGGATGCCTGTCACGGCAAGGTCCGTCTCCTCCTTGAGCTCGCGACGCAAGGCGTCTTCGGAAGACTCCCCCCACTTGATCTTGCCGCCCGGGATGCCCCAAAGATTCGACCACTTGTGCGTCCGCACCATAAGAACTTCGTCGGCATCATTAAAAATCAATCCCCCAACCGTCACGACAGGTGGATGCAAATCCTCAAACCGCCTTGCCGGCGCCTTGAGCTGCATTTCACTTTGCTGCATCAACTCGCGCAGTTCGCCCAAGTGCTCGACAATCAAGTCAGGTTTTGCGCGGCGCAATTGCTCCAGCGTATTGTAACCGGTAAGCACCGCTACCGAGTGGATTCCGCCGTGACGTGCGGTGTCAATGTCGTGCTCCATGTCGCCGATGAACAAGGTTTCGTCGGGGTTGAGGTTGTTGGCGGTCAGGATCTCGTGAATCTTTTGACGCTTATCCCAAACACCGTTGTAAGGCAGATCAATGAACGATCCAAAGCCGGTGACGCTCGATTGCTCGGCCCAATAATCGGGATGCACTGTGCTCAACAGAAAAGTGCGCACCTGCCGCGCACGGCAGAAATGCAAAAACTCCTGCGCGTGCGGCAGCGCCACAACCGAATGTTGTTCTCGGCGGAAGCCCTCATGGAACCACCCCTCCAGCCGCGGCATGGGCACTTCCGGCGTGTGTTTGTCGTAGAACGTGGTGAACGGCAGCTGGAATTCCGCGCGAAAGGTGTCAAGCGACATCTCCGCCTTGCCAGCCTGTGAGAGCACGAAGTTCGACGCCTTCCACACTGCAGGCAAATCATCTACTAGTGTGCCCGACCAGTCGAAAATGATGTTACGAATCATGCGCGGAGATTCTGGCGATCTTGGGTGGCAACTCAATCCATTAGCGTCAAGTGATGGCAACCCGTTCAATGAACAATCGGCGGAAGTTCTCCTCCACGCGTTCGGACAACCGTGCAAGCGGCTCGTCAAGCATCTCGCCCGCGAACGCGTAGACGGCAGCGAGATTCGCCGGGTGATTGATCGGGCTGCCGGAGGCGGCGTCCGTCAGGCGATGAACGTTCCGCGCCTCAGGGAGATTCTGATCCGGCGCATCGGTCTCAATCAACAAGCGCTCCGGCGGCACAACCCGAAAAGAGGCACGCTGACGATGTTTGCGTTCATGCGCGAAATAGCCGGGCAGTGAGAAATAAGCACCCAACTTCGTAAGGGGCGCAACCAGTTCAGGAGACCCGCCGTAACTGTGCAACAGGAAGCCGCATTGCGGCCGGGGTTCACGACGAAGGATTTCCAACAGCGGGCCCCAGGCCTGCAAACAGTGAATGCTCAACGGCAGATTGCGCTCGGCGGCCAGCCGCAGTTGCCAGACGAAAACCTCCTCCTGCTCGGGCAGCGAGGCTGGATCCGTGGGAATTAAACCAAGCTGCCCGGCGCCACGCCCTTGCGACTCCAAAACCCACTTGTCCAAGCCTACCTCACCCACTGCCGACGGCAATTCATCCAGCCAGCGGGTGAGTTCGCGTTGCCAATCCGGCGTTTGCTCTTGCACATACCACGGGTGATAGCCGAACGAGGGCAACACCTCGGGAAATCGCCGCGCGAGTTCAGCCACCTTAGGCCAATCCTGCTCGCATGAACCGTTGACAACCATCCGAACAATCCCAGCTTTCCGACATTCCAACACAATTTCGTCGAGGCGCGGCATCAGCCGATCGTCTTGAAGGTGGTTATGGGCGTCGTAGAGGCGCATATTCACCCAAGCCGCAAGCCTCGGGCGAGTGGGTGTCCAGCAATAAAATCGCCAGCACTCACGCGTCGGCCTCCTTCTCGCTGCAAGACTAGGATGCGCAATGCCCCAGTTCCACAGGCCACCACGATCCCCTGCTTGTCCGCGCTCAGCACTTCGCCAGGGACGCCCTGCACGGCCACGGGCTCCGCCTCCCATACTTTCAACATCATTGCCTTGGCTTGCGTAGCGAGGTGCGTGAACGCTCCTGGCCAGGGTGTGAAGCCGCGAACACGATTCCAGAGTGTCTGGGCTGGCAGAGACCAATCGAGGGCGCCATCCTGTTTCTTGATTTTGGCCGCGTAACTTACGCCCTCTGAGGGTTGAGGCTGCGGGGTGATTTTACCGCAGACATAATCAGGGATGGTTTCAACGAGCAGATCGCCACCCATTAGAGCCAAGCGATCGTGGAGGGTTTGCGAGTTGTCGGCTGGGTCGATCGGCGTCCGTGCTGTCGTCAAAATATCTCCCGTGTCCAGCCCGGCATCCATTTTCATGATGGTCACGCCGGTTTCCGCATCACCGTTGAGGATGGCCCACTGAATTGGCGCAGCGCCGCGATACTTGGGCAACAACGAGGTGTGGACGTTCAGGCAGCCATGACGGGGCAGTTCGAGAATCCTGGGGGGCAGAATCTGACCAAAGGCCGCAACAGCTATCAACTCAGGCTCCCAAGCAGCCAGTTGCTCGATGAAACCGGGGTCGCGCGCCCGCTCGGGTTGCAAGACAGGAAGATGATGCCGCAGGGCCAGCGACTTCACCGGGGATGGTGCGAGTTTGAGGTCGCGCCCTTTGGGGCGATCCGGCTGCGTGACCACCCCAACCACCTGCAGCGAGTCCGCCACAAGCAGGCGCGCAAGACACACCGCCGCCAAATCTGGAGTGCCCATGAATGCCACGCGCAATGATGCCATGGGCAAATCGAACGGGAAACGGAACGGCAGCGAAAGCAAAATCCTCAAGCCAAACTCCGCATCGCCTCATGCGCACTGTAATGGCCTTGCTTTGAAGCGGCCAAGTCAGCCTATGATCATGCGTGCGGCTTGAGGATGACTTCGGTGATTTCCGAGAAATGCATCGAAGTCTCGCCCGCAACACCCTCCGCTTGAATGAAAAGATCACTGGGTGTCAGGCGCGTGATGCGTTCCACCACAAATTCTCCCTTGGTGGACTTGATGATGAACACTTTCGCCTTGTTGACGTCGTTGCGGGTCATACCGAAAAACCCGGCAAACTTTGTCTCGAAGAAACGCTTGTTGAAGGTGAACTTGCCGCGCGAATAGATCTCGGCCTTAGGTGCCGCCGAAGCAACCTCGGAAGCCGCCACCTCTTGGGCCACCTGTTCCGCCGCCGAACCCGGAATCTCAAACGTTGAAGTCGGCTCCAGCCGTTGAGCTTCAGCCGCAGCCAGTTCCTCATCGGATTGACCTGGCAGATACGTAGGCATGCACAGGAAAACGATGTTGGTGATGAAACCCACCCCGGGAATCGCAGCCAATCCAGCCACCAACCCCTTCGAGCGCGCACGGTAAACGGCGATTTCGAATCCTGCATAAACGTTTGCAGCGAAAATCAGGACCACCAAGAACCAGCCCACTGGAGATTTGAACAGCGATGCGATGACTCCACTTTTGGGCAGCTCACGCTCTTTTTGCATCGCCTGGACAATTTCAGAGGGTGGATCAATGCGAACCTCCGTGCGGGCCGCCCGTTCCTCCAAGGTGACTTCGATGAAAGGCTCAATCGCTTCGAGCAGCTTCTTATTCGCCTTGAACTTTTCCATGAACGCCTTGAGGTCGTCCTGGCCGAATTGGCCCCACGGAACACGCTCATAGTTGCCGTCCCCGGAATTAATCAACGCCGATGCTTCGTCGGACCCGTTCTCGATCATTTCGCCGATGACTGTCTTGCCGCTCTCGAGCTTGTAAGTCGCCGCCGACACCGAGGCGGTCAAAGCGGATGCCACCCAAGCCAGCAGGAGTATTAGACGAATCTTGCGCACAGCGGTCTCCGTGTAGCAAAGCAACCGCCCAAACGGAAGCAAATTTACCGTCCTCCAGACTTGCAAGACCGATGCACCCCGGCCATCTCTAGGTTCCGATGCACATCCAACCCGCCCTGCTCGCCCGACTTGAGGCGCACCTACCCGCCACTCTCCAAATTCTGAAGGACATGGTAGCCATCAATTCGCACACGCTGAACAAAAGCGGGTTACGCCAACTTGCCGAACTCACGAGCAAAGCATTTGCCCGGCTGGGATTCGCCGCCGAATACGTCCCCTCCGTAAATCCCGACTTCGGCGAGCATCTGATCCTGACGCGAACAGGCACCGGCATGGCGCACATTGGATTCGTCTCCCATCTGGATACTGTGTTCACGGCAGAAGAGGAAAGACGCAACAATTTCACGTGGCGCATTGCTGGCGACCGCATTTACGGACCTGGCACAGAAGACATCAAAGGCGGCACCGCCATGATGTGGCTCGTGTTGCAAACCTTGCGCGAAGCGCACCCCGATGTGTTCAACCAGACGCGCTGGACGCTGCTGCTGGACTCATCTGAAGAAATGTTAAGCGCTGATTTCGGTGCCCTGTGCGTCGAGCGACTGAAAAAGGCTCAAGCAGCCTTGGTCTTTGAGGCGGGCTGGCGTGAGCAAAACAAATTCAACCTTGTCGCTGCGCGGAAAGGCCGGGCAGCCATTCGCGTCGAAGTCTCCGGGCGCGGCGCGCATGCCGGCAACACTCACACACGGGGCGCCAACGCCATCCGTCAGCTGGCCAATACTGTTGAGCGTATTGAGGCGCTGACCGATCACAGCATCGGTTTGACCTTCAACGTAGGCCTTATCCATGGAGGCGCCACCTTGAACCGCGTCCCGCACCACGCGATCGCTGAAGTGGAAATGCGTTCATTTTCCGTGGATGCCTATCAGACCGGCTTGCGCAAACTTAAGGCACTTGAGAGTGAAACCACTGTTCGCAGTGTCGCTGACAGCTTTCCTTGTCGAGTGTCAATCCGTGTCACACACGAAACTCCACCTTGGCCAAAGAACGAGGGCTCGGAACACTTGATCGACACTTTCCGCGAGGCCGCAGCTGAGCTTGGCTGTGAAATTGTCCGTGAAGAGCGGGCTGGCTTGAGCGATGGCAACTTTCTCTGGCAGACGGTGCCGACGTTAGACGGACTCGGCCCCAAGGGAGACAACGCTCATTGTTCCGAGGTCAGTGCTGATGGCTCCAAAGATCAAGAATACGTTGAGCCAGGGTCATTTGTGCCGAAGGCAGCACTTAACATCCAAGCCCTGCTCCGATTGCTTAGAAGTCATCCATGAAAGCATCACCACCATTTCTGGCGTCTTTCTTTGCTGTTTGCGCCGCCGCACTTTGCGTAAGCCAAGGCAAAGCCGAGCCAGAACGAATACCCGCGTGCGTCGAAGATGGAGCCCCCCTGCAATCACTCGCGCGTGAATTCAAGTTTACCGAAGGACCAACGTGCGACCGCGAGGGAAACGTCTTCTTCACCGACCAACCAAACAATCGAATCATGAAGTGGAGCGTGGACGGCAAACTTTCCACATTTCTCCAGCCCAGCGGACGGGCCAACGGGATGTTCTTCGCCACCGATGGAACGTTGATCGCCTGCGCCGACGAGAAAAATGAATTGTGGGCGATTGCCCCCAACGGCACGCGCACCGTGCTGGCAAACGCATTCAAGGGTGCTCCCTTGAATGGCCCGAACGATGTCTGGATCCATCCGAGCGGGGCGATGTATTTCACCGATCCCTACTACCAAAGGTCGTGGTGGACGCACACCAATGCACCACAGCCAAGCCAGCAAGTATACCGGCTCGCCAGCGGCGCGAAGGAACCCTTGCGCATTGCCGACGACCTAATGCAGCCCAACGGCATCATCGGCACAGCGGACGGGACGCATTTGTTCGTGGCAGACATCAA
>Ga0075471_10001165_pt1 | contig 17017 bp, 14 predicted proteins | sample DEB19_08_DNA_2_FD_74787 | JGI IMG/M metagenome (GOLD analysis project Ga0075471, IMG submission 74787) | Aqueous microbial communities from the Delaware River and Bay under freshwater to marine salinity gradient to study organic matter... | ecosystem: Environmental > Aquatic > Marine > Coastal ... | reverse complement strand
ATCGCAGAAACTGGCGCGCCCGGAGAGATTCGAACTCCCGACCTCATGGTTCGTAGCCATGCGCTCTATCCAACTGAGCTACGGGCGCGTCGCCGAAGGGGCGCGAATCCTACCACAAGCTGCCGGCTCAATACCCCTCGAGGGCGGCGAGACGGTCGAGGTGGTGATGCTGGTCCCCGTAGGCCTGCTCCAGAACGCGCGCGCGCTTGATGTAGAGGCCGATATCGAAGGCGTCGGTCATGCCGATGCCACCATGCATCTGGATCGCCTCGTTGGTCGAGAGCTCAGCCACCTGTGCAAGCTTCGCCTTGGCCATGCTGCAGAGCATGTCGGCCTGGCGGTACCCCTCGGCATCCCTCGCCCGATCAAGCGCGAGCAGCGCCTCCTGGACGATGGTGCGAGCGAGCTGCACCTCGACGAACCAATGCGCGGCACGATGCTGCAGCGCCTGATAGCTGCCAATGAGCTTGCCGAACTGCGAGCGTTCTTTGAGGTACTTGAGCGTGCGCGCAAAGGTCTCCTCGCAAATACCGAGCAACTCTGCGGCGAGCCCGGCGTTGATGACGCCTGCCAGACGCTCGAGCGCTACCGACGTTACACCGGTCAGTCGGCAGCCGTCATCGACGACCACGTCGTCGAGCGTCAGCGTTCCGCATTGCCGCGCATCGACCCGCGGCGTCGCCTCGACGCTCACGCCCTTCGCATCGTGCGGTACGACAAATACGCCGAGCCCTTCGCGATCGCCCGGGCGTCCAGACTCGCGCGCCACGACGATAAACCGATCGACCGAGGAGAGATCTTCGACGTGGTGCTTGACGCCCGAGAGCTGCCAACCCTGGGCTGTTTTCTCCGCACGAGTCGCCACGGCGAACGGCGCAAAATGCGCTCCCTCACCCCAAGCCAAAGAAAGCGTGAGACTCCCGTCGACGATCGCCGGCAGCCAGGACGTCTTTTGTGTCTCGCTGCCCATCAATGAAATGGCCGTTGCACCCGCAAGCACCGTCGCGTTCATCGGTGTGATGCTGAGATGCCGCCCGAACTGCTCGAGCACGAGGGCGAGCCCCGAGTAGCCGAGCGCCGAGCCACCGTAGGCCTCGTCGATGGCGATACCGCACCACCCCATCTCAGCGATCTCGCGCCAAAGCGCCGAATCGAACGCGGTCTCGGTCGTGCGATCGCGCCACGCTCTAAACTGCGTGATGGACGCTCGATCGGCGACGAACTCCGCCACCGAGCGGCTCAGCATTTCTTGTTCTTCGGTGAGCGGCAGCGTCATGGCAACCCCAGCACGCGCTTGGCGATGATATTGAGTTGGATTTCGGACGTACCGCCCTCGATCGAGTTGCCCTTCGAGCGCAACCAGTTGCGCGCCCACGCTTCACCGGCCGGTCCGCGCGCGTCCCACAGCAGCGCATCGGCGCCCTCGATGTCGAGATAGAGTTCGTTACGCCGCTTGTTGAGCTCGGTCCCGTAGTACTTCACGGCCGAGGACATCGCGCCCATACCGGCGCTCGCACTCGGATGACGCTCACCGTGCTCGATCCAGAGCCGGAACGCCGCCGCATCGAGTTGATAACGAGCCAGCGTCTGCCGCAACGACGCGTTGCGTAAGCGTCCTTCGCCATCGGTGCCAAAGATTTCGAGGGCACGGCGACCTGGGTCGGTGTCGTGACGGATCTTGCCGAGACTCGAGATCATCTCGCGCTCGTGCGAGAGCAGATAGGTCGCGATCGCCCATCCCTGCCCTTCCTCACCGACGTGATTGGTTTTCTCGACGCGAACGTTCTCGAAGAACACTTCACAGAAGGGCGATGCGCCGCTGATCAACTTGATCGGCCGCACGGTGACCCCGGGAGTGTTCATATCGAAAAGTACGAAGCTGATACCTTCGTGCTTCGGCACCGATGTGTTCGTGCGTACGAGGCAAAACATCCAGTCGGCCTCGTCACCATAAGACGTCCAAATTTTTTGACCGTTGACGAGATAGTGGTCGCCCTTATCCTCGGCGCGTGTCATCAAGCTCGCGAGGTCCGAACCTGAGTTCGGCTCCGAGTAGCCCTGGCACCAACGAATGGCCCCCCGCGCAATATCGGGTAAGAAGCGTCGACGCTGATCGTCGTTGCCGAACTTGAAGAGCACGGGCGATAGCATGCTGATACCGAAACTGAAAAGCGGCTGCTGCGCGCCGATGCGGCGCATCTCTTCGCGCAGAATCGCCGCGTGCTCACGAGAGAGACCTGCGCCACCGTACTCCACGGGCCACTCGGGCACCGTCCACCCCCGCGAAGCCATCGCGGCACACCAAGCCGGTTGGTCGGGATGCCAGACTTTGGCGCGTCGTCCACCTCCGTAGAGATGCGAGATCTCGGGCGGCGCGACGCGCATGGAGGGCGGACAATGGGCCGCGAGCCAGGCTCGCACCTCGTCACGAAAGGAATCGCTCATGGCTCATTATCGATTACTTTCTGATACTTTTGCGATGCCCCGATTTTTCCGATGGCAGACATGACGACGACTTCGGCCTCTCGCCTTCGCTTTAATACCCCGAGCGACATCACGTTCGGCATCGGGTGCGTCCGCGAACTCGGCGAACTGGCCAAGCAAAGCGGCATCCGTCGGGCTTTGCTCGTCACCGATCGCGGTATCGCCTCGCGCGGCATGCACCACTCGGCCTGCGCGAGCCTCGAGGCTGCCGGTGTCGCCGTCACGGTCTACGACGACGTCGTTGCGGACCCGCCGGTCGAGGTGATCCACGCCGCCACCGCACTCGGTGCGCAGGCCGACTGCGATGGCGTCATCGGTTTCGGGGGCGGCAGCAGCATGGACACCGCAAAGCTCGTCGCCACACTGCTATGCAACGAACAGCCGCTCGACGCGATGTATGGCGTCGATCAAGTCCGCTCGACTCGAAAGTCCCTCATCCAAGTTCCGACCACCGCGGGGACGGGCTCCGAAGTGACCATGATCTCGGTCGTGACGACGGGCGCGAACACCAAGCAAGGCGTGGTGAGCCGGACGCTGCTCGCCGATCGCGTGCTGCTCGACCCGGAGCTCACCGCCTCGATGCCGGCGCACGTGACCGCCGCGACGGGCATCGATGCGATGGTCCATGCGATCGAGTCCTACACCAGCGCGAGACTCAAGAACCCGATGTCCGATCTCTTCGCGCGTGAGGCATTGCGACTTCTTGCTGGGAATATCGCCGCTGCCGTACGCACGCCCGAAGATCTCGAGGCGCGTAGCGCCATGCTGCTCGGCGCCATGTACGCCGGTCAGGCGTTCGCCAATGCACCCGTCGGCGCCGTGCATGCGCTCGCCTACCCGCTCGGCGGGAACTACCACGTCCCGCACGGACTGAGTAATTCTTTGGTGTTGCCGCACGTGCTGCGCTTCAACGCACCGGCCGCCGAGTCGATGTATCGCGAGCTGCTACCCATCGTGGTGGGCGACACCCGCAATAAAAATACCGAGAACGCATCCGAGCGGCTCGCCGAACATTGCCTCGCGCTCGCGCAGCACCTAGGTCTACCGACGCGACTGCGCGAGCTCGACATTCCTCAAACTGATCTGCCGAAACTCGCGCGCGAGTCGATGCTGCAGCAACGACTACTCGTCAACAATCCGCGCCCCGTCACCGAGGCCGACGCGCTCGCCCTCTACGAACAGGCTTATTGAGCATCGCCATGACCGAACATCGACAGACCCGCGCCGATTATTTTTATTTCGAGACTATGACGACGCGCTGGATGGACAACGACGCCTACCGACACATCAATAACGTCGTGTACTACAGCTTCTTCGACACCGTGGCGAACAATTATTTGATGAAGGCCGGCGTGCTCGACATCGGCAAATCACCGGTGATCGGGTTCATCGTGGCGTCATCGTGCAGCTACAAGAAGCCTCTCGCCTACCCTGCGAAAGTCGATGCCGCTTTTCGAGTCAACCGCATCGGCACGAGCTCCGTCGAATACGGCGTCGCCGTGTTCGCCGAGGGTGATAACGAGCCCGCCGCCTTCGGCACCTTCACTCACGCCTTCGTTGATCGTGAGAATGGAAAGTCGGTGCCGATCCCGGCGGAGACGCGGGCGGCGCTGGAACGCGCGGTTACGACGGGATAAAAACTGGCGGAGAGAGAGGGATTCGAACCCTCGAAGAGCTTTTGGCCCTTACGCCCTTAGCAGGGGCGCGCCTTCGACCACTCGGCCATCTCTCCGCGGCGCGGGGACGCGATGATACCCGATGGTCAGGCCCGCATGCCGCCCTGTTCGCGAGGCGGGTTGTCGGCCGGACCCTCGGATTTGATCCGCTCGAAAATCTCCTCGCGATGCACGGCAACGTTCTTGGGCGCGTTGATGCCCACGCGCACTTGGTTGCCCTTGACGCCGAGGATGGTGATCGAAACTTCTTCGCCGATCATGACGGTCTCGCCGACACGTCGAGTGAGTATGAGCATGTGAGCCCCCAATGAGGCGCTCTTTCGAGGCCGCCGAACTCGGGACACCGCACCCCCTGTGGGGCCCCGCCGACGGCCTGACTTCCATGGCAGGCGCCTTCCCGGTCGAAGATAGAAGAATCTGCCGGGGCCGTCTACCGCTATCCCAATTTTTGACGCACGAACCCGGCGACCCCGGCCAGAGCCCCGGGGAGCTTGGCGGCATCCGTCCCGCCCGCCTGGGCGAAATCCGGCCGGCCACCGCCGCGGCCCCCGACCTGAGCCGCCACATGACCGACGATCTCACCGGCCTTGATCCGACCCACCTCACCGGCGGTCACGCCGGCCACTAGGAGCACCTTGCCCGAGGCATCGACGGAGGCGAGCACGATGACGGCCTTTTTGAGGCGATCCTTCAGTTGATCGACGGCATTCCGCAACGCGCCCGCATCGGCGCCGTCCACCGTGGTGGAGACGACCTTGAGATCGCCCACCTCGACGGCACCGGACGCGAGGTCGGTGCCCTGACCCGAGGCGAGCTTGTCGCGCAGGGTGCGGGTCTCTTTCTCGAGCTGACGGATGCGCTCGAGGGCATCGCGCACTTTGGCGCCGAGATCGTCGCGGCTACCACGAACGAGCGAGGCGAGATCGCGCACCAGCGTATCGCTCGCCTCGACTTCGGCGAGGGCGCCCTCTCCCGTCACCGCCTCGATGCGGCGTACGCCCGAGGCCACGCCACTCTCGGCGATGATTTTGAAGAGCCCGATGTCACCAGCGCGACCCACGTGTGTGCCACCGCACAGTTCCATCGAAAAATCACCGATGCGCAGCACACGCACCTTGGAGGTGTACTTCTCCCCGAAGAGCGCCATGGCTCCCTCCGCGACCGCCTCGTCGTAGGCCATCTCGCGCGTTTCGGCCGGAGCGTTCAAGCGAATCTGCTCGTTCACGCGACGCTCGATGCGGCGCAGCTCGTCGGCAGTCACCGCCTGGAAGTGCGAGAAGTCGAAACGCAGTCGATCGGACGCGACGAGCGAGCCCTTCTGCTGCACGTGCGTACCGAGCACTTCGCGCAGCGCAGCGTGCAAGAGATGCGTGGCCGAGTGATTGAGCGCCGTGGCTCGCCGTAGTTTGTTATCGACCTCGGCGTCGAGCGTCATCCCCTCGCGAATCGGCTGGCTGTCGCCGGCCACGCGCCCGAGATGCGAGTGCGCACCGCCCGTGCCGCGCTTCTGGGTATCTTCGACGATGAATCGGCAGCCTGCAGCGCGTAGCTCACCGGCATCGCCCACCTGGCCGCCGGACTCCGCATAGAACGGCGTGCTCTCCAAGATGACCTCGCCGGTCTCGCCCGGCTTCAATTCTTTGACGAGCGCGCCGTCGCGTAGCAGCGCGATCACGCGTGATTGGCCGCGCGTGCCGTCGTAGCCACAGAAGCTCGTGGCGAGATCGATCTGCGCGCCGCCCCGCATATCAACACCGAAGCGGCTCGCGGCTCGAGCCCGCTCGCGCTGGGCTTCCATCGCAGCTTCGAAGCCCGCGCTGTCGATGCCGACGTGGCGCTCGCGAGCGACGTCGGCCGTGAGATCTGCCGGAAAGCCGTAAGTGTCGTAGAGACGGAACACGGTCTCGCCATCGAGCACGCGCGTCGCGCCCGCCTTGACGGGCTGCTTCGAGAGGCGATCGAGCGCCTCAGTCAGCAGCACCATGCCCGTGCTCAGCGTTTCGGCAAAACGCTCTTCTTCTTGCAGCAGCACACGACGCGCGTGGTCAGCGCCCGCGCGCAGCTCTGGGTACGCCTCGCCCATCTGACCTTCGAGAGCCGAGACGAGCTTATGGAAGAAGGCGCCATTGATGCCGAGTTTGTGTCCGTGACGAATGGCTCGACGGATGATGCGACGCAACACGTAACCCCGTCCTTCGTTCGAGGGCAGCACGCCATCGACGATCAGGAAGGTACACGCGCGAATATGATCGGCGATGACGCGTAGCGAGGGGTTCGTCAGATCGGTCGTTCCGGCGAGATCCGCTGCGGCTCGAATGATGTCGCGAAACAGGTCGATGTCGTAGTTGTTGGTGACACCCTGCATCACTGCCGATAGACGCTCGAGGCCCGCGCCGGTATCGACCGAAGGCTTCGGCAGCGGCGTGAGAGTGCCGTCGGATGAACGCTCGTACTGCATGAATACAAGGTTCCAGATCTCGACGTAGCGATCGCCGTCTTCGTCGGGCGAACCCGGCGGGCCGCCCGGAATGTGTTCACCGTGATCGTAAAAGATTTCGCTGCAGGGCCCGCAGGGGCCGGTGTCACCCATCGCCCAGAAGTTCGACTTCTCGCCGAGGCGCGTCAGCCGATCGGCAGGGACGCCGATTTCTTTGATCCAAATATCGGCCGCTTCGTCGTCGTCTTGGTAGACGGTGACCCAGAGACGGCTCGGGTCAAGCTTGAGCGTCCCCGTGACGAAGTCCCAAGCGAAGCGGATGGCATCGCGCTTGAAGTAATCGCCGAAGGAGAAGTTGCCCAGCATCTCGAAGAAGGTGTGGTGACGCGCGGTGTAGCCCACGTTCTCGAGATCGTTGTGCTTTCCACCCGCACGCACGCAGCGCTGCGAAGACGCCGCGCGAACGTAGTCGCGTTTGTCCTTGCCGAGAAAGACGTCCTTGAACTGGACCATGCCTGCATTGGTGAAGAGCAGGGTCGGGTCGTTGCCCGGGACGAGGGAACTCGAGGCGATCACGGCATGACCGCGGGCCTTGAAGAATTCGAGGAAGGCGCGTCGCACGTCGGCGGCGCTCATGTAGGGCGGTTTGCCCGGCTTAGCTGTGCTCATCGGCGGGATTTTCGAGTGTCTCGGGGTCCTGGCCCATTGCCAGCCGGATATGATCCGATGAAAAGCCCCGATACTGCAAAAATCTCGCCTGCTTACCCTTTTCGGCCCAGCTGGCGGGTGCTTTCTGACCAAACTTTCGTGCCCGGACCTCGCGGCAGAGGGCGACATAGTCGGGCCCCGCCTCGATAGCGGTCTCGATCGCCTCGCCCCCGAACCCGAGCTGCCGGAGCTCTTGACGCATCCGCGCCGGCCCCTGCCCACGGGCCGTGTGGGATCGAACGAAGTTTTCGAGATAACGCCCGTCGTCGAGCAGGCGCTCGAGCCGCAGGGCGTTTAAGGCCTCACCGATGGCCGCGGCGGTGTATCCCTTGGCCGCGAGCTTCTGGGAGAGCTCGAAGGACGCGTAGTCGCGACGGCCGAGCAGCATGAGTGCTGCTCGGCGCGCGGACTCGGGTTGGTCGGGATGGTCAGTCAATCCTTGGAGGACTCAGCGGCCGCTCGCCCTGGCTTGACGACCAGCAGCTTGGCGCGGACCTGGTCTTCGATCTCGCGGGCGATCTTGGGGTTGTTCTTGAGGAACTCGCGAACGTTTTCCTTACCCTGGCCGATGCGCTCGCCTTTGTAGGAGTACCAGGCGCCCGACTTCTCGATGATGTTTTGCGCAGCACCGAGCTCGATGATTTCGCCTTCGCGTGAGATGCCTTCGCCGTACATGATTTCGAATTCGGCTTCGCGGAACGGCGGCGCCACCTTGTTTTTGACGACTTTCACGCGAGTTTGGTTGCCGGTGACTTCTTCGCCGTTTTTGATGGCGCCGATACGACGAATGTCGAGGCGGACCGACGAATAGAACTTGAGGGCGTTACCGCCGGTGGTCGTCTCGGGGTTACCGAACATCACGCCGATCTTGAGGCGGATCTGGTTGATGAAGATGACGATCGTATTCGAGCGCTTGATGTTGCCCGTGAGCTTGCGCAGCGCTTGCGACATGAGGCGTGCGTGCAAACCCACTTGCAACTCGCCCATCTCGCCTTCGATTTCAGCCTTCGGCGTGAGGGCGGCGACGGAGTCGACCACGACGACATCGACGGCGCCCGATCGTACGAGCATGTCGGTGATTTCGAGGGCTTGCTCGCCGGTATCGGGCTGCGAGACCAACAGGTCGTTGACGTTGACGCCGAGTTTCTCGGCGTAGACCGGATCGAGCGCGTGCTCGGCGTCGACGAAGGCCGCCGTGCCACCGTTGCGCTGAATCTCGGCGATCACTTCGAGCGTGAGGGTGGTTTTACCGGAAGACTCGGGACCGTAAATCTCGACGACACGGCCACGCGGCAAGCCGCCGATGCCGAGCGCGATGTCGAGACCCAGCGAGCCCGTCGAAACGGCCTCGACGTCGTAAGCGGCCGATGCATCGCCAAGGCGCATGACCGAGCCCTTGCCGAATTGTTTTTCGATTTGGCCCAGCGTTGCGGACAGGGCTTTCTTGCGGTTGTCGTCCATGAATCCCCCACGAAGGAAAACTGAAAAGAGTAGAAGCGGAGAGGGCGGAATTATCCCACACGAGAACCGTCGTGGAAGCCTGTAAAACCAGATGAATGCGTTTATTTCGCGTGGCGTTCACGCGATATACAGGAGCGCTCAGGAAGCACTACTGTATAAACCGCGCAGCGCGACTACGACGGCTTTGCGGCGAACGTCATCACGATTACCACGGAAGCGTTTGACGATCGCGGTGACGACCACGGGTCGCCCCCGTCGCCGAGCGAACGCGAACCACACCGTCCCCACGGGTTTACCTGGCACGGCGCCGCCGGGCCCGGCGATCCCGCTAATGGCAACGGCGACATCCGCGCCGCTGCGCGTCAAGGCATTTCGGGCGAGCGCGTGCACGACGTGTTCGCTCACCGCTCCGTGACGACGCAAGGTGGCAAGCGGTACCCCGAGATCGCGATGCTTGGCCTCGTTGCTATAGCAAACCCATCCGGCCACGAACCACTTGGAGCTGCCGGGAAGATCGGTCAAGGTTTTTGCGACCCAGCCACCGGTGCACGACTCGGCGGTCGCCACGGTCAGACCCGTGGCGAGCAGTCGGCGAGAGAGTCGTCGAAGGTCCCGTTCCATGCGGAGCGGGACGATATCAGATCAGCCCGTAGGTGACGGAGTGTCCGCCGTCGACGCAGGCGGGCGCTTTTTGAAAACGAGCTTTCGAATGATGACGCTACCCTGATCGGTACGCTCCAGGACAAGATCGACATCGCGATCTTTGACACTGTTGACCATGGCGCGCTCGTTCGAGGCCGCCTCGAAGGTCTTCATGAAATTATAGAGACCACTGAAAAGCCCGACGACCGCCATGACGCTGCGAGTATTCGAAGCGTTCTGCGGTTGTACGATTCCGACCTGACCGCCCTCTTTACGCAACGCGGCCAAACGTCGCTCGATACGCGGCGGGATGGCATTCGGCGAGACCGGCGAATAAAACTCCACTTCCACACTACGGTCGTTCGCCTTTTTGAGCTGGGCGTTGAGATCGTCATCGAAGGCCTCGAAGTCCAGAAAGCTGACGACGATCGGCGCCGGCGCCGGCTGAATAGGCACGGATACCGGCTCCACTGGCTTGGTGACGATATCCTCGGCTCCTGGCGCAGCGTTTTGCGCATTTGCCGCGATCGAAGCCGAGGCTAAAAGCCCCAGGACGGCAAATTTGGCAGATATAACGGTGGACATGGTGAGCCTCCCTGAGCTTCCGCGGCCTCTATCTCGGTGATGTTGTATCTCCGGGATTATATTGCCGTCAAATAATCGCCTCCCCGAAATTGGGGGGTCTGCGTCTGGGCAGGTAAACTCGCCGGCCTAATTTCCCGAGCTCGAATGATGACAGCGTCCGCCGATCACACCCCGGTCATGCAGCAATACCTTCGCCTGAAGGGGCAGCATCCGGATGCCCTCCTCTTCTACAGGATGGGCGATTTCTATGAGCTATTCTTTGACGATGCGAGGCGCGCCGCACAACTTTTAGACATCACTTTGACAGCCCGCGGACAGTCCGCCGGAGCTCCCATCCCCATGGCCGGCGTACCGGCTCATGCGGTCGACAACTACCTCGCACGACTCGTGCGTAAAGGCGAATCGGTCGCGATCTGCGAACAAATTGGCGATCCGGCGAAGTCGAAAGGCCCTGTCGAGCGAGCCGTCGTGCGCATCGTCACGCCGGGCACGGTGACCGATGCGGCACTTTTAGACGAGCGACGCGAAACATTGATCGCCGCGATAATGCCCCTGACCGCATCGAGCGATGAGCCTCTCGAGGGGCGCTTCGGCCTCGCTTGGCTCGATCTCGGCGCGGGTCGGTTTTCGGTACTCGAAGCGAGCGGCTCGCAAAGTTTGGCCGCCGAACTAGAGCGACTTCGGCCAGCCGAACTACTGATGCCCGAAACATTGAGCGTGGCGCTCGATCGTTCGCTACCCGAATCTCTCGCTGCGATGCTGCCCTCAGCGTTGCGGCGCGCTCGGCCGCCTTGGCATTTCGAAGAGGACACAGCAGCCCGAACCCTTGCCGAGCAACTCGGCACCCTCGATCTGCACGGATTTGGCGTGGACTCACTCCCGCTCGCAATCAGCGCAGCGGGTGCGTTACTTCAATACATCAAAGAAACACAACGTACGGCACTGCCTCACCTTCGATCCCTGCGCGTCGAGCGACGCGATGCGACGCTACAAATTGATGCCGCAACGCGACGGAATCTGGAGATCGATACGAGCACGAGCGGACGAGAGGACGCAACACTCGTCGCCCTGCTCGACAGCACCGTCACCGCGATGGGTGCGCGCGCCTTGAGGCGCCAGATCAATCGCCCGATCACCGATCATGAGGAGTTACGCCAGCGACTCACGGCGATCGGCGAACTGATCGATACCGGGTATTACGCGACGCTGCGTGAGGCCTTGCAGCCGATCGGCGATGTCGAGCGCATTCTCGCGCGGGTCGCACTTCGATCCGCGCGACCTCGCGATTTGACCGGCCTGCGTCTCGCCCTCGCCGCGTTACCGAAACTACGAACGTTTTTAACTATGCTCGCGTCACCGCGCCTCACGTCGCTCGCGAGCGGCGTATCCGATCATGGCGCCGAGACCGTGCTTTTGCAGCGCGCAATTGCAGAAGAGCCCTCTGCATTGATCCGCGACGGCGATGTCATCGCGACCGGCTATGACGCCGAGCTCGATGAGCTCCGCAGAATATCCACTGACACCGACGCGTTCCTGCTCGAGCTCGAGACGCGCGAGCGAGAACGTACCGGACTCTCTCAACTCAAACTCGGTTACAACCGAGTTCAAGGATTCTTCATCGAAATACCGCGCAGCCAGGCCGAGAACGTACCCACCGAATATCTTCGCAGGCAGACCGTCAAGAATGCCGAGCGATTCATCACGCCGGAGCTCAAGACTTTCGAGGACAAAGTACTCGGTGCGCGTGAGAAGTCACTAGCCCGTGAGAAAGCCTTGTATGACGCGCTGCTCGATGAGCTCTGCAGCCGTCTTGGTTCACTACAAGATACCGCGGCTGCGCTCTCGGAGCTTGATGCTCTCGGCGCACTCGCCGAGAGAGCCGTGAGCCTTCGTTGGTCGGCCCCCACGCTGAGCGCTCAGCCGGCGCTACGCATCACGGGTGGCCGTCACCCTGTCGTCGAACGCTTTCTCTCAGAGCCTTTTGTTCCCAACGATATCGCGCTCGATGCCGGCACCCGCATGCTCGTGATCACCGGTCCCAATATGGGCGGTAAGAGTACCTACATGCGCCAAGTCGCCCTCATCACCCTGCTTGCGCACATCGGAAGCTATGTGCCTGCCGAATCCGCGACGATCGGTCCAATCGATCGGATCTTCACACGGATCGGCGCAGGTGACGATCTTGCAGGAGGTTGCTCAACGTTCATGGTCGAAATGACCGAGGCCGCGAATATTCTGCATAACGCCTCGACCCGCAGCCTCGTGCTCATGGACGAGATCGGTCGCGGCACCAGCACCTTCGACGGACTCTCGCTCGCTTGGGCGACCGCGCGCCATCTAGCGTCCAAGATCGGCGCATTCACCCTGTTCGCGACGCATTACTTCGAGCTGACCGCGCTCGCATCCGAGCTGCCCGGCGTTCTCAACGTACATCTTGATGCGACTGAGCATCGCCAGGGGATCGTCTTCATGCACTCCGTTAAGCCTGGTCCGGCGAGCAAAAGCTATGGCCTGGCCGTCGCGAAGCTCGCCGGAATACCGCGGGACGTACTCGTCGAAGCGCGACGCTACCTGAACACCTTAGAGGCGCAAGCGCGAAATACCTCGGGACCGCAGGCCAGTCTCGAACTCGATTCACCCATCACGACCCACCTCGAGATCGAGTCGAAAGACGAGCAGGCCTTACTACGGAGCGCATTGGAAGCTTTGGATCCTGACTCACTGACGCCGCGCGACGCTCTCCAAAAACTATACGAGCTGAAAAAACTGCTCGCCCAGTAATTGGGCGCACGCCTCACGTGTCGCGAGGGTCCATATTCGTGCCTGTTTTCCGCGGATTGTCAGCATGCTGACAATCCGCGAACAAGGCACTCTCAATCTCATGCCCTCACCCCTCACGAACGCTCACCGCGCAGACAAACGCCGCCGCTATACCTTCGATCAACGAGTTCAACTCGTTGATCGACTGGCCCACAAACTAAAAGCCTTCGATTGCCGACTTACGCGACTTCTCGGGAATCTCAACGCAGATTTCGGACTCACCCGCGCGAGGCTGCGGATTCTGGACTGGGTTGTTCGATATCCCGGCTGCAATATGAGTCGTATCGCGTATGACCTCGATTTATCGAGGCAAACGGTACAACGAACGATGCGTGCTATGGAGCGAGCCGGTCTTCTCGACCTCGACGAAGGCCCAGATCAACGCTCGATCTACCCCAGCCTGACCGTCGTCGGAAGCGTGGTCGCCAAACTCAGAGTGACGCAGGCCCATGAGTGGTCACATCGGATGGCAGCGCCCATCGATACAGCAGAAGTCAGCGAGGCGGAGTGGCTGCTCGATACGATGCTGCGTCACTTACCGGAGCGTCTGGATCCTTACTCGATTGATCCAGACAACCTTCCCGGCGGTATGCCGCCGAGTTTCGATGAGGCTTTGCGTCGACAGCGCCAACGTAATCCATTCCCGGTGCCTGCGAAACCCGTTCACCCGATCATGGAAAACGGGGGCGCGAAACTATGGCCCAACGGAAAAGAGAAGCGCGGACCGCTCTCTTCAGGTTGAAGCGGTCGGCGCCTGCCGAACGCGAATATGCAATTCGCGCAGCTGCTTCTCGGAGACCTCGGTCGGCGCATCCGTCAACGGACACGCTGCGGTTTGAGTCTTCGGGAAAGCAATGACGTCGCGGATGCTGTCGGCGCCGGAGATGAGCATGGCAAGTCGGTCGAGGCCGAACGCGATACCGCCATGCGGCGGAGCGCCGAACTTGAGAGCGTCGAGCAAAAATCCAAATTTGCGCCGGGCCTCCTCGGCATCGATGCCGAGCAGATCGAAGACGGTGGACTGCAGGTCCTGTCGATGAATACGCACTGAGCCCCCGCCGATCTCGGAGCCGTTCAGTACCATGTCGTAGGCCTTGGCGAGTGCCTGACCCGGTTCGGCGCGCAGCGCTTCGGGATCGAGATTTTTCGGCGAAGTGAACGGGTGATGCATCGCACTCCAGCGCTTTTCATCGGGGTCGAACTCGAACATCGGGAAGTCGACCACCCAGAGCGGCGCCCACGCACCTTGCACGAGTCCGAGATCGTGGCCGACCTTAAGACGCAGTGCACCGAGGGCGTCGTTGACGACCTTCGTCGAATCGGCACCAAAGAAAATGAGGTCGTTATCGGTCGCGCCCGTGCGCTCGAGGATGCCGGCGACGGCTGTGTCATCAAGGAATTTGATGATCGGCGACTGCAGACCGTCGCGTCCTTTGGCGCGCTCGTTGACCTTGATGTACGCCAAGCCCTTGGCGCCATAACGCGCGACGTAGGCGGTGTAATCGTCGATTTCCTTGCGCGTGAGTTTACCGCCGCCCGGAACACGCAGCGCGACCACTCGACCATTGGGATCTTTGGCAGGTCCCGCGAAAACTTTGAAATCGCACGACGCCACGAGATCGGCGACATCGACGAGCTCGAGCGGAATACGCAAATCGGGTTTGTCGCTGGCGTACCGACGCATCGCCTCGGCGTAGCTCATACGCGGGAAAGGATTCGGGAGATCGACGTTCGCCACGGTCTTGAAGATGTGACGGATCAACCCTTCCATGATGGACATGATCTCGTCTTGCCCGAGGAAAGACGTCTCGATGTCGAGCTGGGTGAAGTCGGGCTGCCGGTCGGCGCGCAGGTCTTCGTCACGGAAGCAACGGACGATCTGATAGTACCGATCGAAGCCGGAGACCATCAGCAGCTGTTTGAAGATCTGCGGCGACTGCGGCAACGCAAAGAATTTTCCAGCATGAGTTCGCGAAGGCACGAGATAGTCGCGCGCACCCTCGGGCGTCGCCTTCGTGAGCATCGGCGTCTCGATATCGCAGAAGCCGGCATCGTCCAGATAATGGCGCATCGCACGCGTGATCTGATGGCGTTGACGCAGGCGCTGACTCATCTCGTCTCGACGCAGGTCGAGATATCGATATTTGAGGCGAACCTCTTCCGATACGTTTTCATCGAGCTGAAACGGCAGCGGCTCGGAGCGGTTGAGCAACTCGATGCGACGAGCGAGCATTTCGATCTTGCCCGAGGCGAGGTTGGCGTTGGTCGTACCCTCGGGGCGCGCACGCACGAGACCCGTGATGCTGACGACGAACTCGTTACGCAGTTTTTCGGCTTCTGCGAACAGCTCAGCCGCATCGGGATCGCAGACGATCTGCACGAGACCTTCACGGTCACGCAAGTCGACGAAGATCACACCACCATGATCGCGACGGCGGTGAACCCAGCCTGCGACGGTGACCGTGCTGCCGATGAGAGTTTCGTTGACGTGACCGCAGTAATGTGTGCGCATAAGGGGCGGGGATGTTACAAACTCGGCCGCCCTGCCGCCACTAGGATCTGAGATACCACGCGCGGTCGAGTTCGGTCACCTCAGCCGAAAAGCGGTCACACTCCTGGCGCTTGATCGCGAGGAAGACCTTTAAAAACCCCTCCCCCAGCGCGTCTTTGAGGAACTCCGACCCGGCGGCGCGATCGATGGCCTCCTGCCAAGTCTGGGGTAGCTCACGAGCACCCGCGCTGGGCGCGCCAACGCTCTGTTGATACCCGTTGCCGGTGACCGGCGGGCCTGGGTCGAGCTTCTGGGCGATCCCTCGCTCGATCCCAGCAAGCACTGTAGCGGCCGCCAGGTAAGGGTTGGCATCAGCGCCTGCGATGCGATGCTCGACATGTCGCGACGCCGGAGGCCCCACCGGAATGCGCAGGGATACGGATCGGTTGTTGACGCCCCAGCTTGCCGCGATCGGCGCGTAACTTTGACTGCGAAACCGCCGGTAGGAATTTCCGTTAGGCGCGAACACCAGCAGGCTTTCAGCCATCGTGGCCTTGAGACCGCCGATGGCGTGGCGCAGCAGCGGCGTCCCGGAAGGATCTTCGGAGGCAAAAAGATTTTGACCGGCCCCGCTGGCAGCAGCGCCGTCGGCCAGACTCACGTGCAGATGCATGCCACTACCGGCGAGATCGGCGAAGGGCTTCGCCATGAACGTGACGATCAGTCCGTGTCGGGCAGCGACACCTCTCAGCAGCCGCTTGAACATCACCGCTTCATCGACGGCGCGTAGGGCGTCGTCGCGATGGGCGAGCGTGATCTCGAATTGACCGGGCGCGTACTCCGACATCAAAGTTTCGGCAGGAATACCCTGGGCGCGCGCTGCCGCATATACCTCATCAAAAACGGGCGCGAGTTCTTCGAGGCGCGCGAGGCTGTAGGCGTCGATGCGGCCCGAGTCGCGCGCGATGGAGCCTGCGGGCGTGGCGTCTGCCTCGCGCAGCACGTAAAACTCGAGTTCGACGGCGAGCACGGGTCGCATGCCGCGAGCTTGCAGACGCGACATCGCCCGCGCGAGGACGTGCCGGGGATCAGCGGGCGCGGGCTCTGCGCTCAAGGTGTACATCGACAGCATAATTTGAGCCGTCGGTCGCGTGAGCCAAGGCGCCCGTGCCAATGTTCCTGGCACAGGTCGGCAAATCAAATCAGCATCGCCCGTGTCCCACACCAGCCCTGTCGCATCGACGTCCGTCCCGGTGATGTCGAGTCCGAGGATAGACCCCGCGACGGGCCGACCCTGCAGATAAAGCCGCTCGAGTTCCCCGATGCTCGCCGTCTTGCCGCGAGCGACGCCCGAAGGATCGGTTATGAACAGCTGCACCGCCTCGATATCGGGGTTTCGCGTCAGGAATTCTTTGACTTCGTCGATCATGATTCGAGACTCTCGCTCAAGATTGCAATGTCGCTCGGTCGACGGCGTCTACGAAACTCTCGATCCCTGAACACAGCGCATCGACCTGCTGGGCCTGCAGCATCGGCGCGGTCAGCATCATGTTGTGAAACGGGGTAACGAGCAGTCCGCGGTTGAGCAACCAAAGATGCAGCGCGTGTTCGAGCTCGGGCCGCATCGCCGCCTCGGCCTCGCTGCCATTGCCGGGCGCAGGTCCGAAACCGAATTCGATTCGCGCACCGACGCGCGAGACATGCCAGTCGAGA
>Ga0075471_10001164_pt1 | contig 17027 bp, 10 predicted proteins | sample DEB19_08_DNA_2_FD_74787 | JGI IMG/M metagenome (GOLD analysis project Ga0075471, IMG submission 74787) | Aqueous microbial communities from the Delaware River and Bay under freshwater to marine salinity gradient to study organic matter... | ecosystem: Environmental > Aquatic > Marine > Coastal ... | reverse complement strand
GGCGAGGCAGAGCCGCAACCGGCTGAAGTCGCAGGCCTGGAATTCGGGGCTCGCCATCAGTTGCCAGAGGCTTGCGGGCGTGAGCGTGAGGAACGTCTTGGCGGGCTGCCGTCGCAGGGCCGCCACGAAGTTTTCGACCGTGAAATGCCGCAGCAGGCTGACTCGTCCCCCGGTCCAGAGCGTGGGCATGATCTGGCAGCGGAGCGCGAGGGGCTGTGAAGCGGACGTCGCAATCAGAGCGACATCGTCTGGTGTGAGGGTCACGCGGACGAGGTATTTCTTGACGCCGGTCGCGAGCGCGCCATGCGACAAGACGACGCCCTTGGGGCGGGACGTCGTGCCCGAGGTGTAGATCATCACGGCCGGAGTGTCGGCGTGCGGGGCCTCGGAGGTCAGGCTGCGTTCCGCCCCGAGCAGCGTTGCGAACGGCCGGTGGCTGCCGGCGGCGGAGCCGTCGCCCACGACTACGACCCGCGGCACCGTGCCGAGAATCCCAGCCTCGTCGAGGCCGGGGATGCGTTCTTCATCGACCACCAGGATCGACGCGCCGCTGTGGCCGAGCACGTAGCCGACCTGCAGCGGGTGGTATTCGTAGTCGATCGGAACGACGACCAGGTGCATCCTGAAGCAGGCGAGGTAGCAGACGACCGTCTCGAGGCGGTTGGGCAGGAGGAGGGCGACCCGATCCCCTTCCTCGAGGCCCATGGCCGCCAGGCCCGACGCAAGCCGCGAGGCCATCCGCTCGAGCTCGGCTGCGGTGGTCCAGTTGCCGTCGGACTCGAGGATCTCGCGGTCGGGAGCTGTCTCGAGCGCCTGTTGCAGGAGGTGATGCAGCATGGGAAAGATCCAGCTGGTGTCGGAGCGTCTGCCGCCATGCGAGGCGGCCCGATTCGACTCAGGTATAGTGCAACCCAAAGCGCTGCAACAAGCACCAGACGGCGCCGCGGAGAGCCTGCACCATCGCTGCCGCCACGCCCACCGTCGAATCATCCGCGTCGGGCCGCTCGGAATCCGGACCGTGTGGCCACGAGGGCGTGATCCTGTTCACGCTGGCGGCGCTCCAGTTCATCGGGCTCGTAGACTTCATGATCGTGATGCCGCTGGGGCCGCAGTTGCTGGCGGAGCTCGGCATCGATGCCCGGCAGTTCAGTTGGGTCGTATCGGCCTACACGCTCGCCGCAGGGATCGCCGGGGTGGTGGCGGCGCCCTGGCTCGACCGCGTGCCGCGGAAGTCGGCCTATCTCGTGCTTTCGCTCGGATTGCTCGCGGGCACGGTGGCGTGCGGGCTGGCTGCCACCTACCCGCTTCTGCTCGCGGCGCGGTGCGTGACCGGCGCGTTCGGCGGGGTGCTCGGCGGACTCTCCCTGGCGATCGTCGCCGACGTGTTTCCACCGGATCGCCGCGGCCGCGCCACGGGCATCCTCATGCTGGCGTTCGCGGTCGCCTCGGTGGCGGGCGTACCGCTGGGCATCGTGCTGGGCACCAGACTCGGCTGGCCGGCGCCTTTCTTCGCGCTCACGGTGCTCGGGCTGCCGCTGGTGGGGCTTGCCGCATGGTCGCTGCCCTCGTTGCCCATGCACGTGGATGGCCCGCCGCGGCATCCCATCGCCCAACTCGTCGACACGCTCACCATCCCCGCCCATTGCCGCGCCTTCGCCATGATCACCCTCTTGATGGTCGGTGCATTCTCCGTGATACCGTTCATCAGCACCTCGTTCGTGGCCAACGGGGGCGTGACGCAGCAGCAGCTGCCGGCCCTGTTCATCGCCGGGGGTCTCCTCACGCTCGTGGCCACGCCGCTCGCCGGCCGGTTCATCGACCGCTTCGGTGCGCTCTCGGTGTTTCGCGGCATCGTTCCCCTGTCGGCCGCGATGATGCTCGTGCTCACGCATCTCCCTGCGGTCGGAATCGCGGTCGCAGCCGCGGTGACGGCCGTGCTGATGGCCACCAATGCCAGCCGGATGGTGTCGGCGATGGCATTGATCATGTCGAGCATCGAGCCGAGCCGCCGCGGGAGCTTCATGTCGGCCAACTCGGCGGTGCAGCATGTGGCGAGCGGCCTGGGGGCCACGCTCGGGGGGATGATCGTCGAGGGGGGTGCGGGCGAGCCGCTGCGGCATTTCGGGCTCGTGGGCTGGCTCGCCGCCGGCGCGACCGTCGCGAGCCTCTGGCTCGCAGCCCGCATCCGCCCTCTGGCCTGACGGCAAACCCGAACGACCCGTGCTGCGTAGAATGCATGGAGTCTCGAGGAGTCGCGGCAGTGGTGCGCAGCCGAACACAACTCGTGTGGGCCTTGGCGGCATGTGCGGCAGTGGGCGCGCAGATCGCTCCGAAGGCGCTGTGCCAGGCCTGTGACCAGCCGTGCTGTGCCGGCGAGGTCGGCGGCCATGTCCCCCACACGACCGCTTCGCGCACCGAGCCCACCGGTGGGTGCCCGCTCTGTGCGAGCACGGTCGACCATCCAGTCGCCGAAACCAGCGAGCGGCCCTGCCACTGCCAGTTGGACGTCCGGCACGACCAGCCGCTCTCGCCGTCGCGGGGCCCGCTCCCCGCGTGTGGCGATGAAGCTGCGGTGGCCGCGCTCGCCTTCGTGCCACCGGTCGTGCCGCCGGTGCTCGGCGTCAGCCGGGAGTATGTGGCGGCGTCGCTCGCCGTGCCGATCCGCCCGCCGCGGATCCTGTTTGGAGTCTGGCGGAACTGAATCGACCGGGGTGTCCCCTGCCCTGGCTTTCCCACGGTCACGCGTCGTGACGTGGAGTGAACGATTCGGTCTCCAGATTCAAAGGGTTTTCCCATGAATAGTTTCCTGCTCTGGGTGGCGCTCGGCCTCGCGGCCTCGGTGCCCGCCCTCGATGGCAGCCGGAAGGCCGGCTGCCCGAAGTGTGACTGCTGTGGCTGCTGCGAGACGGGCATCTGCGAGTGTGCGAAATGCACCTGCGAGTGCTGCGTCGACGAGTGCCCGGCCGCCGGCCTAGAGGTCGAGCGGAAGGAGTGCTGCGGCTCGGGCTGCTGCCGCGCGTAGTGGCTGACAGCAAGTCGATGGGTTTCGTGCGGCGGCGGGGGACGAATGTCTCCCGCCGCCCTTTTTTGTGAAACTCGAGGCGTTGCTCGTCAGTGCGCGAGCACGATGATGGCCGACCCGATGAAGATGAAGATGCCGCCCACGATCACGGGAAGCTCGAGCCGGCCCTGGAACACCAGCACGGAAAACAGGGCGACGAACAACGGATAGGAGATCTCGAGCACCGCCGACTTGTTCGCCCCGAGCAATTGAATCGAGCTGAGAATCGCGAGCGCCGCGGTCGTGGCCGTAGCCAGCGTGAGGAGCATCAGCGGCACGCTGGAGCGAGTGGTATCGAAGGTGAACAGCGACACAATCGAGCTTCCCTGAAAAAGCAGGATCGCGCCGGCGACCAGCATCCCGCACAGACAGTGCAGGAAATAGAGCTTGAACACCGACAGGTTCGCCAGGACCTTCTCATCGAGGCAATACGTCAGCCCCCAGAGGATGGAGGCGACGATTGCCAGGGCATAGCCGAGGCTGATACTCGAAGCATGGGGCAGTGGGCCGGTCATCTAGCCTCCGTGTGCGGGCGGCTTAAATTATAGAGCATGCGAATCTCAATTAGTGCGTTGCTTCTCTCTGCAATCGTCGGCGTGGCAGAGGCCGCCGACACGGTCGACGTGCTCTTCACGGGCGGCGACATTCTCACGATGCGGGGGGCCACGCCCGAGTATGTCGAGAGCCTCGTGGTGAAGGACGGGAAGATCCTGTTCACCGGGCCGCTCGCCGAAGGGCGAAAACTCGCCGGCTCTGCGACGAAAACCGTCGACCTCGGTGGGAAGACCCTCCTGCCCGGGTTCATCGACACCCACGGCCACTTCGTCTATTTCGGGAAGAACCTCGTCGACGCCAATCTCTTTGGCTGCACCGACATCGACGATCTCGTGGCCCGGATGAAGAAACAGGCCGAACGGACGCCCGCCGACGGCTGGATCGTGGGCTTTGGCTACCAGGCCCGCGGCTTGAAGGAGGGGCGGCCGCCCACGAGCGCGGAGCTCGACCGGATTTCGACGGATCGGCCCGTGATGGTGGTCGATTCATCGGGCCATCTGGGCGCGGCGAATGCCGCCGCCTTCACGGCCGCTGGGATCACTGCCGACACGCCCGACCCGACCGGGGGTCAGTTCACGCGCGGCCCAGACGGAACGTCGCTCCTGGGGCCGATGGAGGAGACGGCGCTCAACGCCGTGCGCAGCAAGCGGCCGCCGTTCACCGGAGAACTTGCGGCCCGGGCCATCACCGGCGCCGCCGAGGTATGGGCGAGCCACGGGCAGACCACGGCGATGGAGGCCGGCCTCGGCCTCGGCAACGACGATATCGGGATCGTCCTCAATGCGATCGATGAAAAGCTTCTGCCGATCGATCTCTATGTGGCGGCCAAGGATTCGGCCCTCGACGACTCGCTCGCCGCGGCCTACTCCGTGGCCTCGCAGTACAACCCGCAGGCCGGAGGGATCGTCGAGAAACTGCGGGCGGCTCGGCCCGACCTCGACCGCCGGTACGTGAACCGTGTGCGGCTCGGCGGCGTGAAATTCTGGCTCGACGGCAGCCTCGACACGGCCTGGTTCACGCAGCCCTACACGCAGAACCCGCCGGGCAAGAGCGGCGCCTTCGCCGGCTATAGGCAGATTCCCGACGAGGTGCTCGACGCGGTGTTCGACAAATACTGGCCGACCGAACTCCAAATCCACATGCACATGAACGGGGACGCAGCCGCCGACCAGGCGTTGGCCGCGATCGCCAAGGCGGTGAAGAAGCACGGCATGCATGACCACCGCCCCGTGTTCGTGCATGCTTCGTGGCTGCGGTCCGACCAGATCGAGAAGATGAAAGCCTGCGGGGCGATCCCGAGCTTTCTGACGGCAGGCATCATTCCTGGCGGCGATGCGGTGGTGAGGCTCTGGGGACCGGAACGGTCGGCCGGTGCGATGGCCTCGCGCACGTTCCTCCGCGCAGGCCTGCCCTTCACGTATTCGCACGACGCGCCCGTGTCGCCGGTGCCGTCGATCCTCGCACTGGTCGATGCCGGCGTGAACCGTCTCTCGGGCACCGGCAAGGTCGTCGGCCCCGACGAGCGGATCGCCCCCTACGATGCGCTCCGCGCCGTCACCGCCACGGCGGCCTACCAGCTCAAGGAGGAGAAGACGAAGGGCACGCTCGAGCCCGGCAAACTCGCCGACCTCGTGATCCTCGACCGCAATCCGCTGAAAGTCGTGCCGACTGCGATCAAGGACATCACCGTGGTCGAGACCATCAAGGAAGGTCGCACGGTCTACGCCCGCTAACCTCGGGAACACGATGACACCACCAAAGCTTCTGCAACCGTTTCAGCTCGGTGATCTCGCGCTCCCCAACCGCGTCGTGATGGCACCGCTCACCCGGGGCCGCGCGGGCAAGGACCGAATCCCGAATGCGTTGATGGCGGAATACTACGTGCAGCGGGCCTCGGCGGGGCTGATCATCGCCGAAGCCACCACGATCTCCGCACAGGCCAACGGCTGGCTCGAATCGCCCGGTGTCTACACCGACGCGATGCAGGAGGGCTGGCAGGGCGTGACATCGGCCGTGCATGCCGCGGGAGGCCGGATCTTCCTCCAGCTCTGGCACATGGGGCGGGCTTCGCACAGCGACTTCCACGGCGGCAGCCCGCCCGTGTCGGCCTCGGCCGTGAAGATCGCGGGCGACGGCATTTACACGCCGCTCGGCAAGAAGCCCTACGAGACGCCACGGGCCCTCGAGACCTGGGAGATCGTGAACGTCGTCGCAGACTACCGCCGCGCCGCCGCCCGGGCCCGCTCCGCCGGATTCGACGGCGTCGAGATTCACGCCGCCAACGGGTATCTCATCGACCAGTTCCTGCAGTCGAAGACGAACCACCGCACCGACGACTACGGCGGCAGCATCGAGAAGCGGGCCCGGTTGCTCAGGGAGGTGGTCGAGGCGGTGTCGGCCGAGTGGCCCGCCGGCCGCGTCGGCGTGCGGATCTCGCCAAACGGCGTGTTCAACGACATGGGCTCCCCCAACTTCCGCGAGCAGTTTGCATACGTGGCGACGATGCTCGATCGGATGAAGCTCGCGTATCTCCATGTCGTCGACGGCCTTGCGTTTGGGTTCCACAAACTCGGCGAGCCGATGACGCTGGCGGAGTTTCGCAGTGTTTTTCATGGCCCGCTGATGGGCAACTGCGGCTATTCGCTCGAGTCGGCCGAACAGGCGGTGACCGCCGGCATCGCCGATCTCGTCGCGTTTGGCCGGCCATACATCAGCAATCCCGATCTCGTCGAACGCTTCCGCCACGGCTGGCCCCTGGCCGAGCCGGCCGAGATGGCCGCCTGGTATTCGCCCACGGGCGCCCGGGGCTATACCGACTTCCCGGCCCATGTACGCTAGGCGGCATGGCAACCAAGGACGCCGCGCTCCCGGGACCCTCTGAACGCTCTGCCGCCCTCAAGGCGCGGCGCCAGCTCAAGATGGCCCGCTCCGCGCACGCCTACGTGCGCGGCAACACGAAGAACTTCTACGAGTGGCTCGAGGGCAGCACCGGCGAGACCGTGCCGGCTGGGCCGGCGATCTGGATCTGCGGTGACTGCCACGCCGGCAACATCGGCCCGATCGCGAGCGCCAAGGGCACCGTCTCGATCCAGATTCGCGATCTCGACCAGACGGTGATCGGCAACCCCGCGCACGACCTGATCCGGCTCGGCCTCTCGATGGCGAGCGCCGCACGCGGCTCCGACCTCCCCGGCGTGACCACCGCGCGGATGATGGAGCAGATCGTGGAGGGCTACGAGCAGAGCTTCGGCGCCGTGGCCGACGCCGACGACGAATCGCCCGAGGTCGTCCAGAAGGCGATGAAGGCGGCCCTCAAACGCGGCTGGAAGGACCTCGCCCGCGAGCGGATCGAGGATACGAAGCCCACGATCCCGCTCGGGAAGACGTTTTGGCCGCTCGCGCCCGAGGAGCGCGAGGCCGTCGATGCGATCTTCGCCACCGACGCCGGCCACCGTCTCGTGACGGCGCTCCGGTCGCGGCCCGACGACGCCGACATCGAGGTGGTCGACGCGGCCTACTGGGTGAAGGGCTGCAGCTCGCTCGGCCTGCTCCGCTGCGCCGCGCTCGTGTCGGTGGGCGGCAAGAAGGGTGAACTCTGCCTGATCGACATCAAGGAGGCCATGCCGGCGCTCGCCCCACATGCCGCCGAGCCCGAGATGCCGGCCGACCACGGGGAACGCGTGGTGGCGGGGGCCTGGCACCTCTCGCCGGCGCTCGGCGACCGGATGCTCGCCGCGAAGGTGCTCGACCGCCCCGTGTTCGTGCGCGAACTCCTGCCGCAGGATCTGAAGTTCGAGTTGGCCGACCTGACCTGCGACGAGGCGATGCGGCTCGCCCGGTTTTTGGCGACGGTCGTCGGCAAGGCGCACGCCCGGCAGATGGACGAGCCGACCCGGAAATCATGGCAGGAGGTGCTCAGCGGCCATCGCTCGAAGACGCTCGACGCGCCGTCGTGGCTGTGGGCGAGCGTGGTGGACCTGCTCGCGACGCACGAGAAGGCCTACCTCGAGCACTGCCGGCGCTACGCGACCGAGTCGGCCGGGGCCTAGGCGGCGTCGAGGTCCGGCTCGAGCACGACGGTCTTCGGCCGCCGGAACTGTCAGGGCTGTTTGTCGATGGAGCCGTTGGGGCCGGTGAGCCGGGAGATGTCGAGGGCCTCGATCGTCTCGATCGCCTGCCCCGCGATGCCCTGCAGGTCGCCATACATGCCGGCCGTCGCCGAAAGCACCGCCTGAATCTGCATTTCGCGGCGGGCCCAGAGCTTCGTCATCGTGGCCCGCTCCTTCACGAGATCTGCCGACATCTCCTCGAATTTCTCCATGATCGCGGTCACCCGCTGCCGGAACCGTGGGCCCGTGAGGTATTGGTAGACAAGCTCCATCTTCGTCTGCTGCCCCTCGCCGGCCTGCCGGGCGAGCGCGAGCTCGAGGAGCGTGTGCCGGAGCGCCACCGCCAGCGGCACGAACGTGCGGGTGCTCGTGACCCACACGCCATCGACGTGGCCGAATGTTTCGACCCCCTTGGGCAGGGCCTGCGTCACGATCACCGCAAGATCGGCCTTCGCCGCCCGCTGGTCGTCGCGCAGCTTCACGAGCCAGCCGTCGCTCCAATTCTTCGTGCGCTTCGACTCCCAGAGAATCGTGCCGCAGATCAGGCCCTCGCCACGGGCCACCGCATGCACGACGTCGCCGCCAAACTCGCCCTTGGCCACGGGGGTGAACACGTCGGTGGGGAACGACTGCTTGAGCATCCCCTCCAGCTCCAGTTCCTGGACTTCCCCCTGGAGTTGCTGCGATCCCTGCTCGGCGCGGCGCTTGAGCTCCTCGATCTGTTTTTGCATCGCAGAAATCGTCTGCTCCTTCTCCGACATCTTGAGCTTGAGATCGGATTCCGCCTCCTGCTTTGCTTGGGCCCTGGCCGCAGCGAGCGACTCCTGCACCTTCTTCTCCACGGAGAGGTCGAGTTCGCGACGGGCGTCGTCGAGCTCCCGCTGCTTCTTGAGGGCGTCGGTCTGGGCCTTCTGGGCCTCGACGAGCTTCGCATCGCGGTCTGCGAGCACGCCCTTGAGATCGGCGAGGTCCTTCGCCTTCTGGTCGATGTCGGCCTTGAGTGCGAGGCGGGCCTTCTCGGCCTCCGCCTTGGCGATCGCGGCCCGCTCGGCCTGGAGCTTGGTTTCGTATTGGGCGCGCGTGGCCTCGACGAGCGGCGCGGCAAGCGACTCCGTGAGCCGGACTTCGGCCTTGCAATGGGGGCAGGTGATCGTGGGATCGGACGGATTCGTCATGGAGCGCCTCGGGAAATCCTCAGGGCAGTGATTCGTTATACGGTGTCAGGAGCCGCCAGCATTCGGCGTAGAGCTCGACTTGGGGCCGGTAGTGGTCTTCGAGGAGTTTCTCGCTCGTCTTCGTGACCGCGTCGGTTTTCCAGTCAACGACCGTCCATGCGCCCGGCGCCTCTTCGGCGAAGACGAGGTCGATCACGCCACGGACCACCGTGGGCAAGGGCGCGCCGTCGCCCGCGAGCCCCCGCACCTGCTCAGGCAGGTCTTCACCGCGCACCTGCACGGTGAACGGCACCTCCACGAACCGGGCCCGGCTCGCCTGGGACCGCCGCCAGATGTCGCTTGCGAGCACCTCCCGCACCGTCTGGACCGCGCGATCGAGGTGCACCGGCGACACCTCCTCGCTGGAGAGAGCCGTCGCGGCAGCCGTCCGGAGATCGAGGTCAGGATCATTGGCCGCTAGTTCGAGCAGCCGATGAATGGCCCGGCCCCACGGCTCGCCCAGGCCATCGCCAGTGAACCGGATGCCTTCGGCCGGCTCCGTGAGCACTTCGCGAGGCGAAATTCGCGCAAACGTCGGCTGTATGCAGGAAGCGATCCGCGTGCGGATCGCAGCGGCGAGCCCGGCGGGCGGTGCGGCGACCGCCGCCGGCGGCGGGGCCGACGCGACGGCTGTGAGCGTGGGCAGATCGGGAGCGTTCGCGAGAAAACCGGCGAATCGCTCCCACGCCCCCTCGGCCGTGAAGGTGTCGGGCTCGTCTTTCTTGCCCTTCTCCTGTTTCTCGTAGAGCGATACCACGAGGCAGCCGCCTGGCCGGGTGGCGGCGACGTAGTCGAGCCGGATCTGCTCGGCCTGCTCGAAGGCTCGCTCTCGGCGGCAGGAATCCTCCCAGCCCGGCGGCGCAGCCACGATGCGCTGTGACCACCCCATGGAGCGGGTGACGGCGAGCTGACCGGTGGTGCGGTCGTGGCGGCGATCGACGTGCAGGAACGGACCGTCGGTGACGTCGTCGCCCACCTTCCGTTTCTGAAAGTCGACGAGGAACACCACGGGCGCCTCGAGTCCCTTGGCTTTGTGAAGATTCATCACGCGGACGCGATCGGTGGAGGGCGCGTCGATCGTGAGCGGATCCAACTCCGCCCGGGTCGCCCCGTCGACCATGTCGTCGAGCAGGTCGAGGCAGTCGTGGATCGACACCACCTCGGCCCGGTCGGTTCGCAGACGTTCCACAACCTTGAGCATGAGGCCCGCCAAGGCGCGGCCCCGCGGCCCCGCTTCGCCGTCGGCCACAGCCGCGATCAAGAACAGCCCGGCGTCGTCGATGATGCGATCCACCGTCGCGGCCATGGGTAGGTGCCGCATCCAGGCCCGCCAGCGGCGAAAGGCATCGCGGGCACCTGCAAACCGGGCCGATAGCGCCGGATCGAGACCACCGGGTACGTCGATCCCGCCGGTGAATCGACCGCCGGCGGCCTTGTAGGCGAAGAGATCGGCATCGCTGAACCCGAAGACGACGCCGCGAAGAAGGGCCAACAACGCCACCGGATCGTCGGGATCGGCCACGGCCGCGAGGCAGGTGCGGAGCGCACGGAGTGGCTCGGCCTGGTCTTCACCCAGGGTGCCCGTGACATCCACCGGCAGGCCGACGGCATGGAGCGCTGCCGCATAGATGCCGAGATGCTTTCGCTCCCGCGCCACGAGCAGGAAATCTCCCGGTCGGCAGGCGGCGGTGAGGCCATGCGCCGCTTCGTCGAGCGTGCGAGGCACGGCCACGCCGGCGTCGATCGCCCGGCGGATGAAGGTGGCGATCTCGCTGGCTTCCTGCTCCGCCCAGAGGTCGCCTGCCTGCCCGCTGCGCACGAACCGCAGGGTGCGGATGCCGCTGAGCCAGCCCTGCTCGGCGCCCGTGGGCGGGACCTCGCAGCGCCCCGAGGTGCTCGGCGTGAACGACGGCGACTCCACCGTGGCCTGCGGGGGGAACTGTGCCGTGAACACGTCGTTGGCCCAGCCCACGAGGTCGCTGCGGCTGCGGAAGTTGGTCGTGAGGGCGAGCACGTCGCCGTGGGCCGCGATGATGTCGCGAACGGCCGTGTAGGTGACGATGTCGGCCCGCCGGAACCGGTACAGCGATTGCTTCGGGTCGCCCACGACGAACAGTGATCCCGGCGCGGGCACGCATTTTTTCCAGTCGCTCTCGGCGGGATCGGTTGCCGTGAGCAGAAGGAGCATCTCCGCCTGCACCGGGTCGGTGTCTTGAAATTCATCGATCAGGAGGTGCGTGTATCGCGCCCGAAAGCTCCTGCGGACGTCGGGTTGGCCTGCGAGCAACCGCGCCGCCTTGCAAAGCAGATCCTGAAACGAGAGCCCGCCGCGGTCGGCCCGCAGGCGGTCGTAGACGGCGCGCGCCTTGTCGAGGGCCTCGATCGCCATGGGATACCGATGCGCCCGCCACTGCCAGAGCGCGGGCCGAGCGACCGCATCGCGCAGGTGTTCCCAGGCGGCCTCCCACCCGAGGGCCGCAGCCTTCTGGGCCGCTTTCCGCTCTTTGTCGGTCTCGCCGACGGCGGCCCAATACTTCTGCGTGACCTTGGGCGAGCGGTCGAGTTCCTCGATGAGATCCATCACGGCCACGAGCGACGACGTGTCGCACCGGCGGAGCATCCTGGCGAACTGTTCGAGGGCGTTCATCAAGTCGTCGGTGCCCCGCTCCGACGGTGCAGGAAACACCTCGGCCTCGATCCGCTGCGCGAACGCCTCCATCGCCGCGACGACCGCGGAGACGTCGGGCGGGGCGGTGGGAGGCGCCGGCCAGTGTTCGACATCGCCATAGGTGGCGAACCGTTCGATAAACAGCCGCGAGAGGTCGCCAAGCCGCAGACCAACCGCGTCGAGATTGGCGAGCAGGTGGGGATGGTCAGTGGGCGCGGCTGAGACAAACTCGCGCCAGGCCTGGCGACGCAACAGCCGGTCGGCCGAATCGTCGAGTTCGTGGAACCCAGGATCGATCCCCGCCTCCAAGGGCCGCTCGCGCAGCAGCCGGCCCGCGAAGGAATGGATCGTGCCGATCACCATCGAGTCGACCCGCTCGAGTGCCGCTCCGAGGCGGGATTGCTCGGCTGGATCCGCCGCGCCGAGTGCCGCGCGCTGCAGCTTCTCGCGGAACCGGCGGCGGAGTTCGGCTGCGGCCTTCTTCGTGAACGTGACGGCCACGATCCCTTCGGGCTTGGCGACGCCTGTGCGCACGAGGGCCAGCATCCGATCGACCATGCACGTGGTCTTGCCCGTGCCGGCCGCGGCCTCGACCAGGAGCGTGGTGCCAAGGTCGGTGCGGATGCGCTGGCGAACGGGCTCGTCGGGCGGCGTGACCGGCACGGCAGGATGGGGCGTGAGGGTGAGCGGCGCCTCGTGGGGCCGGCGGATCACGGGCGCGGACCGCGGCTGGCGTTCGCGCCGCAACTCGCCGAAGAGATCGCGGAGCGGCTGCGAGCCGCCGACCATGCGGGCCGCCTCGCGGGTCACCCGAGAGGCATCGCCGCACACGGCCGCGAAATCGCAGAAAGCGCAATCGGCGGGATCGTCGGTCGGCAGGAAGATGCCCTGCCGCGCGATCTCCGCCAGCTGGCGGACAAGCGCCGTGCAATCAGCGAGCTGCTCGGCTGTCCATTCGAGCCGGCGGCCCTTGCCCGCCCGGGTGGGAAAGAAATACCCGAACCGCTCCACGGCCCCGCCGCCGGCCGCGCATGCGGGGTCGGCCAGACGTGCGCGGAGCATCACCACATACAGGCCGTGCTGCAGTTTGCGGCCGCCATGAAACGGATCGGCCGTGGCCATCGTGGGAAAGCCGTAGCCGCTGCCGCTCTTGTAGTCCCACAGCGCGTAGGCCGGGCCATCACCATCGTCGCGTGCGTCGATCCGATCGATGCGGCCCCGCAGCTTGATCGTCTCGCCCGGGGCAAGTGCCACGGCCACCGGCTCACGGCAGTCGAATGGGGTTCCGTTGCCGGCCGGCTCGACGCCGATCGCGGCCTCGAGAGCCAGCGGCCGCCGGCCCGTCTCGCGGCAGGAACGCTCCTCGTCGTGGAGAAATGTGTGCATCGCCGTGCGCAGTTCCTCGCGGCGGGCGGTAAAGGCCAGCTCCGTCAGCGGCGGATGCCGGCGACGACTCGCCTCCAGTTCGTCGTCGAGGATCGCGAGCAGGCCGTCGAGGTGTGCGGCGACCTCGGGCAACTCCGCACGCTCGATGAGCCCGCGCATGAAACGCTCGAGCACGGTGTGGAGCAGACTGCCGGCATCGAGGGGCGTCAGCCAGCGGTCGGCGTCATCGTCGAACGGCTCGAGCGGCTCGACGCCGAGGCCATAGCGGAAGAAAAACTTTCGCGGGCAGGTGGCGAGCATCTCGAGGCTGTTGGGGGAGGCGGCGCGACCGTGGCTTGCGCGGGGATCGAGCGCGGGGCCCGCCTCCGGCACCAGGCCGTCGTGGGGCGTGAAGCCGGAGGATGCCCGCGCAGAGGCAGCCGCCTGGCCGTGGGCAAGGTGGCCGCGATGGGCTGCGAGTGCCGCCTGCAGCGCGTCGGCCGAGGCATGCGGCCCGAGCGTGGCCAGCCACCATTGGGATTCGTCGAGGGCGAGGCCGGGGTCGGAAGGCACGAGCGTTTCAGGCGGGGCGAGCGAGTGCAGCAGGTCGTCGATGGTGGCGAGGGGGTTGCCGATGGCCTGCCCATGGAGAGCCACGAGGGCCGGCGACGGAAACACCTCGGCGTCGTCGGCCATGTCGCGACACGAAAAACCCAGCCACACGGTGCCCCGCACCCGCGCGAGCAGCCGGCGAAAGAGATCGAGGTTGCGCGAGGCGGCGTCACGGCCGACCGCGAGCCGGGCCCCGGGGCTCGACTCATTGATCAGGCTGCGGTCGCCGTCGGTGAGCACCGGATCGGTGGCCCCACCCCCAGGAAAGCGGTTTTCATCGAGGCCCAGCACGAACGTGAATGGCCGGCCCGAGTGGCCGCCCCCCGCGAGGCCGCTCACATGGAGACAGCCCGGCCGCGGACCAGCACCGAGCACGACGAGTTCGGCGGGAAGTTCTTCGAGCCAATCGAGCATGTCGCGGGCGGGCATGCTGGCGTGACCCCGCCAGGTGAGCATCGCGTCGATCTCGTCGAGGAGCATCCGGCGGGCGTTGCCGTCGAATTCACTGTCGGCCGGGCAGAGTGTCTCGACGAACGTGCGGGCGCCGGCGAGCACCTGCTCGGCGGTGGCATCCGGCCCGCCCTCGCAGGCGGCGAGATGGTTCGCCAGCGCCGCGAGCACGGAGAGCCGCTGCGCGATCCGCGATTTGCGGGCGGCAAGTTCGTCGGCGGTGAGATCATCGCCGGCTGAAAGATTGCTGTCGTCGTGGCACCGCGCAAAAGCTTCCGGCGGCTGCTCGCGCGCACGGGCTGCGGCCGCGGCGAGCATCGAGACCGTGCGGCCGAGGCCGCGGCCGATCTTGACGCCGCGCAGTTCGCGAACGAGCGCCGACGACCGCGGCGCATCGCTCACGACGGTCGCAAGCTCGAGCACGCCATCGCGAAGCATTCGCTCGAGGCCTGCCTGCGGATGGCCGTCGCGCCGCCATGCCAGCCAGCCGGCGAGCGCCCGGCCGGGCTTCGAGTCGGCGAGTGGCAGGCCCTCGGCGAATGTGACGGGCACGTGATCGTGGCTGCCGCCTCCAGCCGAATCCGAGCCGGTCGCAGGAGCGTGGAGTGCCGCAACGAGCTCGCGGACGAGCGGTGGATAGGCGGCCGCATCGGTGTGCACGATCTCGATCTCGTCGAGCCGCAGGCCGCGGGCCAGGCACGTGCGGAGCACGTGGCGCACTTCATTGGCCTCGCCGGCGGCACGAAACATCTGAAAGCGGGACGCATCGACCGCGGCGGGCGGCGCGGGCAGCGGCGGATCGGTGGTGAGCGTGCGGATCGTCACGCCCGGAGTCGCCCCGAGCGCGGCGAGCAGGTCCCGCTCGAGCCGTGGCAGGTCGAGATCATCGGGCACGAGCAGGCGGGCAAACGTGGGCGGCAGGTTGCCGGAACGGACGCAATCGATCGCCAGCGCCAACTCGCCCGCCTGATCGACGAGCTCGAGATCACCGAGCGCGGCCTCATAGCGATCGAGCAGGATGCAGAGATCATGGGCCTTGTCGGAATGCCGTAGTCCACGAGCGACGTCGCGCGAGGAAAGGCCGGCAAGACGGAGGGATTCAAGGCTGTGGAGCAACCGCTCGGCAAGCCGCCGGGTCGAGCCCACGGCCGCAGCGAATGACCGCAACTCGCCGCGGCCTTCCGTGAGCACACGCTCCACGGCCACGAGTTTGGCCCGCGGTGGAGCCAGTTCGAGACCGGCGGCTGCGAGTCGCTCGGCGACGATGTCGAAGGCGAGGGCGGAGACCGTGGTGACGTGGATGTTGGCGAGGGGATGGCCGAGCCGGACAGCTGTTTCGAGCCACTCGTTGCCCACACGCCGGGAGGGGGCGATGAGCCACATGGCGGGGGTGACGGTTTCGGCGTTGCTCTCGGCAATGGCCGCCACGATCGCCTGCACGATCGTGTTCGCCTCGAGGGCCGTGCGCCCGGGCAGGCCACCGGCGACGGTTCCCAGCCGGCTCTGGGCGGGCACCGGCACTTCGAGGGCGTGCCACGACGGCGCGGAGGCGGTGGTCTTCCGTGACGACTTCATCAGGCCAGTATTGTGTTCAGGCGTTCAGTGTCCGTCTAGTGGTCTGGAAACCGCCGCCGACACACGACGTTCCGCAACGCCGCTTTTTGCAAACCGGCGTTGCATTTTGCTGGGGTCGGCGGCGGGCGGGCTGCGGGCTGTGCGCGGCAGATTTCAGGAATTCGGCCGCGCGGATTCGGTTGCACCGATTCTGCCGGTTTGGCACGGCACCTGCATGTGGTCCGGGCGTCCCAAGGAGATGCACCAATGGTTGCCGCCACCGTTTCCGCCGAGATGCCGACCGACGAGGAGCTGTTCCGTCAGTTTCGTGACTCCGGCGACGCCGGGGCCTACGAGGCGCTCGTGCACCGCTATGAACAGCCGCTGTTCGGGTATCTGAACCGCTATCTCGGCAACGCCGAACTGGCCGAAGACGTGTTCCAGGCGACGTTTCTGCGGGTGTATCTCAAGAGCGACCGATTCGAGGACGGGCGGGCGGTTCGGCCGTGGATCTATGCGATCGCGACCCACAAGGCGATCGACGTGCAGCGGCACGAGCGCCGGCACCGGCATGTGGAGCAGGCCCGCGGCTCGGCGCACGGCGAAGGGCCCAGCCCACTCGAGACGGTCGCCGCCCGCGGCCGCTCCCCCGACGAACAGGTCGGAGACCGCGAAGAGGGCTGCCGGATGCAAGCAGCGATCCAAAAGCTCTCCGACGTGCAGCGGCGGGCCGTGCAACTCGTGTACGAACAGGGCTTGGCCTATCGCGATGCCGCCGTGCTCATGGGGGTGCCCGTGGGCACGGTGAAGAGCCGGCTCCATTCGGCCGTTCTCACGCTCGCACGTGTCTGGGGCGTGCAGCCGCCCCGGCGGGCCTACGCCGTGGCTGCCAAGGCGGTCTGACTGCGGCTGGTTTTTCGCCGTGCGCGAGCCATAGCATTGGTTCGGGTGCGGCCATGACACGAACCACTGCGGCCGGCCCGCCGTCTGCCGGCGGCACGCAGGTGCCCGCGTGGCGGCGGTGGTGCCCCGGCCTCGACAATGACGACCTGACGCTCCGCGAGGTGCTCGCCACGCTGCCGGCGGCCCCGCCCACGGCGATTCCGTGGATCGTGCGGCTGTTTGAGAATCCGCACGGGTGGCTGCGGCTGCACGGCGCGGTCGATCTCGCCCATCACGACCGCATCCATGTGCTCCTCGGCCGCGGCCTGCTCGGCCAGGACGAGGCGTTCGTGATCGGCTTCACGATGGGATGCACGAAGCGGCTTTCCTGGCTCGAGCAGGCCTTCTTCAAATTCGTGGCGGCGACCGTGTATCCGGAGCCGTATCGGATTCCGCGGCAGACGCTCGCGGCCTTCGACCTCGGCGTGGAGGCGGGCCGGGAGTTCGGCGTTCGCAATCTCCACAGCGCGGTGGGCGACGACCTGCTCGACCGGCCG